>Ga0315910_10001457_pt1 | contig 21651 bp, 15 predicted proteins | sample EdamamesoilMG_FD_204470 | JGI IMG/M metagenome (GOLD analysis project Ga0315910, IMG submission 204470) | Garden soil microbial communities collected in Santa Monica, California, United States - Edamame soil | ecosystem: Environmental > Terrestrial > Soil > Garden | place: USA: California...
ACGGATATTCCGTAAGGGTCAATTTTGTGGGAATGGCCTCTGGCCCTTCCGGGACGATCGCCTGCAAGGCTTTTCCCCGGGTCGTCCGGGGTGAACACCCCGGACGGCCGTCGACCTGCGCCCTGGCGCGGCCACGTCGCGTGGCCGACCCGGTCACTTCACGGCGGTCTTGGGCGGCGTCGGCGGTCCGAGATCCCACTGCGCGGCGGTGATGTCGTCTACCGTGATGCGCCGATCCGTGCGCACGAAGGGCGGCCAGGCGGGCGGGAGCTTGCCGTTGGCGAAGAACTGATGATAGCCGGTGTCGCGCGTCGGCGCGCCGTACCAGTAGCCGTGGTGGTTTTCGTAGTACGGGCGCAGATGCACCTCGCTCTCGAAGAGAAGGCCGAACGACCCGCGGTAGCGGTAGGTTTGGCCGCTCCAGTCCTCGAGCAGGCGCAGGTAGTTGTGCACGCCACCCATGCGCTGGCCGTTGGTCCCGGCCCCGGAGACCGTGAGCCGGGTCGGGATGATGCCGGCGAAGATCGCGGCCGAGATCTCGGTGAAAGCGGCGCCGCGCTTGGGCTTGGCGCTGTCGCGGAAGTAGTCGGAATTGGTCGCGTAGTTGTTCGAGAGAATCGTGACGGAGTCGGCGGCGATGAGCGCGGGCACCTCAGGGTGGCCGGTGTCGGGCGTGCTCGAGGAGCCGGTGGAGGACGAGCCGTCCGCGTTGAAGTGGCCGAGGATGTAGGCCGGGCCGTTGGTCCCTATGACCAGGCCGTCGTCGCGCACCGAAGGGGCGGACGGCAGGCCGGGGAGGATCGAGCCATTGCGCAGGATCAGGGCGTAGCCCTTCGTGGTCTGGGTGCCCGCGATGGCCGGGCGGATGTGGTCGGTCGTCCGGCGCGCGAGCACGCTCCCGGTGTAGGGCTGGAGCGGGAACTGCACGTAGATGGCGCCTGAATACTGACGGTTCGGCGTGTAGAGCATGTCCGTGGGATTGGCCAGGTCGTACCAGTCCGCCTCGGGTGCATTGAGGAAGGTGTTGAACGCCCCGAGGTCGATGTGCAGCGCGTGGTGCGCGCCGCGGTAGCCGAGATTGTTCGTCGCGCCGGAGCTGTCGGAGTACTGGTAGCCCTGGCGCCGGTCGTGAATCGGATACCAGGTGCGGTTCGTGGTGGCGGTGGCGGGGTCGACGTCGGCGACATCCTCGGCGACGAACGTCGTGGGCGTCAGGTCGCTGTTGCCCGCGGTACCGGTCTCGAGGTACTCCACGAGCTTGATCGCGGCGAAGAGACGGTTGCGCTGTGCGGCGGACATGCGGCTCGGGGCGATGGGGATGGCCTGCTCGAGGGCCCGGCCATCGCTGCCGCGACGCGGGAGGTTGTTGCGGTTCAGGGGCCGGGATGTGTCCTGGGGCACGAGCGTGACGAGTTCGAAGCCCGGCTCGAAGTCGACATGATCGTTGTCGAGGCGCGTGTTCGCCCAGTAGGTCGCGGCGGCGGCGGCATCGGAAGGCGGTGTCTTCACGCGGATGAGCAGGCCGGCGACGGCCGAGACCTTGAGGTCCTCGACATCGTTGCCCTTGTGGCCGGCGTAGGTCGCAGTCGTGATGTCGTCGACGATGCTGGTCGAGAGCTGCGGCTCGATCAACGCGTAGGCGTGGTTGCGCGTCTCGTTCTCGCCGGTGGTCGTGTAGTTGTCCTCCACGTACGACGGCATCCCGGGCGGATAGATCGCCTGCACATCGAAACTGATGTCCTGGACGAAACCGTTCCAGCGGGTGCGGGCAAAGTCCTCGAAGCCGGTCATGCGGCTGTCCTGGCTGGTCGACATGCTCACGAGCTCGCCGGAGGTCGGGTTGAGCTTGTTCGCGAAGTGCACCGATCCTCCGTGGTTGGAGGTGCTGCCCCCGTCCTTGAATCCGCGGATGATGCGGCGCGGGGTGGTGGCGCCGGCGTAGAAGCGCAGGTTGCTGCCGCCGCCGGCCAGGACGTAGATGTTGTTGTTCGAGTGGATCGGTCCGTAGACGTCGAAGTTCGGGCCGGCGTGGAACTCGAGGTCGAGATTGCCGAAGATGCCGTAGTTGAGCCAGCTCTGGGTGCGCACCTGCACGAGCGTGGACACGTAGCGGTTCACCACCTCGCCGGTGGTCGGGTTGCGCGCGGCGGCCTTCCCGTAGATGTAGACCAGGCGCATACTCACGGGCTTGGCCTTGTCCGGATCCGAGCTGTTGAACGGATCGGACGGATCGATGGTGATCGGCATGTCGGGCATCGGGGAGATGTTGCCGGCCTTGAAGGCGATCGATCCGGAGACGACGTTGCCGACCGCGAGACGATCTGCGGCCTCGGTGGGAATCGTGAAGCCCGCCAGAGGCGTGTCGGGGATCGTCGAAAACGACCGTGCGCGGCGGTCGAACTCCGCGACTGCGATCTCGGTGGCGCCTTCCGCGGCGTTGCGCGCCTCGTCGAGCAGCGAGAGGCTGCTGTTGACGCGTTTGTCCGTGATCATCGTGCTGAGCAGGCCGGCGACGATGGCGGCGAGGGCGACGGCGATGACCATGACGACGGCGATGGTGCTGCCGCGTCGTGAATCGGTGCGTGGTGTCGAGGTGCGAGGGTGCATGGTCGGGGCGGCCTTTGGGTCAGGCGCGGACGGATACAGTGAAGAAGAAGGTTCGCGTGAGCGTGCGCCAGTCGCGGGTGTCGCTGCGCGTGGCGCTCTCGAGGAGCTGGCCGCAGACGGCGACGTTTTCCGTCGAGGTCAGGAAGAACAGCTGCGGCGAGCCAGTCTCGGAGTCGTAGTTGTCGCTGAGTGCGAGGGGCGTGACGCGCGGGGCGAAGGTCTTGCGCTCGAGCGTCGCGCCGGGCGCCGCGGCCGTCCAGTTGTCGGCGAGGATTTCCTCGACCGTGTCGGTCGACGGGGCGGACGAGAGATCCACGATGATGCGCGTGAGCTTGGCCGGTCCGGAGTCGACGTTCTCCGTGTAGTAACCGATGAGCTTGCGAATGCGATGCCTCGGCTGGCTCGAGGGCTTGGGCAACTCGTAGTAGACGAAGACCGCGAAGTCGCCGGTCGGGTGGATCTCGTTGTCGGCCTCGTCGAGGACGATCTGCTTGCGCGAGGACTCATCGGCGCGATCGGCCGCGGCCGACGAGTTGTAGAGGATCATCTCGTGGGCGCGGCTCGCGTTGGTGATGAGCTCGCTCGTGATCGAGCGCATGGTCGCTTGAAGGGTGATCTGCTGCTGCGAGACGTAGCTGGCGCGCAACGCCTGCACATAGAAGGCCATGATCGCCCCGCCCACCGCGACCGCGATGGTCGCGCTGATCATCACTTCGACGAGGGTGAATCCGGATTTTCTGGATCGGCGCATGGTGGAAATCTCAGAAGCTGACCGCGGTGGACCGGACGGTGGTGAGGATTCCGCTCAGGAAGACCGGTGTGCCGCCGCTGCCGCGCTGCTCCGGGGCGGCCCACTGATAGCGAAGCACGATCGTGACGCGGTGCTCGGAGGTCTCGACCGTGCGCTGGAGGTTCACCCGGAACCGCATGTAGCGCTCGGGTCGGATGATCTGGCCGGAAGGGATGTAGGCGGCGTCGACGAGGATGCCCTCGGTGGGATCGTCGATCGGTCCCACGTCGGTGAACTCATCCTCCTCGGTGCTCCACGGAATCGGGATCCGGCTCATCGATGTCTTGTTGCTCGATGTCACGAACGGGATGAGCACCGTCACGCTGGTCGCGCCAGCGTCGGTAAGTGTATCAGCCGGCAGCCGGACGATCTGCTCGATCACGCTCTGCGCGGTGAGCGAGGCGTAGGATTGGGCGAGGTTGCTCTCGGCGAGTTTCTGCGAGTAGAGCACGCTCGACATCACACCGCCGGCGACGATCGAGAGGATGCCCATCGACACCATGATCTCGACCAGGGTCAGGCCGCGGCGGGACCACGAGGCGCGGGCTCCGCGGCGTTGGGATACGCGGGGTGAAAGGCTTCTTGGGCTCACGTATCCATCATACGGCCACGACCGGAAGGGCGTTAGCGGCGAAGCGTCAGTTTATCGACCGGGGCCCGACAGGGTCGGAAGGCCCTGTCGACCTCACGGGCGTCGCATGGAGGAAGTCCTCCAAGGGGCGTGCGTCTCGCCCGGGTGATGCCGGAGGCCTCGCGGGCGATCGGCGCTCCGGTCGACACGGGGCTACAGTGCCTCGATCGTCGTCTTGAGCGTGTCGTACTGCTCCTTGCTCAGCAGGCGGAAGTTCAGCTGCTGCATCGCGATCGTGTTCGGCGTGAGGGGCGGGAGCTTTCCGGCGATGTAGTCGGCATTGAGTCCCCAGAGGCGGACCGGCGCCTGGTAGAAGCGCAGCGACCACGGCTCGTCGGCGACGACGCTGGCGAAGAACGCGACCATCGAGCCACGGATCGCGCAGGTCGCACGTGTCGAGGAGTTGGCGGTGTACCAATCCTCGAGAAAGCGTGGGAAGTTGTGCGCGCCGCCGCTGTAGGCGCCGCTGGCCGTGCTCGAGGGCACGATGCCGGTGAGAAACGCCGCGGAATACTCGGTCGAGTAAGGGAGGAGTTTTCCAGTGTAGGCCGTGCCGGAGCCGGCCGGCGTCGACCAGTTGGGGAGCGCTCCGGGCCGGGTGGATGTATTGTCTCCGTCGATGCGGTTCGAGGTGGAGGGGGCGGTGCTGGCCCAGGAGGAACTGTAGTTGGAATAGGTGTCGATGCGCAGGCGGCTGAGTGCGTCGTTCCAGCCGCGCGTCTGGGTGTAGACGCCGCTGCTTTCGGTGAACACCGGCTGGGAAAGCAGCGTGATCGCGTCGGCCATGAGCGCGCACGGCGCCTCGTCGTCCTCGGTGTATCGGCTGCTGGCGGACGATGAAGTCGTGCTGATCGCGCCGTCGGCATTGTAGTGGCCGAAGACGTAGAGTGCGTCGTTGGTCGCGATGGTGAGGCCCTCGTCGTCGTCGCTGGCGATGCGCCCGCGGCCATTGATCAGGCGGACGCCGGAGTCGAGCCGATCGGGATTGAGGCTGGTGTCGGTCGTCTTCGTCTCGGCGTCGACCGAAAGGACGTAGATGCCCCCGTTCCAGAAGGAGGAGGCGGAGATCGGTGCCTCCGAAGTCGCATCGTAGATCGCATCGGCGTTGGTCAGGGCCCTGGCTGCGGGCGTGGCGCTGGGATTGTAGATGGAGTTGTTCCAGGCGCCCACGCCGCTGGCCTGGGGCACGGCGGTCTCGTAGACGGTCGACGACGTCACGCCGTTGACCGAGTAGTCGATCGCCTTCTTCAGGTTCGTCATGTCGATATCGATCTTGCGGATCGGGCGCGGCGTGTGCGGCTTCGACGATGTGGGGGAGAGCAGGTGGCCGTTCTTGACGCGCCGCAGGTCGTAGAAATCGGCCCCGCCCGAGGCGTATCCGGAACTGGCGACGCGCACGACGGCGTTGGCGAAGGGCTGGTCGATTCCGCCGGACGTGACCTGGGCCGGCTTGATCGGCAGGTTGCGAACCGTGGTGCTGAGGGCGCCGGAGCCGCTCGGGCCGTAGTACTCCTGGCCGGGGAGGATCAACTCGCGTCCGGCCTGCGTGTAGACGCGGTAGCTGCCGGGGTCGAGGGTCACGGTGGCGCCGCTGGGCAGGAGGGCGGAGCGTGTCTCGTCGTCGGGATTGACCACGATGATCAGTCCGGCCTTGCGCGCGAGTTGCATGCTGCGGGTGCCGGCGTCGTCGCTGACGGCGGGCGGCTTGACGAACGACCGGCCGGCGGCGCCGTTGGCACCGTTGATCTCGAGCGGCTCGATGCCGTTCTCCCGCGTGCGCAGGTTCGTGCTGTAGGTCTCGTCGGCCCAGGTGGTGAACTTGTCCTGGGTCGTCGCGCTCTCGGTCGACTTGTCCCAGTAGAAATCGCGCCAGTAGGAGCTGCCCTTGAGCGCGGTCATCGTGCCGGAGATCGGGTGCTTGAAGCGCACGTCGTCGGTGTAGTCGGTCGTATCCAGCACGCCATGGCGCATCATGTAGAGCAGGGGCTGGTTGGCCTTCTTCGAGTAGAGGCCGCCAGCCACGGACACGCGGTAGAGGAAGTCGAGGCTTGCGCCGGAGCTGCTCTGCTTGCGCACGAAGAGGTTGCCGTTCGTGTGGACCGGGCCGTTGACGATCATGTCGGGACCGGGGAACAGCTCGAGGTCGGGGTTGTAGAAGATCGCGAAGGTGAACAGCGGCATGATGTAGGCCTCGAGATTCTGCGCGACGTAGGCGGTGCTGTTCGTGCCGATGCTGGAAAGCGTGGCCTTGGCCGCGATCGGTACGCGGCGCAGGTAGGCGTAGTTGCCGGCGTAGTTGTTGTCGCGAAACTGGGTCTTCGTCGGGTCGAGGTAGATCAGGTCCGGGGAACCCTTGGTCTCCATGCCGGCGACCACCTCGATCTCGCTGACCGCCATGTTCGTGTTGACGAAGTAGGAGGTCGGCGGCGTCGTGACCGCGTCGTCGCCGGTCGAGAAGTCCACGTTCGAGAAGTCGGTCGTGTTCTGCAGGATCGTCTTCACCTGCGCGACGACGTATTCGGAGGCGCTCTCGGCGGCGTTGCGGGCCTCGAGCGTGACGATGCTCGAGCGGTTGGCCCGCTTCTCCGCGATGGCGAGCCCGAGGATGCTCGCGACAAGCAGGCCCGTGATGATGCACAGCACGAGGGCGGCAATGATGGCGGAGCCGCGCGTGGCGGCCGGGCGGTGTTTCAGTGTCCTGGGCATGGCTACCTCCGGGGCGAGATGGTGAAGTTGTAGGCCGACGCCGATCTCCTGGCCGGGCCTGTGTCCGTGCCGGTCGTCTGCATGCGAAAGTTGACCGAGACGGCGCGTCCGGCGTGGTTGAAAAAGATCGGCTGGATGTCGGACTCGTCAGTCGGGATGATCCCGTGGACCTGGTAGGAGACGAGTGGCGCGTGGCTCGCGTGGGTGGCGGGCAGGTCGGCGAGATGCTCGTTCAGAATGTCGTTGAGCGTGCCGGTCTGGTCATCCTCCGGAACCGTGATCAGGATCTGTCGGATCGGGGCGGGTTCGGAGACGACCAGGGTATCCCGGTAGTAGATACGGACGCGCGTGATGGAGGAGCGGCTGTCGGGATCGTCGCGGTACTCGAGCACGATGCAGTCCCCGCTCAGGCCGGAGGCGACGGGCCGGTTGATGGCCAGGGAATCGGAGTCCGCGCCGATCAGGTCCGCGCTGCCGTCGAGGCCGGAGTAGTTCTGGAGCACGAAGAACGCGTTCGCGTCGATCGTCTCCTTGGCGAAACGGTCGGTGAAGATGCGGACCTTCGAGTTGAGCTCGAGGCGCTTGGACGAATCGTAGACCATCTTCGAGGCGTTGGTCATGAACATCGCCGAGATGCCGATCGCGACGACCGCAATGGACATCGCGATCATCAGCTCGACGAGGGTGAAGGCGCGACGGTGTGTCCGGCGGCGCGGGCGCGGATCCTGGAGCGTGGCGATCATGTGGACCGTGGGATGTTGCGGTTGGAACGCACGAAGCGGACGGAGTCGCGGAAGGTGCGCAGTTCGTTGCCGAGATTGATGCGGTAGGTGTAGACGAGGGTCACGCGGCACATCGGCTCCATCGCCGTGGGCTGGTAGTCGGGCTCGATCCAGAGCCAGAGCGTGATCGTGAGCGGCTGCACCGAGACGCCGGTCGTCTGGCTCAGGTCGAAGGGGCCGACGACATTGTCGACGGCGCTGACGGTGGCGGCGTCGACAGCCGCGGCAGGTGTCACTTCGGGCGGTGCTCCGGTGGAGGCGATGAGGAACACGCCGTTGGTCGTCGAGTTGTCGACCCGGACCTTGACGTGCGGCTGGCCGCAATCGGCGTCGGCGGGCGAGGGCAGCTGGTTGAACGTGACCTCGTTCGAGAGGTTGAGCGTCTTCATCTGCTCGACCAGGCCGTAGACGATGCTGGTGGCGGCGTTCTGGATGATCGCCTCCTCGGAGGTGCGACGCGCTTGTAGTGTCGCGCCGAGTACGGCCACGGCGAGGGCCGTGATCAGCGTGATGCCGATGGCCACCTCGACGAGCGTGAATGCGGCGTTTCGCGATCGCGGCGCGGAGCAGGCGGCGGGGCCCCGCGGCTGGCGCGGTGGTGTGTCTTGGGAGGCGAGGTCGGGCTTCACGTCTCCATCATACGGAAGCCGGGGCCCGCGGGTAAGGGGCGTGCGGCCACGCATTCGACCCGATGAAAGAGGGCAGATCGGCCGTAGGGGATGTGCTCAGGGCGGGGTGAGCAGACGAACCCGGTGGGCGCGCCGTCGACCGCCACCGCAGACCGGTGCACCCGAGCGCTTTGCGCGGCTGCGCCGCGAATCTGCTCAGGCGCGCGCGCGCCGCGCGGCCACAAACACGGCCACGGCCTGCGCGCGCCGCGTGACGTTGAGTTTGTCGAAGACGTTGGCCACGTAGTTTTTGACCGTCTTTTCGCTGAGGCCGAGGTCGCTCGCGACCTCCTTGTTCGTGCGACCCTCGGCGATGAGCGCGAGCACGCGCTGCTCCTGCGGCGAGAGGATCGCGAGGGGATCGGCCGGTCCGCCCTGGCGGGCGAGGCGCATGACCCGCGCGGTCACCTCGGGGTCGAGGATCGAGCGACCCGCGGCCACGTCGTGAATGGCGCGCTCGAGGCCCTTGCCGTCGATTTCCTTGAGCACGTAGCCGGCCGCGCCGCTCTCGATCGCCCGCGCGACGAGCGCGTCGTCGACGACGGAGGTGAGGAAAAGCACGCGGGGGCCCTCGGGCGGATCGGCCAGTGCGGAACAGATGTCGAAGCCGGTCCCGTCAGGCAGGCGGATGTCGAGCAGCGCCACGTCTGGCTTCAGTGTCTGGATACGCTCGATGCCGGCGGCGACGCTCGCTGCTTCCCCGAGGATGCGGAGCGCGGGCGACGCGCCGAGCAGTGTGCGCAGTCCGGTGCGGACCAGCTCGCTGTCGTCGACGAGCACGAGGGTGACGGGAGACGGGGTCGTGGTATTCATGGGTGGCGCGGTCCGGGCAGGTGGCAGGTCACGGTCGTGCCGCGGCCGGGATTACTCTCCAGGGTGATCGTGCCGCCGTGGCGACGTGCGCGGGCGGTCATGTTGTCGAGGCCGTGGCCGGAGCGGGTTTTCCGATCGGGCGTGAAGCCCGCGCCGTTGTCGGCGAGGGTGAGGCGGGCGCCCTCGCCGGCAGGTTCGAGCCGGATGTCCAGCCGCGTCGCGCCGCCGTGGCGCAGGCTGTTGCTCACGCCCTCGCGCACGACCTGGAGAAGGTCGGTGGACGCGTCCTCGGCGAGGCGGGCCGCAGTGGGCTCATCGATCGAGACAACAAACTCCGCCGCGCGTCCCGCGGAGAGATCGCGCGTGAGCACGCCGACGGATTCGGCAAAGGTCTGCCGGCGCAGCGTGTCCGGCGAGAGCCCGGCGATGTAGGCCCGGACCTCGCGGATGGTGGTGTTGAGCGCCTGGGTGGCGCCCGTGATGCGCGCGTCGGCCGCAGCGGGATCGCTGCCGACGAGCGGGCGCGTGGCCTCGAGGTTGAGTCCGGTTGCGTAGAGCGACTGGATGATCCCGTCGTGGAGATCCTGACCGAGCCGGATCTTCTGCTCGAGGGCGCGGTTGAGCAGGAGTTGCTTGATGTTGAGATCCTCCTCCACGCGCAGGCGCTCGGCGCGCTCGCGTTCGAGCTCGTCGCTCTGGCGCGCGGAGACCGAGGCGAGGTGTCGCAGGCTGCGGAATCCGTCGCGGTCGGAATCGCGTTCCGCGGATCCGGCCTCGTCGACCGTCTCCCGCGCGCGGATCGACCAGAGCAGGACCGCGGCGAAGATCACGATCACGCCGAGCGCGAGGTTGAGCATGATCGTCGCGACGCGCTGGTAGGTCGCGAGCAGACGGGCCGCCGGCGGGGGATCGAAGGACACCTGCACGACAGGTGCTCCGGCCGATTCGCCGAAGCGGTGGGTGAACTGCCAGGCCTCGGACGCAGGCGCAAGCGACTCCGCAGGCCGGGCGGCTTCCGGCGCCAGCGCGATCGTGGCATCGAGCGTGCGCCCGAGTCGCGCGATCGCGTCGTCGGGCCACGGCGGCAGCCCGAGTCCGGAAAGGTCCACGGCGGCAAGGAACTGAGCGTGCTTGCGCTCGATCGCCTCGGCGCGCAGGCGCTCGGTCTGGCGGTGGAGCAGCCGCTGGCTGGCGACCAGCGCGACCACGAAGAAAAGCACGAGGATCGAAAACAGGCCGATCAGGCGGGCGATCCGTTTCATGGGTGCAGCGGAGTGGTGGCGAGGATGCGGGGCGCGGGCCGCGTGCTTGACCATTCAAGGATGCAAACCGTTGATAGCAAGTGCATCGGAGCCGGCGCGGCGTTTCGCAGTATTTTCTCCTCTCCGCCGTGGCGGGTCTGCTTGCATGATCGACCCATGAGGAAGTTCTTCATCACCACCGCCATTGACTACGCCAATGGCACTCCGCATCTCGGCCACGCCTATGAAAAGGTGCTGACCGACGTCGTCGCGAGATTCCGGCGGTTGATGGGGGACGAGGTCTTCTTTCTCACCGGGCTCGACGAGCACGGGCAGAAGGTCCAGCAGTCCGCGCGCGCCAAGGGCGTGGAGCCGCAGCAGTACGTCGACGAGATCGCGGTCGAGTTCCGCGAACTCTGTGCGCGCCTGACGATCTCCAACGACGATTTCATCCGCACGACCGAGGAGCGCCACAAGAAGGTCGTGCGCGACGTGCTCCAGCGGCTCTTCGACAAGGGCGAGATCTACCGCGCTGAATACAAGGGGTTCTACAGCACGCGGCAGGAGCAGTTTCTCCAGGACAAGGACCGCAACCCCGACGGCACCTGGCCCGAGATCTACGGCGAGGTGACCGAGATCACCGAGGCCAACTACTTCTTCAAGCTCCGCGCCTATCAGGACTGGCTCGTTGATTTCCTGCGGAAAAACGAGGACTTCGTCTTCCCGCGTTACCGGCAGAAGCAGGTCCTCGAGTTTCTCTCCGAGCCGCTCAACGACCTGTGCATCTCGCGACCGAAGGAGCGCCTCGAGTGGGGCATCCCGCTGCCCTTCGACGAAAACTTCGTCACCTACGTGTGGTTCGACGCGCTGCTCAACTATTACTCGACCGTGGCGGACAAACCCGGCGTGTGGCCGGCCGCGTATCATGTGATCGGCAAGGACATCCTCGTGCCGCCGCACGCCGTCTACTGGCCGATCATGCTGAAGGCCGCCGGCATCGAGCCGCCGAAGTCGCTCCTCGTGCACGGGTGGTGGTCGATCAACGGCGCCAAGATGTCGAAGAGCACGGGCAACTTCGTCGACCCGATTGCCTTTGCCGACCAGTACGGCCCGGACGCGCTGCGCTTCTTCCTCATCCGCGAGATGAGCGTGGGGCAGGACAGCGACTTTTCCAACGCCCAGTTCCTCGCGCGCTACAACTCCGAGCTCGCGAACAACCTCGGCAACCTCGTCAACCGCACGCTCAACATGGCCAACCGCTTCGCCGCGGGCGCCGTGCCGGCGGCGGAGGTCGAGGAGGACGCCGAGCGCGAGCTCAAGGCGCTGTGGGCGAAGACGCGCGACGATGCGATCCGGCTCAACGAGGAGTTCCAGTTCCACGTCTCGCTCGAGCGTACGCTCGCGTTTGTCACCGCGACCAACGCCTACATCGAGAAACGCGCGCCCTGGAAGCTGGGCAAGTCCGCCGAGCCGCGCGACCAGGCGCTGCTGCGCACCTCGCTCGCCACCATGGCCGAGGCGCTGCGGCTGGCCGTGACGCTGCTCGCCCCCGTGATGCCGACGACGAAGGACAAGGTCCTCGCCCTGCTCGGCGCGACACCGGTCGGAACGTGGCGCGACCAGCTCGCCTGGGGCACCACGCTCACGGGAGCGAAGGTCGGGCAAACGGCGATCCTCTTCCCGAAGCCGACGACTCCGGCGGCTCCGTAGTGATGTACTGCAGGCCTGAAGATTCGGCGAGGGCGCAGCATGCGAAGGTGGACGCGCGCGTCCCTGCGCGCGTGGGAGTCGTGCGCGCGCGGGAGCGGGCCGAGGGACCGGCCCGACCACCTTTCGAGTCCACCGCTGCGGATGACACTTTGGGGCGATCGGGCACGCCCGGCCGGACGGGCGTGTTTGTCGTGTTCCCTTCATGAAAATCGTCCCGATGCAGGCTGCCGACATGCAGTCGCGCGAGGCGCTGGTGCGTTTTCTCGAGGACTGCCGCCGGCTCGCCGTCGCGGCCGGGCGTCCCCAACTCGTCAGCATCACGATCGAATCCGAGCGGCTCGATCCGCTCGCGGTGCTCGAGTCGATCTACGAGCCGGGAGAGCTGCACTTCTACGCCGAGCGACCGGCCTCGGACCTCGCGCTGGCCGGCGCCGAGGCGGTCGCGTCGTTCACCGGCGAAGGCGAGGACCGCTTCGCGCAGGCCGGCGCCTGGGTGCGCGACATGCTCCGGCATACGATCGCCGTCGGCGCCGTTGACCTGCCGTTCGGCGGCCCGGTGTTCTTCAGCGGCTTTGGTTTCGAGGATGCGGCGGTCGCGGGCGCGGCGTTTCCCCCGGCCCGCGTCTTCGTCGCGCGCTGGCAGGTGGCGCGCGTGGCCGACCGTTCCGTGGCCGTGGCCAACACCCTGATCGCGGCCGACACCGACATCGCTGTCGCCGCCGAGCGGATATGGCGGGCGCGCCGCAAGTTCTCCTCCTTCGACTACACGGAGCCGGCCTTCGATGGCGCGATGGAGGGCGGCCTGGCCGAGGAGAAGGAGGTAGGCGGGGAGACGAGTTACGCGCTCAACGTCGAGCGCGGCGTGTCCGCGATCCGCGCCGGTCGCTACCGCAAGATCGTGCTCGCACGCGCGCGCGACCTGCGGGCCACGACGCAGTTCCATCCGCTCCGCGCGCTCAACGAGCTGCGCCAGCGCTTTCCGGATTGCTACGCCTTCTCGATGGGTAGTGGCGCGGGCGCCAGCTTCATCGGCGCGAGTCCCGAGCGGCTCGCCGCCGGCGCCGGCGGACGCCTGCGCACCGAGGCCCTCGCGGGCTCGGCGCCGCGCGGGCGCTCCGCCGTCGATGATGCCAATCTCGCGCGCCAGCTCCTCGCGAGCGAGAAGGACGTGCGCGAACAGGGCCTGGTGCTCGAGTCGATCGTGCGCCGGCTCGCCCGCGTGGGCATCACCGCGCCCGAGGTGGGCAAGCCCCGCGTGCGCCAGCTCCCGAACGTCCAGCACCTGTGCACGCCGGTCGAGGCAACACTTCCGTCGGGGACGGACCTGCTCACGATCGTCGGCGAGCTGCATCCGACGCCGGCCGTCGGCGGCACGCCGCGTGAGTCGGCCATCGCGCACCTGCGCGAGCTCGAGCCGTTTCCGCGCGGCCTCTACGCGGGTGCGCTGGGATGGGTGACGGCCTCCGGCGACGGCGAGTTTTTCGTCGGCATCCGCTCCGCGCTCATCGAGGGCGCCACGGCACGCGTGTTCGCCGGTGCCGGCATCGTCGAGGGCTCGGTCCCGGAAAACGAGTTCGTCGAGACCGAGCTGAAGATGCGGGCGCTGCGCGAGGCCCTGCTCGGCGGGACGCACCGCTGAGCGCAGCTACGGGGCGAACAGGCTGCGCAGTGCCGATGGCGTGACCTCGACTGTCGGTCTGAAATGCTCGCTCCCCGCATAGGCGAGCAGGCTCGCGCGCATTTGCCGACAGACCGGATCGGAGGCGCCGTCGAGGTCGATGCTCGAGACGAGCAGCCGCCCGCGGCCGACGCGCACCTCGAAGGCGAGGGCGAGCCTGCGGTTCGTAAACCAGTCGTCGATCACCTGCACGATCGGTCGCAGGTCCCGCGGCATGTCGTCGAGGATCATCGCACCTGCCCGCATGACCGGGTACCACCACTGCCAGTTGCTGTGGGATTCGGTCGGGAATGCGGCGAGCGCGGGATGGGCCGGGTCGCACAGGATGCCCAGCGTGTGCGGCGCCTGCTGGTTGGTCCACGCGGTGTTCCAGAAGATGCTGGAAAAACCGAGGGCGATCGGACCGCGCCGTGGGTCGGGAGCCACCCGGTCCGGCGGGATGGAAAGGAACACCGTCGCGCCGGCCTCGAGCGCGGCGAGGGTGGGGCCATCGAGCGTCTGCGTCTGTATCAGCCCGGCGGGCACGCGCGTGGCGACCGTGGTCGGGTAGATCCAGAGATCCCAGCAGTTGGCCGCATCGGTGCCGGGCAGAGTGACCTCGAGTCGGCAGGCGGCCGGTGAGGGGACGGCCAGGCCTGACAGCGGCACGGCGATGCGCCCGAGCGGGATCGCGCTGCCGATCGGCACATCGCATGTCGGTAGCGCGCCGGAGGCGACGACCGTTCCGGTCGCGGTGGTCAGGCGCCACGCGGGCCGCACACCGGCGATCGGCGCCGCACCGAAATGCGTCACCTCGATGCCGGCCTCGAGTGTCTCGTCGGCGGTGAACACGCGCCGCGCCAGACGCGCCAACGGCACCGTCGGCCCGGCGAAGCGGCGGTACTGTGCGGCGGTGATGTAGCCTTTTTCCTCCCAGAAGGCGTTGAGCACGCCGACCAGCGCGGTCCCCTGCCCGGGAAAGTCCTGCAGACCGAGCAGCTGGAAACCGGCCATGCCCGGTGTGCGCAGCGCCGCCTCGATCTCCTCCTTGTAGCAGAGCGCCTGGAGTTTTCCCGAGGCATGGAGAAACGCCTTCGCCTGGTCGGCCATGCCGTGTGCGGCGAGCGTGTCGCGAAAGATCTCGAAGTTGCGCGGCTGCAGGTAGCCGGTGTAGCGCCCGGTCTCTCCAAAGTCCGGATACACGCACCACTGGCCGATCTCGTGGCTGACCACGGGCACGCGGCGCGCGCCGATGAACCCGCGGTGGTCGGTGCAGGTCTCCGGCGGCTGCGCGTTGATGCGCGACTTGAGCTGGTCGAGCCACTGGTGGATGCGCGGTTCCGAGCGGACGTGGTAGTCGCTTTCAGGCAACTCGGGCCAGGCCGAGGCGCAGGTGTAGAGCCGCCGCGGGTCGAGCGCGCGCATGTGGGTGGTCCAGCGCGCGAGCCAGGTTTCCTTGTCGGGCCCGTCGGGCTCATTTCCCGAGGCCATGAGGAGGAAACAGGCGTGGTTTCCGTAGGTGCGCACGATCCGTTCGGATTCGCGCAGCAGCCACGCGTCGCTGCTGTCGCCCGAGCCGAGGCGAGCGCCCTGGTTCGGCCATGAGGGAGCCTCGATCTGGAAGTAGAAACCCTCCTCGTCGCCGGCCACGAAGGCGGCCTCCGGCGGGCACCACGAGTGAAAGCGCAGATGGTTGAGCCCGTGGGCGCGGGCGATCCGCAGGATGCGGCGCCACGAGTCCACGTCGGTCGGTGGATGCCCGGTGCGCGGAAAGATCGCGCATTCGAGCGTACCGCGCAGGAAGATGCGCCGGCCGTTGAGGGTGAATTGCGTGCCATCGCGTCCGATCTCACGCAGGCCGAAACGCACGTCGCGCCCCCCGCCGCCGGGAAGCGTGGCGGTGAGTGTATGCAGGGTCGGGGCAAACTCGTCCCAGAGCCCGGCCTCCGGGCCGAGCGCGATTTCGGTCTCGAAACCCCCATCCGCTCCGACGGATGCGTCCGTCGCCGGGCCCGTGCCGCACGCGAGATGCACGCGCCCGACGGTGAGGTCTCCGCCGACCCGGCCGCGGACCCGGATCGCACGGTGCTCGATTCGTGGATACACCTGAAGATCGTCGATCCAGGCCGGCCCGGTGGCGCGCAGCTCGAGCCGGCCGATCAACCCGTGCCAGTTTCCCTGGGTGTGGTCGGTGATGCTGTGCGAGTTCGGTCCGATCGGATGGAGCGTGCGGTTGTCGACGCGGATGGTCAGCCGGTGGCGACCGGTCGCGAGATCCGCGCCGAGTTCGTAGTCGTGCGGGGTGCTCAGGCTGTCGTCGCGACCGATCTCCCGCCCGTCGAGCCAGACGCGCGTCTCCCAGTGGGCGCGCTCGAGCGAAAGGACGAGGCGCCGTCCGACCCACGCCGGGGGAAGCTCGAACTCGCGCTGGTACCACGCTGCGCCGACGTAGTGGCGCTCCGGCTGCAGCCAGAAGGGCACCTTGATGTTTCCGGGCGCCCGGTACGGGGCGTATTCCGGGGCGGTGAAGTAGGACGGATCGAAGACGCTTCCGGTCCAGCGCGTCTCGAGTGTCACCGGGTCGCCGAGGCCGCGCTGCGCGAGATCGCCGGGAAGCTCGATCGCCGGGCCGTCAAGGTCCCGATCCGGCCAGCGTTCGGCGACTCCGATGTCGTCGCGGTCGAGCGCGACGCGCCACGGACCGGCCAGGGAGAGCGTGGACGGGTTCGTCATCCTGCGGTTTCAGGGGCGGCCGGACAACTCCACCGTGTGGATCGGAGTCAGTCCCACGCGCGTGAGCGTCGCGACGGGTGTGCCGTCCGCGACCTCGGGTCGTGCCGCCTCGTGCATGAAGATCGGCGCGTCTGCCGCGAGCGGAAGGATGAGCAGGCGCAACTCGCCGCCGGTGCGCGCGAGTTCGGCGGCATGACGGCGCAGGCCGATCTCGAACGGGCGACCATCGTAGAAATGGTCGGTGATGAAGCGCTCGCCGATCATGACCCGCGCGACGTCGCCATGGTAGTCGAACTCGAGCCGATGTTCGCGCTCAAGATCGAGCCCGGCCGGCAGGCGTATGCGCCACACGGCGGCCTGGGCGAAGTCGGCCTCCACCGGCGCGGCCGCGACGGGCTTCGGACTCCGGCCGAGCGGAATCTTCCGCGCCGGCCCGGCCTCGCGCAGGAGCGAGAAATCGACTTCCACCGGCGCGGCCGCCGCCGGACGCACGGGTCTCAGGCGCTGAAAGATCCCGTCGTCGGCCGTCGTGAGCGCCGGATGAACCGAGGCCACGAGATGTTCCGGAGCGTGACTCGAGAGGCGCAGTCTCGGCTCATCGAATACGACGAGCGCAGGCGAGAGCACGACGCGTTCGCGGCCCTGCCAGTGGCCCTTCGCGACATTCTGCGACTCCTCGTCGGTGAGCAGGACGAAGCGCACCGTGCCGCCCGCACCGGCGACGTCGAGCGGCGTGGATCGCGAAGGGGACAGGCTGTGGACCGCGCGCGTTGCGTCGGGCGATTCGATACACAGCTCCGTCGGCACACCGGGCGTCTGCGCGAGAAGGATCGTGCGCTGGTCGCCCTCGTCGATGAGGCAGAGTGGCTGCGCGGTCGCGTGGATCAGCCGCACGCCGTGGCCGACGGGAAGCTGGAACGGCCAGATGAAGCCCGCCCCCCTGGCGATGGTCACGGGCGAGCGCGGGATCGTGAGCGTGCCTTCGGCCGTGGTGATCGCGAACTGCACGTTTTCCTTCGGGCCGAGGGATGCGCCGCGCTCGTGGTTGTTGACGAAGAGAAACCCGGCCGTGCCGTCCGAGCGGACCGACCAGCGCAGGGTCGAGAAGTCCTCGCGGCCAGCCGGCCGCTCGTCGGGCAGCACCGCCGGCATGGTCGCGAGCTGGTGGCCGAAATCGCGCGCCAGCAGGTGCAGGCGGCGCAGCAGCCGGAAGTGCGGGCGCACCTGGCCGTATTCACCGAGTGGAGCCTGAAAGTCGTAGCTCATCACCGGCATGTCGTTCCAGTTGGTCATGGGCGTGTCCTGCGCCTCCATGAGTGTGGTGAGCCGTCCGAGCGGATTGGTCCCGCCGTGGTACATGTAGTAGCCGGGCAGGTTTCCGCCGCTCCCGATCTTGACCATCGCGACGGCCTCGATGTCGCGCGGTTCCATCAGGATGCGCCGGTGGTAGCTGCTCATCATGCCACCGCCGAGCTCGCAGGTGAGGAACGGGTAGCGGTGGGCGTCGGCCTCGTCGTGCGCGGCGCGTTCGCCCAGCAGTTCGGTCGCGATGGCCGCGTCGGTGCGCACGGACTGGAAATGGAAGGCGGCCCAATACTTGCCGGGCATCGAGGTCAACTCGCGGTCCCAGAATCCCTCGGCATAGGCGCCGAAGAGCGGTGCGATCTCGCCGAACGGCATCGGGGTGCGCAAGACCGGCCAGCCGGTGCGCGTGTAGAGCGGCACGTCGAGCCCGACGTCGCGCGCGATGCGCTTGAGCGCGAGCAGATGCTCGGCGGGTCCGCCGTATTCGTTCTCGAGCTGGATCGCGACCACCGGTCCGTCGTCGCGCCAGAGCAGGCCGCGCAACTGGTCGGCGATCTGCCCGTAGATCACGCGGACGTGCGCGAGGTAGGCGGGATCGTCGGTGCGCACCTTCCAGCCCTTGGCCAGCGCCCAGTCGGGGATGCCGCCGTTGCGCACCTCGCCGTGGCACCACGGGCCGCATCGCACGGCGGCGAGCAGGCCCACCTCGCGGCAGGTCTCGATGAAACGCCGCAGGTCGCGCCGGCCGGACCAGTCCCACTGGCCCTCGATCTCCTCGTGGTGGATCCAGAAGACGTAGGTCGCGACGATGTCGATGCCGCCGACCTTCATCTTGAGCAGTTCCTCTCGCCATTCGTGCTCAGGGTAGCGCGTGAAGTGAAACTCGCCCATCACGGGCATCCAGGGCCGGCCATCGCGGCGCAGGCTCCGGCTGTCGAGCGTGATGCTGGAGCCGTCGGGCCGGGTCTCCGTGCCCATCCGGAATCCGTCGCTCGCAGGCGGTTCGACGGGCGGCACGGTGAGGGTGAGCACGGCAGCGTGGAGCGCGGCAGGCACGGTCGCTGCGAGAAAGGAGGCGGTCAGGCGGACAAACGGCGACATGGTGGGGTGGGGCTGGAAGTGTAGCGCGTCCGGCCGGAGTTCGGCCATGGACGCCGCCGGGGAAAACCTGCATGATCCTCGGGCGTGAAGCGAAAGCTTTATCGCGGCGACGGCTTCGCCGGACAACACCACATCGTGCTCCCTGAGCCGCTCCGCGTGGCGCAGCGTCAGCATCCGCTCCTCCGCGGGCTCTTCGTGACCGATGCCGGGTACTATCCCGCGGCCGTCGGGCATTTTGTCGAGCGAAACGCCGGAGCGCCGACCCACCTCGTGATCCTCTGCCTGCGCGGCTCGGGCTGGGTGCGCTGGGCGGGCGAGACGCGGGCCATCGCGGCCGGCGGTTGCGTGTGGCTGCCGGCGCGGATCGGCCATGCCTACGGCGCCGACGAGGCCGATCCATGGACGATCGTCTGGGCGCACTTCGCCGGCGAGGAGGCCGCGACCTGGGGCGAACTCGCCTTCGGCGCCGCGGTGGCACGCAGCGGCGGCGTGGTGAACCTGGCGCCCGACCGGCTGGACGAGGTGGCGCTCGATCGCGTGCACGCGATGCTGGAGCGCGGGTTTGCCTGGCGCGATCTCGTGGGGGCGGGCGCGGCATTGCGCGCGTCGCTTGTCGAGATCGCGCGGATACTCGCCACGACCGGCGGCGTGCGATCGGCACGCGAGCGCGTCGCCGCCTCGGTCGAGGGGCTGCGACGCGACTGGATGCGGCCGCGCCGGCTCGGTGAACTCGCGTCCGCCGCCGGGCTTTCGCCGGCGCACTATTCGTGCCTTTTCCGCGAGCACACGGGATTTGCCCCGATCGACTTCGTCATCCGCCTGCGCGTGCAGCATGCCTGCCGGCTGCTCGACAGCACCACGAAGTCCGTGAACGAGGTCGCGGCGGCCGTCGGCTACGACGACCCGTACTACTTCACGCGGTGTTTCCGGCGCGTGATGGGCTGCTCGCCGCGCGACTATCGGAAGGTTCCCAAGGGCTGACCGGCACGCGGCCCGGCGTCGGGCTCGAATCGCACCCCGGGGCGCGGGCGAGGGGCCGCGGCCGGAGATCGCGCGGGCGTCGCCGCATGGAATTGACGGACGGAGCCGCACTGGCGGCTCGACTGCGGGCGACGCGACTGGAAGTTTTCCGAGGATGGCATCCGTGGACGTGGTCCTTCCGGTCCTGATCTTCCTCGCGGCTTTGCTGTATTCGTCGGTCGGGCACGCGGGCGCGTCCGGCTACCTTGCGGCCATGGCCTTGTGCGGCATCGCCCCCGCGCAGATGAAGCCCGCGGCGCTCGTCCTCAACATCCTCGTCGCCGTCATCGGCACGATCCAGTTCGTCCGGGCCGGTCACTTCCAGTGGCGGCTGCTCTGGCCGTTCGTGATCATGTCGATCCCGTGCGCGTACCTGGGCGGGCGGGTCGACCTCGCGCCCCACATCTACCGGCCCATCGTGGCCGTTGTGTTGATCGCCAGTGCGATCCGGATGGCGTGGATCGTGCGGCGCGCCGACGACGTGGGTCCGCCACCGACTCTGCGAGTCGCGCTGCCGGTGGGAGCGCTGCTCGGCCTGGTTTCCGGACTGACCGGCGTGGGCGGCGGGATCTTCCTGAGCCCGCTCTTCATCTTCTGCCGCTGGGCGGGCACCAAGGGCACGGCCGCGGTCTCGGTCACGTTCATCCTCGTCAATTCCATCGCCGGCCTGCTCGGGCACGCCGGGGCCAGCCGATCGCTGCCGCCGCATCTCGCCACCTGGGCGGTGGCCGCGGTCGCGGGCGGTGCGATCGGCTCGTGGCTGGGCAGCCGGAGGGCCGCGCCGCCCGTGCTGCGCGGGCTGCTCGTCGCGGTGCTGGTCGTCGCGGGCGGGAAACTCCTGTTTTCCTGAAGCGGCCGGTCCACGCCGCGAGCGTGTGCCCGTCAGGCGGATACCCAGGGCTCGACGAGGTACTCGAAGGCTTCGCCGGCGCGGCGCACGCGGCCGAGCGCCGGGAACGGCATGTGCGCGCCGAAGACGCGGGCGCGGTCGGCCGCGCAGCGATCGAGCACCCGTTTGCGCGTGGCGATGGCGACATCCGACTGCTCGTCGAACTTCATCACCCATTCCGGGTGCGCGAACGAGAGCACGTGGTGGTGCACCACGTCGACGAAGTGCAGCAGCGACTCGCCGCCCGAGTGTATACCGACCATGATGTGCCCCGGCGTGTGCCCGAAGGCCTCGGCGATTTCGAGGCCGCCGAGAAGTTTTTCCCCGCCCGCGACAAGCTGCCAGCGACCCTTGAAGGCATTGAGGTATTTCTGGACGTTCTCGTCGCCCTTCGTCGTCCAGTGCGCGTGCTCGGTGCGGTGTATGAAGACGCTGGCGTTCTTGAAGACGACCTCGCCCTGGGCATCGAGCAGGCCGCCGAAGTGGTCGCCGTGCATGTGCGAGATGATGATCCCGGTGACCTGCTCCGGCGCGACGCCGGCGGCGGCGAGATGGCCGACGAGCCTGCCGCCCGCGGGACCGAAGGCCGGACCGCAGCCGGCGTCGATCATCACAAGTTCGGCCCCGAGGCGCACGAGCAGGACGTTGAACGGCAGCCGCACGAGGTCGGTCGGCATGAGCGCGTCGGTCAGCGTTGCGGCGATCTTCTCACGCGGCTCGCCGATGCCGAAGGGCGAGTCGGCCGGCGGCATGGCGAAGGCGCCGTCGTTGACCGCGAGGGCCTCGAGTTCGCCGATCTTGAAACGGTAGTAGCCGGGCTGGGCTCCAGCGAGGGTCGCGGCTGCGGGTGCGGCGGCGCGGGCGAGGGTGGGCGAGATCCAGGCGGCGGCGCCGGCGAGGCCGAGGAAGCGGAGCGCGTCGCGACGCGACACACCGGCACGGAAGGACGAGGCGGTTTCGGGCAGGGTGGCCTTCATAGGGAGGTTTCCAGATAGCCA
>Ga0315910_10001458_pt1 | contig 21645 bp, 21 predicted proteins | sample EdamamesoilMG_FD_204470 | JGI IMG/M metagenome (GOLD analysis project Ga0315910, IMG submission 204470) | Garden soil microbial communities collected in Santa Monica, California, United States - Edamame soil | ecosystem: Environmental > Terrestrial > Soil > Garden | place: USA: California...
ATGGGCGTCGACGCGTTCCTCCCGGGGTCGCAGATCGCGCTCCGCCGGGTGCCGAACATCGACGAGCTCCTGGGCCAGACGTTCGAGTTCAAGATCATCAAGCTCAACAAGCGGCGCCGCAACATCGTCGTCAGCCGCCGCGTGATCCTGGAGACCGAGCGGGCCAGCAAGCGCGAGCACCTGATGAAGGAGCTCCAGGTCGGCCAGACCCGGAAGGGGATCGTCAAGAACATCACCGACTTCGGTGCGTTCATCGACCTCGGCGGCGTCGACGGCCTGCTCCACATCACCGACATGTCCTACGGGCGCGTCCAGCACCCGACCGAGGTGGTCACCATCGGCGGCGAGATCGAGGTCAAGGTCCTCGACATCGACTGGCAGCGTGAGCGCATCTCGCTCGGCATGAAGCAGCTGCAGACGTACCCGTGGCAGAACATCAGCGAGAAGTACCCGGTCGGCACCCGCGTGCAGGGGAAGGTGGTCTCGATCACCAACTACGGCGCGTTCGTGGAGCTCGAGCCCGGCATCGAGGGCCTGGTGCACATCTCCGAGATGAGCTGGACCCGGAACGTGCGCCACCCGAGCAAGATCGTCTCCATCGGCGAGACCATCGACGCCGTGGTCCTCAAGGTCGACGAGTCCGAGGAGAAGATCTCCCTCGGCATGAAGCAGACCGAGCAGGACCCGTGGCAGCTGCTGCCGCTCAAGTTCCCGGCCGGCACCCGCCTCACCGGCAAGGTCCGGAACCTCACGAGCTTCGGCGCCTTCGTCGAGATCGAGCCGGGGATCGACGGCCTCATCCACATCTCCGACATGTCCTGGACCAAGCGCGTCCAGCACCCGTCGGAGGTCGTCAAGAAGGGCGACACCGTGGACGTGGTCATCCTCAACATCGACTCCGACAACAAGCGGATCTCCCTCGGCCTCAAGCAGGCCCAGGAGGATCCGTGGCTCAAGATCGGCGAGACCTATCCGATCGGCACCGAGCTCCGCGGCGCCGTCAACCGGATGATGGACAAGGGCGTCGTCGTGGACCTCGGCAAGGACCTCGAAGGGTTCGTGCCGATGAGCCAGCTCGGCGTGCCGGACCTCGAGAAGCCCGAGGACGCGGTCAAGGAAGGGCAGCCCGTGGACCTCAAGGTCCTCGAGGTCGACCCGATCCACCACCGCATCGTCCTCGCGGTCATCGGGTACCCGGACGTGCCGTTCACCGCGCCGGAGAAGAAGGTCATCCCGGCCGACGACGTCGAGTAAGTCCCCTCGACCCACGCCGTACCCCCGGAGCCCCGGCCCGCACGGTCGGGGCTTCGTGCGTCCATCCCCTTGACCTGCGGACCGGGGCGGCCAGTGTTGAAGGAGGTCCCTTCCTCCTCCCCCGGAGCCATTCGATGTCGAACCGCGCCGCCCTCACCGCGCTGATCCTGCTCGCCGCCGCCCCCCTGGCCGCGCAGAGCGCTGAAGAAGTGAAGCAGGCGAACAATCCGCTCGCCACGATCACCTCGGTCAACATCCACGAGTACTACGTCTCTACCCTCTACGCCGCCCCCGATCAGACCGCCGGCACGCTCAATCTCCGCGTCGCCCGCCCGTTCGGCCGTGTGCTGGTCCGCGCCTCCCTCCCGATGCCGACGGTCCCGACCGGCGGCGATCCGGAGTCCGGTGTCGGCGACTTCAATATCTTCGGCACTTACCTCCTCAAGTCGACCTCCGAGCTCTCCGTGGGCATCGGTCCGCAGCTCGTGGCCCCCACCGCGTCGAACGATGCCCTCGGCGCCGGCAAGTGGCAGGGGGGGCTCGCGTTCGTCGTGTTCCATACCATCACGCCCCAAGTCCAGCTCGGCGGCCTCGTCACCTGGCAGGCGTCGTTCGCGGGGGACGAAGACCGCGCCGAGACCAACATCCTGGCGGTGCAACCCTTCCTCATGATGCAGGTCGGCGGCGGGTGGTACCTCCGCTCCACCGCCATCATGCCGTTCGACCTTGAGAACGAGGTCTTTTCCGTCCCCCTCGGCATGGGGGCGGGGAAGGTGCTGAAGGCCGGGCGGACCATCTTCAATGCCTTCGTCGAACCGCAGTTCACGGTGCTGCACGACGGCGCGGGCCAGCCGGCGTTCCAGACCTTCCTGGGGCTCAACATGCAGTTCGTCCCGAAGCGGTAATGGCACCCGGCGACGCCCTGAACGCCCCGGTCCGCAAGGATCGGGGCTTTCGTTCCTGTCCGAACGTGGGACCACGGAGGACTCGGAGCTGCCCGGAGATGCACGGAGACTGATCAGGGAACGTCTCGCGCTTTATTGGTGACGGCTTTCCCGGCCCGAAGTGCTAGGGTTGGGAATGGCACTACTGCTTCTCCCCACCAATGACCTGACCGATACCGTGATCGGATCGGCGATCAAGGTGCACCGGCATTTCGGACCGGGGCTTCTCGAATCGGCCTATCGCCACGCTCTGCAATGGGAGCTGGAGGCGAGGGGCGTTCAGGTGAGCCCTGAGGTGCCGATCAATGTGGAATACAAAGGACGGATGATCGAGGCTGCCTATAAGCTTGACCTCTTGGTGGACCACAAGCTGATCGTCGAGCTGAAGTCGGTGGAACGGCTCAACCCGATCCATCAGGCCCAGATGTTGACCTACCTCCGAGTCACGGGGTTGAAGACCGGACTGCTGATCAACTTCAATGTCGATGTCTTAAAGGATGGACTGCGGCGAGTGTTGTTGTAGGTCTCCGTGCATCTCCGAGCCCCTCCGAGTACTCCGTGGTCCCACGTTCGGACCGGCCTCGGTTGAGAAGACCGGCAAGCGAGAGCATCTTTGCAGTATGCCCACACCCCGCGAACTCCTCGACCTCCTCCACCAGAAGACCGCCCAGGCCGAGCAGGGCGGAGGTGCCGACCGGATCGCCCAGCAGCACAAGAAGGGGAAGCTCACCGCCCGCGAGCGGCTCGATCTCCTCCTCGATCCCGGCTCCTTCGTCGAGACCGACCGTTTCGTCACCCACCGCGCCACCGACTTCGGCCTCGCCGAGCAGCAGTATCTGGGGGACGGCGTCGTCACCGGCCACGGCCGGATCGATGGGCGGCTGGTCTACGTCTTTTCCCAGGACTTCACCGTCTTCGGCGGTTCGCTCTCCGAGTCCCACGCGGCGAAGATCTGCAAGGTGATGGACCTCGCGGTGCGGAACGGGGCCCCGGTCATCGGGCTCAACGATTCCGGCGGTGCCCGCATCCAGGAAGGGGTCGTCTCGCTGGGGGGCTACGCCGACATCTTCCTCCGGAACACCATGGCCTCGGGGGTCGTCCCCCAGCTCTCGGCCATCCTCGGCCCCTGCGCCGGGGGGGCGGTGTACTCCCCCGCCATCACCGACTTCATCGCGATGGTCCGCGGCGTCGGCTACATGTTCGTCACCGGACCCAACGTGGTGAAGACGGTGACGCACGAGGAGGTGACCTTCGACCAGCTGGGGGGCGCGGACACCCACGCCGGGACGAGCGGGGTCTCGCATCTCACGTATGACAGCGAGCCCGAGTGCCTGCTGGGGCTCCGTGAGCTCTTCGGCTACATCCCGTCGAACAACCTCGACGACCCGCCGCTCCGCCCCACCGCGGATCCGATCGACCGGCGGGACGAAGCACTCCTCGACCTTATCCCCGACAACCCCGCCAAGCCGTACGACATCCACGAGGTGATCCGCCGCGTGGTCGACGACGGCGCCCTCTTCGAGATCCAGCCCGACTTCGCCGCCAACCTCGTGGTCGGCTTCGCGCGCCTGGGCGGCCGCTCAGTCGGTGTCGTCGCGAACCAGCCGGCGGTCCTCGCCGGCGTCCTCGACATCAACGCCTCGGTGAAGGGGGCGCGCTTCATCCGCTTCTGTGATGCCTTCAACATCCCCCTCGTCACCTTCGAGGATGTCCCCGGCTTCCTCCCCGGGCTCGCGCAGGAGCATGGCGGGATCATCCGCCACGGCGCCAAGCTCCTTTACGCCTACTGCGAGGCGACGGTCCCCAAGCTCACCGTCATCACCCGGAAGGCGTACGGCGGCGCGTATGACGTCATGAGCTCCAAGCACATCCGCGGCGACCTCAACCTCGCGTGGCCGACGGCCGAGATCGCGGTGATGGGCCCCAAGGGGGCGGTGGAGATCCTCTATAAGGACCGGATCGCCAAGGCGAAGGACAAGGTCGCCGAGGCGCAGGGGCTCACCGACGAGTACACGGCGAAGTTCGCCAACCCCTACCAGGCGGCGGCGCGCGGCTACGTGGACGACGTGATCGACCCCCGCGACACCCGCCCCCGGCTCATCGAGGGGCTCCGCGCCCTCGCCACCAAGCGGGACAAGAACCCGGCGAAGAAGCACGGGTGCATCCCCCTGTGAATGGACGCAGGCCTCGGGCGTCCTAGGGGTATCTCCAGCCGGCAAGGTCAAGTGACGAGGAACCTCCTGCTATCGCTGTTGGTGCTTGCGCTGGGCGCCTGCGATGGGGGACCGGACGAAGGTGGCCGCCTTGAGGTGGTCGATCTCGTAGCGGCCCCGAACGGGGGGTGCGCGCTCCTCTCCGACGGTTCCACGCGCTGTTGGGGCATCGGCGTCGGAGACCTCGGGGATCCCGGCCCCCGTCCCGTCGAGGAGGTGATCGCGGGGGGCGGGGTGCTCGCTCTCTCGAATTCGAACCTCTCGAATACCCACTGTGTCGCGACGGCGGGGAACGTCACCTGTTCCGGTTCCTTCATCTACCAGAAGTCGCAGTCGATCCACCTCGGGGCCGGATCCCAACCACTCACCGACGCGCCTGCCCTTTCCGGGATCGTCGTCGCGCAGTCAGGGGCGTGCGGGCTCTCCGCCGCCTCGACCGCGTGGTGCTGGGGGGCCTGGGATTCGGGAGTGCGGGGGGCGGGGGATTCGGTGGGACGGCCGGCGCCCCTCCCGGGCATGGATGCCACACCGGTCGCGGGGGGACACGCCTTCACCCAGCTGGCCCGGGGGCGCGACGTGACCTGCGGGCGGACTCCCGCCTCCGAAGCGTATTGCTGGGGCGGCTCCTGGATGATCGGCGGGGACACCGTGGCTCTCGACAGCACCTACGCCTGCGGGAATGGGTGGTGGACCCGGTGCGCCAATACCCCCCGCATGGTCGTGACGGACGAGTCGATCACGGCGATCGCCGCCGGTCCCTACCAAGTCTGCGTGCTGGACGCGACGGGGGGTGTCCACTGCTGGGGCGACAACTACTTCGGTCAGTTGGGGACCGGTGACAATGACCGCCGGATCCTCCCGACGGCGGTCCCCGGGCTTCCGGCGAGCTCTTTGCTCGCCCTTGGGATGAGCTTCACGTGCGCGGCCACCGACGCCGGCGCCGTCTGGTGCTGGGGCGACGACGGGATCAGCGCGGAGAGTTACCCGGGGATCTTCGGTCCGGGGTCGTCCCTCACCCCCGTCCAAGTGGCGAACGGTCGACCTTACGCCAAGCTGGTGGCCGGCGACCGGCATCTGTGCGGCCTGAGTGAGGACGGGAAGGTGTACTGCTGGGGAGACAACCAGTACGGGCAGTTGGGGCTCGGCGATAGCCTTTCCCGCACCGTCCCGACCCAGGTGGAGTTCTGATGCTCGGGCTCTGGCGCTCCCCGACCATCGGATGATAGGTTCTTCAGGCTCCCCATGACCCATACCCGCCATCTCCTGCTGGGCCTCCTGGCCCTGGTCCCCGCCTCGCTGGCGGCGCAGGGCGCGATCAATCCGATCGTCGCGCCCCACGCGGCCGACTTGGCGCGCGCGGGAGAGCGGGAAGCGGCGAAGACCTACCTCGGCCAGTACCTCGCCCGCTCCACCGACGACGCCAAGGCGTGGCTCCAGCTCGGCAAGCTCTACCTCACCGACGCGTCCCAGTGGCACCTCCGCGGCCACGTCGATGAGCCCGAGGCCGACATCCTCCTCGACTTCTCCGCCACCGCCTTCGACCAGACGATCCGTCTGCAGGAGGACTCGGGGTCGGTCCTTCGCGGCTTCGCCGAAGTGGGGCGCGACCTGCTGCTGGTGGAGTCGGCGGGATGGGAAGGGGTGCGGGGCGTCCGGACCCACCCAGTGGTCGAGCTCCCTGGGCTCGTCGTCGAGCTGGGCCGCAACCTCGTCGCCTCCTGCCCCAGCGGCGGGGTCCTCCTCACGGGCGACCCGATCGAGACCCTCTCCGTCTGGTTCGTCACCCTCGAGCTCGGGGCTCGCCCCGACCTCCTCCCGCTCCTCCCGAGCCTCTGGGCCACCGACAGCCGTTACCGCGGGCAGATGGCCCGCTCCCTCGGCGTCGACTCGATGGTCGCGATCCAGCGCGCCCTGACCCTGGTCGCCGCGCGGCGCCCCATCTGCCTCGCCCCGCTCGCCGACGAAGCGGCGATGCCCGAAGGCCCCCGGACCGCGGTGCGGCTGGTGATGATCGCCGGGCCGATGAATCCCTCGCCGAACGAGTTCCTTGCCTTCACGTCGTTCCTGGCGGCGGAGCGGGTCGGTCGCTCCATCTGGGTGCCCGAAGTGCTTCGCATCTACCAAGTCGCCGCGCGCAGCAATCCGATCCTCTGCCAGAGCCTCTTCGCCCAGATGGGGGACAAGCCGGTGGGGGCCTGCGGGAGGTAGCCGACGGCCATCAGCCGACAGCCAACAGCCGACAGCCAACAGCGCGCTGTTGGTTTTTTCGTTTTCGGGGTGCGGGTCAGGCGTTATCTTCACCGACGTACCACGTACCACACCCTCAACTCTGAACTCTCGACTCTTGTCCGCTCCCACCCGGGTCCTGATCGCCAACCGCGGCGAGATCTCCCTCCGCATCATCCGCGCCTGCCACGACGAGGGGCTGGAGGCGGTCGCCGTCTACTCCGACGCCGACCGCAAGGCGGCGCACGTCCGCGCGGCCGACCACGCCGTGGCCCTCGGTGGCAACACGCCGGCCGAGAGCTACCTCGTGGTCGACAAGATCCTGGCGGCGGCGAAGGCCTCGGGGGCGACGCTGGTGCATCCCGGATACGGTTTCCTCTCCGAGCGCGCGCCATTCGCCGAGGCGGTGACGAAGGCGGGGCTGGTCTGGGTCGGCCCCCCGGCCGATGCGATCCGCGCGATGGGGGACAAGGTCGAGGCCCGCAACCGGATGATCGCGGCCAAGGTCCCGGTGGTCCCCGGCGGCGAACTCAGTGGCAACAAGAAGCAGGATGCGGAGCTGGTGGCGCGGGTCGGCTTCCCGATGCTGGTGAAGGCGGCGGCCGGCGGCGGCGGTCGCGGGATGCGGGTGGTGCGGGAGGCGAAGGACCTTGAGGGCGCGCTCGCGGCCGCCGGATCGGAGGCCCAGAAGGCGTTCGGTGACGCGCGCGTCTACCTGGAGCGGTATGTGGAACGGGGGCGTCACGTCGAGATCCAGCTCCTGGCCGACGCGAAGCGTGCCGTGCATGTCGGTGAGCGCGAGTGCTCGGTGCAACGGCGGCACCAGAAACTCGTCGAGGAAGCGCCGTCGGTCGCGGTGACGCCGGAGATCCGCCGCGCGATGGGAGCGGCGGCGGTCGCGGCGGCGGAGGCGGTGCAGTATCGCGGGGCGGGGACGGTCGAGTTCCTCCTCGCCCAGGACGGCTCGTTCTACTTCCTCGAGATGAACACCCGGATCCAGGTCGAGCATCCGGTGACCGAGATGGTCTACGGGGTCGACCTGGTGCGGGAGCAGCTGCGCATCGCGCTGGGACATCCGATGCGCCTCCCCGACCGGGAGCTCCATCCCCGCGGCTGGGCGATCGAGTGCCGCATCACCAGCGAGGACCCGGGGAACGGGTTCCTCCCCGGCAACGGTGCGATCCGGTACCTCCGGCTCCCCGGTGGTCCCGGGATCCGGTGGGATGGTGGCTATGAAGAAGGGGACGAGGTCACCCTCTTCTACGACTCCCTCCTCGGCAAGCTCATCGCCTGGGGCGGGACGCGGGAGGAGGCGCTGGTGCGGCTCCGGCGGGCGCTCGATGAACTGATCGTGGTCGGGGTCCCGACCTCGCTCCCATTCCACCGCCGGCTCCTCGCCGACAGGGAGTTCATCCGCGGCGAGATCGACACCCAGTTCGCCGAGCGGCGGACCGATCTCCTCAGGCCGGTGGCCGACGCGGAGACGCTCCGCCTCGCCGCCGTGGTCGCGGCACTCGCCGAGAATGAGGTTCGCTCGGCGCGGAAGCCGGCCGTCGCAGAAGACACCTCGGCCCACGGCGCCTGGATCCGCGCCGGTCGCGCCGACGCCCTGCGGTGAACGGCCATCGCGCGCCCGAGCGCCCAAGCGTCCAAGCGCCTGTGCGGATCGACCGCCTCGCCACCGGGGGTGACGGGGTCGGGAAGCTCGAGGATGGGCGCACCCTCTTCGTGCCGCGGAGCGCCCCCGGCGACCTGGTCGAGGTCTCCGGGCTCCGGCTCCACAAGCGGTTCGCGCGCGGCCGGATCGGCCGGCTGGTGGAGGAGGGCGCGGGACGGGTCGCGCCGGTCTGCGCGCACTACGTTCGCGATCACTGCGGCGGCTGCCAGCTGCAGCATCTGGATGCCCGCCGGCAGGTCGAGGCGAAGCAGAGCATCATCGGCGAGGCGCTCCGGCGGCTCGGGAAGCTCGATGTCGCCGATCCGGTGGTGGAGATGGCGGCCGAGCCGTTCGGCTACCGCACCAAGGTGACCCTCGCGCGCGGCCCGGGGGGGAGCTTCGGGTTCCACCGGGAAGGGGAATCGGACCGGGTCTTCACCCTGGAGCGGTGCGAGCTGATGGCGCCCGCGCTCCAGGCGGGGTGGGAACGGCTGCGGCCGCTGCTCCGCTCCCTCCCCGCCGACGCCCAGCGCCTGGTCCTCCGGCTCGACCGCTCGGGTGCGGTGCACCTGGTGATCGAGACGATCGGCCAGCGAAGCTGGAAGGCGGATCCCCTCGCGGTCGTCGGGACCGTCTGGTGGCATCCGTCGGCGGGGGCGGCGCGGGTGATCGCGGGAGGGGACGCGCGGACCGCCTATCCCGCGACCGTCTTCGAACAGGTGAATCCGGTGATGGGAGACCGGGTGCGGGCCTTCGCCGTCCTGCAGGCCGGGATCGTGCACGGGGTGCACTGCTGGGATCTGTACGCGGGGATCGGTGAGACCACCGACCTCCTCCTGGCGGGCGGGGCGAGCGTCGAAAGCATCGAAGGGGACAAGCGCGCCGTCGAAGTGGCCGCGAAACGGACCCCGGGGGCGCGCCGACTCGCGGGGAGGGTCGAAGAGGCGATCCGGGACCTCCGCCCGGCCGGCCTTGTCATCACCAACCCGCCGCGGGTCGGGATGGATCCGGTGGTCGTGGACCACCTGGCCTCGGTGCGCCCCGGGAAGCTCATCTATGTGTCGTGCGACCCCGCCACCCTGGCGCGCGACGTCGCTCGGCTCGGTCCCGGATGGCAAGTGACCGGGGTGCGGGGTTTCGATCTCTTCCCGCAGACCGCGCATGTGGAAACGGTGCTCACGCTGGAGGCGGTGTGAAGTATTTCGTGACGGTGGGCGGCAAGGAGTTCGTGGTCGAGGTCGACGGGGAGCGGTTGACCGTCGATGGGACCCCGATCGCGGCGGCGCACCTGAATGCGCTCGCCGGGACACCGATCCGGCACTTGCTGGAGGATGGTGCCTCACGCGCGGTGGCGGTCGAGTCTGCCGGCCGAGGACTGTGGGCTGTGGGCTATCGTGGCGAGCGGCTCGAGGTGGAGGTGGTGGACGAGCGGACCCGGCACATCCGGTCCCTCACCGGCGCGGGCCAGAGGGCGGCGGGCCCTCCGGTCCTCAAGGCGCCGATGCCGGGATTGGTGGTGCGGGTGGCGGTCGAGCCGGGGCAGGAGGTGGAGCCGGGGACCGCCCTGGTGGTCCTGGAGGCGATGAAGATGGAGAACGAGCTCCGGGCGACCGCGGCGGGGAGGGTGAGGTCGGTGAAGGCGCAGCCGGGGCAGGCGGTGGAGAAGGGGCAAGTGCTTGTGGAGTTTGAAGTTAGCGCAGGGTCGTAGGGTCGCAGGGGCGCCGTTGGAGCCGTCGGTGCGGTCGGGAGATTTCCCCTCCCACCCTGCGCCGCTGCGCCGCTCCGCTCCCTTGACCCAAGTGCTTGCCCCCGGCTATCTTGCAAGTCTGTCTGGTGTTTGGTATTTGACCCGAAATCCGAGCAGGGCATGCAGACGACGTTCTCCGCCACGCCGAAGGATCAGGAGCACCACTGGCACGTGGTCGACGCGAAGGGGATCCCCCTCGGTCGGCTCGCGAGCGCGGTGGCGCAGCTCATCCGCGGCAAGCACAAGCCGACGTTCACGCCGCATATGGACGGCGGTGATTTCGTCGTCGTGATCAACGCCGCCGAGGTGAAGCTCACCGGCCGCAAGCTGGCCCAGAAGACGGTGTTCAAGCACACCGGCTACATGGGGCACGACACGCACACGCCGATCGGCGAGATCCTCGCGAAGCACCCGGATCGCGTCATCGAGAAGGCGGTCTTCGGGATGCTGCCGAAGAACTCCCTGGCGAAGCAGAAGCTGCGCACCAAGCTCAAGGTCTACGCCGGCGCGGACCACCCGCACGCCGCGCAGAACCCCCAGTCCTACGTGATCGCCCCGACGGGCGCGAAGGTGACCGCATGAGCGGGAAGTCCGAGTATCGCTGGCAGGCCACCGGCCGCCGCAAGACCTCCGTGGCGCGGGTGTACCTGACCCCCGGCACCGGCAAGTGGGACGTGAACGGCCGGACCCTCGGGGACTACTTCCCGCGTCCGTCGCTCGTGCTCCACATCCAGCGTCCGTTCCAGACCACCGATACCCTCGGCGCGTTCGACGTGAAGGCGCACGTGGACGGCGGCGGCCAGTCGGGCCAGGCCGGCGCGCTCCAGCTCGGCATCGCCCGCGCGCTGGTCGAGGCCGATGGCCAGCACCGGACCAAGCTCCGCGCCGGCGGCTTCCTGACCCGCGATCCCCGCGCGGTCGAGCGGAAGAAGCCCGGCCGTCCGGGCGCCCGCAAGCGGTTCCAGTTCAGCAAGCGTTAGCCGTCGGGGCGGGGCTTGCCCCGCCCGTAGTTCCGGTACGATGGGCATTCGGCCCGTCGACCGATCCAGCACCTCGACCCGATCCGCACCGGGGTCCCCTCAGGGGGTCGGCGCGGAGATGACGGCGGGGGACGACCAACCCCAGAAGGGACGTACCACAGAATGCCGCAGCCGCAGCTGCAGGACCTGCTCGAAGCCGGTGTCCATTTCGGTCACCAGACCCGCCGTTGGAACCCGAAGATGCGTCGGTTCATCTTCGCGGAGCGTTCCGGCATCTACATCATCGACCTCCAGAAGACCCTGCGCCAGCTCACCAAGGCGCAGGAGCTCATCAAGCAGGTCATCCTCAAGGGCGAGAACGTCCTCTTCGTCTGCACCAAGCGGCAGCTCGCCGGCGTGGTGGAGGCCGAGGCCGGTCGCGCGGGCGCGATGTTCGTCACCGAGCGCTGGCTCGGCGGCATGCTCACCAACTTCGCGACCATCAAGAAGCAGCTGAAGCGCCTGCGCGAGCTGGAGCAGGGGCAGAATGACGACTCCTTCGCGAACTACACGAAGAAGGAGAAGCTGATGTTCGAGCGGGAGCGCCAGAAGCTCCTGCGGAACCTCGAAGGCGTGAAGAACATGACCCGGCTCCCGGGCGCGCTCTTCGTCGTCGACGCCAAGAAGGAGAAGAACGCGGTGCTCGAGGCCAACAAGCTCGGCATCCCGGTCGTGGCGATCGTCGACACCAACGCCGACCCCGACGTCATCACCGTGCCGGTCCCCGGCAACGACGACGCGATCCGCTCGGTGGCGCTCATCACCGGGGCCATCGCCGACGTGATCGCCGAAGGCCGCGCCCAGATGCCGGTGCGCGAGGCCGGTGCCGATGACAGCGACGGCGAGACCTACAGCTCCGACGCCGGCGCCGACGCCGGGGACGACCGCGAAGGCCGCCGTCGCCGCCCGCGCCGCAAGCGCCGTCCGAAGCCGGAGGCGATCGCCGCCCGACTGAAGACCGAAGGTGGCGAAGACGCCGCTCCCTCGGGCGACCAAGCGTAAGCCGGCGGGCCTTCCGCCGTACATTTCGCCGCCGCCCGTGGGCCACCTGGCCCCGTGGCGGCGGTCCTTCTAGGAACGACCACGAGAACCGACGACGATGACGATGGCGATCACGACCAAGGATATCAGCGAGCTCCGCGCCCGGACCGGCGCCGGGATCGGCGACTGCAAGAAGGCCCTCGAGGAGGCGCACGGCGACATGGACGCCGCGGCGGAGCTCCTCCGCAAGAAGGGGATCGCGAAGGCCGAGAAGCGTGCCGGCCGCGACGCGATGCAGGGCATCATCTTCATGGAGACCGGGACCGGCTTCGGCGGGATGGTCGAGCTCAACTGCGAGACCGACTTCGTCGCCAAGACCGACGGCTTCCAGAACCTCGGCAAGGAGCTCCTCGCCTTCGCCCTCACCGCCCCGCAGGGGACCCACGCCCTCGGCGCCGACGGCCCGCTCCTCGCGAGCGCGCACAACGGCAAGCCGGTCGGTGAGCGGATCAAGGAGGTCGGCGGCGTCATCGGCGAGGCCATCAGCGCCAAGCGGCTCGCCCATTTCCGCCCGCAGGGCGGGGTGGTGGGCCGCTACCTGCACCACAACCAGCAGGTCGGCGTGATCGTCGAGCTCACCGGCGCCGCCGGCGACCCGGCGATCGCCCTGGCCAACGAGATCGCGCTGCACATCGCCTCGGCCGACCCGATCGTGGTGAAGGCCAGCGACATGCCGGCCGAGATCCTCGAGCGGGAACGCCGCATCGCCGAGGAGCAGGTGGCCGCCGAAGGGAAGCCGGAGAACATCCGCGCCAAGATCGTCGACGGGAAGCTCAAGAAGTTCGCCGCCGAGCGCTCGCTCCTCGACCAGCCGTTCGTGAAGGACGAGACCAAGACCATCGCCGAGCTGCTCAAGGGCGTGCCCGGCGCCACGGTGGTCCGCTTCGCCCGCTTCAAGATCGGCGAGGCCGCGTGACCGCGCTCGCCTACCCCAGCGTCCTGCTCAAGCTCTCCGGCGAGGCGCTCGCCGGGGACAAGGGGCAGGGGCTCGATTTCCCGGTCCTCGAGGGGCTGGCGGACGCGATCAAGGAAGTGCACGCCATGGGCGTGCGCCTTGCGCTGGTGGTGGGCGGCGGCAACATCATCCGGGGCACCACCGCCAGCAAGGGCGGGCTGGACCGGGTGAGCGCGGACTACATGGGGATGCTCGCGACGGTGATCAACGCCCTCGCGCTGCAGGACGTGCTGGAGAAGAAGGGCGTCGACACCCGGGTGATGACCGCCATCCGGATGGAGTCGCTGGCGGAGCCGTACATCCGGCGCCGCGCCCAGCGGCACCAGGAGAAGGGACGCCTCGTCCTCTTCGCCGGCGGTACCGGGAACCCGTTCTTCTCCACCGACACCGCCGCGGTGCTCCGGGCGCTGGAGGTGGAGGCGTCGGTCATCCTCAAGGCGACCGGCGTCGACGGCATCTACACCAAGGACCCCAAGAAACACGCCGACGCGAAGTTCATCCCGGAGCTGTCGTACCAGGACGCGATCGTCAACAATTACGAGGTGATGGACGCCAACGCCTTCGGCCTATGCAAGGCGAACAAGCTGCCCATCGTGATCTTCAACATCAATCAGCCCGGCGCGGTCCGCCGCATCCTGGCGGGCGAACGGGTGGGGACCCTCGTCCGATGAGCACCATCCCGGAGCTGGAGAAGCACGCCAAGGAACTGATGCGGAAGGCCGTCGAGAGCACCCGGCACGAGCTCTCCGGCATCCGCAGTGGCAAGGCCACCCCGCAGCTGATGGACGTGGTCCGCGTGGAGGCCTACGGCGCCCACGTGCCGCTCACCCAGGTGGCGATGGTCTCTGCGCCCGAGCCCCGGCTCATCACGGTGCAGCCCTTCGACAAGGCCAATACCCAGGCCATCGAGAAGGCGATCCGCGAGAGCGACCTCGGGCTCAACCCGATGACCCAGGGGAACCTCATCCGCGTCCCGCTCCCCGCCCTCACCGAGGAGCGCCGCAAGGAGCTGGTGAAGGTGATCCACAAGCTCGCCGAGGAGGGCCGCGTCGCGGTCCGCCACGCCCGCGGCGACGCGATGAACAAGGTCAAGAAGCTGACGGGTCTCCCCAAGGATGACGTCTCCCGCGCGGAGAAGGAGATCCAGAAGTTCACCGACGAGCACATCAAGCAGATCGACGTCCTGATCCAACAGAAGGAACAGGAGCTGCTGGCGGTCTGACCGTGTCCGCCGACCAGCTCCTCGACCGGGTACGCCTCCACGGCGTCATCCCCGCGCACGTGGCCGTCATCATGGACGGGAACGGGCGGTGGGCCAAGGGCCGCGCACTGCCGCGGCCCCTCGGCCATCATGCGGGGATGAAGTCGGTGCGCGAGGCGGTCGAAGGGTGCCTGGCCGCGGGGGTCGAGGTGCTGACCCTCTTCGCCTTCAGCCAGGAGAACTGGCAGCGCCCCGCCGAGGAGATCGGCGCGCTGATGGCGCTCCTCGAGGAGTACATCGCGAAGGAAGCGGCCGACCTCCGGAAGAACGGCGTGACGGTCCGCTTCCTCGGCGACCTCGACCGCCTGGTGCCCAGCGCCCGCGCCGCCGTGGACCGGGTGGAGCGCGATACCGCCGGCGGCGCCAAGCTCGCCCTCAACATCTGCCTCTCCTATAGCGGCCGCGCCGAGATCACCCGCGCCGCGCGCCACATCGCCGAGGACGTGAAGCGCGGCGCGCTCGACCCCGCCGACGTGGACGAGGCCCAGGTGGCACGCCGCCTCTGGACCGCCGCGTTCCCCGACCCCGACCTGCTCATCCGCACCAGCGGCGAGATGCGGATCTCCAATTTCCTCCTCTGGCAGCTCGCCTACGCCGAGATCCACGTGACCCCGGTGCTCTGGCCCGACTTCACCCGCCAGCACCTGTACGAGGCGATCCTCGACTACCAGCGCCGCGAGCGCCGGTTCGGAAAGGTGTCGGTCTGATGAGCGCGAACATGTTGAAGCGGGTCGCCGTCGCCCTGGTCGCCATCCCGGCCGCGATCGGCATCGTATGGCAGGGGGGGCTCCTCCTGGCCGCGCTGGTCGCCCTCGTGGCGGTGCTCGGGCTCCGCGAGGTGTACCGCTTCGCGCGGCAGTCGGGGCTCCGCCCCCTCGGCGGGATCGGGTTCCCGGTGGCGGCCCTGGCCCCGTTCGCCGTCTGGGCCGCGACCGGCCCCGGGCTCCTCGACCCGAGCCTCCTGTTCATCGTGGCCCCCTGCGGGCTGGTCGTGGTGATGACCGCCATGCTCGCCAGCCGGCGCCCCGACCAGCGTCCCCTCGGGTCCATCGCGGTGACGATGTTCGGCGTCGCCTACACCGCGGCCCTCCCGAGCGCGCTCATCGCGATCCGCCACGCCGGGAGCTGGGGCGAGCGCTCCTGGCCCGGGGTGTGGACCGCGTTCTTCCCCCTGGTGATCGTGTGGGCCACCGACACCGCCGCGATGTTCGCGGGGAAGGCGATCGGCGGGCCCAAGGTCGCGCCGGTGGTGAGCCCCGGAAAGACCTGGGCCGGCACCATCGTCGGGCTCCTCGTCGCCGTCGGGGTGGCCCCGGGGTACTACGCCCTCGCCATGCGCCCGCACGGGGTGCTCCTCGACCTCTGGCAGGTGCTCCTGGCCGCGGCGGTGCTCAGCATCGTGGGACAGATCGGCGACCTCGCCGAGTCGCTGCTCAAGCGCGAAGCGGGGTTCAAGGACTCCAGCGACATCATCCCCGGCCACGGCGGCGTGCTGGACCGCTTCGACTCCCTCTACTTCGTCCTCCCGGTCGCGGCGGCCCTCTTCTCGCTCTTCGGGATCCTCTGATCCCGATGGCTCAGCGAGGGATCGCGCTCCTCGGCTCCACCGGCTCCATCGGCGTCAGCACCCTCAAGGTGCTGGAGCGCCACCCCGACCGTTTCCGCCTCGTGGCCCTCACGGGGGGGAAGAACCGGTCGTTGCTCGAGGAGCAGGTGGCCCGCTGGAAGCCCCGGTTCGCCGGGCTCGCCCAGGCCGATGGCCAGAACGGCGTCGCCACCGGTCCGGCCTGCCTGGTCGAGGCGGCGACCCATCCCGACGTCGACATCGTGGTGAACGCGGTGGTCGGTGCGGCGGGGCTCGACGCCACCCTCGCCGCCCTGCGGGCGGGGAAGCGGGTCGCCCTCGCCAACAAGGAGACCCTGGTGATGGCCGGGGAGCTGGTGACCGAGGCGGCGCGACAGGGCGGCGGGGAACTGGTCCCGGTCGACTCCGAACACTCCGCGGTGCTGCAGTGCCTCGACGGCCGGGATGCGCCGCCGGCGCGACTCATCCTGACCGCCTCGGGGGGACCCTTCCGCACCTGGGAGCCGGCGCGGATCGCGGAGGCCACTCGGGAGGACGCCCTCAAGCACCCCACCTGGCAGATGGGGGCCAAGATCACCGTCGACAGCGCCACCCTCGCCAACAAGGCGCTCGAGGTGATCGAGGCGCACTTCCTCTTCGGCCTCGGCTACGATGCCATCGAGGTGGTGGTGCACCCGCAGAGCGTGATCCACGCCTTCGTCGAGTTCGCCGACGGGAGCGTCCTCGCCCAGCTCGGCTTCCCCACGATGGAGCTCCCGATCCTCTACGCGCTGACCCACCCCGGACGGGTGGCCGACGCGGGGGTGCGCCGGTTCGACCCGGTCGCCGCGGGGAATCTTTCCTTCGAGCCGGTCCGTCCGGAGGTCTTCCGGGCCTATGCCTCGGGGATCGCCGCCGCCCGCCGGGGCGGGACCTTCCCCGCCGTCTTCAACGCCGCGAACGAGGTGGCGGTCGCCGCCTTCCTGGACGGGCGCATCCCCTTCGGCCGCATCGCCGAGGTCATCGAGCGGGTGCTCGACGGCCATCGTGACGAGCCGGCCCGCGACCTTGCCACCGTGCGTGCCGCGGACCTTCGGGCCCGAGAGGCCGCCACCACCGCCCTCGCATGAACTATCTCATCGGCCTCCTGGTCCTCCTCGGCGTCCTGATCTTCGTGCACGAAGCGGGGCACTTCCTCGCCGCCAAGTGGGCGGGGATCTGGGTGCACCGCTTCGCCCTCGGGCTCGGGACCCCGATCAAGGCGCTCTCGTTCACGCGGAACGGCACCGAGTACGCCATCTGCTGGCTCCCCCTCGGCGGCTACGTGAAGATGGCGAGCCGCGAAGAGGAAGCGACCACGAGCGCCCTCGAAGGGGCCACCCCGGCCGAGTCGGCGGTACCGGCTGGGATGTACTACGAGGACCAGCCGGTCTGGAAGCGGATGGTCGTGACCCTCGCCGGCGTCACGATGAACCTGATCCTCGCGCTCGTGATCTACTTCGGGATCGCCTTCACCCAGGGCCGCACCGTGATCGCCGAGACCCGGGTCGGGGGTGTCGACATCGCCGCCCTCCCGCCGGGGGCGGAAGTGCTGCGGCAGCTCAAGGTCGGCGACCGGATCACCAAGGTGGCGGGGGAGCCGGTGGCCCATTGGGAGGATGTATACCGCCGGCTCCTCACCGGGGGCGGGGCCGACGTCTCGCTCACCGTGAACGACTCGGTGAGCTACCTCCTCCGGATCCACGGGGATGACCTGGAGGGGCGGGCCAAGGCCTTCGCGGCGATCGCGTTCTACCTCCCGCCGACCATCGGCCGAGTGGGGCCGGGGAGCCCCGCCGAGCGCGCCGGGCTCGTGCCGGGGGATACTGTGCGGGCGGTCGACGGGGTGGACGTCTCCCAATGGGACGCCCTGGTCAAGAGCCTGCGGGGCTCCCCCGGGCGGGCGGTGACCCTGGTGGTCAGCGGTGCGACCGGCACTCGGACCGTGGTGGTCACCCCCGACAGCGTCAAGGACGAGGCCGGCGGGTACATCGGCCAGATCGGGGTGTCGGCAGGCCGGCCCCCGATCGAGCACGAAGCGCTCGGGTTGGGGGAGGCGGTGGCGGAGTCCTGGTCGAAGGTCGGGACCGCCTCCGGGGTCATCTTCCGGAGCCTCCGCGGGATGCTGGTGGGCCGGGTCTCGGGCCGGAACCTCGGCGGCCCCATCGCCATCGGTCAGCAGGCCGGGGAGTCCCTCTCGGCGGGGCTCGACACCTTCCTCGAGTTCATGGCGGCGATCAGCGTGAACCTGGCGGTGATCAACCTTTTCCCGATCCCGATCCTCGACGGTGGCCAGATGCTCTTCCTCCTGGCCGAGGGGATCATGCGGCGGCCGCTCTCGATCCGGATCCGCGAACGCCTGATGTTCGTGGGATTCATCCTGATCGTCGCCTTGATGATATTCGTGTTCTGGAACGACCTGACGCGGATCGGGCCGACGATCATCGCCTGGTTGCGCGGCCTCCTCGGGTGAGCACCCCGAACCACCGCTCCTTCGCTACCACGTACTCGTGCCCCTGACGCCCGTTCGCGCCACGCTCCTGCTCGTGCCTCTCCTGGTCGCGGCGGCCCCCCGGGTCGCCGCCCAGACCGCCGCGCTGGGGCGCTGGGAGATCACGGTCGGCCCGTACAAGAACCCCACCGATACCATGGCGGTGAGCGGTGTGGTGTACCAGTTCGCGCGGTGGCCGGGGGAGCAGCGGCTCCTGCGGCAGGGCTTCCGGCTCTACTTCAACTGGGGCAAGGAAGAGAAGTGGAACCGGCCGATCATCCCGGGGAATCCCTTCCGGTTCGAGGAGCGGCGCGGCGCCTACGCGATCGGTGTCGGGATCCCGTTCCGTCTCGGTCCGCCGGACTGGTCGGTCCGCCCCTTCCTCGAGATGGAGCCGGGGGGCGCGCTCTACCGGAGCATCGACATCACCCGGCAGAACAACCTGAACTCGGGATCCAACGGGATCTTCGACCGCTCGGTCTGGCTCATCGGACCGGTGGTCACCGGTTCGGGGGGCATCGCGATCCCCGGGCGCGGCGGGTTGCCCCGGCTCCAGGCGCGCGCCGGGTACAAGATCGGGTGGATGGTGGGACAGGAGGGGCAGGGGCTCACCGACAACGGTTGGTGGCAGACTTGGGAGCTCACCGGCGGGGCGTCGTTCCGGTTCTGACCAGCGGTGAGAGGGAACTGGAACAGCGTGAGAAGGAAGAGGGCCCGTTGTCGAGATCTCGACCGCAGGCCCTCTTCCCTCTCACGCCGTTGTCGTTCCCTCTTACCAGGCTACCAGGGCTTCCACCACTTCTTCTCCTTCTCCCCCGGCTTGTGGGCGGGGATGCTGGTGGTCACCGAGCCGCGGTAGGCGTCGGGGACCTTGAAGCTCCGGGTGTCGCGTCCCGGGTCCTGCATCGCGTCGAGCTCGTGCAGCAGCTCCTCGGCGGAGGCGGGTCGGTCGTCGGGGTGCTTGGCGAGGAGGCGGAGGATGATCCGCTCCAGCTTCTTGGAGAGGTCGGGGTGGTTCTGGCGGGGCGGGGCGGGGGCCTCTTCCACGTGCATCCGGGCGAGCTCGTACCAGTCTTTCGACTTGAAGGGGAGGTCGCCGGTGGCGGCCTTGTAGAGCGTGATGCCGAGGGAGTAGAGATCGGAGCGGCCGTCGAGGGGGCGTCCCTGCGCCTGTTCGGGGCTCAGGTAGTGGGGGGTCCCGATGGTCATGTTGACCCCGGTGGCCGAGACGTAGCCGCTCACCGCGCGGGCGATCCCGAAGTCCGAGACCACCGCCCGGCCCACCTCGTCGAGGAGGATGTTGTCGGGCTTGATGTCGCGGTGCACCACCCCCTGGGCGTGGGCAAAGGCGAGGGCCTCGGCGACATCCCGGGTGATGGCGAGGAGCTGGGGTTCGGGGAGGGGCCCCTGGGCCAGGGCGGTGGCGAGGGAGGCGGGGTAGAGCTCCATCGCGAAGTAGACCAGCATCCCCTCCCGGCCGATCTCCCCGATCCGGATGACCCGGGGGTGGCTCAGGTTGGCCGCGAACTGGGACTCCTGCCGGAAGCGGAGCTCGAAGGCCTCGTCCCCGGCGTAGCGGGGCTTGAGGATCTTGACCGCGACCCCGGTCCCGTCCCCCTTCCGGGCGGCCCACACGGAGGCGAACCCCCCCTGTCCGAGGGGCTTTTCGAGGGTGTAGGGGCCTAGGACCAGGCCCTGGGCGGGGGCGTCCAGGAGGGTCACCGGGGGTTGCCTAAAGCGTTGTGGGGCGGTTATTTTGGTATGCTACGACCGAATGTAAAATCGACCATTCCGCGAACGCAGCAAGAGGACAGGACGAGCATGGCGTACCAGAAGCAGCCCGTGATCACCAAGCATCAGGCCCACGACAAAGATACCGGTTCGTCGTCGGTGCAGGTAGCGCTGCTCACGGAGCGGATCAACTCCCTGACCAGTCACTTCCAGACCCACGCCAAGGACCACCACGGTCGGCGCGGTCTCCTGAAGATGGTCGGGCAGCGGCGGCGCCTGTTGGCCTATCTCAAGCGGACGGACCTCGCCGGCTATCGCTCGTTGATCGAGCAGCTCGGCCTCCGTCACTAAGCTTCGACGCGCGGCAGGGGCGTCCCGCAGAGCACCGGGACGCCCCTGTGGCATTGGTGTGCTCTAACAGCAAAGACGACTGAAGTGACGATGAATCGGATCGAGACCGAGTTCGCCGGGCGCAAGCTCATCGTGGAGACGGGCCGACTGGCCAAGCAGGCTTCGGGCAGCTGCTATCTGCAGTACGGGGAGACGGCGGTCATCGCCGCGGTCACGGTCTCCTCCAAGCAGTCCTCCCTCCCGTTCTTCCCCCTGACCGTCGAGTATCGCGAGAAGACCTACGCCGCGGGCAAGATCCCGGGTGGGTTCCTCAAGCGTGAGGGTCGCCCGGCCGACAAGGAGATCCTTGCCGCCCGCGTGATCGACCGGTCCATCCGGCCGCTCTTCCCGGAAGGCTTCAAGAACGAGGTCCAGGTCTTCGTGACCGTGGTCTCGGCCGACCAGGAGAATGACGCCGACATCCTCGGCGTGACGGCGGCCTCGATCGCCCTGACCCGCTCGATCGCCCCGTGGAACGGGCCGCTCGGCGCGGTGCGTGTGGGCAAGGTCGAGGGCAACTGGGTGCTCAACCCGACCTTCCAGCAGCTCGAGTTCAGCACGATCGACCTCACGGTCTCGGGCTCGGCCGAGAGCATCATGATGGTCGAGGGGGGCTCGCTCGAGGTGAGCGAGGCCGAGATCCTCGACGCCCTGAAGGTCGCGCAGAAGGGGATCAAGGATCTCCTGGGCGCCACCGAGAAGGCCATCAAGGGGAAGTTCGAGAAGCTCGAGTGGAAGAAGGCGGAGATCGAGCCGGCCCTGGTCAAGAAGGTGAAGTCGCTCGCCGAGAAGGCGATCGCGACCGCCATCAACGGCAAGGAGAAGGCGACCCGCTACAACCAGGTCAAGAAGGTGAAGTCCGAGGTCGCGGCCAAGCTGGCCGAGGACTATCCGGAGAGCGGTGCCGCCATCGGCGCCATCCTCGAGGAGATCGAGTACGTCGCGCTCCGCGGCCAGATCCTCGACAAGGGCGAGCGCGTCGACGGCCGTGACCTCGACACCGTCCGTCCGATCGAGATCACCCCGTCGTTCCTCCCGCGCACCCACGGCTCGGCGCTGTTCCAGCGCGGCGAGACCCAGGCGCTCGTGGTGGCCACCCTCGGCACCGCGGAC
>Ga0315910_10001459_pt1 | contig 21640 bp, 21 predicted proteins | sample EdamamesoilMG_FD_204470 | JGI IMG/M metagenome (GOLD analysis project Ga0315910, IMG submission 204470) | Garden soil microbial communities collected in Santa Monica, California, United States - Edamame soil | ecosystem: Environmental > Terrestrial > Soil > Garden | place: USA: California...
CAGCGCGAGGGCCGCGTCGAAGGCCGCTCCGTGCAGGCGCGCGGTGCCGGTGAGGTCGAGGTAGAAGTCGTCGATCGAGGCCACCTCGACCTTCGGCGTGAAGCCGAGCAGGACGCGCGTCGCCTCGTCGCGCAGGCGGTTCGCGGCCTGGGAGTCGCCGTCGCGGAAGAGCGCGCGCGGACAGCGCCGTTGCGCCTCGCGCAGGGACATCCCCGGGCGCACGCCCTGCGCGCGCGCCTCGTAGGAGCACGACATCACCAGGTTGCGCGAGGTCGGCGGCCCGCCGACGACCACGGGCTTGCCGACGAGCTCGGGGTGCAGGGCCTGCTCGACCGAGGCCAGGAAGGCGTCGGCGTCGAGGTGCAGGATGCGGCGCGTGCCGCGCGGCAGCGCCTGGTCGCGGTGGGGAATCATGCCCGAACGGAATCCTAATCTCGGTTCCGGGCGACACCGGAGAGCCCTGGGGCAGGTCGTCCGGGGTCATGAAGCACAACGGATTCAAGTTGCTTGACAAACTGGTTGACAAACTGGTTGATTCGGCCGAGGATCCCGGCATGAACCGGATCCGCCCAGGTGGCACCGAGGGCAAGGGGCCCGACTCGGTGGGGGCCTTCGAGGCCAAGACCCACCTGGCGGAGCTGCTCGAGCGCGTCGCGCGCGAGGGCCGCTCGATCACCATCACCCGGCGCGGGGTCCCCGTCGCGCGCCTGGTGCCCGTCGACGGGGCCCTGGTGCGCGCCCCCGAGCGGTTGCTCGGCGCCTTCCGGGCCTTCCAGGCAGCCCATTCGCTCGGGGACGTCTCGACGCGCGAGCTGGTCGACGAGGGCCGGCGGCGATGAGCCTGGTGGTCGACGCCACGGTCGCGCTCGACTGGGTGTTCTCCTCGGAGCGCTCGGCGCGCTCGAACCGCGCCCTGGAGGACGTGCTGCGCGAGGGCGCGCTCGTGCCGCCGATCTGGCCGGCCGAGGTCGCGAACGGGCTGCTCTCCGCGCGGCGGCGCGGGAAGCTCGAGGCCCGCGAGCTGCCCGCGGCGCTGGCGCTGTTCGAGGCGCTCCAGGTCACGGTGCTGCCGGAGCACGGGCGCGACTCGATCCGCCTGCTGGTCGACACGGGCGGCACGGCCGAGCTGACGGCTTGCGACGCCGCCTACCTCGAGCTCGCCCTGCGCGAGTCGGCACCCCTCGCGACCCACGACGAGGCGCTGCGCCGCGCGGCCGAGGCCCTCGGGGCGCCGCTCTTCGAGTTCGGCTGACGGCTCGGGAGGCGCGGCCCGGTACGCTGCCGGCTCCCATGGAGCTGGTCCTCGTCCATCCCGAGATCCCGCACAACTCCGGCTGCGCGGCCCGGCTCGCGGCGGCCCTCGGGCTGCGGCTGCACCTCGTCGAGCCGCTCGGATTCTCGCTCGAGGACCGCTACCTGAAGCGCGCCGGGCTCGACTACTGGCCGGCGGTGGAGCTGGTCGTTCACCGCGACTGGCGGGCGGCCGAGCACGCGCTCGCGGCCGGCTCGCCGCGGCCCCTGGCCGAGCGCCTCCGGCTCTTCACGGCGCGCGGGGGCGACTCGCTGTTCGCCTGCTCCTTCGTGGCCGACGACGTGCTCGTCTTCGGGAGCGAGTCGCGCGGTCTCCCGCCGGCGCTGCTCACGGCCCACCCGGCGCGCCGCGTCTACCTGCCGATCCGGCCCTGCGTGCGCAGCCTGAACCTGGCCAACACCGTGGCCGTGGCGGCCTACACCGCCCTGGTGCGCGCCGGCGTGGCGCTCCCGGAGAACGACGGGGCCTACGCGCCCGACGCGCGCGCCGACGAGGACGTGTGGCCGGCCGAGGTGGCGCGGCGGGGGTCGGCGGGATGAGCCAGCCCGGGGCGAGCACAGGGGCCGCGCAGGTCCGCAAGCCGGCGCGCGGGGACCGGCTCGAGCTCGAGCTGACCGAGATCGACGAGCGCGGGCGCACGCTCGGGCCGAGCGGCGAGTTCACGGTGGCCGTGCGCGGCGGCGTCCTGGGCGCGCGCGTGCGCGCCGAGGTCACGAAGCGCCGGCGCGCGCGCGTCGAGGCGCGCCTCGACGCGGTGCTGCGGCCCTCGCCCGACCAGGTCGCTGCGCGCTGCCCGCACTCGGGCTCGTGCGGCGGCTGCAGCTTCCAGGAGCTCGCCTACCCGGCCCAGCTGGCCGCCAAGCAGCGCCTGCTGGCGCGCGTGCTGGCGCCGCTGGACGCGTCGCCCGAGCCGATCCTGGCCTGCGCGCAGCCCTGGAACTACCGCAACAAGATGGACTTCACCTTCGCGCGCGCGCGCTGGATCGAGCCCGGCGAGCCCCAAGGGGCCGAGGCGGACTTCGCGCTCGGCCTGCACGCGCGCGGGCACTTCCACAAGGTGCTCGACCTGGCGGCCTGCGAAATCGCCTTCGCGGGCGCGGTCCCGATCCTGGCCAGCGTGCGCGCGCTGGCGCGCGCGCAGGGGCTCGCGCCCTGGGACGTGCGCACGCGCAGCGGCCTCCTGAAGCACCTCGTGCTGCGGCGCAGCTGGGCCAGCGGCGAGATCCTGGCGGACCTGGTCACGAGCGCGGCGGCGCCGGAGCTGGTCGAGCCGCTGGCGGCCGGGCTCCGCGCGCGCCATCCCGAGCTGACCACGCTGGTCCAGCACGTCAACGCGGGCGTCGCCCTGGTGGCGAACGGCGAGCTCGCGCGCGTCTTCCACGGCCGCGGCGAGATCGAGGAGCGGCTGGGCGATCTGGCCTTCGCGATCTCGGCCACGAGCTTCTTCCAGACGAACACGCCGCAGGCCGAGCGCCTGCTGGCGCTCGTCGGCGCCGCGGCCGCGCCGCGCGCGGGCGAGACGGTCTTCGACCTCTACTGCGGCTGCGGCGTGTTCGCCCTGGCCCTGGCGCACGCCGCCGGGCCCGAGCGCGTGGTCGGCTTCGAGCTGGTCGCGTCGGCCGTCGAGGACGCGCGCGCGAACGCGCGCCGCAACGCGCTCGAGGGCGTGCGCTTCGTGGCCGGCGACCTGGCGCACACCCTGGCTCCGGAATCGCTCGCCCTGCGCGGCCTGCCGCCTCCGGACGTGTGCGTGGTCGATCCGCCACGGGCCGGGATGCACGCGCGCGTGCTCGCCGCCCTGTGCCAGCTCGCGCCGCGGCGCGTGGTCTACGTGTCCTGCCACGCGGCGGCGGCGGTCCAGGACGTGGGCGGGCTCCAGGCCGCGGGCTACCGCATCGAGCGCGTCCAGCCGCTCGACCTCTTCCCGCACACGCCGCACGTCGAGTGCGTCTTCGTCCTGACGCGCGCGCTATCTTCCCCGCCCGCGTGAGCCCGCGCATCCCCGCCGTCACGGCCGTCGTCTGCAACTACAACGGCGAGCGCTACCTCGAGGAGTGCCTGCGCTCGGTCCTGGCCCAGCGGCCCGACGAGGTGCTGGTGATCGACGACGCCTCGACCGACGGCAGCGTGGCGCTCGTGCGCGCGCGCTTCCCGGAGGTCACGGTGCACGTCCTGGACCGCAACCGCGGCCCCTGCGCGGCCCGCAACGCCGGCATGCGCGCCGCGCGGCACCGCTGGGTCCTGGCGGTCGACAACGACGCGGTGCTGGAGCCGGACGTGCTGGCGCGCCTCTGCGCCGCGCTCGAGGCCCATCCCGAGGCCTGCCTGGCGCAGCCGCGCAGCGTGCACTTCGACGAGCCCACGCGCGTCCACTACGACGGCGGCGGCTTCCACTACCTGGGGCTGATCGCGCTGCGCAACTTCCACGTGCCGCTGAGCGAGGCCGAGGGGCGCGGCGTGCTCCCGGCCGACGCCCTGATCGGGATCTGCGCGCTGCTCGATCGGGACGTGGTCCTCGTGCGCGGCGGTTACGACGAGGAGCTCTTCTACCTGGCCGAGGACCTGGACCTCTCGCTGCGCCTGCGGCTGGCGGGCGAGCGGCTGCTCTCGGTCGAGGAGGCGCTCGTGCGCCACCGCGGCGGGACCGCCGGGCTCTCCTTCCGCGGCGGCAACTACCCGAGGAAGCGCGTCTTCCTGCACGCGCGCAACCGGCGCGTGATCCTGGTCAAGAACCTGCGCTGGCGCACCCTGCTCCTGGCGCTGCCGGCCTTCGCGCTGTACGAGCTCGTGTGGGTGCTGTTCGCGCTGCGCAGCGGCGAGCTCGGCGCGCAGCTCGCCGGACGGCTGGCCTTCCTGCGCGGGCTGCCGCGCACGCTGCGCGCGCGCGCGGTCGTGCAGGCCCAGCGGCGCCTGAAGGACCGCGAGCTGCTGGTCGGCGGGCCGCTGGTGCTCTCGCCCTCGCTCGTGGCGCGCCCGCTGGCGCGCGGGCTGGCGCGGGCCCTCGACAGGTGCCTCTGCGCCTGGTGGTGGCTCGTGCGTCCGCTGGCCGGTTGATCGGGCGCGCGCTCAGGCGACACTGTGCGCCCCCCTCATGCGCATTCTCCTGCTCGTGCACGACTTCCTGCCGGCCCACCCGAGCGGGACCGAGGTCTACACGGGCGCCCTGGCGCTGCGCCTGGCGGAGCGCGGCCACGAGGTGCGCCTGTTCGCGACCGAGAAGGACATCGCGCGCGCGCACATGAGCCTCGCGCGGCGCACCTGGCACGGCCTGGTCGTGCACGAGCTGGTCAACAACCTGTTCTACGACGACTTCCGCGAGACCTGGGACTACCCGCCGGCCGAGCGCGCGCTCGAGTCGGTGCTGGAGGAGTTCCAGCCGGACGTGCTGCACGTCATGCACCTCCTGTACCTCTCGGTCGGCTGCGCCGAGGCCGCGGCGCGGCGCGGGATCCCGGTGCTGTTCACGCTGCACGACTTCTGGCTGCAGTGCGCGCGCTTCGGCCAGCGCATCCACGCCGACGGCCAGGTGTGCCACGTCATCGACCACGCGCGCTGCGGCACCTGCCTGGCGCGCTTCCCCTACGCGCAGACGCCGCTCGCACGCCGTGCCGCGCGCGTGATCGCCGGGGTCAAGCGCGCCAGCGGGCTCGACCTCGGACCGCTCGCGCGGCGCGCCGGCGAGCGCGTGCGGCGCGGCGCCGCCGCCGAGCCACCGGCCGAGCGCGAGCAGGAGCTGGCGGCGGCGGCGCGCGCCCGCGAGGGCGCGCTGCGCGCGCGGCTCGCCCCGGTGGTCGAGCGTTTTCTCGCGCCCAGCCGCTTCCTGCGCGAGCGCTTCCTCGAGTGGGGTCTCCCGGCCGAGCGGCTCGAGCACCTGAGCTACGGCCACGAGCTGGAGGCCTTCCGCGCCTCGCCGCGCGTGCCGCGCGCGGCCGGCGCTCCGCTGCGCGTCGCCTTCCTGGGCACGCTCGCGCCGCACAAGGCTCCGCACCTCGTGCTGGAGGCCTGGGCCCGGCTCCCGCGCGAGCTGGCGGCGCGCGCGACGCTCACGCTGTGGGGTCCGAAGCACCACAACCCCGAGTACGTGGCGGGGCTGGAGGCCCGCGCGACGGAGGTCGGCGCGCGCCTGCCGGGGGCCCTGGCCCACGAGGAGGTGCCGGCCGCGCTCGCCGCCACCGACCTCGTGGTCGTGCCGAGCGTGTGGTACGAGAACTCGCCCCTGGCCATCCACGAGGCGCGCGCCGCGCACGTGGCCGTGCTGGTCTCGGACCTGGGCGGCATGGCCGAGCTGGTCGAGCCCGGCCGGCAGGGCTGGCGCTTCCGGGCGGGCGACGCGGAGGACCTGGCGCGTGCGCTGGCCGAGGTCCTGCGTGCTCCGGAGCGACTCGCAGGGCTCGACTTCGAGCCGCCGCCCAAGGACATGCGCAGCCACGCCGAGGAGCTGGAGCAGCGCTACGCCGCGGCCCTCGACCGGCGGAGGGCGCGCGCGTGAAGGTCCTGCTCGCGGCCCACGGCTACCCGCCCGAGCTGGTCGGCGGCACGGAGAGCAGCGTGCGCGCCCTGGCCCACGGCCTGGCGCGGGCCGGGCACGAGGTCGTGATCGTGTGCGGCACGCTGCGCCACGAGCAGGGCTTCCGGCGCAGCCTCGAGCACGACGAGGTCGACGGCAAGCGCCTGCGCGTGCACAAGATCCACCGCGCGGATCTCTACTTCGACCACTGGCAGAAGAGCGCCTCGGCCCGCGCCGCCCGCGCCTTCCAGGACGTGCTGCGCGAGGAGCGCCCCGACCTCGTGCACGTGCACCACTGGATCCGCCTCTCGCGCGACCTCGTGCACCGCGCCGCGCAGGCGGGCATCCCGGCCGTGGTCACGCTGCACGACCTGTGGACGACGTGCCTGGTGACCTTCCGCGTGCGCCCGGAGTCGGGCGCCTTCTGCCACGAGCCGCTCTCGCCCTCGCCCTGCATCCGCTGCGCGGCCCAGGTTCCGCCGCGCACGCCCTGGCGCGGCTACGAGGAGCAGGGCATCGCGCTGCTCGAGCGCCGCACCGACCTGGCGCGCGAGCTGGAGCTGGCGCGCGCCGTGCTCGCCCCGACGCGCGCCCACGCCGAGGCCGTGACGCGCTACCTCGGGCTCGCGCCGGAGCGCCTGAGCCTCTGCGTCGTGCCCCACGGCCGCGACCTCGGCCTCGCCCCGCGCGCGCCGCTCGCGCCGCCCGCGCGCCACGGACGCCTCGAGCTCGGCGCCTGGGGCCACCTCTACCGCCTGAAGGGTGCCGACCACCTGCTGCGCGCCCTCGCGCGCCTCCCGGCCGGGCGCGCGCGCCTGCACCTGGCGGGCGGCGAGCCGGAGCCGGCCTTCGCGGCCGAGGTGCACGCGCTCGCGCGCGGCCTCGACGTGCGCTTCCACGGTCCCTACGAGGCCGCCGCGCTCGGCACGCACCCGGTCTCGGCCGTGCACGCCTTCGTCAGTGGCACCCTGGCGCACGAGTCCTGGGGGCTGGTGCTGGACGAGGCCGTGGCGCTCGGGCTGCCGCTCGTCCTGCCGCGCGCCGGGGCCTACGCCGAGCGCCTGCACGAGGGCGAAGGGGCGCTCTTCTACGCGCCGGGCGACGAGCAGGGGCTCGCGGCCGTGCTCGCGCGCCTCCACGACGAGCCCGGCCTGTGGGAGAGCCTCCGCGCGCGCCTGCCTGCGCCGGCGCGCTTCGTCCCGAGCGTGGCGCAGCACGTCCAGGCCCACCTGGAGGTGTACGCCGAGGCGCTGCGCGCCGGCGCGCCGCCCGGGGTGCGCCCCGTGCCGGAGCGCGAGCGCCTGTGGCAGGCGGCCGAGGACGCCTGGGGCACCGCCCTGCCACGCCACACGGGCGAGGAGCTGGGCTTCGCGTGAGGATCCTCGTGGCCCTGCACGACTACCTGCCGCGCCATACCGGCGGCTCGGAGATCCACGCGCACCAGACGGCACGCGAGCTGGCGCGGCGGGGACACGACGTGACCGCGCTCTTCACCGAGCGCGACCTCGGCGCGCGCGAGGGCGAGGTGCGCGAGGGCCGGCTCGACGGCGTGCGCACGCGCGAGGTCGTGCACCAGCGCGAGTACCAGGACGTGCGCGAGAGCTTCGAGGAGGAGCGCTCGCTGGCGCGGTTCCAGGCCGAGCTGGCGCTTCTCCGGCCGCAGGTCGTGCACTTCCACCACCTGGCGCTGTGGGGTTCGCGCTGCATCCCGGCCGCCAGGGCGAGCGGCGCGCGCGTGGTCGTGACGCTGCACGACTTCCACCTCCTGTGCGACGTCAGCACGCTGCTGCGCCCGGACGGCGAGCTGTGCACCGGCGGGCCGCGCGGGGAGTGCAGCGCCTGCCTGCGGCGCCACCCGTTGCTCCCCGAGCGCTGGGGTGGCCTGACGCCCGAGGCCGCCTGGGCCGCGGCGGCCCGGGCGCGCTTCGAGCGCCACCGCACGGACCTCGGAGCGGCCGACGTGGTGTTCTCGCCCTCGCGCTTCCTGGCCGGGGTCTTCGAAGCGGCGGGTTTTCGGCCCCCGGGCTCGATCCAGGTCCTGAAGGCCGGCTATCCGGGGCCGGTACTGGCGCCGCGCCGGCGCGACCCCGGGCGGCCGCTCCGCGTGGGGTACGTGGGGGGCATCTACTCCTCGAAGGGCGTCCACGTGCTGGTGGAGGCCTTCCGGCAGCTCACGGACGAGGCCGTCGAGCTGGAGATCCACGGCCACCTCGACTGGTTCCCGGACTACGTGGCGGGCCTGCGCCGGAGCGCCGCGGGAGCGCGCGTGCGCCTGGCGGGGCCCTTCGAGCCGGCCCGCATCGACGAGGTCCTGGCGCGCCTCGACCTTCTCGTCGTGCCCTCGGTCTGGTACGAGAACATGCCCATCACGATCCACGAAGCTCACCGGCACGGTCTCCCAGTCGTCGTCACCGCCCTGGGGGGGATGGCCGAGGCGGTGGAGCACGGCGTCACGGGTCTCACCTTCCCGCGCGGCGACAGCGTCGCCCTGGCGGAGGCGATCCGCCGGCTCACGCGCGACGCCGCGCTCTACGACCGCCTGGCCGCGAACCGCCCCCGCGTTCCGACCCTCGAGGAGATCGTCGACCGGCTCGAGCGCGTGTACGCGGGCCAGCCTTGATCCCCGGAACCTCCCATGCTGCGTGTCACCTACCGCGGCGCGAAGCGCATCGTCGTCTTCGTCGTGGGCGCGACGATCTGCCTCCTCGGGGCCCTGCTGCTGGTGCTCCCCGGGCCGGGGCTCCTGGTCCTGTTCCTCGGGCTCACCTTGCTGGCGAGCGAGTTCGTGTGGGCACGCCTGTGGCTCCGGCGGCTGCGCGTGGGCGCGCGGCGCGCCGGACGGCGCGTGCGGCGCTGGCCCTGGCGCCGCAGGTCTCCTCCGTCCCAACCCCCTGCCTAGCCGAGATCCCATGCTGAAGCGCCTCCTGCCCCGCGAGGTCAACTTCTTCACCTACTTCGAGGCCCATGCGAGTCTCACGAGCGCCTGCGCCAAGGAGTTCCAGGCCCTGACGCGCGACGAAGGGCGCCTGGTCCTGGCCGTGAAGCGCATCAAGGAGCTCGAGCACGAGGCAGACGAGAACGTGCGCCAGTGCCTGGAGCAGCTGCACAAGACCTTCCTGACGCCCTTCGACCGCAACGACATCCATGCCCTGATCACGGCCCTCGACGATGTGATGGATCTGATCGACGGCACGGCGCGCAAGATCCACCTGTACGAGGCCCACGACCTGCCCAAGAACCTGCGCGACACGGCTGACGTGCTGGTGCGCGCGACCGAGCTCGTCGCGGCCGTGGTCGCGAGCCTGCGGGACATGGGGGACGGCACGGCCATCCTCAAGAACTGCGTCGAGATCAAGCGCTGCGAGACCGACGCCGACGCCATCCATGCCGACGCGGTGGCACGCCTCTTCAAGGAGGAGAAGGACGCCGTGGCCGTGATCAAGTGGCGCGACATCTTCGAGGGCATCGAGAGTGCCACCGACGCTTGCGAGGACGTTGCAAACATCGTCGAGGGCATCGTCCTCGAGAGCGTCTAGGGCCGAGCCGCTCCAGCCCTCCATGGATACCGGTCTGGTCCTGGTTGTCTTCGTGGCCGCCGTCGCATTGCTCTTCGACGTCATCAACGGCTTCCACGACGCGGCCAACTCGATCGCCACCGTCGTCTCGACGCGCGTCCTGACCCCGCGCGTGGCCGTTCTGTGGGCGGCCTTCTTCAACTTCGTGGCGATGTTCGTGTTCGCTCCCAAGGTGGCGGACACGGTCTCGAAGATCGTCAAGGTCTCGGCCGACGATCCGACCTACGTGTGGGTCGTGCTGGCGGGGTTGATCGGGGCGATCGTGTGGGACCTCCTGACGTGGTGGTGGGGTCTGCCAACCAGCTCGTCGCACGCACTGATCGGGGGGTTCGCCGGGGCTGGCGTGGCCCATGCGGGCTTCGACGTCCTGCGCTGGGACAAGCTGCTCAAGACCGTGACGTACATCCCGATCGCTCCGACGCTCGGGATGCTGCTCGCCCTGGGCCTGATGGTGGCCGTCTTCTGGACCTTCCGCCGCTGGCGCCCGGCCGCCGTGGATCGCCTGTTCAGGCGCGGGCAGCTCGTCTCGGCCGCCCTGTACTCCCTCGGGCACGGCGGGAACGACGCCCAGAAGACCATGGGGCTGATCGTGGCGCTCCTGGTGGCCTCGGGGCACCTGACACCGGACGTCCAGCTCTCCCTGAGCAATCCGAAGACCCTGTGGATCATCCTCTCTTGCCACCTCGCGATGGGGATCGGCACCGCCTTCGGCGGCTGGCGCATCGTGCGGACGATGGGAATGAAGCTCACCAAGCTGAAGCCGGTGGGAGGCTTCTGCGCCGAGACCGCCGGGGCCGCGACCCTGTTCCTCGCGACCTACGGAGGCGTGCCGGTATCGACCACCCACACGATCACGGGCTCGATCATCGGAGTCGGGGCGACGACCAAGGCCTCGAGCGTCAAGTGGGGGGTGGCGGCCCGCATCGTCTGGGCCTGGGTCCTGACGATTCCGGCCTCGGCCGGCGTCGCGGCACTGTGCTACGGGGGCATCGCGATCTGGCTGTGAGCGCCTTCGCCTATACTGGCGGCCCGTGAACGACTGGCGCATCCACCGCAGAGAAGGGCAGTGCTCCATCTGCCAGCGGCCCTTCCAGGAAGGGGACGTCCTCTTCTCGCTCCTGCAGGTGCGGTCGGACCGGCTGCTGCGCGAGGATGCCTGCACGGAGTGCTTCCAGCGGCCGAAAGAAGGCGAAGCGGACGTGCTCTTCTGGCGCACACGCCACACCCTCGATCGGAAGCAGCGCTTCGCGGTCGACTTCGAGGCCATCGAGGAGCTCTTCCTGGCCCTCGAAGGGCACCTCGAGGGGCGCCCGGCCGAACTCCGTTACCTCTTGTCATTGCTGCTCTTGCGGAAGAAGCGGCTGAAGCTGGTCGGGGTCCGGCGGCACGCCTCGGGCGAGACCCTCTGCCTGCGCCGACCGCGCCGCCAGGAGGAGTTCGAGGTGCCGGTCTTCGAGCTCGACTCCGAGCGCGCCCAGGCCCTCAAGGCCGAGCTCGCGCGCGTCTTCGAGGGGGCCGGGATCGAGAGCCTCGGGCGCGGTGACCAGGGCCCGCAGCCGAGTGGCACCGAGGTGGCGGACAGCGGCGCCACCCGGCCGGGCTCCTGAGCCCGTCCACGGGCCACCACCCCGGCGCACGGAGCGGCCGCGCACCCGCCTGACGGGTGCCGCCAGGTCCGGCGCAGGGACCGGATTCTGCGGGAAATCCAGGGGGTTCCTGGGCTCGCATCGTGCGGCGCGGCCGGAGCGCGCGCGGGATTTCTCCACTTGCCTGTCGCCATCCTGGAGGGGGCATCTATACTCACGCGCCATCAGCCAGGTGGCGCAAAGTGGCACTAAAGATCAGCGAGGCACGTCGGAGGATAGGGGGTGGAGGCGGTGTTCACCGGTGACTCCATCCACACGCTCGACCCGAAGCACCGGGTGTTCGTGCCGAAGCGCTTCCAGGACGAGCTCGCCCGCGACGCGAGTGGCCAGCAGATCGCCGTCCTGACGCGCGGCTTCGAGGGCTGCCTCTTCCTGTTCTCGAAGCCCGGCTTCGCGCGCGTGCTCGAGCGCATGACGACGCAGCCCTTCGGGGGCGAGCAGCTGCGCACGATGCAGCGCCTGTTCTTCTCGAACGTGCACGAGACGCCGCTCGACTCCTCGGGCCGCGTGCTCCTGCCGGAGAAGCTGCGCACCTACGGGGGCATCGACAAGGAGGTCGTGATGGTCGGCGTGGCCGACCGCGCGGAGATCTGGGATCGCGCCCGCTGGGAGCGCTTCCAGTCCGAGAACGACGACCACTTCGACGACCTCGACGTCGTGCTCGTCGGCGGCGGTGGACCGAATGGCACCCCCCCGAACGGTGGAGGACCCGCGCGATGATCGCGACCGGGGGGAGCATGGCCCACGATCCTGCCCAGCGCGTGCACGTCCCCGTCCTCCTGGGCGAGGTGCTCGAGGCCCTGCGCGGCGAGCGCGCCCCGCAGGAGCTCGAGGGCTGGATCGTGGACGGCACGGTGGGCGCCGGCGGGCACGCGCGCGCGGTGCTCGAGGCCTTTCCGCGCGTGCGCCTGTTCGGCGCCGACCAGGACCCGGCCGCGCTGGCCCACGCGCGCGCGAACCTGGCCGACCTCGGGGAGCGCGTCGTGCTGGTCGAGGCGCGCCTCTCGCGGCTCTTTCCGCGCCTGGCCGCGGCCGGCGTCGGCCCGGTGGTGGGCTTCCTGCTCGACCTCGGCGCGAACTCGCTGCACTTCGATCAGCCGGCGCGCGGCTTCAGCCTGCAGGCCGACGGGCCGCTCGACATGCGCATGGACCCGGAGCGCTCGCGCACCGCGGCCGACATCGTCAACCGCTGGGACGAGGAGGATCTCGCCGACCTCTTCTTCTACGAGGGCGACGAGCGCAACTCGCGCGCGATCGCGCACGCGATCGTCGAGTCGCGCGCGCGCGCGCCCTTCACGCGCACGCTGGCCCTGGCGGACCTGATCGCGCGCTGCCAGGGCGGCGCGCGCGGGCGCATCCACCCCGCCACGCGCTGCTTCCAGGCCCTGCGCCGCGCGGTGAACGAGGAGGGCGAGGAGCTGCGCCACGGCCTGATCCTGGCCGAGCGCGTGCTGGCCGCCGGCGGCCGGCTCGCCGTGATCACCTTCCATTCCTTGGAGGACGGCTTCGTCCGCAAGGTCCTTCAGGAGCGCGCCCGGGACGGCCACTGGCTGCTCGCCAGCAAGAAGCCCCTTGGACCGGGGGCGGCCGAGCGCCGTGCCAATCCCCGGGCGCGCTCTGCTCTCCTGCGCACGGCCGAGCGCCTGCGGCCGGCGCTCGCGCCGCGCGGCGAGAGCTTCCCGGGCGAGCGCGGCGACGAGCCGCGCGGAGGCGAGGCGTGAAGCGCGCCTGGCTCGGCTGGGGCGCAAGCGTGGCCGTGCTCCTGGTGGGCATCCTGACGGCCGGCCTCGCGGCCGAGAACCGCGCGCGCGGCGACGAGCTCGACCGCCAGCAGCGCTGGTGCGAGGCCCAGGCGCGCCGCAACGAGCTGGCGCGCCTCGCGCTCCAGCAGCACGAGGCGGCGCTCCTGGCCCGGCAGGTTCCCGGCGCGCAGCCCGTGGAGGCGCACCCGTGAGCCCGCACGAGGCCCTGATCTCCGCCTCGGGCCTGCGCCCGATGAGTGCCTTCGTCGTCGTCGGCGCGGTCGTGCTGGCGGTGGCGGTGTGGGTCGTGCGTCTGGCGGCCGGCGACGCGGTGCAGCCCGAGCGCCTGCGCAGCGAGCGCGGACCGCTGCCGGCCTACACGCTGGTCGCGCGCGGTGGCGAGGAGCTGGCGCGCTTCGCGCCGCGCTTCGACCTCGAGCTCTCGCCGCGCAGCCTGTGGCAGGCCCACACGCCGCGCCGCATGGCCGAGGCCATCGCGCGCGTGCTGGGCGGCCGGCCGGGGCCCGACGAGCTGCTGGCGGCCATGCTGCCCGACGCCGACGAGCAGGGCTGGATCCGGGTCGAGGCCTGGAGCCTCGCTCCGCGCCAGGCGCAGATCCTGCACGAGTGGATCGAGGACGGCGCCGGGAGCGGCGCCGGTCGGCTCGAGGGCATCCGCCTGGTGCGCGCGGGCCAGCGCCAGTTCCAGCTCGAGTGGCGGCCCGAGACGCTGCTCTCGGAGGAGCTGCGCCGGGCCCACGGCGTTCCGCCGGCCTGGCGCTGGGCGCGCCGCATCGCCGACGGGATCCACCTGGCGCTGCACGAGGTCCCGCTGGGTTCGCTGCTCGTCCCGGAGGCCGAGGCGACGCGCGCGCGCGAGGAGATCTGGCGCGCGCTCCTGCCCACGGCCTTCGCGCGTCCGCTGCGCGGCATCCCGCCGGAGCGCGTGCTCGCCCTGCGCGAGGAGCTCGAGGCCCAGGGCGTCGCCGCCTGGCAGATGCGCGTGGCCTACGCGCGCGACCGCGTCTACCCGTCCGGCGAGCACGAGCTCTTCGGGAGCTGGGGCTACGTCGTGCCCGAGGCGGCCGAGCCCTCGCCGCGCGCGGGGCTCGAGCGCGTCGCGGCGCGACTGCTGTCCGAGCCGCCCTTCGAGGGCCTGGAGCGGCGTGGCGAGCTCTATCGCTGGATCGACGACCGTCCGGTGCGCGGCCAGCGCGCCAACCGCTACCTCGACTACGTGCCGGCCAGCCCGGCGCCGGTGGTCGAGAGCACGCTCGACCTCGCCCTGCAACGCTTCCTCGGGTCCGAGCTGGCGGCCCTGCGCGACGAGCACCGGGCCGCCGTGGCGATGGGCCTCGTGCTCGACGTCGAGAGCGGCGCGATCCTGGCCATCGACTCGGCCGAGGCGCACCCGATCCAGCCCTTCGCGCCCGTCTACCACACCTTCACCACGGGCTCGACCTTCAAGGTCCTGACCATGGCGGTGGCGCTCGAGGAGGGTGCGGTCACGCCCAGCACCGAGCTCGACGTCGGCCACGGCGAGTATCGCGTGCACTATCCCGACGGGCGTGCCAGCGGGCGCGTCATCAAGGAGGCCGAGGGCGCCCTGACCGGCAGGGACACGGCGGCGCGCTTCTTCGCTTACTCGGTCAACGCGGCCCTGGCCCAGATCGGGCTCGCCGTCGACGACGAGCGCTTCCACTCCTACCTCGTGCGTCTGGGCTACGGGCGCCCGCCGGGCTCGGGCCTCGGGCCCGAGCGCGCCGGCAACCTGCCGCCGCCGCCCTGGTCCTACGCCTACACGCACGCCTCGCTGGGCTTCGGGCACGAGTTCTCGACCACGCTGTGGCGCCACGCCGAGGCCCTGGCCACGGTGCTGCGCGGCGGCGAGCACCGGCCGCTCTCGCTGGTGGCCGCGGTCGCCCAGGCGGGCGCGCGCGCGGTGGTCGAGCCTGCGCCGGGCACGCGCGTCTTCTCGGCGCGGACCTGCGAGCAGGTGCGCGACATGATGCGCCTCGGTGCGCGCGAGGGGACGGGACGCGAAGTTCGCGCCACTTTCGTGCGCACCCTGGAGCGGGCCCTCGGTCACGCGCCGGAGGAAGGCAGCTTCGACCTCGGCACGAAGACCGGCACGGCCCAGAAAGTGCCCAGCGAGCAGTGCGTGCACGTCGAGCTGGCGGAGCGGGCGCGCTGGGAAGCGGCCGGTCTGCCGGCCACGCGCGCGCGCATCGACGCGCTGCGCAGTATCGAAAAGCCGCATGGGCGTTGCTACACCAGCTCGATCTGCGCCTTCGGTCGGGCGCCCCACAGCGAACGCGAGCTCATGGTCCTCATCGTGGTCGACGAACCGCGCGGCAAGGTCCACTTCGGCAGCCAGGTGGCCGGGCCGACGGCCCAGCGCGTGCTGGCCGAGGCGCTCGGGCTGACGCGCAACGGCGAGCCCCCGAGCCACGAGGTCGCGCCCGGCTTCGGCGCCACGACCCTGGCGCTGCGCCCGGGCTCCACCGCGCCCTGGGGAGGCACGCGATGAGGCTCGGCGAGCTGGTCGGGACGCTGGGCGGCACGCTGGTCGGCGGCGGCACCGACATCGAGATCGCCGACGTCCAGCTCGACAGCCGCAGTGCGGCCCCCAGCGCGCTCTTCGCGGCCCTGCCGGGGACGCGCCGCGACGGTGCGGCCCACGCGATCGACGCGGTGCAGCGCGGCGCGGCCGCGGTGCTGGCGCCGCGCGCCTTCGCCTTCGACCCGGGCGTGCCGCTGTGGCTCCACCCGGAGGCGCGCCGCGTGGCCGGGCTGGCGGCCGCGCGCGTGCACGGACAGGCGGCCGCCGGACAGCGCGTGCTGGGTGTCACCGGCACGAACGGCAAGAGCACCGTGGTGCACCTCGCCGGGCAGCTGCTCGAGCGCGCCGGCCACCGTCCGGCCGTGCTGGGCACGGTCGAGTACCGCCTGTGGGCTCGCGCGCCGCGCGCCGCGACGCACACCACGCCCGACGCGCCCGAGCTGGCGCGCCTGGCGCGCGCCAACCTGGCCGCGGGCGGCGACGCGATCGCGCTCGAGGTCAGCTCGCACGCTCTCGACCAGGAGCGCCTGGCGGGCTTCCCGCTCGACGTGGCGATCTTCACCAACCTCGGGCGCGACCACCTCGACTACCACGCGGACCTCGAGGCCTATGCGCGCGCCAAGGAGCGCATCTTCGAACACCTCAAGGCCGGCGGCGCGGCCGTGATCAACGCCGATGACGCCGCCGGCGCGCGCATGCGCCTCGCGGCCGAGCGCGCCGGAGCGCGCGTGTTCACGTACGGGACCAGGTCCCATGCAGACCTGAGTGCGACCCTCGACGCCGCCAGCCCGACAGGGACAACCATGTTCCTGGAAGGGATGGGGATCCCACGGACCGGGTTATTTCTTCCCCTGGTGGGCCGGCACAACGTCGAGAACGCACTGGCGGCCCTGGCCGCCGTCCTTTTCCTGGGGGCGAGCCCGGCGGCGCTGGTCGCCGGGCTCGCCTCGCTCACGGCGCCGCGCGGGCGCCTGGAGCCGGTCGACACGGGCGCACGCGATCTCCGCGTGTTCGTCGACTACGCGCACACGCCCGACGCGCTCGAGCGCGTGCTCGGCACGCTGCGCGAGCTCCTGCCGGCCCCGGAGGCGCGGCTTGTCTGCGTCTTCGGCTGCGGCGGCAACCGCGACCGCACGAAGCGCGCGCCCATGGGCGCCGCCGTGGCGCGACACGCGGACCTGGCCTGGATCACGAGCGACAACCCGCGCGACGAGGAGCCGCTCGCCATCATCGAAGACGTCTTGCCGGGGCTCGCCGCCGGCCGCGCCGCCGTGCGCGTCGAGCCCGACCGCCGCAAGGCCATCGCGCTCGCCCTGGCGGAGGCGCGCGCGGGGGACATCGTGCTGATCGCCGGAAAAGGACACGAGGCATGGCAACAGTTGCGGGACATCCGGGTGCCCTTCGAGGACCGGCGCGTCGTCCTGGAAGCGCTGCGCTAGCGGGTCGCTTCACGCTCGCCGACGCGCTCGACGCGAGTGGCGCGCGCCACGTCGCGGGCGACTCCGCGCGCGCGCTGACGGGCGTCTCGACCGACACGCGCACGCTCGCGCCGGGCCAGCTCTTCGTGGCGCTCTCGGGTCCGAACTTCGACGGCAACCGCTTCGCGCAGGCGGCGGCCGAGGCCGGGGCCGGCGCCCTGCTCCTGGCGCGCCGCCCGGAGGGCTGGACCCCGCCCGAGGGCCTGGGGCTCCTCCTGCACCCCGATCCGCGCCGGGCCCTGGGGGATCTGGGCGCCTGGTACCGCTCGACCCTCGCGGCGACGGTCGTGGGCGTGACCGGCTCCAGCGGCAAGACGACCACCAAGAACATCGTGCACGCGCTGTGCGCGCCGCACCGCGCGGTCGTGTCCTCGCCGAGCTCGTTCAACAACGACATCGGCGTCCCGCTGACGCTGCTCTCGGCCCCGGCCGAGAGCGAGCTCCTGGTGGTCGAGATCGGCACGAACCACCCGGGCGAGATCGCGGCCCTGTGCCGCATCGCGCGGCCGAGCGTGGGCGTGATCACCAACGTGGGCGCCTCGCACCTCGCGGGCCTCGGCTCGGTCGCGGGCGTGGCCGAGGAGAAGGGCGCGCTGGCTGCGGCCCTGCCGCGCGAGGGCCTGTGCGTGCTGGCCGCCGGCGGGCGCTTCCGCGGCGTGCTGGCGGCGCGCACGGGCGCGCGCGTCCTGACCCACAGCGTCGAGGGTCAGGGCGCCGCGCGCGGCGACCTGGACGCGAGCGGGCTCCTGTTCCACCCGGGCGGCACGACCTTCCGCCTGAGCGGGCTCGGCCTCGAGGGGCACGAGCTCACCTCGCCGCTGCTCGGCACGCACAACGTCGAAAACCTGCTGGCGGCCCTGTGCGTGGCCCACGGCCTCGGGCTGGCGCTGCCCGCCGTGCTGCCGGCCGTCGCGGACCTGCGCCCGGCGCGCTCGCGCATGGAGCGGCGCGACCTGGCCGGGCTGACGCTCTTCGACGACTGCTACAACGCCAATCCCCAGTCGGCGCGCGCTGCGGCGCGCTGCCTGGCCGGCATGCACGGGCATCGCCGGCGCGTGCTGGTGCTGGGGGACATGCTCGAGCTCGGCGAGCGCTCGGCCGAGCTGCACCACGAGCTCGGCCTCGAGCTGGGGCGCGGCAGAGAGGAGCTCGACGCGCTCGTGCTGGTGGGCACGCTGGTCAAGGCCACTGCCGCCGGCGCGCTCGAGGCGGGCTTCCGGCCGGAGGCCCTGACGCACCTCGCCAGCACCGAGGAGGCTGCGCGCGAGATCGCCGGGCTCGTCGGTCCCGGCGACGTCGTGCTGGTCAAGGCCAGCCGCGGGATGGCGCTCGAGCGCGTGGTCGGCGCCCTCGAGGCGCGCTTCGCTCCCCTGGCCGCGGCGCGAGCCTGAAGTCCGCGCGATGCTCTACGAGCTGCTCCACGAACGGGCGGACCTGCGTCTCTTCGGGTACATCTCGTTCCGCATGGCCATGGCGGCCCTGACCGCCTTCGTGCTGGCGCTGTGGTGGGGCGCGCGCGTGATCGCCTGGCTGCGCGCGAACCGCGTGCGCGAGGACGTGGCCAAGGCCCCGCACGAGGAGCTCGTGAAGCTCGCCACCAAGGCCGGCAAGGGCGAGGTCCCGACCATGGGCGGGAGCTTCCTGGTGGCGGCCCTGATCGCCTCGACGCTCCTGTGGGCGCGGCTCGACAACCTGCAGGTCGTGCTGGCGGTGCTGCTCGTCGCGGCCCTCGCGGCGGTCGGCTTCGTCGACGACTACAAGAAGCTCGCCCTGCCCGGCTGCAAGGGGCTCTCCTCGCGCGCCAAGATGGTGGGGCTCTCGGCCTCCACGCTGGCGGCGCTCGTGATCCTGTGCTGGCACGCCAAGGCCACCGGACGCGCCTCGCTGCTCGACCTCTACGCGCCCGTGATCAAGGACGCGGTCGTGCCCCTGGCGGCCTGGGGTGCCCTGGGGGTGGGCCTGTTCCTGGCCTTCGAGTGGCTCGTGATCGTGGGTACGGCCAACGCGGTCAACATCGTCGACGGAATGGACGGGCTGGCGGCGGGCTGCGCGCTGATCTCCGGCATCGCCCTGCTCGTCCTGTGCTACGTGACCGGGCGCGCGGACTGGACCAGCTACCTCGGGCTGCCGCACGTGCCGCAGGCGGCCGAGATGGCCGTGCTGGGCGCGGCCCTGTGCGGCGCGCTGCTCGGCTTCCTCTGGTACAACGCCTACCCGGCGCAGGTCTTCATGGGCGACTCGGGCTCGCTGCCGCTGGGCGGGATCCTGGCCTGGCTGGCGGTGGTCTCGAAGCAGGAGCTGGTGCTGCCGCTGGTGTGCTGCGTCTTCGTGCTCGACCTCGGGACCAGCTTCCTGCAGACCTTCTGGTATCGCCGGACCCAGCGGCGCCTGTTCACCATGGCGCCGATCCACCACGGTCTGCAGCGCTACGGCGGCGTGTTCGTGGCGCGCGCCGAGGGCTGGCACGAGGTCAAGGTCGTCATCCGCTTCTGGATCGTGGCCGCCTGCGGCGCCACGGCCAGCCTGGCCCTCCTGAAGCTGAGGTAGCCATGGCTCCCCGTGCCAGAGCCCTGGCCGCGCGCGTGCCGCTCGGGACCCGTCCCGAGGGCGAGCAGCTCACGATCATGGGCTTCCTCGACAACCTGGCGCGCAAGGCCGAGGTGCACGACCCGATGCGCCCGGCCGTGCGCCTGTTCCTGGTGGTCCTGGGGCTCTCGGGGCTCGGCTTCCTGCTGCAGGCCAGCTTCGCCGCCACGACCCGCGCGCCGGGCGAGTTCTGGGGCGAGCTGCGCGGGCAGGCCCTGCTGCGCATCCTCTCGATCGGGGTGCTGCTGCTGGCCTTCCGGCTCGGGCCGGCCGGGCTGCGGCGCCTCCTGCCGCACCTCATGCTGCTCTCGGCGGTGCTGCTCGTCTTGGTCTTCGTCGAGCCCTTCCGGGCCGCGCGCAACGGGGCCTACCGCTGGGTCGAGCTGCCGCTCGGCGCGCGCCTGACCTTCCAGCCCTCCGAGCTGGCGCGCATCGTGCTCGTCCTGTGGGTCGCGGACCGCTGCGTGAAGCTGGGCGCGCGCGTGTTCGACCTGCGGCGCGGGGTCATGCCGATGCTGCTGGTGGCCCTGTTCCTGTTCGTGCTGGTGCTGGTCGAGACCGACCTCGGGGGCTCGATGCTGCTCCTGATCTGCGCGCTCTCGACCATGTGGGTCGGCGGCGCGCGCATGCTGCCGGTCGGCGCCTCGCTGGTCGCCATCGGCGGCGGCGCGATCACGGCCGCCAGCCTGTTCGTGCCCTACATGCGCAACCGCATCGCCATGTGGTTCGGCCAGGTCGACAACGGCCAGGTGGCCGGCACGCTGCGCGCGCTCGAGTCCGGCGACCTGTTCGGCGCCGGCTTCACCCACGGGGCCTTCCGCAACGACGGCGTCCCGTACCTCGAGTCCGACTACGTCTTCGCGCTGGTGGGGGAGGAGCTGGGCGTCCTCGGGCTCCTGCTCGTCCTCGCCGGCTGGCTGGCCTTCCTGTGGTTCGCCCTGCGCCTGGTGCTCTCGCTGCGCGAGCGCTACGAGGCCCTGGCCACCTTCGGCCTCTTGCTCTCGGTCGCGCTACAAGCGATGGTGCACGTGCAAGTGGTCTCCGGGCTGGCCCCGCCCAAGGGAATGACGCTGCCGTTCCTGTCCGACGGCGGCACCTCGCTGATCGTCTCTTCCTTCGCCGTGGGGCTGGCCCTGGGGGCCGCACGCAAGACCCACGAGGAGCTCTACGCATGCACTCCATCGAACGCTACGGCATAGTCGCCCTGCTCTTCCTGGTCGTCACCGTCGTCGCCGTGCTCATGTGGGACGGCGGCAAGAAGGCGAAGGAGCCCGCTCCGCCCGTCGCCGGGCTCGCGCCCGCTGCCGACGCGGTCGGCCCCGGGCGCCCGCGTGCGCCCGAGCCCGAGCGCCGCCTGAGCCTGGCGGCCGAGAGCCAGCCGGGGCCGCTGCAGCGCCGGCCGCGGGCCGCCGAGCGGGCCGCCGACGCGGGCCAGGCACCGGGCGCGCAACCGCTCGAGGCGCTCGCGGCCGACGCGTCCCCGACCGAACTCCGGGAGGAGCCCGACCGGGCCCCGGCCGCGCCCGAGCCGCAGCCCGAGGGCGTGCCGCTGCTCGCCGCCGGGGCCGTGGCTCCGCTCGATTCCGGCCGCACCTACACGGTGCGCGCGGGAGACACGCTCAGCGAGATCGCCCAGCGCGAGCTCGGCTCCGCGCGCCGCTGGCAGGAGCTCGTGGCCGCCAACCCCGGCCTCGATCCCTCCCGGCTGCACGTCGGGCGCAAGCTGCGCGTCCCGGGGGCCGCCAGCGGCGCCCCCGCCAGCGCGGTCCCGGCGACCGCCTCCACGGCCGGTGCCGAATCGAGGCCCGCGGCGCGCGAGGCCGCGGCGCCGGCCCGGGGCGGCAAGACCTGGAAGGTCGGGCCCGGCGAGAGCCTGTGGCGCATCGCCGAGAAGGCCCTGGGCGACGGCAAGCGCTGGCGCGAGATCGCCGCGCTCAACCCGAAGGTGAACCCCGATCGCCTGAGCGCGGGCACGGTGCTCGTGCTGCCGGACTCGGCCAGGGGCCAGAGCACGCCCGCGCGCACGGCGCCGGCACCGAAGACGAAGAGCGAGGCCTCCCCGACGGTCGTCGCGAGCAGCAAGGGCTCGGAGCGTCAGCGGACGGGAGGGCGCGTGCGGTGAAGCGCGGGACCAAGGTGCTGCTGCTCTCCGGGTGTGCCGTGGTGCTCCTGCTCGAGCTACCCGGCGCGCTCGCCTGCCTCGCGGCCGGCTGGAACGGGCCCTACGCCGA
>Ga0315910_10001460_pt1 | contig 21634 bp, 10 predicted proteins | sample EdamamesoilMG_FD_204470 | JGI IMG/M metagenome (GOLD analysis project Ga0315910, IMG submission 204470) | Garden soil microbial communities collected in Santa Monica, California, United States - Edamame soil | ecosystem: Environmental > Terrestrial > Soil > Garden | place: USA: California...
CTGGGACGATGCGCAGCGCGTGCTGGCGGCCGTCGTCGCGCGGCGCGACGCGATCGCGGCCGACCACGTCGCGCTCGGTCAGGTCGCCTTCGCCCGCTGGGTCACGCGCGACGGCAAGGCGGAGGACGCCGACCCGGAGCTCCTCGATCGTCTCGCGGCGCTGGCGCGGGAGCGCTGCCGCGCCGGCCTCGCGCTCGATCCGGCGAACGCGTCGGCCCACTACGTCCTCGGCGTGCTGGCCGGCGGCCATGCCGCGGGAGAGACGCCGGAGCAGGCGATCGCGCCGCTCGAGCGGGCGCTCGCGCTGGTGCCGGGCGACATCGCGACGCGCGTCCACCTCGCGCTGGCGCTCGAGGAGTCGGGCGACAAGTCGCGCGCGATCGCGCTCTTCGAGGAGCTCCACGCGCAAGGGGCGGAGTTCCTCGGCGTCCATTGGCGCACGGTCCTCTACCGGTTGAGCCAGAACCTGATCCGTCGCGGCGGCGCCGACCGGGAGCGGGGCCGCGCGCTGTCGGAGGTCCACAAGGCGCTGCCCGACTCGCCGAGCGACACGCGCGATCGCGAGGACGCGGCCTTCGGCTCGCTCGGCAAGTACCGCGTCGTGACGCCGGTCAGCGGCGACGCGACGCGGGTGGCCGCGGCGCGCGTCCGCTTCGGGCCGCCCGTCGTCGCCAGCCGCGGCGCGATCGGGAAGGTCCGCGCGTTCGACGTCGCCGACCTCGATGGCGACCTCCGCGAAGACGTCGTCTGGTGCGACGACCGCGGGCTCGCCTGCGCCTCGCCCGCATGGGATCCCCGCGCGCCGACGCGCTGGATCGCCGAGGGCGCCTACGACCACGTGACCGCCGCCGAGCTCGAGTGGGGCGACCCTGCGGGCAACGGCCGCGCGAGCGTGATCGCGTGGGGCCGCGACGGCGTCTGCCTCTTCTCGCCGCACTTCGACGGCGGCTGGCGCGACGACGGCTCGCAGCTGCCGCCGCACGAAGGGGAGAAGGCCGCCACGTCGGCGCTGCTGCCGGTCGACTTCGACCACGACGGCAACCTCGACCTCGCGCTGGTGATGGGAGGGACGCTCGAGCTCTGGCGGAACCTGGGCATCCCGCGCCAGCTCGGCAACGACCTCAAGGCGGGACTGATCCGGTTCGAGGCGGCGACGGAAGGGTCGGGACTCGCCGGCGCGCGCGCCGCGTGGCTGCTGGCCGAGGACTTCGACGCCGACCACGACGTCGACCTGCTGGCGGGGGGCGGCGCGCTGCCGACGCGGCTCTTCACCAACCTGAGGCGCGGCCGCTTCGAGACGCGCGCGGCCGCGGCGACCGGGCTGCCCGACGATCTCGCGGAGGCGCCGCTGGTCGGCGACCTCGACGGCGACTCGCTCGTCGACGTGCTGGCCTTCGGCGCGCCCGCCCGCTTCTTCCGCGGCGACGGCGCGCTGCGCTTCGCGGCGGCCGACGCGCCGGACGGCGTCGCGCGCAAGTGCGGCGTCGGGGCGAGCTTCGTCGACGCCGACCTCGACGGCCGGCCCGAGTGGCGCGACGGCGCGGCCGCGACCGACTTCGACCTCGACGGCGCGCTCGACCTCGCGACGATCGAGAAGGTGAAGGAGTCGCCGAAGCCCGACGCGCCGGAGGTGGAGCGGGTGGTCGTGCGGCGCGGCGAGCTCGAAGGGGCGCCGCGCCGCGCGCTGCTCGTGCTGCGGGGCCGCCGCGACAACCGTTTCGCGCGCGGCGCGATCGTCGAGACGCGCTGCGGCGCCCGCTACCAGCGGCGCTTCGTCCGCCAGCCGGTGCAGCTTTTCGGCTTCGGCGGCGACGATCCGCCCGTCGTGCGGATCACCTGGCCCGACGGCGTGACGCAGCATCCGCTGCAGGAGGTGAAGCTCGAGGACCTCGACCCGATCGACGCCGCCGCGGCGACGGCGGTCACCTACATCGACGAAGCGACGCTGCGTCTCGACCTCGCCCGCGACCAGCGCCTGGTCGTCACGCAGAAGAAGGGGCCGCCTGGCTCCTGCCCCTTCCTCTACGCCTGGAACGGGACGCGCTACGAGTTCATCACCGACGTGCTCGGCGGCACGCCGCTCGGCCTGCCGATCGACGAGACGCGCTTCGTCCCGCCCGACCACGACGAGCTCGTCCGCCTCGCGCCGTCGCAGTGCGCGCCGATCGACGGCGAGTACCGATTCCAGATCACCGAGGAGCTGCGCGAGACGACCTACCTCGACCGCGCGCAGCTCTGGGTCGTCGACCATCCGGCGGGAGTCGAGGTGCAGCCCGAGGAGCGCTTCTGCTTCCCGCCCTTCCCGCCGACGCAGCTCCACGCGCTGGCCGACCTCGTGCCGTTGCGCGCGCGCGACCAGGCGGGGCGCGATTGGAGCGCAGCGCTCGCGGCGCGCGACGACGTGCCGGCGATCCCCTTCACGCGGCGCAACGAGCGGACGCGCGGCCTCGCGACGCTCCACTCGCTCGAGCTCGCGCTGCCGGCCGCGGCGCGCGACGCGGCGCGCATCCGCCTCGTGATGACGGGCTGGCTGCAGTGGGGCGACGCGAGCGTCAACCTCGCGATCGCCCGCAGCGGCAACCTCGAGTTCCTGCCGCCCGTCCTCGCGGTGCCCGACGGCGCCGGCTGGCGCGACTGCGGCCCGCCGGTCGGCTTCCCGGCCGGCAAGACGAAGACGATGGTGCTCGACGCGACGGCGCTGGTGAATCGCGCCGACCTGCGGCTCAAGCTGACCTCGACGCTCGAGCTCTATTGGGACCAGATCGCCGTCGTCCTCGACGCGACGGCGGACGCGGGAGGTGCGCCGCTCGCAGTCACGAAGCTCGAGCCGAAGGCGGCGCGCCTCTGGCATCGCGGCTTCTCGCGGCCGCTGCCGCGCGCGTCATGGCAGGCGGAGCGCTACGACTGGACGCAGCTCGAGCCGGTCGCGCGGTGGGACCAGCACCGCGGGATGCTCACTCGCTACGGCGACGTCGTGCCGCTGCTCGGCGAGGTCGACGACCGCTACGTCCTCTTCTCGTCGGGCGACGCGATCGACCTGCGCTTCGACGCGAGCGCGCTGCCGCCCGTCGCCGCGGGCATGGCGCGCACCTGCCTGCTCTTCCTCGACGGCTGGGCGAAGGACGGCGACGCCAACACGGTCACGTCGCAGACGGTCGCGCCGCTGCCGTTCCACGGAATGAGCGGCTACCCGTACGCGGCCGACGAGCGCTTCCCCGACGACGCGGCCCACGCGCAATGGCAGCGCGAGTGGAACACGCGGCCGGGCCGCCGACTCCTGCCCGACCTCGCGGCGCAAGAGCCGGCGCAACGCTGAGCGGCGCACGGCGCTCCGCGGCTGCTGCTCCACGGCTACCGCTGCTTCACGCGATCGGGATCGGCCGGCCGCGCCGGCCGCTGGACCGGCTTCTTCGCCAGCTCGTCCAGCACCACCTGCACCGCGGCCTCGAGCTGCGGATCGCCGCCCTCGATCACCCGCTTCGGCGTCTGCACGACGTCGAGGTCGGGCGGGACGCCGACGTTCTCGACCTCCCACTGGCTGTCGGGCGAGTAGATGCCGAGCCGCGGCGCCGTCACGCGGCCGCCGTCGAGCAGCGGCGGGTAGTCGTAGATCCCGACCAGCCCGCCCCACGTGCGCCGGCCGACGAGCTTCCCGATCCCGGCGCGGCGGAAGAAGTGGGGGAGCGCGTCGCCGCCCGAGCCGGCGAACTCGTTGATCACCATCGCCTTCGGGCCGAAGTTGGCGCCGGCCGGCGTCGGGAACTCGCGCCCTTCGCGCGTCGCCCACATCGAGAGGAGCGGCCGGTCGAGCAGGTCGATCACGTAGTCGGCGACCGAGCCGCCGCCGTTGAACCGCTCGTCGATCACGACGCCCTCCTTGTCGAGGTGGGCGAAGAAGTCGCGGTTGAAGCCGGTGTAGCCGCGCGCCGCGGTGTCGGGCAGGTAGGCGTAGGCGACGCGGCCGTGCGAGAGCTCGTCGACGCGCTTGCGGTTCGCCTCGATCCAGGCGCGCAGCCGCAGGCTCGCTTCCGACGCGACCGGCACGACCGTCGTCGTCCACGGGTTCGGGTCGTCGGCGCTCTTGCCCAGCGTCAGCACGGTCTGCCGTCCCGCGGTGCCGAGCAGCGCCGCGAAGACGTTCTGCGGCGCGCGCAGCTCGCGGTGGTTGACGGCCAGCAGGAAGTCGCCCTCGGCGACCTTGACGCCGGGGAAGGTCAGCGGCGCGCGCGTGTCGAGGTTCCAGTTCCAGCCGTCGAGGATCGCCTTCACGCGGTAGCGGCCGTCGACCAGCTCGAAGTCGCAGCCGAGGAAGCCGGCGACCTCGTTGCGCGGCTGCGGGCGGTCGCCGCCGCTGACGTAGGCGTGGCCGATGACGAGCTCGCTGATCAGCTCGGAGAAGAGCCAGTTGAGGTCTTCGCGGCTGCCGACGTGGGGGAGGAAGGCGCGGTAGCGCGCCGCGATCGCGGGCCAGTCGGCGCCGTGGAGGTTCGCGACGTAGAAGAAGTCGCGCTCGAGGCGGACCACCTGCTCGAACATCGCGGCCCACTCGACGCGCGGATCGACGTCGCACTGCATCGCCGAGAGGTCGAGCTTGCCGTCGCCCGGCGCCGCGCTGCCCGACGTGCCCACGATCCCGAAGGCGCCGCCCGCCGCCCAGAGCAGCTTCTTGCCGTCGCCCGAGAGGACGTAGCCATCGACGCCCGGCAGGAAGGCGGCCGCCTTGCGCTCGGCGAAGTCGAAGCGCCAGAGCGCGCGCGGCGACGGGGCGTTGTCGACGATCGCCGCCTCGCCTTCGTCGATCACGAAGAGCTGCCCGCCGTCGGCCGCGTCGAGCAGGCTCCACGGCCGCGACGGCAGCGGCAGCACGAGGTCGCGCTGGTCGAGCCCCTCGAAGTCGATCTTCACGACGGGCAGCTTCGACGCCTCCTTCGCCGGCTCCTTCGAAGCGGCCGCGCTCACGTCGGGCTTCGCGTCGTCCGTCTTCGCTCCGTCCTTGCTGGCTTCGGCGACCGGCTTCTCCTCGTCGCTCTCGGGCGCCAGCGGCGACGGCGACTCGCGGTCGAGCACCAGCACGTGGACGCGGCTGCGCACCGGCCGCTCGAACGACGACATGTCCAGCCAGCCGACGTTCAGCCCGAGCGTCTCGTTCGAGAGGTAGGCGAGGTGCTTGCCGTCGCGCGTGAAGCACGCGGAGCTCGCGTCGCGGTTCGACGGCGTGACCTGGCGGACCTTGCCGGTCGCCGCCTCCCAGACGTGGACCGCGCGGAAGTGGTTCGGCAGCCGCTTGGTGTAGGCGAGCCACCGGCCGTCGGGCGACCAGGCGGGATCGAGGCTGCGCACCGGATGGTCGTAGCTGTCGGTGTCGATCAGCGTCCGCGCGCCGCTCTCGACGTCGAGGACCCAGACGTTCAACCGCTTGTCGGTGCAGGCGATCCGCTTCCCGTCGGGCGACCAGCTCGGCGCGTAGAAGAACGACGGCGGAGCGCCGAGGTCGAGGAGGCGCGGCGCGCCGGCGCCGTCCTGCGGGAAGAGCGCCAGCGCCTGCTCGCCGCCCGCGTCGGTGAAGGCGGCGACGAAGCGGCCGTCGGGGCTCCAGGCGGGCGAGCGCTCGTGGACGCCCGGCGTCGCGGTGAGGTTGCGCACGTCGCCCTTCTTCGCGGGCACCGTGAAGAGCTCGCCGCGCGCCTCGAAGAGGGCGCGCGCGCCGGTGGGCGAGAGGCCCATGTCGACCACGTGGTCGGCGGCCGGCACGAAGCGCCGCCGCGTCGCGGCGAGGTCGCCTTCGCAGCGGATCTTCAGCGGCACGACGGCGCCGCTCGCGACGTCGAGACGGTGGAGGCGGCCCGCCTGCTCGAAGACGAGCGTGCCGCCGCGCACGTCGAACGCCTCGATCTCCCAGTCGGTCGCCGTCGTCGCCTGGCGCAGCGCCTTGCGCGCCGGGTCCCACGCGAAGAGGTTGCGGGTGCCGTCGCGGTCGGAGAGGAACCAGACGGTCTCGCCGTCGAAGCGCGGCTGCGCGTCGGTGGCGTTCGCGTGCGGCAGCTCCTCGATCTCGCGCGTGGCGAGGTCGAAGAGCCAGATCGACGACGCGAGCCCGCCGCGGTAGCGCTTCCAGGTCGCCGTCGCGTCGGGCAGCTGCGTGTAGGCGAGCCGCTTGCCGTCGGGCGAGAAGCTCGCCTGGAAGGCCATCGGCGGCTCGAGCGGCTGCTCGAAGCCGCCGTCGATCGGCACCGTGAAGAGCTGCGTCGAGCGGCCCGCCGGCGCGAGGCGCGGCGACGCGAAGAGGACGTGGCGGCCGTCGGGCGTGAAGCCGAGCGGGCCGTTCATGCCGGTGAAGGTGAGGCGGCGCGGCTCGCCGCCGGCGGCCGGCATCACCCAGACGTCGCCGCCGCTGGCGTACTGCGCCGCGAAGGCGAGCCAGCGGCCGTCGGGCGAGAAGACGGGGTCCGACTCGCGGCCCGGATCGCTGGTGAGGCGGCGCGCGACGCCGCCGTCGCGGCCGACGCTCCAGAGGTCGCCGGCCCACGAGAAGGCGATCGCGTCGTCGGAGAGCGCCGGCTCGTGCAGCAGCAGCGTCTCCGTCTCGGGAGCCGCGGCGGCCAGCGGCGGGTGGGCTCCCGCTTGCGGCGGCGCGGCGTTCGGGGCGGCGCACGCGGCGAGCGCGAGCGCGAAGCACGAGGCGGGCGACGGCATGGAGCTCTCCCGAGGAGCGGACGGGGCGGACGGCGCATGTTGCCGCGGCGGCGGAGGATTCGGCTGTAACGCGTCGCCGCGCTTCGGGCTCTCACTCCTGTCCGCCACCGGCAAGAGGGCCGGACGGCCGCGTCGTCGCGGTCGGCGGAACGGGAGGAGCGGCGATGAAGTTCCCGATCTCGAAGGCGTGCGCGGCGTGGGCGGCGCTCGGTGCGTTCACGGCGGCGGCGAGCGCGCAGACCGACCTGGTCCGCTTCCGCGGCCTGGTGCAGGACGACACCTACGGCTGGGCGATCGGCCCGGCAGGCGACGTCGACGGCGACGGGATCGACGACTTCCTCGTCGGCTCGCCCGACGACGACACCAACGGCACCGACGCGGGGCGCGTGCGCGTGCTGTCGGGCCGCGACGGCTCGATCCTGCGCGAGTACCTCGGCGACAAGCCGCACGATCGCTACGGCTGGGGGATCGGCAAGGAAGTGGGCGACATCGACGGCGACGGCCACGACGACTACGTGATCGGCGCGCTCGAGTCGCCCGACCTCGTCTCCTACGGCCTCGGCTACGTGCGCGCCTACTCGGGCAAGTCCGGCGACAAGATCCACGAGTGGATCGGCCCGCAGGTGAACGCCGGCTACGGCGAGCGGCCGACCGTCATCGGCGACGTCGACGGCGACGGCTTCGCCGACGTCATGGTCGGGGCGATCTTCGAGTGGAGCGTGCCCGACGACTATTCGGGCGCCGCGTGGATCTACTCGGGCAAGGACGGCTCGGCGATCTGGAAGAACGGCGGAGGGCCGGGCGACCGCTACGGCTCCGCGTTCGCGCCGGTGGGCGACGTCGACGGCGACGGCGTGGTCGACTTCGCGGTCGGCGCGTTCGGCAAGCAGGTGGGCGGCGTCTGGCACGGCGGCGTCGAGGTCTGGTCGGTCGCGAACTACAAGCTGCTCTGGTCCGAGACCGGCGGCGTCGACGACTGGTTCGGTGCGTCGCTGGCCGACCTCGGCGACCTCGACGGCGACGGCGTCCACGAGCTGCTGGTCGGAAGCCTGAACGACAACTGGCCGCCGGTGCCGGGCGAGGCGCACGTCTACTCGCTGAAGAGCGGCACCGAGCTCTACAGCTACACCGGCCTGCAGGACGGCGACCTCTACGGCTTCGCATGCGCCGGACTCGGCGACGTCGACGGCGACTCCGTGCCCGACTTCGCCATCACCGCCCCGACCGGCCAAGCCGCGCAGCCGTGGACCGGCCACTGCTACGTCTACTCGGGCGCGAACGGGAAGCAGATCTGGGACCTCACGTCGGGCGCGACCGACGACGTCTTCGGCTTCGAGCTGATGGTGCACGACGACGTCGACGGCGACGGACGGCGCGAGTGGATCGTCGGCGCGCCGGGCGTCGCCTACTCGCTGCCCAACGCTCCGGGCGCCCTGCACATGTTCACTGCGGCCGACTGCCACGCGACGGCGCAGGAATACGGCGCCGGCTGGCCCGGCACCAACGGCGTCCCGTCGCTCGGCGCCAGCAACCCGCCGTGGCTCGGCGAGCCGATCGCGATCGACCTCGGCAACGCCTACGGCCAGCCGACGATCGCGCTGGTGCTGATGGGCTTCTCGAAGGCGACGATCCCGTCGAGCTGGGACGGGACCTTCCTCGTCGCGCCGCCGTGGATCCCCTTCACCTTCGCGCTCCCGGCCGGCGGCATGTCGCTGCTCGAGTCGGTCGATCCCGACGTGGCGCTCTGCGGCGTCGAAGTCGACGTGCAGCTGCTCCACGTCGACCCGGGAGCGAGCGACAACATCGCCTTCAGCCGCGGGCTCGAGCTGCTGCTCGGCGGTCTGTGACGGCGGGCCGGGCTCCTGCCGGAACCGTCCGGCGGGAGCCCGGCCGATACGATCCCCCGCTCGCGGGAGCGGAGGAGCGTCGGCGATGGCGTCGGGGGGCTGGCCGCGATCGTCAGCGCTGGTCGTGCGAGCGGCGGGGCTCCTCGCGCTGCTGCCCGTCGCCTGGGCCGTCACGATCGGCGCGTTCCACGACCGCGGCTTCGTCGTCGACGACGCCTTCATCTCGTACCGCTTCGCGCGCAACCTCGCCGACGGCTTCGGCCTCGCCTGGAATCCGGGCGGCGACCGTTGCGAGGGCTACACCAACTTCCTCTACGTCGCGCTGGTCGCGTCGGGCGTGCGGCTCGGCGGCGCCGCGCCGGCGATCGGGCTCGCGATCGGGATCGCGGCGGCTCTCGCCACCGTGGCGCTCGTGGGGCGGCTCTGCCGGCCGGTCCGCTGGTGGTCGGTCGCGTCGGCGGCGCTCGCGATCGCGTGGTGGTGGCGGCAGGAGCCGCGGATCCACGCGGGCCGCGGGCTCGAGACCGCGCTCTTCGGCGCGCTGGTCGCGGTGCTGCTGGCGCAGGCGCGGCCGGCGGCGCGCCTCGCGGCGAACGGCGCCCGGCGTTGGGCGGCGCTCGCGGCGACGTCGATCGCTCTGGTGCTCTGCCGGCCCGACGGGCTCCTCGTCGTCGCGGTCGTCTGGGGCGCGCTCGCGCTGGCGGTCCGGGAGTCGCATGGCGGCTGGCCGGTCGCGTGGCGCGCGGCCACCGTGGCGCTCGTCGTCGCGCTGGGCGGCTACGTGGCGTGGAAGCGGAGCTACTTCGGCTACCTGCTTCCGAACTCCTACTACGCGAAGGCGCGCGCGCCGGGCTGGCCCGGAGCGGCCGACACCTGGCGCTTCGTCGCCGACCATGCGTTGCCGCTGGCGCTTTGCGGCGCCGCGATGGTGTTGCAGGTCGCCGTCGCGGTCGTCGCGCCGCTGCTGCGCGGCCGCGCGTGGAGCGAGGTGGCGCGCCGCGAACTGCGACCGGCGCTCGCGCTGACGCTTTCCGGGCTCTGGCTCGCCTACGGCTGCAAGATCGTCCACGAGATGGGCTACCACCACCGCTTCTCGCAGCCGGTGGTCGTCCTGGCGCTGGTCGGCGGCTGCTACGCGATCCGCGATCTCGGCCGCGCGCTGCGCCGCGTGCGGCCGCTCCCTTTCGCCCTGCCTCTGGCGACCGCGGCCTTCGCGGTGGTCGCGGCCGTGCAGTGGCGCGCGATGGTCGACGAGGGGACGCGCGTCTTCCAGCCGGCGGAGGCCGACTCGGTCGTCGTGATGTTCGAGCGCCTCGGACGCGGGATCGGAGTCGCCGCGCAGGGAGGGCCGCTGCTCCTCGCCTGCACGCACGCCGGCGCGACGCCCTACTTCGCCGACGTCGACCACGTCGATCCAGGCGGGCTCGTCGACGACGGCTTCAACGCGCGCCGCACGCCGCGCGAGCGGCGGGAGTACCGCGACAGCCTGCGGCCCGACGTGATCTGCTGGCACCTCTTCCCGGCGTCGGAGGGGGCGAGGAGCCTCGACGACGACCGGCGCGCGATGGAGTCGGCCTACTTCCGCTGGTTCCTCGTCGGCGACGCCTCGATCGACGCGCTCGCCCGCTACGACGTCGAGCATCGCGCCGCCGATCGCCGGCGCGAAGCGTTCGAGATGATGGTCCACCTGCGCGACGAGTGCACCCTGGTCGGCGAGATGAGGAGCGGCGCGCGGCGATGGCGCGAGTTCGTCTACGTGTCGAAGGGGAGCGCGCGCCACGACGAACTCGTCGAACGGCTGCGGGGCCTCGTCGACGTCCCGGTCGAGCGGGTCGGCTACGACGGCTGGCCCGACGGGTGAGGCGCGCCGCTCAGCGCGCGAAGGCGCGGGCGCCCGGCGTCTCGACGACGCGGCGGTAGCGCTCGGCGAAGGCGGCGGGCTCGACGCACGCGGCCTTCGCCAGCGCGGCGAGCTTCGCGGGCTGCTCGAGGTCGTCGCGCTCGAGGCGGATCATGTACTTGCGCGCGACGCGGTAGCTCTCGGTCTTGATGTCGACCTCGCGCACGTTCGTGCGGCCGGTGCGCGGGTCGCTGAAGCTGCCGAAGGGCATCGGCGCGAGGTGGCCGGCGTCGATGGCGACCATGCCGCCCGACTCGGGCCGCTCGCGGCGCATGAGCTGGCGCAGGTACTCGATGGCGCCGCAGCCGAGGTCGCGCGTGTACTCGATGTCGAACGGGATCGCCTGCGCGCAGCGGAGCTCGTAGCCGATCGACTTCGCGACGATGACCGCCTCCTGGCCGCGCGCCCTGAAGCGCTCCTTCACCACGCGCGTCAGCAGGCGGTGGAGATGGAGCTCGGAGAGGCGGAGGTTGCCCCACTGGTCGCGCTCGCAGTCGGGCTGGACGCGCTCGACGTCGGCGGGGGGGAGGCGCAGTCCGATCCCCTCGGCCAGCACGAAGACGCCGAACGGGCGGCCGTGGACGATGCGCTTCAGCATCGACGTCTCGAGCACGTCGACGAGGTCGTCGAGCCCGATCGGCCGGTCGCGCTCGAACTCCTCCGGGATCACGGCGAGCGTCGCGCCCGCCGCCTTCGCGATGCCGAGCGCGAGGTGGCCGGCGGAGCGGCCCATCGCGACGACGAAGAACCAGCGGCGCGCCGCGTAGGCGTCGGCCATCAGGTTCTCGACGATCAGCGCGCCGACGTGGCGCGCGGTCTGGAAGCCGAAGGTCGACTTGCCGGCGGGCAGCGGCAGGTCGTTGTCGATCGTCTTCGGGACGTGGACGACGGGCAGCGTGCCGGCGAACGCCTCGCACAGCCGCTGCGCCGAGTGGGCCGTGCCGTCGCCGCCGATCGTCAGGAGCGCGTCGAGGCCGATCGCGCGGATCGCGGAGATCGTCGCGGTCATGCGCCACGCCGGGTCGGCCGCGGCGGGATCCTTCAGCGTCGGGTTGTCGCGCGCGATGCCGAGGATCGAGCCGCCCGTCGCGTGGATGCGCGACACGTAGGGGATCGAGAGCGCCTCCTGCTCGGTGTGCAGGCCGGCGATCAGGTGGCGGAAGCCGTCGCGCAATCCGACGACCTCGAAGCCCGAGTTGATCGCCTCGATCGTCGCGGCGGCGATGACCGAGTTGATCCCCGGCGCGGGACCGCCGCCGCAGAGGATCCCGAGGCGAGGCTTGCGGTCGTTCATCGTCACTCAGGGATCGCGGAGAGGACCTCGACGATCTCCCACTGCGACTGCTTGCCGCCGAGCTCGGCCGTGACCGCGTCGCCGACCTTGCGGCCCATCAGCGCGCGCGAGAAGCCGGCGCGGTAGTCGAGGCGCCCCTTGTCGAGGTCGGCGTCCCACGGACCGAGGAAGGAGACCTCGCGCATCTGGCCCGACTCGTCGCGCAGCTTGACCCGCGCGCCGATGGTCACCTCGCCCTCCTTCAGGAGCTCGGTCGTGATCGTCCGCGCGCGGCGCAGCTCCTCGACCATCTCCTCGGCGCGCTTGGTGAGGCGGGAGCGCTCCTCGAGCGCGGCGGTGTACTCGGCGTTCTCGGAGAGGTCGCCGAAGGCCGCGGCGCGCCCGACCGCCGCGAAGATGTTCGGCAGGTCGACGTTGGTGAGGTGCTCGTACTCGGCGTTGCGCTTCTGGATGCCCGCCTCGGTGCAGTAGATGACGTTCTGGTCGAGGTGGGGCGGCGTGACCTCCTGCTTCTTCGCGAGCTCCTTGTGGACCTCGCCGAAGACGGTGATCAGGATCGCGTGCGTGTGCTCGGTGAGGCCGCGCAGCATCTCGATCTTGCGCTTGAGCAGGCGCGCCTCGGCGAGCGTCATCCCCTTCAGCAGCGCGCGGAACTCCTTGCCGTTGTTGTCGGAGAGCTCCTTCGCGACCTGGCGCTGCAGCGCGCGCAGCCGCAGGTTCGGCGCCTTGCCCTGGCTCTCGCCCATCGAGAGGCAGCGCTCCGCCAGCGCGCGCGGCTCGATGCCCTCGAACATCGCCGCGAAGCGCGGCTGGCCGACGCGGCGGCGCGCGAAGATCAGGAGCTCGGGCTGCGTCTCGAACTTGCGCATCGCCTCGTTCAGCAGCGCGCGCAGGTCGGCGGCGCGGCCGGCGTCGAGGAGGTCGGGCACCACGAGGTCGAGCAGCCGCGCGCTCGCGACGCGGGCCAGCGCGAGGAGGCGGTCGCCGTAGGCGGGGCCGGCGAGCGCGCGCAGCCGCTCGAGCGCCCGCTTCTCGAGGCGCGGGTTGGCGAGGCCGGAGAGGCGGCCGAAGAAGGTCCGCTCGTCGGCCATCTCCTTGAGGAACGCGGCGTCGAGCGAGGTGCGGTCGAGCTGCTGCTTCTCCGCGATCTCGTCGGCCAGCAGCAGGAGGTCGAGCGGCGCCGACTCGTCGTGGCCCGCGTGCTTGCGCGCGCCCTCGATCAGGACCGGGTAGAGGTCGGCCGGCAGCTTCGCGTCGGCGCCGGCGCGGTCGGACTGCGCCTTCAGCAGCGCGTTCGCGAGGTCGAGCACCTGCTGCGCCGTCATCGCCTTGCGCATCGCGCCGAGGCGGTCGTCGTCGCTGGTCTTGCGCCAGAGGATGCGGTTGCCCTGCACCTCGACGTCGGGGCGCTGGAGCGCCGCCTTGCGCGCGGCGGGCCAGAACTTGCCCCACTGCGCGGCGGGGATGACCGACCCCTCGAGGTGCTGGCGCATCGTCGCGACGTCGGAGGGGCGCGCCATCTGGCGCAGGATGCGGGCGATCAGCTCGCCCGGGTCGTTCTCGAGGAGGCGGCCGAGCTCGTCCTTGCGGAAGTGCTTGAGGACGCGCCAGTCGTCGGGCGGGACCGGCTTCAGCGTCTCGAGCGCGGAGCGGACCGGCATCGAGTGGCGCCGCTGCGACTCGAAGAGGATCGTCAGCTCGCGCGCGACGACATCGATGCCGTCGACCGCGCCGATGCCCCAGCCGGTGCCGTGGAGCACGTAGTTGCCGACGTCGTACTTGAACATGCGCTCGAGGTCGGCCAGCGCCGCGTCGATCGGCGTGTCGGCGCGCAGGCCGCAGGCGTCGAGGAAGAGCTCGAACGCGGGGCGTTCGCGGTGGTGGTCCTGGAGCGCGCGGACCAGCGCCTGGCGGTGGCCGCGATCCTTCTCGAGCGCGCCGGCGACGAAGGAGAGGACCTTGACGCGCTGCTCCGGCGTGCCGGACTTCTCGAAGTGCTCGATCGTGATCGAGAGGAGCTGGCCGGCCTGGGGCCGCTTGCCCGTCGCCTTCATCTCCTCGGCGATCCGCAGCCAGTCGTCGAGCCGGTCGGGAGAAGCGGCGAACGCTTCCTTGAACTTCACCTCGAGGTTCTGGACCGCCGCCTTGCGGGCCAGGTTGAAGAGCTCGTCGAAGACCGGGTCGTTGGCTGGGCTCAAGGTTTCATCTCGACGGCGGCAGGCGGCGCGCGACGCGTCCCGCCCGAAAATGGGCCGCGTAGGATAGCGACGCATCGGCGCGCGCAGCGGACCGGGACGAACGGAGACGACGCGATGGGGCGGACGAAGCGGGCGGTCGGGTTGAAGAAGGCGCCGCCGGCGTACCAGGCGTTCGTGCGGCGTTTCCCGGACCTCGGTCGGGCGTGGGAGCTCCTCTCCGCGGGGGCCGACGCCGCCGGACCGCTCGATGCGCGAACGCAGCGGCTGGCGAAGCTGGCGCTGGCGATCGGGTCGCAGCAGGAGGGGGCGGTCCACTCGGGCGTCCGCAAGGCGCTGGCGGCGGGCGCGACGCCGGAGGAGCTGGAGCAGGTGGTGGCGCTGGCGGCGTCGCTCATCGGACTGCCGGCGACGGTGGCCGCCTTCTGCTGGGTGCGCGAGGAGGTGGCGAAGGGCGGAGGGAACTCCCCGAAGCGGTGAGGGCTCCCGCAGCCGCTCGACGGTGCCTAGTTTGTCGGCCTCGTCGCACCCTGGGTTGGAGGCCGCCATGCACTTGCGATCGCTCCGTCCGTCCGCGCCGCTCCTGATCGGAGGCGCGCTGCTCGCCGCCGCGTCGTCGGCGGGCGCGCAGCAGATGGAAGTGACCTACAAGGACGCCGACCTCGGCGGCACGGTCGACGTCACGATGACGGCGCCGATCGGCACCCTCTACGTCACGATCGCCGCGCTGACCGAGGGACCGACCTGCTTCGGTCCGAAGCACCCGGTCGGCTGCATCGACGTCGACCTCGCCCTCTTCGACCTCTCGTTCCTGCTGCCCGGCTTCTTCGGCACGATGCCGTCGCCCGGGACGATCACCGAGCAGTTCGACCTCGATCCCGACCCGGCGCTCGACGGCATCGTCGCCAACGTGCAGATGGTGTCGCTGGTGAACGGAAAGTTCACGACGAAGAGCAACCTGCTCAAGGTGACCTTCGCCTTCAACGACGAGTGGCTCCACTCGGTGGCGCCGCTGCTGAACGACTCGGCGGTGGTGCCGGCGATCGAGCTCGACGACGGCCGCATCGCGCTCTTCGGCGCGCAGGGCGCGAACCTCGACCTGTGCGAGGCGTGGGAGCCGTGGCGCCAGGTGTCGAGCGCGCTCGCCCCGCTGCCCGCGGGCCGCGCGGGCCACACCGTGACCAAGCTGCAGGACGGCCGCGTCCTCGTGACCGGCGGCGCCGACACGGCGCTGGTGGTCAGCAACGCGGGCGGCGTCTGGGATCCGGCGACCGACACGTGGACCGCGACCGGCCTGATGACCTCGCCGCGCGTCGCCCACACCGCGAGCCTGCTGCCCGACGGCCGCGTGCTGCTGGCCGGCGGCACGACCGACGCCAGCGACGTGCTGGCCGGCGCGACGAACGCGCTCAAGACGACCGAGTTCTACGACCCGGCGACCAACGCCTTCGCCGCCGGCCCGAACCTGGCGCGGCCGCACGTCGCCCACACGGCGGTCACGATGGCGACCGGCGACGTGCTCGTCGGCGGCGGCGCCACCTTCCGCCTCGTCCTCGGGATCCCGATCCCCGACGTCGACAACCACGCGCAGGCGTACCAGCCGGCGACCGGCACCTTCACCGCCGAAGCGACGATGAAGGCGAAGCGCGCCGGACCTTCGGGCGTGCTGCTGGCCGACGGCCGCGTCCTCTTCGCGGGCGGCATCGGCGGCTCGATCACGTCGCCGAGCAACCTCGCGACGGCGGAGGTCTTCAATCCCGCCACGACGAGCTGGAGCTTCGTCGGCTCGATGAGCCTCGCGCGCTCCGGCATGCCGATGGTCCTGCTGCCCGGCACGAACCGGGTGCTGGTGGCGGGCGGCGGGACCGGGACGAACCTGAGCGCGCCCGTGCCGACCGACGTGGTCGAGCTCTTCGATCCCGTGACGAACACCTTCCTCGTGAAGTCGCCGATGCTCGAGCCGCGCGCCGGCTCGGCCGCGATCGTCCTCGGCTCGAACCACGCCGCGCTGTTCGGCGGCGTCGGCGCGCCGACGGCGGTCGCGATCTACCACGACTGAGACGAGCGAGCGGACGGAGCGGGCGCGTCACTCCGCGCGGAGCGGCAGCGGCGTCGCGCGCGTGAGCGCGGCGTCGTCGGCAGGCGGGCCGCGGCGCGCCGCGACGATCGCCTCGACGACGCGCGCGGTGGCGGCGTCGGCGAGGCCGAGCGGTCCGCCGCGATGGACGATCACGAGGCCGATCGCGGGCGCGATCAGGAGACGGTCGCCGCCGCCGCCGTCCGCCGCGATCCAGGCGTAGCGGTCGAAGTGCGACGCGGCGCGCGCGCGGCGCGGCACCGTCCACCACATGCGGCCGAAGCCGTTGCCCTCGCCGCGCTCGTGGTCGGGCGGGAAGGGGGCGGTCGCCGTCGTGCTCTCGGCGAGCCACGACGCGGAGACGATCGCGCGACCATGGCGCGAACCCTCGTCGGCGACCAACTGCCCGACGCGCGCGAGGTCGCGCGCGGAGAGGCGGACGAGCCGCGCGTCGAAGCGCGAGACCGTCGGCGCGTGGACGACCGAGAGGTCGCGCGCCGCGTCGAAGTCCTCGAAGCAAAGCGGCGCCGCCAGCGAATCGGCCAGCGCCTCGGCGAGCGTCCGGCCCGTCGCGAGGCGATGGAGCTCGCCGAGGACGTTCGCGTCCCAGCCGTTCCACTGCCAGTCGCGACCCGGCACGGAGCTGCCGCGCGGAGGGCGCCGCGCCGCGTCGGCCGCGCGCTCGCCCGCCGCCGGATGCCAGACGTTCGAGCGCGTGCGCAGCACGTCGCCGACCTTCGCCGCGCGCTCCGCTTCCGTGAGCGTCCCGACGTCGTCGATGCCGAGGCTCGCCAGCGTCGCGTCGAGGTCGAGCCGCCCCGCGCCGTGCGCGATCCCGAGCAGGAGGCTCGCGAGACTCGTCTCGATCGCGCCGATCGGCAGCGGCGCCGCGACTTCGCCCCACGCCGCGACCAGCTGGCCGCCGTGGACGACGACGATCGCCGTGCTCCCCGCCTCGCTCGCCGCCCGCCGCGCCGCCGCGAGCGCGTCGGGCGCGAAGCCCGCCTGCTCGACGTTCGCGTACTGCTGCCAGCTCTCGCCGGCGAGAGCCGTCGCGCCGAAGAACGACCACACGCACGCCGCCACGACGCGCGTCAGGGGGAGGGACATGGTGAAGGGATCCCGGGGGCGGGCAGCCTGGCCGCTCTCCCTACGTCGCACGTCCCCGCGAAGTTCCGCCGCGCGCGCCGGCGTCGCGATCCTTGACCCTGCGCGCCGTCGCCCCTAAGACGGCCCGACCCTGCACGCGTCCCGAACGCAAGTTCGTGACGCGCGCGTCCGTGTCCACAGGTCGGGCCGTAGCGCAGCTTGGCTAGCGCGCTTGCTTGGGGTGCAAGAGGTCGAGAGTTCAAATCTCTTCGGCCCGACCACTGTCTCCAGTTTCCGCCGCGCGGCTGCGACCACGATTCCGGGCGTCGAGTGGCCCGCGAGTCGGTGGAACGCGGCGCCGGCCGGCTTCCGCAGCAGCGCGCGAAACGTCGGAGCGGTCCGGGCGGCGCGCCTCGTGGCGATCGTCGACCCGCGGTGCGCCGTGAGCTCGGGAACCTCGGTCGATGTGGCGCGTAGACCCGTTCCACTCGCCAAGCTCGGAAGCGGAGATCTGGCGAGCAGACGAAGAGCGGGGGCGGTCATGGGCTCATCGTGCGAGAACGACGGACCACGGACGCGAAGTCCCGTGATCTCGCGTCGTGAGTGGCTTGGCGTGTCCCTCGGGGTTGGCGCGACGCTGGCGTTCCCGCCGACCTTGCTCCGCGCGCTCCAGAAGTCGGGCGGAACGCTCCTGCAGCGAGCCATTCCGTCGTCCGGCGAGATGCTGCCGGTCATCAGCTTCGGGCCGCGACCCACGGATGGCGCCGCGATCAAGGAGGTCCTCGCGACGCTGGTCGGCAACGGTGGCAAGGTCGTCGACGTGCTGCATGGCGGGCCCGAGGGGGAATCCGGCGCGCGCGCCGCTGCCGCCGAACTCGGGATCCAGGACAAGCTCTTCTGGACGACTCCGCTGTCGGTCACGATCCCCGTCCTGCCCGGATACGACGGCCCGCCCCCGAAGACCGAGCCCGCCGCCGTGAAAGCGGCGATCGAGGAGAAGTTCGCGAAGTTCAAGGTGCCGAAGATCGACCTGGTCATGGTGGGGACCGGAGTCGACATGCCGACGCATCTCGGCGTCCTGAAGGAGATGAAGAAGGCGGGGCGCGTCCGTTACGTCGGCGTGCATCACCTCGCCTTCCCGCCGAAGGCGCCGATGCCCCCGTTCGGCGACCTCGAGTCGATCATGCGCAACGAGCCGATCGACTTCATCGGCACCGACTACTCCGTGGGCGACCGCCGCCTCGAGGAGAAGATCCTGCCGCTCGCGCAGGAGCGGAAGATCGGGGTGATGGCGTACTTCCCGTTCGACCGCAGCCGCATCTTCAAGCGCGCGAGCAGCATGCCCCTTCCAGAGTGGGCCGCCGAATTCGACGCGAAGACGTGGGCGCAGTTCTTCCTGAAGTACGTCCTCAGCCACCCGGCCGTCACGGTCGTCCGAACGGGGACGACCAAGGCGGAGCACATGCTCGACAACCTCGGCGGTGGCATCGGCCGCCTGCCGAACGAGGCGACGCGGAAGCGCATGGCGGAGCTGGTCGATTCGTTTCCGCCGACGCCGCCTCCCGCGCCGCTGCCGAAGCAGCAGCCGCCACCTCAGGCTGCGCCGGTCGAGCTCTCCGCGTTCATCCTGGACAGCTACGTGGGTGAGTACACCTACGCGGCGACCAAGCAGACCGCGACGTTCCGCCGCGATGGCGCCAGGCTGCTGGTGAAGGTCTCGGGAAACATGCCGGAGAGCGTCCTCGTCGCGCTCTCCGAGACGCGTTTCAGCGTTCCTTGGGGAATCATCGAGTTCCAGCTCGACGAGGAGGACAACGTGACCGGTGCCGTCGTGGAGCAGGGTCCGTTTCGAATCCCGCTGGAGCGGAAGTAGGGCCGCCACCACGGGGGGCCCTGGCACGGCTCCCATCAGCCGCGGCCGTGCACTCCGGTCTCCGACCCGGGACGGCCCCGTTCTCCAAGAGCCGCGTCGACGGCTCTCGCACGTTTCCTCTCACGGTGGAACCGCGACGAGATCACGGAGAAGGGACGTCGCGGTTCGTTCCCAGGTTCGGACATCGTCGAGCAGTCGTCCGGTGCGCGTCTCTTGGCCGCGACCACTCCTCTCACGGCCCCGCCGCTCGCCCGCCCCGCTCAGGGGACGTCGCCGGCCGTGAACCCCTCGTCGGTCGGCATCACCGGTTCGCCGGCCATGTTCTTCATCACGACCTTGAACTGGTCCATGAGGAAGAGCGGCTTCGCGGCCTCCTTTGCGAGCGCCTCGAGGCGTTGCTGCATGGCGGCGACCCGATCGGGATGCTGCGCGGCGAGGCTCTTCTGCTCGGAAGGGTCGGTAGAGAGGTCGTAGAGGTCGACGCTCGTGGGCAGCGTCGTGCGCCAGACGAGTTTCCACGGGCCCTGCCGCAGCGCGGCGCGGAAGGGCTCGATGTTGTAGACGATCTCCGAGCGCGGCGACGGCTTGCCTTCGGCGATCGTCGGCCAGACGTCGACGCCGTCGAGCGGCTTGCACTTCGCGGTCGACGCTCCGGCAAGCGCGGCGATCGTGGGATAGAGGTCGACAGCGTGGATCAGCCCGTCGACCGTCTGTGGCTTGATGTGGCCGGGCCAGTTCGCGAACGCGCAGACGCGCGTGCCGCCTTCGAAGAGCATCCCCTTGCCTTCGCGGTAGGGGCCGTTGTCGCAGGGGATCTTGATCTTCGAGACATCGGCCATGACGCCGGTGAAGCGCGCGTCGCGCGTGCCGCCGTTGTCGCTGTGGAAGAGGAGGAGCGTGTTCTCCCTCATCTTCTTCCGCTCGAGCGCGGCGACGACGCGGCCGACCTCCTCGTCGAGACAGGCGACCATCGCCGCGTAGGTCCGGCGCGTCGGATCCTCGATGGCGGGGAAGCGGTCGACCCACTCCTTGGGCGCCTGGTAGGGCGTGTGGGGCGCGTTGAAGGTGAGGTAGAGGTAGAGCGGCGTCGACGGGTCGTGCGCTTCGATCCGCCGGATGGCGTCCTGCGCGAGCAGGTTCGTCGTGTAGCCCTCCTCCTTCACCGGCTCGTTGTCGCGGAACCAGTCGAGGACGCCGTGCTCCTCGTGCGTGAAGTAGTCGAGCTCGCCGATCATCGCGCCGTACTGGTAGTCGAAGCCGCGCTGCTTCGGCCAGTACTTCTTGTCCGCATGGCCGAGGTGCCACTTGCCGATGATCGCCGTCGCGTACCCCGCCTCCTTCAGCGCCTGCGGCAGCAGCCACTCGGTCGTGTCGAGACCGTACGCGGAGACGGAGGGGATGACCGCCGTCTGCAATCCGTACCGGAACGGGTAGCGGCCCGTCATGAGGCACGCGCGCGTCGGCGTGCACATCGGCTGCACGTAGAAGTGCGACAGCTTCGCGCCGCCGGCCGCGAGCGCGTCGAGATGGGGCGTCTGGATGTCGGTGCAGCCGTTGAAGCCGACGTCTTTCCACCCGAGGTCGTCCGCGACGATGTGGACGATGTGGGGCCGGGCGAGGCCCGCCGGAGCGGGCGGCGGTGATCCGCCGAGCGCGAGTCCGGTCATCCACCCGAGCGCCAAGCCTGCGAACGTGACCAAGCCGCGTCCTCCCTTCGTCCTCGTGCTGCCGATCGGATCTCTCGATGTCGCGCACGCGAACGAGCCGGCGCGCGGGGCGGGAGTATGGCGCGCAGGCGCCGACTTCGTGAGGCGTGCCGCCGGTCCCTGACGCGCGAGGCACCGCGTCGGCGTCGCGCGGCGACCCTTCTTTTTGGCTCGGGGCGCTGCCCCGAGCGACATGTCGTGGCGCGCGTTTTTCATCTGCAGCGAGCGTGGATCGTCGACGCTTGCGGTGGCGGAGTCGAAGGGCGCGCGTGCCTGGTACTCGCGCGTCGTCGTCGGTGCCGCCAGGAAAGTCATCTTGATCGTGTTGCCATTGATCGCCTGCGATGCCGATTGCGTGAACGAGTCCCACGCCGTCGCACGCGCATGCGCATCGACGGCCCCCGGGCGCATGGACGCATGAGTCATCCACCTGTTCGCGCACGGGGCCCAGCAGGTATTCGCTGCGCGATCACCAGAACTCGGACGTTCGGACGTGACGGTTCGCGGCAGCATCGACGAGCGACGAGCTCGCTTCTCGGATCGACGGTGGCGGCGCTGACCAAGCCGCCTCGACGAGCGCTAGGGTTGGGTCCTTCGACCACGAGGTGCTGGCGAATGGGCCTTGATCAAGCGCGCCACCTCGAGAGGGTTCGTACCGAAGCGATTCGCGTCGCCCCGGGGCGCATCGCGTCTCTTCGCAACGCTTGTCCGAAGTCGACCGCTCTCGTACCTTCGTGATCCAGCGCGACTTGGAGTTGCGCCACTTCGTCCGTTCAGTCCGTGTGGGGTGCACGAGGTCGAGAGTTCGAATCTCCTCGCCCCGACCACTCCTCTGCCCTTCCCTTGCTCTCGGAACGGGGGCGATTGGTGGCCGTGACGCCGCACACGACGCGGACCGATGCCCGGAACCAGCGATGCTGAGTTCCGTCCCCGGCGGGCGTCGCAGGGCCTCTCCCTTCG
>Ga0315910_10001461_pt1 | contig 21634 bp, 21 predicted proteins | sample EdamamesoilMG_FD_204470 | JGI IMG/M metagenome (GOLD analysis project Ga0315910, IMG submission 204470) | Garden soil microbial communities collected in Santa Monica, California, United States - Edamame soil | ecosystem: Environmental > Terrestrial > Soil > Garden | place: USA: California...
AATAACGGCGACATGCGTGCCACCATGAAAATGCCAGCGGTCACCATTGTCGCTGCGTGAATCAACGCGGAAATCGGTGTCGGACCTTCCATCGAGTCCGGCAACCACACATGCAACGGCACCTGCGCTGATTTACCCATTGCGCCGACGAACAAGCAGATACAGGCAACGGTGATCGCTTCCCAATGCAGGCTGCCGACGATGTTCATCGTCTTGCCCGCAAACGCTTCTGGCGCAGCATTGAACACCGCTTGATAGTCCAGCGAGCCGGTGTAATACACGACGGCGGCAATCCCGAGCACGAAACCGAAGTCACCGACCCGGTTTACCAGGAAAGCTTTCATGTTGGCGAAGATGGCCGATGGACGCGTGTACCAAAAACCGATGAGCAAGTACGACACCACGCCCACGGCTTCCCAGCCGAAAAACAGCTGCAGGAAATTGTTCGACATCACCAACATCAACATCGAGAACGTAAACAACGAGATGTACGAGAAGAAACGCTGATAGCCCGGGTCCTCGTGCATGTAGCCGATGGTGTAGACGTGTACGCAGAGCGAGACGAACGTAACCACGACCATCATCAACGCAGTCAATCGGTCGACCAGAAAGCCGACATTCATCTGAATGCCATCGCTTACCAGCCAGGTGTACACGTTCGCGTTATAGGCTTCTGCGCCCTTCAGCAACAGCGTCAACACGTAAATGGACAGGCCACAGGCAATCGCGACGCCGAGAATCGTGACGCTATGCGAGCCTGTGCGACCAATGGCCTTACCGGCCAATCCGGCGAGCAATGCACCGACCAGCGGCGCCAGAACAATGATGAGGAGTAGGTTTTGGGAAATCATGCCGGCAACTTCGATTAGCCTTTCATCGTGTCGAGCTGTTCGACATTGATGCTCTTACGTTCGCGGAACAGCACCACCAAAATCGCCAAGCCGATGGCGGACTCTGCAGCCGCCACGGTGAGAATGAAGAACACGAAGAGCTGCCCGTTGAGGTCGCCCAAGTGACGAGCGAACGCCACGAAGTTGAAGTTCACGGCGAGCAACATCAGTTCGACGCACATGAGGAGCAAGATCACGTTCTTGCGGTTCAAGAACATGCCGGCCACCGCCAATGCGAACAGCACGCCGCCCAACATCAGCACATGTTGCAAAGGAATCACGGCGCACCCTCCCCGCTCTGCGCGGGCGGCGCTTCCGACGCCATCTTCACGATACGCACACGGTCCTTAGCGACGATATTGATTTGCTTACCGATGTCTTGCTGCTTGAGGCCGGGGCGCTTACGCATGGTTAGCGTAATCGCCGCAACAATGGCCACCAGCAAAATGACTGCGGCCAATTCAAACGGATAAAGGTACTCGGTGTACAACAACTGCCCGAGCGCCTGCGTATTGCCGGGCGCATCCGCTGCAGCCGCCACCGGTGCGGCGTCTTGCAAACCCAATCCTTTTACGACCAGGACGGTCGCAATCTCGGCGACTACGACAACGGCGATAGCTGCGCCCAGCGGCCAATAGTTCGCGAACCCCTCGCGCATCTGTGCAATGTTGATATCGAGCATCATCACGACGAACAAGAACAGCACCATGACGGCGCCGACATACACCAGCACCAACACGATGGCCAAGAACTCGGCCTGCAGCAGCATCCAAATGACGGCGCTGTTGAAGAACGCAAAAACCAAGTAAAGCGCCGCGTGCACTGGATTTTTGGATGTAATGACGCCGATGGCGGAAACGACCAGCACACCGGCGAAGGCGTAAAACAGTGCGGAGACGATAGAGATTCCGAAGATCATTCTTCTTACGCCTTATCGATAGCGAGCGTCGGCCGCTTTGTCGGCGGCGATCATGGCTTCGTAGCGGTCGCCGATCGCCAGGAGCTTGTCCTTGGTCATGATGTTCTCGCCGCGATTCTCCATGTGGTACTCGTGAATACGCGTTTCGACGATTGCGTCCACCGGACACGCTTCTTCGCAGAAGCCGCAGTAAATGCACTTGAACAAGTCGATGTCATAGCGGGTCGTCCGGCGCGTTCCGTCCGCCGCTACGTCGGATTCGATGGTGATCGCCAATGCGGGGCACACGGCCTCGCACAACTTGCAGGCGATGCAGCGCTCTTGGCCATTGGCGTAGCGGCGCTGGGCATGCAGACCGCGAAATCGCGGCGACTGCGGTGTTTTCTCTTCCGGATACTGAATGGTGATGCTGGGACGGAACGCGAATTGGCGCAACGTCACCCACAAGCCGCTAAGCAACTCGGTGAGGAAGAACGTTCGAACAAAGTGACGTACGGCTTGCATAGAGTTCACGCAGCCCAAGGGCCGATTTTGTAAATCATCAATACGCACTCGACCACGATCCACACCAGCGTGAGCGGAATAAATACCTTCCAGCCCAAGCGCATGATTTGATCGTAGCGATAACGCGGAAACGTGGCGCGGAACCACAAAAAGCAGAACAGGAAGAACGCTACCTTGAGCGCCAACCAGTGGAACCCCGGTGCGCCGAGCCCGGTATCGCCCATGCCGAAATAACCTTCAAAAGGCGACAGCCAGCCGCCGAAGAAGAAGATCGACGTCAGCACCGAGATCATGATCATGTTGACGTATTCGGCGACGAAGAACAGCGCGAACGCCATGCCCGAATACTCGACGTGCGACCCGGCGACGATTTCGGATTCGCCTTCGACGACGTCGAAGGGAGCGCGATTGGTTTCAGCCACACCGGCGATGAAATACACCACGGCCAACGGCAACAGCCAGAACCAGTAGTGACTCAAGAATCCGCCGCGCTGACCGTCGATAATGTCGCCGAGATTCAAACTGCCCGATGCCATGATGACACCGACGACGGCGAAGCCCATGGCGATCTCATACGCGACCATTTGAGCAGCACCGCGCATTGCGCCGAGAAACGCGTACTTCGAGTTGGTCGCCCACCCGGCCAGGATGATCCCGTACACGCCAGCGGAACTCAGCGCCAGCAGATACAACACACCGGCATTGATGTCTGCGACGACGAAGCCGGGCCACAGCGGGATCACCGCCCACGCGGCCAGCGCGGGAATCAACGCTAACAGCGGCGCGAGCAGAAAGAGGAACTTGCTCGACGACGAGGGAATGACGATTTCCTTCACCATCAATTTGATTACGTCGGCAAACGGTTGGAGTAACCCTTGCGGACCGACGCGGTTCGGTCCAATACGGGCATGTGCGTAGCCGATGACACGGCGCTCGGCCCAAGTGAGCATTGCCATGCAGATGATGACGGTAACGAACAGCATTAAGGCTACGACTACCGTCCAGACTACAACTTGCAGCGGCTCGGGCAGGAAACCCAAGAGGGTTTTGATGAGATCGGGTACGGGGTTCATGCACCCGCCTTCGCGGCTTGCGCTTCACGCGTTTGCTGTAACGCTGTCGCACGACGCACGATGGCGTCGACGGAATACATCGGCACATCGCTCGCGCCTTCTGCAGCGCCGCTGCGCGACGCCGCGCCGCCCGAGTATGCGTTGCTCGGGACAACGTTACCCAGTTGCGACTTCAGTTCATCGCGGACTTGGTCGGAACTCACGTATTCAAAGCCGCTTAGGTTGAGCAAGTTGCCCAGCACACGCAGCACTTTCCAACCAGGACGCGCTTCGCCGACGGGCTTGGCCGCACCGGGCACGCTTTGCCAACGGCCTTCCGCATTCACATACGTGCCCGACGTTTCGGCAAACACACCGATAGGCAGAATGATGTGTGCGTATTCCTTCGCCGATGCATACGGCGTTAACGCGATGACGCATTGCGCAGCTCGCAATGCTTCGAATGCCGACGCGACGACGTCTTTCCCGGGCTCGATCGCACCGAGCAGCACATAAGCTTGAAGTTTCGCCGCCAACATGTCGGCGACATTGAGACCCGCCGCTCCGCGATGTGGAACGACGCCGGCAAGATAGGCGCCAACCGCATTGCCGCCTTCGGGCAAATAACCGAGCTTCGCACCGGTCAGCTCGGCCAATGCCGATCCAAGCGCGCGCAGCACACTGAAATCCGCGTCCCTCTCCGCCAGCTCCCCGATCAGTATCCATCGTTGTTCGCCCTGCGCCAGTTGCGCGGCGACGGAGCGATGGGAATCGTTGACCTGTGCATTCGCCACAATTCCTTGAACGGTTGCAGGCGGCGCTTTTCCGCTGCCGCTCGCAGCGGCACTAACTACCGCAGCCAAGTGCTCGACCATGCCGATGCCATTGCTGGTTAAGTAATTAGCAGTGGGAAACAAGTACTCGTACTTGGCCGGATTGATAAACGAAACGTTTGCACGCTTCATCGCTGCTTTGCGCACACGATGCGCCAACATCGGCGCGGCCTTGCGCAAATTGCTGCCGACGATGAGGATATTGTTCTGCGCTTCGACTTCCGTAAGCGACACACCCAACCAGGGAAATACCGGATCCGCCGCTTGATCGCGGAAATCGCCACGGCGCAGGCGATGATCGAGATTGCTGCTGCCGAGGCCGCGCACTACACGTGCAAGCAAATACAGCTCTTCCAATGTCGACGTCGTCGATGCCAACGCGCCGACTTGTTGACCGCCCGAATCGCGAGCGATTTTGCCGAGCTTTTCGGAAGCCAGCTGTAGCGCGGCTTCCCAGCTTACTTCTTTCCACTCGTTACCTTCGCGCACAAGCGGCTTAGTAACGCGATCATCGCTATAAAAGCCTTCATAACTAAACCGATCGCGATCGGCGATCCAAGTTTCGTTGATTTCATCATTTTGTCGCGGCACGACACGCATCACTTTGCCGCGCAGGACGTGTGCATACATATTGCTGCCGATGCTGTCGTGCGGCGACACCAACGGATGCTGCGTTAATTCCCAGGCGCGAGCGTGATATCGGAACGGCTTGTTGTTGAGCGCGCCGACCGGGCACAGATCGATAATATTGGCGGAGAGTTCGTGGTCGACGCTCTTCTCGATGAACGTGCCGATCTCGGTCATTTCACCGCGGCCGACCGTACCCAACTCTTGGAAGCCGGCAATGTCTTGCGTAAACCGGACGCAGCGCGTGCAGTGAATGCACCGCGTCATGTCGGTGGAAACCAGTGGTCCTAGATTTTTGTCTTTGACGACGCGTTTACGTTCGACGTAGCGCGACACATCGCGACCAAAACCCATTGCCAAATCCTGCAACTCGCATTCGCCGCCCTGATCGCAAATCGGACAGTCGAGCGGATGATTGATGAGCAAGAACTCCATGACCGCTTTTTGTGCGGCAATCGCCTTCGGCGATTTGGTGAACACCTTCATGCCTTCCATCACCGGCGTGGCGCAGGCGGGCATCGGCTTCGGCGCCTTCTCCACTTCCACCAGACACATGCGGCAGTTGGCGGCGATCGGCAGCTTGTCGTGATAGCAGAAGCGCGGCACGTACACGTCATTCGCGTCAGTGACGTGAATGATCATCGCACCCTTGCGCGCCTTCATCGGCACGCCGTTGACTTCGATATTGACTTCGTCGGTCATGGTAAGTGGGGCTTGGGGCGTGAGGGCCTGGGTTAGATATAAATCATGCGGCGCGTAACGTTTCGCCGGTCACCATGCTGCGACCGTGCTGAACGAAGTATTCGAACTCATGACGAAAATGTTTGATGAAACTCTGCACCGGCCACGCAGCCGCATCGCCGAACGCACAAATAGTGTGACCTTCGATCTTATTTACGACGTCCACCAACATGTCGATGTCTTGTTGCTTGCCCTGCCCTGCCAAAATGCGATTCAGGACGCGGTTGACCCAACCCGTGCCTTCACGGCACGGAGTGCATTGACCGCAAGACTCGGCGTAATAAAAGCGCGAGATGCGCTCCAGCGTCTTCACCATGCATGTGGTTTCATCCATCACGATCAACGATCCGGTACCAAGCGCGGAGCCCGCCTTCTTCACCGAGTCGTAATCCATATTCGCCTGCATCATGACGTCGCCGGGCACGACAGGCACAGACACACCGCCTGGAATAACCGCCTTCAACTTGCGCCCGCCGCGTACACCGCCGCAGATTTCCAGCAGCTCCTTAAAGGGAATACCCAAAGGCAACTCGATGTTCTGCGGTTTGTTCACGTGACCGGACACCGAAAAGATCATCGTACCGGCCGAATTGGCAACGCCCAGATCGACGAACCACTTTGCACCCTTGCGCAAGATAGTTGGGACGGAGGCATAGCTCTGCGTGTTGTTGATCGTCGTAGGACGACCGTACAAACCGAAATTGGCGGGGAACGGCGGCTTAAAGCGCGGCCGGCCCTGTTTGCCCTCCAACGATTCCAACAGCGCGGTCTCTTCGCCGCAGATGTACGCGCCGGCGCCCACGTAAGTATGTAAATCGAAATCGACACCGGAGCCGAGTAGATTTTTACCGAGCAATCCGGCGGCATACGCTTCCTTCAAAGCGGCTTCGAAACGCGGCACGGGCTCGTCGAGGAATTCGCCGCGAATGTAGTTGTAACCGACGGTTGCGCCCATCGCATAACCGCCGATGGCCATACCTTCGATAAGCGCGTGCGGGTTGTAACGCAAGATGTCGCGATCGTGACAGGTACCCGGCTCGCTTTCGTCCGAGTTACACACGGCATATTTTTGACCGGTCGAGTTGAGCATGAAGCTCCACTTCATGCCCGTCGGAAAGCCTGCGCCGCCGCGGCCGCGCAAACCGGACGCTTTAACTTCTTCAATGATCTGCGTCGCCGGGGTTTTTTCGCGGAGGATTTTTTCCCACGCCTGATAGCCGCCGATCTTGCGATAGGTGTCGAGCTCCCAGGAACGCTCCATGCCGAGCGTCTCGAAGCAAACCAAATTCTTTTGATACTGACCGCTCATGTCGTGATCACTTATGACGATCCAGGATCGAGTCGATTTTATCGGGGGTGAGATTTTCGTAATACACGTGATCCACCATCATCATCGGCGCGTTATTGCAGGCAGCCAGGCACTCCTCTTCTTTCTTTAAGAAGAAGCGGCCATCGGTCGTGCTCTCGCCTACTTTGATTCCCAGGCGCTTTTCGACATGAGCGAGCATGTCTTCGCCGCCACACAGCATGCACGAGATATTCGTGCAAACAGAAATATGATGACGACCAACCGGCTTGGTCTCGAACATCGAGTAAAAGGTTGCGACTTCGTATACTTGAATCGGCGGCAGCTGAAGATACGCCGCGATACTGTCCATCAATTCACGCGTTAAGTAGCCGTCGTTCTCGTGTTGCGCCGCCCGCAATGCGGCCAACACAGCCGAACGCTTACGATCCGGCGGAAACTTTTCCAGCCAATGATCGATCTCTTCGCGCAGGTGGCTCGACAGCACCCCACCCTCTGACTTGTGTGTGCCGCTCACCGGTCGACCTCTCCGAATACGATATCTTGCGTGCCGATCACCGCGACCACGTCGGCCAACATGTGACCCTGCACCATTTCTTCCAGCGCCGACAAATGCACAAAGCCGGGCGCGCGGCACTTCAATCGATATGGCTTGTTCGCACCGTCCGATACTAAGTACACGGCGAATTCGCCTTTCGGCGCCTCGACGGCTGCATAGGTTTCGCCGGCCGGCACGCAGTACCCTTCGGTAAACAACTTGAAATGGTGAATGAGCGATTCCATGTCGCCTTTCATTTCGGTACGAGTGGGCGGGGTGACTTTGTGATCACCCACCATGACGGGGCCGGGATTCTTGCGTAACCAATCCACGCATTGCTTGATGATGCGGTTGGACTGGCGCATTTCTTCCACACGCACCAAGTAGCGATCGTAGCAGTCGCCGTTTACGCCGACGGGAATGTCGAAATCCATCTTGTCGTAGACATCGTAGGGTTGCTTCTTGCGCAAGTCCCACGCAATACCGGAGCCGCGCAACATTGCACCGGTAAACCCGAGCTGCAAGGCACGCTCGGGCGTCACCACGCCAATGTTCACCGTGCGTTGCTTCCAAATACGATTATCCGTGAGCAGTGTTTCGTACTCGTCTACGCACTTGGGAAAACGTTTGGTAAAGTCTTCGATGAAGTCGAGCACGCTGCCGCCGCGGTTGGCATTTAAGCGATCGACGTCCTTCTGACTGCGCCACTTGGACGCTTGATACTTCGGCATCGAGTCAGGCAAGTCGCGATAAACACCGCCGGGGCGGTAGTACGTCGCATGCATGCGCGTACCCGATACGGCTTCGTACACGTCCATCAAGTCTTCGCGTTCACGGAAGCAGTACAAGAACATCGCCATCGCGCCGATGTCCAAACCGTGCGCACCCAGCCACATCAAGTGGTTCAAGATGCGCGTCACTTCGTCGAACATGGTGCGAATGTATTGCGCTCGGAGCGGCGGCTTGATGCCGAGCAGATTCTCGATTGCCATCACGTATGCGTGCTCGTTGCACATCATCGACACGTAATCGAGACGATCCATATAGCCGATGGATTGATTGAAGGGCTTGGACTCGGCCAGCTTCTCGGTACCGCGATGCAAAAGGCCGATATGCGGGTCGGCCTTTTGAATAACTTCGCCGTCCATCTCCAGCACTAAGCGCAAGACGCCGTGCGCGGCCGGATGCTGCGGCCCAAAGTTCAAAGTGAAATGTTGAATTTCAGCCATGGTTGCCGTGATTATTTAGAGACCGGGATGACCGGCGTCTTGAGCGCGGTCTCGTAGCGGTTATCGTCGCGAATCACCCGCGGCACCAGCACACGCGGTTCGATACTGACGGGTTCATATACGACGCGCCCTTTCTCCGGGTCGTAACGCACTTCCACGTTGCCGATCAGCGGGAAGTCCTTGCGGAATGGATGCCCAATGAAACCGTAGTCGGTCAGGATGCGTCGCAGATCCGGATGGTTGTGAAACAGCATGCCGAACATATCGAACGCTTCGCGCTCGAACCAATTGGCCGACGCCCACACGCCCGTGACAGAATCGATCAATGGCGGCTCGCCATGCGAGCAATAGCAGCGCAAACGCATGCGCACGTTATGCGTAACAGACAGCAGGTGATACACCACTGCGAAGCGCGGCGTTTGCACGTCGGAAACGACGGCATCGGATCGAGTCACGCCGCGACTAAAGCCGGTTGAAGTAGATTCCTGCGTACTCCACTCCACGCGGCCGTACTCGGAATAATCGACACCCGTCAAATCGACAAGCTGTTCGAACTTGAATTCGGCATCGTCCCGCAGCGTTTGGCATACGGACAAGAGTTGTTCGCCGCTCACTTCGTACGTGAGTTCGCCGCACGTCGAAATTCGGCGTTGCAGACTCGCGCCGAAGCGAGCCTCAATTGTTGACGCAAGCGTATCGATTTTGCTCGACATTAACTCGTGACTCTCTAGCGCGCGATCGTCGTAGTGCGACGGATTTTCTTTTGTAGCTGCAAAATGCCATACAGCAACGCTTCGGCTGTCGGCGGGCAACCGGGAACGTAAACGTCGACAGGCACGATACGGTCGCAACCACGCACGACTGCATACGAATAATGGTAGTAACCGCCGCCGTTAGCGCATGAACCCATCGACACCACGAAACGCGGCTCGGGCATCTGGTCGTACACCTTGCGGAGTGCCGGCGCCATTTTGTTTACCAGCGTACCGGCCACGATCATCACGTCGGATTGACGCGGGCTGGGACGAAACACGATGCCGAAGCGATCCAAGTCATATCGCGATGCACCGACCTGCATCATCTCCACTGCACAACATGCGAGGCCGAATGTCATCGGCCACATTGACCCGGTTCGCGCCCAATGCACCAGTTTATCAAGGGAGGTGGTCGCAAACCCGCGTTGCGACATCGCCTCGGTAACGCTGGCGTCTTCCGCTGTCGGCGCGACGAGGTCTAAACCGGTCTTGGTCAATCCCATTCTAGGGCCCCTTTCTTCCACTCATAAATAAAGCCGACCACCAGGATCAGCAGGAAGAAGCCCATGGCGCCCATGGCAACCATGCCGGTCCCATCGATGTCCATATGGCTCAGCGATACCGCCCAAGGAAACAGGAAGGCGATTTCCAAATCAAATACGATGAATAGGATCGCGACGAGGTAGTAGCGCACGTCGAACTTCATGCGCGAATCTTCGAAGGCGTCGAAGCCGCACTCGTAGGGCGATAGTTTTTCGGCGTCGGGTTTACGTGGTCCGAGGAAGAAACCCAAACCCATAAGGGCCAGACCCAAGCCCAGCGCCACGCCCAAAAAGATCAGAATCGGAATGTATTCTTGCAGCATCGCGTCTCAAATTCAGATGCGCCGATAGTTCATTGCTTGCCTCGCCGGTTTTGATCCCGTGGAGACACGCAAAGCGGCGCGGATTGTAGCAGGACGTTGCAGTGCAGTAACCCTCTCTAAACGCTGATTTCCTTTCCATTTAGGCTTTAGTAGACGCGAGCTGGGGTAGATACCCTCCGCCGAATTTAGCGGCTGCTTATCACTGCGGACAGTGAGTATCTTCCGATGTTCTGGGCAGGCCTCGATGAGGAGCGATGGAAAGCGGCTAGCAGTTTCAACGGAGAAACCGAAGGGAAGAATGCTAGCGCTAATGTGCGTCGCTGACGCGGCAGTGTACTTAGCCCCTCAATGAGGAATTGCTTGGGGAATTCTCTGGTAGGCGTGGGTATGTATCGCTGGCGCGATCGTGCTACTCGCCCCCTCAATGAGGAATTGCTTGGACAATTCCTCATTGAGGGGTTGGTGCGGATGAAAGGACTCGAACCTTCACGGGTTGCCCCACTACCACCTCAAGGTAGCGTGTCTACCAATTCCACCACATCCGCACAGAGATTTTTTCTAGCGCTGGCCTTATTTTGCCGGTTCTGCTGGCGGCGTCACCGGAGTCGCGGGTGCCGGTGCCGGTACCGTATCGGCCGGCGCAATGGGCGCCGAGTTGACTTGATCCAGCACGCTGTTTTGCGCAGCGGGCTTACCGCCCAGATATGCCAGCGAAAGGCTTGTGATAAAAAACAAGGCTGCCAGCACTGCCGTCATGTGGGACAAAAAAGAGCCGGAGCCGCGCGCACCAAACACCGTGCCCGATGCGCCCGAACCGAAACCCGCGCCAGCTTCCGCGCCTTTGCCGCGCTGTAAAAGCACGAGACCGATAATTCCCACCGCACACAACAGGTGGAACACCAAAGCCAACGTATACAACCAATTCATATGCAATTCACTTCCCGGCTGCGGCTAATCCGCCGCCGCGCAAATCTTTAAAAACTCATCCGCTTTCAGGGACGCCCCGCCGACCAATCCACCGTCGACATCCGGCATCGCGAAGATCTCGCGAGCGTTGGCGGCCTTTACGCTGCCGCCATACAGGATGCGCGCACCGCCGGCTATTGTAGCATCCCGCTTCGCCACCTCGGCTCGAATGAAGGCATGGACTTCCTGCGCTTGTTCGGCTGTGGCATTTTTGCCTGTGCCGATAGCCCAAACCGGTTCATACGCAATCACGGCATTTGCAAATGCAGTCACCCCGGTCACGTCAAGCACGGCGTTCAGTTGCCGCGCGATCACCGAAAAAGTCCTACCACCCTCGCGCTCTTCCAGAGTTTCGCCCACACAAAGTATAGGCAACAAGGACTGGGACTGTGCTGCGACCACCTTCCTAGCCACCAACGCGTCATCTTCTTTGTAGATGGCGCGTCGTTCGGAGTGGCCAACGATCACGTATTGACAGCCAACATCCTTCAACATCGCGGCCGAGACTTCGCCGGTAAATGCGCCAACAGGCTCTGCACATAACGACTGCCCGCCGAGTGCGATATGCGACGACTTCAACATCCGCGCCGCTTCCAACAGATAAACGAAAGGCGGACAAACCAACACTTCCGCGCTGGATTCGGCTTGTTTGGCGTGCAGCAGCCCCTCTAGCAGCGCAGTGTTATCCGCGCGCGAGCCATGCATCTTCCAATTACCGGCAACCAGCGGCCGTCGGGCCATAGTGTGTACTCCGCGTTTTTAAGCCGAACCGGAAAGACCCGGCCCTGCGAAAAGGCGGCGCAGCTTAGCGGCGAGTGCCCCTGAAAGCAACGACCGCCATGGCTGGCGGAAGTGGCAAAAATACAGGAGCTAGTTTTGGCCGGCCTATTGTCTTAGGCCGCCGCGGCCGCAACGGAGGCCGCCAGTTCCTTGGCCAGCGTACGCACCAGCGCCTCCTCGCGCCCCTCCACCATCACGCGAATCACCGGCTCAGTGCCCGACGGTCGGAGCACAACGCGGCCAGCGCCGTTCAAGCGTTGCTCCGCTTGCTTGACCGCGCCTTGAATCGCCGCCGAGGCATTAACGTCGATTTTCTTTGCCACCCGCACATTTTCCAGAATCTGGGGATACTTCGTCATTGGCGCAGCCAAGTCGGCCAGCGATTTGCCGGTGTGTTTCATAATGGCCAGCACTTGCAACGCAGCCACCAAGGCGTCGCCGGTTGTGGTCTTGTCCAAGCACAGCAAATGGCCGGACGTTTCACCGCCTAACACACCGCCATTTTCGCGAAGCTTCTCCAACACATAGCGATCGCCCACCTTTGCTCGATGGAAGACAATGCCTTCCTTGGTCAATGCATGCTCCAATCCTAGATTGCTCATTACCGTGCCGACTACCGGGCCGGTTAACTCCCCGGCCGCTTTGCGCGCACTGGCAATGATGTATAGCAGTTGATCGCCGTCGACGAGCTTACCTGTGTGGTCCACCATCACTAAGCGGTCACCATCGCCGTCCAGTGCAACGCCCGCATCGGCCTTGACGCCGGGCACCATCATTTGCAGCAACTCCGGCGAAGTCGAACCGCAATTGAGATTGATGTTGCGTCCGTTGGGTGAGCAGCCAATCGGCAGTACTTCCGCGCCCAAATCGGTAAGGGTGCGTGGTCCAACTTTATAACCCGCGCCATGAGCGCAATCGATCACCAGCTTAAATCCGTCTAACCGCAAACCCTGCCGAATGGTCGACATGCAAAACTGTTGATAGTGCACCCGCGACTTATCGACGCGACGCGCCGTGCCTAGATCCGGCGATTCTCGAGTCACCGGCGGTTCGTCCAACTGTCGCTCGATTTCCGCCTCGGCCTCATCGCTAAGTTTGCCGCCGTCGTTGTTAAAAAACTTGATGCCGTTGTCTTCGTACAGATTATGCGAAGCGCTGATCACAACGCCGAAGTTGCATTCGAACTTCTGCGTGAGATATGCAATCCCCGGTGTGGGCAACGGACCGATCATCAATACATCGACTCCGGCCGCGACGAAACCCGCTTCCAGCGCCGACTCGAACATGTAACCCGAGCGACGAGTATCCTTCCCGACCAACACTGTTCCGCCATTCGGCGCGAGCACGCGCGCGGCGGCGCTTGCCAGTCTTAAAACAAAATCCACAGTGAGCGGCGGCTGCCCCACTCGTCCGCGAACCCCGTCGGTTCCAAAATACTTACGGCTCATTCGCTGTCCCCTATTTTCGGCCTTGTTGCATATCCCGCATCGTGCAATGCCAAGGCAACCTTGATTGCATCCCTTGTCGCGGCGACGTCGTGAGCGCGGATGATACTCGCACCTGCCAAAACTGCAGCGGTGGCAAATGCCACACTGCCAAAAATACGCTGATCGGTCGCCCGGCCGGTAATCGTGCCGATGAATGATTTGCGCGACACGCCAATCAGTAAAGGCGACCGCAAGGCAGAAAGTTCCGGCAAATGCGCAAGGAGAGCCACGTTGTGCTCAACACGCTTGCCGAAGCCAATACCCGGGTCTATGCAGATTCGCTCGCGCTCAACACCGGCGTTTTCGCAGGCGGCGACGCGCTCGGCCAGGAATTGGCGCACATCTTTAACCACGTCGCCATATTTGGGCTCGGACTGCATGGTGCGCGGCTCGCCTTGCATGTGCATTACACATACACCTACGCCGGCGGCCGCAACTTCCGCTAAAGCGCCCGGTCCCTGCAAAGCTCGGACATCGTTAATCAGCGTAGCACCCGCCTCTATCGCCGCGCGCATGACCCTCGGGCGACTCGTATCAACAGAGATAGGCACAGAAACGCGCGCTGCAAGCGCGGTAATCACCGGAATCACGCGACGTAATTCTTCGTCCACATCGACGGATGCGGCGCCTGGCCGCGTGGATTCACCGCCCACATCAATGATGCTCGCACCGTCGTCAATCATCTGCAGTGCATGATCGATTGCGCGATCCGGCTCGAACCATCGACCGCCATCTGAAAAAGAATCCGGCGTGATGTTCAGCACGCCCATAACGACGGGAGTGGATAAGTCGAGAGTGCGGGGACCGCAGCGTAGATGCATGGGAAATGGGGCCTGGGGCGTGCGGGCTTGAGTTGGAATGGGATCAACCCCCACTTCTAACCAAGGTCCTCACGACCCAAGCCCCAGGCCCTAGTATTTAGTGCTGACTTGCCGGCTTCCCGATCGGTGCATCGCCGGATTCGCGCTCCCGCGGCTTAGCGCTAGGCGTGTCGTCCCAATCCGATGGCGGCTTTGGATCACGACCTGCCATGATGTCCTTAATTTGCTCTTCGTCGATAGTCTCGAACTTGATGAGCGCTTCCGCCATCTTGTGCAGTTTGTCCGTGCCCGACTCGAGAATGTTTTTCGCACGAACGTAATTGCTATCAATGAGGCGGCGAACTTCTTCATCGATGGTATGAGCAGTGCCGTCGGACACGTGCTTATGCTGCGTGACCGAACGACCCAGGAATACTTCGCCTTCTTCCTCGCTGTACGACTGCGGCCCAAGTTTGTCGGAAAGACCCCACTTAGTAACCATGTTGCGAGCAATCTCGGTAGCGCGTTCGATATCGTTGGACGCACCGGTCGTAACCGACTCCGCGCCGAAAATCATCTCTTCGGCAACGCGGCCGCCGAAGAGCGTTGCGATGCGGCTCTCCAAACGACGCTTACTAGTGCTGTAACGGTCCGCTTCCGGCAAGAACATAGTCACGCCCAGCGCTCGGCCGCGCGGGATGATGGTTACCTTATAAACGGGATCGTGCTCGGGCACCGACAGACCAACGATGGCATGCCCCGCCTCGTGGTAGGCCGTGAGTTTTTTCTCTTGATCGTCCATCACCATAGAACGGCGCTCCGCGCCCATCATGATTTTGTCTTTGGCCTTTTCGAACTCGTCCATGGTCACAGTACGCTTGTTAGCGCGAGCTGCGAACAGCGCCGCTTCATTCACTAAATTAGCAAGGTCGGCGCCGGAGAATCCTGGCGTACCGCGCGCAATGATCTGCGGACGCACGTCCTCCGCCAACGGGAGCTTGCGCATATGCACTTTGAGAATTTGCTCACGACCGCGCACATCGGGCAACGGCACGACTACCTGTCGATCAAATCGGCCCGGACGCAGCAACGCCGGATCGAGCACGTCTGGTCGGTTGGTGGCGGCGATAACAATCACGCCCTCCGTGCCCTCGAAACCATCCATCTCGACCAACAATTGATTCAACGTTTGTTCGCGCTCATCGTGACCGCCACCCAAACCGGCGCCCCGATGACGACCGACGGCATCGATTTCATCGATAAAGATGATGCAAGGCGCATGCTTCTTAGCCTGTTCGAACATATCGCGTACTCGCGACGCGCCCACGCCGACAAACATTTCTACGAAATCGGAACCGGATATGGTGAAGAACGGTACCTTCGCCTCGCCCGCAATCGCACGAGCCAGCAGGGTCTTACCCGTACCGGGCGACCCCACCATCAAGACGCCACGTGGAATTTTGCCGCCGAGGCGTTGGAATTTACCCGGGTCCTTCAAAAACTCGACGATCTCGACAACTTCCTCTTTAGCTTCTTCTACACCCGCGACATCGGCGAACGTAACTTGCACCTGGTCTTCGCCAAGCAGACGCGCGCGGCTCTTACCAAACGACATCGCGCCTCGGCCTCCGGCGCCGCCTTGCATCTGCCGCATGAAGTAGACCCATACGCCCACAAGCAGCAGGATCGGGAACGACGAAACGAATAACTGCCACAGGAGCGATTGATGCTCGGGTGCAGCTGCGCTGAAAGTCACCTTGTTCTTCTGCAACGTGCCAATTAGCGCCGAATTGTCTGTTTCCGGGTTGTAAGTCAGGAATGGTTGGCCGTTAGCGCGCATGCCGGAAATCATGTTGCCCTTGAACGTCACCTGCGACACGCCCCCGGAGTCCACCTGCTCAAGGAAGGTTGAATAGGCGATTTCATCCGGCGCACCGGTCTTACCGCTGAAATTACTCACGGCGGCGAAGATCACGATAGCGATCACAGTCCAGAGCAGGACATTCTTGGCAAGGTCGTTCAATTGCAGCTCCTAAACCGTCTTTGGGGAGGGATAATCGACCCGCCTTACTGACATAAAAATCTAGTTCGACACTACTACATCCGAAACTGGCGCGCCAACAGGTACAGCTCGGCACTTCTGGCACGGGAAGCCTTTGGTTTCCGCACCTTGACCGTGCCGAATAGTTTCCGCATGCGGTTCACGAACGGCACGTAGTCGCGCCCCTGGAATACTTTGACCAGGAAGTCGCCCCCAGGAGCAAGCGTCTTCTCAACAAAATCCAGCGATAACTCAACGAGATACATCCCTCGCAAATGATCGACTTCCGCGATTCCTGACATATTGGGGGCCATATCCGACATTACAAGCTGTGGCCGGTCCGAGCCCAGACGAGTCAGTAAATCAGCAAACACCTCATCCACAGAGAAATCGCCCTGGACGAACTCCACGCCCACGATACCGTCCATCGGCAAGATGTCGGACGCCAAAATTCGACCCTGGCCTTTGAGCACTTTGGCCGCATATTGGCTCCAACCACCGGGCGCGGCGCCCAAATCCACGATTGTGGTACCCGGTTTGATGATGCGATCCGTGCGTTGAATCTCTTCCAGCTTGTACACTGCGCGCGAACGATACCCGGCCACCCGCGCCATTTTGACGTACGGATCGGATTCGTGTTCTTGCAACCAGCGGCGGCTGCTCTTAGTTCGCTTAGGCACTGTCGGCGTTCACAATCGAAAATGATAAGTTCGGAAAATCTGTAGATGAATCTTACGCAGAATCAAAAGAAACACCTGCGCGGACTCGCGCACGCGCTCAACCCGGTGGTGATGGTCGGACAACATGGCGCATCGCCTGCTGTGGCGAAGGAACTGGACGGCGCGCTCACTACGCACGAACTCATCAAAGTTAGCGTGCGTGTGGGCGACCGCGATTTGCGCGACCAAGTACTCACCGCATTGGCTCAACAAACAAGCAGCATGATGGTGCAACGAATCGGCAATGTCGGCGTGTTTTATCGGCCGCGTAAAGATCAGCCACGGATCGTTTTGCCGGACGCGTAAGGCTTCGCCGCGCGCCACACCAATACTGCTGCGCAGACGCACGCGACTCCAAACAACAAAGCCGATATTCCATGCAACATGCCGAAGCGCGCCATGTCGCCGCTCGTTCGAGCCGCACTCATTAATGGACGTATGATGAGTTCGCTGCAGACCGGCGCGATGGCGGCCGCTGCCATTAGCCCAAAGCTTGCCTTGTCGCGATGCCTACTCAATATCGATAGCGCAAGGGCGGTAGACCCGAGCGCCAATCCCAGCCATGTGGCTACGCGAAAAAAATAACCCGCTAATTCACCGGCAACTTGCCGCTCGGGCAGGACCGCAAATAGGCTTGGCGCAACGATGCCGCAAATAGTCCACAAGCTGCCGGCCCATGCCGCCAGAATCAGTTGTAGGCAGCGTTCCTTCACATGTAGCGTACAGTCATGATTTCGTAGGATTTCGTTCCGCCAGGCGCCGTCACGTCGACAATATCGCCCGCGGATTTTCCGACCAGCGCACGCGCAATGGGCGATAGCACGGAAATCAAACCGATTTTGATATCGGCTTCGGCATCGCCAACGATTTGATAGACGATCTTGCTACCGTCGTCCTGATTTTCCAGATCTACCGTCGCACCGAACACGACCCGCCCCGAGACCGCGACGGAACTTACATCGATGATCTCGGAATTGGAGAGATGCGCCTCAATGTCTTTGATGCGCCCTTCGATAAAGCTTTGCTGCTCGCGCGCAGCGTGGTATTCGGCGTTCTCCGAAAGATCACCGTGTGCGCGCGCCTCCGCGATCGCTTGAATCACTCGCGGACGATCTTCGGACTTCAGGCGCTTCAACTCGTTTCGCAACCGCTCCGCACCCTTCGAAGTCATCGGACTGCGCTTCATGACGCCACCTCTTTAATACGTACTTCGCTGTGCAGGTCCTGCAAGCGATTCACTTCCACCGCGTCCAAATGATCGATCGCATCGCAAGTCGCTAGTGCGGCCGCGACCGTTGTGTAATAGGTGATTTTTTTATGGACAGCTTCGCGACGGATCGAACGCGACTCCAAAATCGCCTTTTTGCCTTCGGTGGTATTTACGATCAGCGAGATTTCGTCGTTCTTGATCATATCGACGATATGCGGACGGCCTTCGCGCACTTTATTCGCACGGCGACAAGCCACGCCGGCATCGATGATCATTTGAGCGGTTCTGTCGGTCGCGACAATTTCGAAGCCTCGAGCAACCAACTTACGCGCCAAATCCACCGCACTGGGCTTATCGCGATCCCGGACACTGATTAAGCAAACACCGCGGCGCGGCAATTTGACGCCGGACGCTAATTGCGCCTTGGCATAAGCCTCGCCGAACGTGCGACCCGTACCCATTACCTCGCCCGTCGATTTCATTTCGGGACCGAGGATAGGGTCGGCATCCGGAAATTTTGCGAACGGGAACACGGCTTCCTTCACCGCGAAGAAATCCATCTTCCGTTCGCCGAGGACATTCATGTCTTTGAGCTTTTCGCCGGCCATGACTCGAGCGGCGATTTTTGCCAACTGCACGCCGGTTGCTTTCGAAACGAAAGGCACGGTGCGCGACGCACGCGGATTCACTTCCAAAATATAGATGATGCCGTTCTGAATCGCGAACTGGATATTCATCAATCCCACAACCTTGAGCCCCTGGGCCAGTTTGCGCGTTTGCTCTCGCAACTCCGCCTGCACTTCGGCGCTCAAACTACTCGGCGGCAACGAACAACCCGAATCGCCCGAATGCACACCGGCTTGTTCGATGTGCTCCATGATGCCGCCAATATAGACGTCGTCACCGTCGCTAATGGCATCGACATCCACTTCGATCGCCAAATCCAGAAAACGGTCCAGCAATACGGGACTGTCGTTGGAAACTTTGACCGCGTCGGTCATATAAACGCGCAGATCGTCCTCGGTGAACACCACTTCCATCGCACGACCGCCCAAAACATACGACGGACGCACGACGAGCGGGAAGCCAATCGTTCGCGACATCGTTACCGCTTGTTCTTCGGTACGCGCGGTGCAGTTCGGCGGTTGCTTCAATGCCAACTTTTGCACCAGCTGCTGGAACCGCTCGCGGTCTTCAGCCACATCGATTGCATCCGGTGTCGTACCGATAATCGGCGCGCCCGCGGCTTCAAGTGCGCGGCAGAGCTTCAATGGCGTTTGACCGCCATATTGCACTATGACGCCAATGGGTTTTTCCTTGTCGATGATTTCCATTACGTCTTCGAACGTAAGCGGCTCGAAGTACAAGCGATCCGACGTATCGTAATCCGTCGATACGGTCTCCGGATTGCAATTCACCATGATGGTTTCGTAGCCCGCATCGCGCAACGCAAATGCCGCGTGCACGCAACAGTAATCGAATTCAATGCCTTGTCCGATTCGGTTTGGCCCGCCGCCCAAGATGACGATTTTTTTCTTGTCGGTGGGGTTTGCCTCGCACTCTTCTTCGTACGTCGAGTACAAATAAGCGGTGGAAGTGGAGAACTCCGCTGCGCACGTATCGACACGCTTGAAAACCGGGCGCACGCCCAGCTTGATACGTCTGCGGCGAATGGAACTTTCGTCCGTGCCGATCAATGTCGCCAAACGGCTGTCCGCAAACCCTTTGCGTTTGAGCGCACGCAACCGATCTACTTCCATCGTCACCAAGCCTTGCTCGGTAATGATTTTTTCTTCGTGAATCAAATCTTCGATCTGCGCCAAGAACCACGGATCGATACCGGAAAGCTTGCGAATTTCATCAAGAGCCATACCGACACGGAATGCATCGCCGACATAGCGGATACGATTCGCGCCCGGCATCCGCAGCTCCTCATGGAGGCGATGCATTGCTTCTTCGTCCAGCGGCGTCTTATTAATCAGGTTAGGCACAATTGGATTCAAGCCATCGGTGCCAACCTCCAGGCCGCGCAATGCCTTCTGCAACGACTCTTGGAAGGTGCGGCCCATCGCCATCACCTCGCCCACGGACTTCATCTGCGTGGTAAGCCGATCGTTTGCGCCCGGAAACTTTTCGAACGTGAACCGCGGAATCTTCGTGACTACGTAATCGATAGTCGGCTCGAACGACGCGGGCGTAGCTCCGCCTGTAATGTCGTTCTTCAATTCATCGAGCGTATACCCAACGGCCAGTTTGGCTGCGACTTTAGCAATCGGAAACCCTGTCGCTTTGGACGCCAGCGCGGACGAGCGCGACACGCGCGGATTCATTTCGATAACCAGCATGCGTCCATCGTACGGACTGAGTGCAAACTGCACGTTCGAGCCGCCGCATTCGACGCCAATCTTGCGCAGCACCGCAATCGACGCGTCGCGCATGATCTGATATTCCTTGTCGGTAAGCGTTTGCGCGGGGGCAACGGTAATCGAGTCGCCGGTATGCACTCCCATGGCGTCGAAATTTTCGATGGAGCAAATGATGATGCAGTTGTCTTTCTGATCGCGCACCACCTCCATCTCGAATTCCTTCCAGCCGATCACCGACTCCTCGAGCAACACTTCCGATGTCGGCGACGCATCCAAGCCGCGCGAGACGATGATCTCGAATTCCTCTCGGTTGTACGCGATGCCGCCGCCCGAACCGCCCATCGTGAACGACGGACGAATTACCGTCGGAAAACCGATCTCGGCCTGGACTGCCAATGCTTCTTCCATGCTATGCGCGATTCGGGCACGCGGGCATTCCAAGCCTATGTCGCGCATGGCGACCCGAAATTTCTCGCGGTCTTCAGCCATATCGATGGCTTCACGGGACGCGGCGATCAACTCAACGCCGTACTTTTCCAGCACGCCTTCGCGCACCAAGTCGAGTGCGCAGTTCAGCGCGGTTTGCCCACCCATGGTCGGCAACAGCGCGTCGGGTTTTTCTTTGGCGATGATGCGCTCGACCGTGCGCCATTCCACCGGCTCAATGTAAATCGAATCGGCCATTTCCGGGTCCGTCATGATGGTAGCCGGGTTGCTGTTCACCAAAATGACTCGATAACCCTCTTCACGCAATGCTTTACATGCCTGCGCTCCGGAGTAGTCAAACTCGCAGGCCTGACCGATCACGATAGGACCGGCGCCAATGATCAGAATGCTTTTAATGTCGGTGCGTTTCGGCATTGCTTCGCTCTATCAACTCTACGCAGCGCTCGAACCGGCGCGTTGGCGGCCATTCTTTTCGAGTCGTGCTTCCATTGCCGTAACGAACTGGTGAAACAGCGAGCCGATGTCGTGCGGACCTGGGCTTGCTTCTGGATGGCCTTGA
>Ga0315910_10001462_pt1 | contig 21632 bp, 24 predicted proteins | sample EdamamesoilMG_FD_204470 | JGI IMG/M metagenome (GOLD analysis project Ga0315910, IMG submission 204470) | Garden soil microbial communities collected in Santa Monica, California, United States - Edamame soil | ecosystem: Environmental > Terrestrial > Soil > Garden | place: USA: California...
GTGGCTGTTGCGGCGCGCCTCGACCCGCTGGCCTGGTCGCGAGCTCTCCAGCGGCCCTCTCGGCGCGGAGGTGGGGACGCCGTACGAGCGCGGGGGGCACGATGGGGCGACCTACCTCTCCTGGGCCGACTGGATCTGCCCGACCCATTGCACCGAGCCGGCGCTCTGCCCCGCGATCAAGGGGCCGCGCACCTGGACCATGCCGGATACCCTCTTGGCGTTCGCGACCCGCGCGGGACTCTCGGGGCCCCTGGCCTTCGAGGTGCGGCACCTGGCCCACGGCGTCGGTGGCTTCCACACCGCCGAGCTTCTCGCCGCCGACCGCGCCCTCGACGAGATCGGCGCCCGCGGCCCGGCCGAAGTGGTGGTCGCGACCACCTCCCATTGCCACGCCGCGGCCGGGGTGATACGACTGGGGCCCCTGGTAGGCCAGGGAACTGCCCGGCGTTCTGTACTCTAGGGTTAGATTTCGCGCAGGTCTACGGCGGGTGCACGGCGCACCGAGCACTCGGCACGCACTCAGCACCCAGAACTCAGCACCCAGCACTTTCTTGCTATGACCACCAAGCCCCTCGACACTATCATCATCGGCGCCGGCCCGGCCGGTCTCTGTGCCGCGATGTACGCCGGCCGCGGGATGCTCAACGCCGTCGTCCTCGAGCGCGGGATCCCGGGCGGGGAGCTCCTCAACACCGAGAAGATCGAGGACTACCCCGGCTTCGAGAGCATCCTGGGGCGCGACCTCGCGCAGAAGTTCGCCGACCACGCGAAGAAGTTCGGCGCCGAGATCAAGCAGGAGATGGTCGAGGGGGTCACCAAGGACGCCGACGGGTGGTTCACCGTCACCAGCGCCTTCGGTGAGAGCTACCGCGCCCCGACCGTGATCCTCACCGCCGGCGGCACTCCGACCAAGCTCGAGGTCCCCGGGGAGGCGGAGTACGCGGGGCGGGGCGTGTCGTACTGCGCGGTCTGTGACGGCGCCTTCTTCAAGGGGGAGACGATCGCGGTCATCGGCGGCGGTGACGCCGCCGTGGAAGAGGCCGACTACCTCACCCGCTACGCCACCAAGGTGTACTTGGTCCACCGCCGCGATTCGCTCCGGGCGTCGAAGATCCTGCAGGAACGGCTCTTCGCCAACCCGAAGATCGAGGTGATCTGGAACAAGAAGGTGAACGAGATGACCGGCGAGGCGAGCGGACTCAAGTCGATCGCCCTCGAGGACACGGTCACCGGGGCCAAGTCCACCCTCGCCGTCACCGGGGCCTTCGTCTTCGTCGGCTTCAAGCCGAACTCCGGGCTCATCAAGGGGCATTTCCAGCACGACGCGAGCGGCTACATCATCACGGACGACCGGATGATGACCTCCATCCCGGGGCTCTTCGCCGCCGGCGACCTCCGCGTGCAGCTCACCCGTCAGGTCACCACCGCCGTCGGCGACGCCACCACGGCGGCGATCGCCGTCGAGAAGTACCTCGCGGAGCTCAAGGCGGCGAAGAAGCTGGAGCCGGTAGGAAGTGCCGGCGGTGCGTGAGCCCTGCGTCGTAGCGGTCCCCAACGGCCGCTACGTCGAGAACTGCTATCTGGTCGCCGACCCGGTGGCCGAGCGCTGCGTAGTGATCGATCCGGGGGAGGACCCGGCGCCGATCCTCGCAGCGCTTCGTCATCGGAAGTGGGCCGTCGACGCCATCTGGCTCACCCACGGCCACATGGACCACGTGCTCGGCGTCCCCGACGTGCGCGAGGCGACCGGGGCGCCGATCTGGTTGCACCCCGCCGATCGCTTTCTGTACGACGCGGCCCCGAGTTTCGGGCCGATGCCGTGGGAACAGGTCGCGCTCCCCGCCCCCGAGCACGACTTGGCCGACGGTGCCACGGTCTCCGTCGGGAAGCTGGAGTTCCTGGTGCGCCACGCGCCGGGCCACAGCCCCGGGAGCGTCTGCTTCCTCGGCCACGGCCTCGCGATCGCGGGGGATGTCCTCTTTGCCGGGAGCGTCGGCCGCACCGACCTTCCGGGGGGCGATCACCAGACGCTGATCGACAGCATCGCCCGGGTCCTCCTCCCGCTGGCCGACCACACCGTGGTATACCCGGGGCACGGGCGCGAGACCACCATCGGCGCCGAGCGGGCGACGAATCCTTGGCTCCGTCAGGTCCGCTCCGCATGAGCGCCGAGAAGACTGCCACCAAGGGTTCGACCGCCGGACCGCCCGGCCGCCCGACCGCCCAGCCCTGCCAGCGCTGCGGGTTCCTGGTCCCCCCCAAGCTGATGGGATGCAAGAACCCGTGCCCCAACTGCGGCACGGTCTATCCGCACGGAGACTGTTCCGACTGAGCTCCTCCCTCGGCGTCCTCGACATCACCGAGTACTTCAGCGATATCAGCGGGGGGATCCGCACCTACCTGCTGGCGAAGTCTCGTTTCGTCGAGCGTCACACCGGGTATCGCCAGGTGCTGGTGGTCCCCGGCCCCCGGGACGAGGTCACCGGGAACGACAGGAGCCGCGTCTACCGGCTGCGCGGCCCCCGGATCCCGCTCAACCCGCAGTACCGCCTACTCCTCACCTCCCGCACCCCGCGCCGCATCATCGAGACCGAGCGTCCCGACCTCATCGAGGTCGGGAGTCATCTCCTGGTGCCCTGGATCACCCGCATCGCCAACCGGCGGACCAAGGTGCCGGTGATCTGGTTCTACCACGGCCACCTGCCGCGGCTCATCGCCCCCGATCATCGTGCCGGTCCGCTGCAGCGGATCCTCGAGCGGGGGAGTTGGGAGTACGTCCGGCGGATCGCGGCGGGATGCCGGGTGGTCCTGGTGGCCTCCCGCTACCTGGAGCGGGAACTCGGGGAGCACGGGGTCACGAACGTGGCCCGCGTCCCCCTCGGCGTCGACCTCGAACACTTCCGTCCCGACCGCCGGGCGCGCGCCGCCTACCTCCGCGGCCGGCTCGGGGTGCCCGAGGGGCGGGTGGCCCTCTTCGCAGGTCGGTACGCGCGCGAAAAACGGCTCGACCTCGTGCTCGATGCCTGGGGGGAGATCGAACGCCGCACCGGCGTCCGGCTCGTGATGGTCGGTGGCGGACCGGGCGAGGCGGGACTTCGGCAGCACCCGTACGCGCCCCGGGTCACCTGGCTTCCCTTCGAGACCGACCGCGAGATCTTCGCCGACCTCCTCGCCGCGGTCGACCTCTACGTCGCTCCCGGGCCGTACGAGACCTTCGGGCTCTCGGCGATCGAGGCGATGGCCTCCGGCGTCCCGGTGCTGAGCGTCGATCGCGGCGGCGTTGCCGAACGGGTACTGGAAAGCGGTGCGGGGGAGACCTACCCGTTCGATGATGTCGCGGGGCTGGTCGACTCGGCCACGGCCCTCCTGGCACGGGACCTCCCGGCCCTCGGCGCCACCGGCCGGGCGTTCGTGGAGCGTCACCACTCCTGGGACGTCGCCTGCACGGCGATCTTCGAAACGTACCGCCGTCTCCTCGGCCGATGACCCTCGAGCCCCTCGTCGCCCACGGGATCTGCGCGGCACTCGTCGCCCTCGACCAGTGCGCCCGCGCCCTCCGGATCCGGCTCCTGACCCGCTCGATCGGCTACCCGTACTCCCTGCGCCAGGGGTTCGTCACCAACGCGCTCGGCGACGCCGCCTGCGCCGTGACACCGATGCGGCTGGGCGGGGAGCCTGCGCGCCTGGGCGCGATGCTCCACTTCGGCGTGCCGGCCACCGCGACCTTCATCGCGCTCGCCTTCGAGGTGATCACGATGTGGCCGGTGACGATCGTCTGCGCCACGGTGGTCGCCGTCCTCTTCGCCCCGGGGTGGATCGACCATTCGGCCCCCGCGCTCCTCGAGGGCCTCGGACGGCTCTGGGGGTGGCTCCTGGTGGCGGCCGCGGTGAGCCTGGTCCTCTGGCTGGTGGTGCGGCGCTCGGTCCACGTCGCGCCCCGGATGACCCGGCGTCCGTGGCGCCGGGCGCGCGTCTACTGGCGGCGGATGCCCCCGGGGCCCCTCGTCGCCTCCGCCTTCCTCTCGTTCATCAACCTCGCCACCCGCACCGCGATCCTCCCGGTGCTGATGCTCTCACTCCCCGAACCGCCACCGATCGGTCCCGCGATCCTCGGCTCGTTCGCCCTGCTCTACAGCCAGCTCTTCCTTCCCACGCCGAGCGGGGCGGGAGTCGTGGATCTGGGATTGCTCGCGGGGGCGGCAGGGGAGGTGGAGGGGGGACAGGTGGAACTCCTCGTCTGGTGGCGCTTCTATACCAGCGCGATCGGCATCGTCCTCGGCGCGTGGGCGGCGGTGCGGACCTTCGGGTGGGGGGCGGTGCGGACAGCGGTGAGAGGGAAGAAAACGGCGTGAGAAGTGAGAGGTCCCGTGGTTGGGATCTTCTCACGTAGCCCTCTCACCTCTTACGCCGTTGCAGTACCCTCTCACTTGTTGGGGCCGGGGGCCATCCCCACCATCACCACCGTCCGCTCCAGCGCTTCGGCGATCCCGTGCGGTTCCCCGGCGGGGCACCAGGCGACCTGGCCGGGTCCCATCTCCTCCGTCCTCGTCCCGACCGAGATTCTCGCCTTTCCCGAGACCACCAGATAGAATTTGTCCGCGCTGGCGTGGATGTGCGCCCCCTGGGACTGTCCTGCTTCGAGGCAGTTGAGCCCCAGGAAGAGGTGCTCCCCGCGCGCGAGGTCACACTTGGCCATCTTCACAGGGTCGAAGGTGGCGAGGCCGGCTGGATCGAAGAAGTTCGTCATCTGAGTCCCAGGGAAATGATGCGGGGTCCGGACGATCCTGCGTACCACTTACCGCTCACCGCTCACGCTCATGTCCAGTCGAATCGAGAAGGACCCGCTCGGCGAGAAGGCCGTCCCGGCCGAGGCGCTCTACGGCATCCAGACCCTCCGCGCCGCGGAGAACTTCCCCATCTCCGGACTCCGGCCCCTGCCGGCGTTCGTCGATGCGATGGTCTGGATCAAGCGTTCCGCCGCGCTGACCCACAAGGAGACGGGGCGGCTCGAGGCCAAGCTCGCCGACGCCATCGTGAAGGCGGCCGACGAGGTGCTCGCGGGCCAGCACCGTGACCAGTTCATCGTGGATCCGTACCAGGCCGGCGCCGGGACGAGCCACAACATGAACTGTAACGAGGTCCTCGCGAACCGGGCCAACGAGCTCCTCGGCACCGCGCGCGGGAGCTACGCCCCGGTCCACCCGAACGACCACGTCAACGCCGCGCAGAGCACCAACGACACCATCCCGACCGCGATGCGCCTGGCGACCCTGGCGCTCCTGCCGGGGTTCCTCGCCGCCCTCGACCGGCTGGCGAACGCGTTCCTGGCCAAGGGGAAGGCGTACGATCACGTCATCAAGTCGGGCCGCACCCACCTGCAGGACGCCACCCCGATCCGTCTGGGCCAGGAGTTCACGGCATACGGGCACACCATCGCCCGGCACCGGAAGAAGCTGGAGCAATCGGCGGCCTGGCTCCGCGAGATGGGGATCGGCGGCACCGCCGTCGGCACGGGGCTCAACGCGGAGCCCGAGTACCCGGCGCTGATGGTGAAGCACCTCAAGGCCGTAGCCAAGCTCGAGCTCTCGGTCGGCGAGGACCGGGTGCAGCTGATGCAGTCGATGGGGGACATCGCGTCCTTCAGCGGCGCGGTCCGCGCCTACGTGATCGACCTCTGCAAGATCGCCGACGACATCCGGCTCCTGGTCTCCGGCCCCCGGACCGGGCTCGCCGAGATCCAGCTCCCGGCGGTGCAGCCCGGCTCCAGCATCATGCCGGGGAAGGTGAACCCCTCGATCGTCGAGATGGTGAACCAGGTCTGCTACCAGGCGATCGGGCTCGATACCACCGTGGCGATGGCGGCCAAGGCGGGGGAGCTCGAGCTCAACGTGATGATGCCGGTGATCACCCACAACATGGTGCTGATGGTCACCATCCTCACCAACGCCAGCCGGGTCTTCGCGGAGCGCTGCGTCGAGGGGATCGAGGCGGACGAGAAGATGTGCGCCCACTGGCTGGAGCGGAGCCCGGCCCTCGTCACGGCGCTCGCTCCCAAGATCGGCTATGCCGAGTCGGCCAAGCTCGCCAAGGAGGCGATCAGCACCGGCCTCACGGTGAAGGAGCTGGTCACCAGGAAGGGGATCCTGAAGGGGAAGGAACTGGACGAGGTGCTCGACCTCCGCGCCATGACGGAGCTCGGCATCCCGGGCGGGAAGGCACTCCCGGGCGGGGGGTGATGGGAGTCGGGAGTCTGGGGGGGTGTGGCGGAGCTGTCGGTGCCGCACCCCTCCAAACTCCCAGCTCCCGGCTCACCGCCCGTCCTTGAATCCCCACGACCGAACTCCCATATTACCCCCATGCGCGTCACGACTTGGACCGAGTACTCGCTCATCATCACCCTCCACCTCGCCAAGCGGGGCCGGACCGGGGGTGGTCCCGTGGCCGCTCGTGAGCTCGCCGAGTCGGAGCGGCTCCCGGGGGACTACGTCGAGCAGATCCTCCTCCGGCTCCGCCGGGCGGGGCTGGTCGAGAGCGTGCGCGGCGCCAAGGGGGGGTACTACCTCGCCCGCGAGCCGCAGCAGATCTCGGTGCGGGACGTGATGACGGCGTCCGAGCACCAGACCTTCGAAATGAACTGCGAGCACCACCCGGTCGACGCCGAGCGCTGCGGCCCGGGGACGGCGTGCAGCATCCGCCCGGTCTGGCAGGCGCTCCAGCACCGGGTCGATGACCTCCTGGAGAGCATCTCCCTCGCCGACCTCCTCAAGGATCAAGGCGAAGTCCAGGAGTTGGTGACGCTCTCACCCGCCCGGGCCTGACCTTCCGAGATCACTCGCACCGCCCGGCCCGCGCCGGGCGGTGTTCGTTCGAGGACCGATGACCGCACTCTCCCGCGACGAACTCCTCCGCTACAGCCGTCACCTGGTCCTCCCCGGGTTCGGCCTCGCGGGGCAGGAGAAGCTCAAGGCGGCGCGCGTCCTGATCGTCGGCGCCGGCGGGCTTGGGAGTCCCGCCGCGCTCTACCTCGCCGCCGCCGGCGTCGGGACGATCGTGCTCGCCGACGCCGACCGGGTCGACGCCACCAACCTCCAGCGGCAGATCATCCACCGGAGCGAGGACATCGGCCTCCCCAAGGTGGAGTCGGCGCGTCGGCGCCTGGGTGAGCTCAATCCGAACGTTCGGGTGGACGTGATCGCGGAGCGGCTCACCAGCGCCAATGCCCGCGCGATGATCCGCGCGGTCGATGTCGTGCTCGACGGATCGGACAACTTCCCGACCCGCTACCTGGTCAACGACGCCTGCGTGCTCGAGAAGAAGCCCCTCGTCTACGGGAGCATCTTCCGGTTCGACGGGCAGGTCTCGCTCTTCGCCCCCGGTGGTCCGTGCTACCGCTGCCTCTTCGCCGATCCGCCGCCAGCGGGACTGGTCCCCAACTGCGCCGAGGGGGGCGTGGTCGGTGCCCTCCCGGGGATCATCGGGAGCCTCCAGGCGCTGGAGGCGATCAAGCTGATCCTTGGCACCGGCGAGACCCTGCAGGGACGGTTGCTTCTCTTTGACGGACTCCGGATGTCGTTCCGCGAGGTCGAGCTGCGGAAGGATCCCGATTGTCCGGTCTGCGGGACGCACCCGACGCTCACCGGGCTCATCGACTACGAGGCGTTCTGCGGGATGCCGGCCCACGATGAGGCCGCCGAGATCGATCCTGCCGAGGTCGCTCGCCGCCTCGCCGCCTCGCCGACCCCGCTCCTCCTCGACGTGCGGGAGCAGTGGGAATGGGATGTCGCGCACATCGAAGGCTCGCTGCACATCCCGCTCGGTCAGCTCGCCGGGCGGATCGGCGAGATCGACACCAGGCGGGAGATCGTGACGGTCTGCCACCACGGGATGCGGAGCCTCACCGCCCGTGAACTTCTTAAGGGAGCGGGGTACTCGCGGGTACAGAGCCTCGCCGGCGGGATCGACGCCTGGGCGGAAGAGGTCGAGCCGGAGATGGGGCGGTACTGAGGTCACAGGTGCACAGACGCTCGAGACGCTCAGGGGTGACGGGGTGACCCCGTTCTCCTGAGCGTCTGAGCGTCTGAGTCTCTGTCTACTGCGAAGTGCCGAAGGCGGGACTCGAACCCGCACGGGCTTGCGCCCACTGCGCCCTGAACGCAGCGCGTCTACCAATTCCACCACTTCGGCGTGGGGCGAAAAAGTAGCGGAGGGGGCAGGCCAAATCAACGGGCGCGTTGATTCGACCTAACGGCAAGCCTATCTTGCGGTTAGACCACTATGGCGGCCCCTAAGGACGACTCCGATGAGGGGAAGCGCTCCATCGCGCGGAACCCCCGAGCCACCCACGACTACCATATCCTGGAGACGTGGGAGGCGGGCCTTGTGCTGAAGGGGACCGAGGTGAAGTCCCTCCGTGACGCCAAGGCGACCCTGGTCGGGGCCTTCGCGCGGCTGCACAACGGCGAGGTCCTCCTCGAAGGGCTCCACATCACCCCGTACGAGCAGGGGAACCGCTACAACCACCTCCCCGAACGCTCGCGCAAACTGCTCCTCCATCGCCGCGAGATCCAGCGCCTGATCGGCTCCGTGGAACAGAAGGGGCTCGCCCTGGTGCCGCTCGAGCTCTACTGGAGGGATGGCCGCGCCAAGGTGGCGCTCGCCCTGGGGCGCGGCAAGAAGCAGTACGACAAGCGCGAGTCGCTCAAGAAGAAGGACGCCGAGCGGGAGCTCGCGCGGGTGGCCCGCCACCGGGGGCGGCAATGATCCTCCTCCCCCTCGTCCTCCTCTGCGCCTCCGCGCCCCTCCGTCCCTGCGCCCCACCACCGCAGGCGATCTCCATCACCACCCCCCGCGGCGATACCCGGGTCCCGGTCTCCCTCGTGGCCGGGGCGCCGATGCTCCCCGCTGGTCTCGTTGCCGGCGCACTCGGCGGCCGCCTCGCCGTGGTCGATGACTGGGCGGAGCTCACCATCGCCACCCAGAGCTACCGGTTCCTGATCGGCGCCCCCTTCCTGGTCCGGGGGATCTCCGCGGTGCCGCAGGTGGAGCCGCTTGCCGCGGGGGCGGTCGCCCGGGCCGACACGCTGCTCCTGCCGCTCGAGTTCATCTCCACGATCCTCCCGCGCCTCCTCAAAGAGCGGTACACGTGGGATCCCGTCGCCTTTCGGCTCACCGAGCGGGGACCGCCGGTCGTGGCCCGGGGGCCGACGCCGCAGCGCCTCCCCAACGGCCTCCTCCCGGGGCACCAGGTCGTGGTCGACCCCGGGCACGGCGGGATCGATCCCGGCAACCCGAGCCTCTACCTCCCGCGCGGGATGAAGGAGAAGGACGTCGCCCTCGCGGTCGGGCTCCTCCTCCGCGATGAACTCCGGCGCCGGGGGATCCAGGTCCGGATGACCCGCGCCACCGACACCCTCATCAAGCTCGGCGATCGCGGACCGATGTGTTCCGCCGCCTGCGATCTCTTCGTCTCCCTCCACGTCAACTCCCTCGCGCGGCGCCCCAACTACACCCAGACCCGCGGGTACGAGACCTACTTCCTGAGCGAGGCGAAGACCGAGGACGCCGCCGCGACCGCCCGGATGGAGAACGAGGCGATCCGCTACGAGGTCGGCGGGGAGACCCCCCCGGACGGCAGCGATCCCCTCGGCTTCATCTTCCGCGACCTGATGGTCAACGAGCACCTGCGCGAATCGGCACGCGCCGCGGCGCTGATGCAGGATCACCTCGCCTCCGCGCATCCCGGTCCCGATCGCGGGGTCCGCCAGGCGCCCTTCGCCGTGCTCCGCACCGCCCGGCGTCCCGCGGTGCTGGTCGAGCTGGGCTTCGCGACCAACCGCCAGGACAGCGCCGTGCTCGGCGCCCGCGCCGGGCAGCGTGCCCTCGCCAAGGCGATCGCCGATGCGGTGGTGACCTACCTCCTCGAGTACGAGCGCCGCAGCGGCCAGTCCGAGATCGGGGCGACCTCCCGATGAGGCGCGCCCTCCTCCTCGCGACCCTCCTGCTCGGCGGGTGCGTGTACTACAACGGCCTCTACAACGCCGAACGGCTGGTGAAGCGGGCCGAGAAGGCGGAGCGCGAGGGGCGCACCGGCGAGGCCGGGAACTACTGGGGTGAGGCGGCGGTGAAGGCGGAGACGGTGCTGGCCCGCTTCCCGACCAGCAAGTGGGCCGACCGCGCGCGCTTCATCGACGGCAAGGCGCTGCAGCGGAGCGGCAACTGCGACGCCGCGGTGGGGCCGCTCGGGCGGGTGGCGCTGGAGGGGCGGGATGCCGCGCTCGCGGACGAGGCCGCGGTCCTCTGGTCCGAATGTCTGGCCCAGCTGGGCCGCCCCGAGGCCGCGGGGTTCGCGGTGGAGCGGCTCATCGGGAGCAGCGACCCGGCGGTCCGGTCGGAGGCGAGTTTCCGTGCCGGCGTCGCCTACCGGCGGACCGGGCGGGCGGACGAGGCGGTGGCACTCCTCAAGGGGAGCGACCTTCCCGAGGCGCGGGGGGAGCTGGCGGTGGCGCTCGCCGAGGCAGGCCGGCTCTCGGAGGCTTTGGCGCTGACCGATTCCCTCATCGTCGAACTGGACACCCTGGTGCCGTGGGGCGCGCTCCTCGCCGCGATCGGACGCGAGGACATCATCGACGCCTCGAAATTCCTCGACCGCGTCGGCAGCTACGTGCGCCCGTCGCCCGACACCGCGGCCCGCTGGCTCGCGGAGGATGCCGAACGGTGGCTCCGGGTCGACACCGCCCAGGCCACCCGCCGCTGGCGGCAGGCGTACGACGCCGCCCCGACGCGGCAGGGTGGGGTGGAGGCCCTGGTCCGGCTCCTCCGGTTCCGGCTCGCCCACAGCGGGGATGTCGCGATCCTCGACACCGTGATCGCCGCCGTCGCCGAGATCGAGCCTGGGGCGGGAGAAGGGGCGTTCCGCGCCAACGCCCTCGGCGTGGCGGCGGGGGGAGCGAAGCGAAGGCTCGACTCGCTCGATGTGCGCGCTCCTCAGGGCGACCTCCGCGGCTTCCTCCTGGCCGAGGAGCTGCGCGACTCGTTGAACGCGACCCTCCTCTCCGCGGGGGTGTTCGAACGGGTGGCCTCCGAACGCCCCGAGTCCCCCTACGCGTCGAAGGCGCTCCTCGCGATGGCGGCCGCCTTCCCCGCCCGTCGGGACACGCTGATGGCAATGGTCATCGCGCGCTATCCCGCCGACCCCTACGTGATCGCCGTGACCGGGGGCGACTCCCCGGCCTATCGCGTCCTCGAGGACTCGCTCGCCCGGTTCGCGCGCACCGCGCGTACACCACCGCGGCCCCCGGTCCGCCCCGGGGCCCGCCCCGGCGCCCGGCCCATCACCACTGCTCCCGCCGCGCCGACCCCATGATCACCGTCGACCGTCTCCGCGGCGCCCGCTTCCGGAACCCGCTCCTCCTCGCCTCCGGCACCGCCGGCTACGCGACCGAGCTGGACGGGGTGATGGATCTCGACGCGCTGGGGGGGGTCGTCAGCAAGTGCGTCTCCCTCGCGCCGCGGCACGGGAACCCGGCCCCCCGCGTCGCGGAGTTCGCCGGCGGGATGATGAACTCGGTGGGCCTCGCCAATCCCGGACTCGATGCGGTGCGCCGCACCGAGCTCCCGGCGATGCTCGCCCGCGCTCGGGGGCGTTTCCAGGTGATGGTGAACGTGGTCGGCTTCACCCTCGAGGAGTACGCCGCGGTGGTCGCCGGGCTCGCGGGACTCGAGGGGATCGCCGCCTTCGAGCTCAACCTCTCCTGCCCCAACACGGCCCACGGGGGGATCGAATTCGGTGCGGAACCGGAGAGCGTCGCGGCCATCGTGCGGCAGTGCCGCGGGGTGACCGATGTGCCCCTCCTCGCCAAGCTGTCGCCGGTCTTGGCCGACCCGGCGGCGCTCGCCGCGGTGGCGGTGGAGGCGGGGGCGGCCGGTGTTTCCCTCGTGAACACCTTCCCCGGCACGCTTTCTGAAGCGGATGGCTCGCCCCGGCTCGGCGCAGGGCGGGGCGGGGTCAGCGGCCCCCCCCTCCTCCCGATCGGTGTCCTCGCCGTGCGACAGACCCGGGCCAAGTGTCCGGGGGCCGTCATCCTCGGGGTCGGGGGGATCCGCTCGGCCGAGGACGCGCGGCAGTATCTCCGTGCCGGGGCCGACCTGGTCGCCATCGGCACCGCGGGACTCGCCGATCCCCGACTCCCCGCGCGGGTGGCACGCGAACTGGAGCAACACCGTGGCTGAGATCATCGTCGCCCTCGACCTCCCGACCCGCGAGGAGGCGCTCCGCTGGCTCGACCGCGCCCCCGGGCTCCGCTGGGCGAAGGTCGGGTCGGTCCTCTTTACCCGTGAAGGCCCCGCGTTCGTGCGGGAGCTCATCGACCGCGGGCTCCAGGTCTTCCTCGACCTCAAGTGGCACGACATCCCCAACACCGTGGAGGGGGCGGTGACGGGGGCGCGCGCGCTCGGGGTCTCGATGGCGACCATCCATACCCTGGGCGGGATGGAGATGATGGAGGCGGCTTCCCGCGCGGCCGGGGAGGTCGGCGTGGTCGGCGTCACCGTGCTCACCTCCCACTCGGCGGAGTCGTACGGCGGGGCGGTGGGGCGGAGCGGGGTGGACCCGAAGGTGGAGGTCGCGCGGCAGGCGCGGAACGCGGCCGCGGCACGGCTCAAAGGGATCGTCTGCTCGCCGCTGGAGATCGAGGTGGTGAAGCCGGTGCTCCCGGCCGATGCGTGGATCGTGGTGCCGGGGATCCGCCGCGCGGGGGATGCGGCCGGGGATCAGGCGCGGGTCGCGGGCCCGGCGGAAGCGGCGCGCGCCGGGGCGACCCATCTTGTGATCGGACGCCCGCTCCTGCAGGCGGCGGATCCAGCGGCGGCAGTGCGCGAGTTCCAGGAGGTGGCCCAGTGACCCGGAACGTTCTCCTCGCGACTCTCTGCGTCATCGCGCCCCTGCGACTCTCCGCCCAAGCCGATCTCGGGGCCGTCGCGAGTGCCGCCGCCGATGCGTGGCGGGCCCATTCGTTCGGGGCGATGGTGCAGGGGGGGCGGATCCAAGTGACCCTCCCCGGCGTCGCCCCCTCCACTCCGGTGGCCCCCGATCAGGCCGCGGCGCTGCTGCAGAGCTATGTGCGGGGGGCGGTGGAGGTCGAGGTGCGGGTGGTGAACTCGAGCTTGGTGGGGTCGGATGCCGCCTTCGTGGAGCTTACCAGGCGCTACCGGCAGGCGGGGAGCCAGGAGGTCCGTTCCGAGACCATCCTGCTGGCCTACCGCCGCCGGCCGTTGACCCCCGCTCCGGAGGGGGCAACTCCCCCCTCCCCCCCCTCGGGGACAGGGGGGTGGGTACTGACCGAGGTCAGGGCCGCGGGCAGGGGCTAACGCCTTGCGTGCCAATGGGCTGCCCGGGTATATTGGCAAGCTCTACTGAACCCGGTTTTCTGGAGGGGTAGCCTGTGAAGGTCCGATCGAGTGTGAAGCCCATCTGCGAGCACTGCAAGGTGGTCAAGCGGGCGGGCGTCGTGCGCATCATTTGCAAGCGCAATCCCAAGCACAAGCAGCGGCAGGGCTGAGCCATGGCACGTATCGCAGGCGTGGACCTTCCGCGCGAGAAGCGGGTCGAGATCGGCCTGACCTACATCTTCGGCATCGGACGAGTGACGAGCAACAAGCTCCTCGCCGAGACCGGGATCTCCCCCGACACGCGGGTCCGTGACCTCACGGACACCGAGGTCGGTCGTCTCCGCCAGGTCATCGAGCGGTCCCTGAAGGTCGAGGGCGCGCTCCGGACCGAGGTGGCGATGAACATCAAGCGACTGATGGACATCGGCAGCTACCGTGGGAGCCGGCATCGCCGCGGCCTCCCGGTGCGCGGCCAGCGCACGCATACCAACGCTCGCACGAAGAAGGGCCCGCGCCGGGCCATCGCGGGCAAGAAGAAGGTGACGAAGAAGTAAATGACCGCTCCCGTGACGAAGGCGCCCAGCGCCAAGCGTGCCAAGCGGATGGTGGAGGCGGAAGGCGTCGCCCACATCCTGGCCACCTTCAACAACGTGATCATCACGATCACCGACTCGAAGGGGAATACGGTCACTTGGGGTACCGCCGGCAAGGCGGGCTTCAAGGGCTCCAAGAAGTCGACCCCGTTCGCCGCCACCGTCGCCGCCGAGAACTGCGGCCGCGAGGCGATGAACCTCGGCGTCCGCCGCGTGCAGGTGCGCGTGCAGGGCCCGGGCAGCGGCCGCGAGTCGGCCATCCAGGCGCTCGCGTCGGTCGGTCTCCGCGTGGTCTCCATCCGCGACGTGACCCCGATCCCGCACAACGGCTGCCGCCCCCCCAAGAAGCGGCGGGTCTGAGTGACCATGAGCATCGATCTCACCGGATTGGTCCGCCCGCACACGGTCGAAATGACCAAGCGGGACGACAACGCGAACGTGGCCGAGTTCCGCCTCCAGCCGCTCGAGCGCGGCTACGGGCACACCCTCGGCAACGCGCTCCGGCGCCTGCTGCTCTCCTCGCTCCGCGGCAGCGCGGTGTGGGGCTTCCGGATGGACGGCGTGGTGCATGAGCACCAGACCGTCACCGGCGTGCTGGAGGACGTGCACCAGATCGTCCAGCGGCTCAAGACCCTCGTCCTCGTCGTCAACGACGAGACCGACGAGGCGGTCCTGACCATCAAGAAGAACGGCGTCGGCCCGGTGTACGCCAAGGACATCAAGGGCAACGCGAACGTGAAGGTCATCAACGGCGACCACCTGCTCTTCACCGTGCAGGAGGACCGCGAGATCTCGGTCGAGCTCTACGTCAACAAGGGCCGCGGCTACGTCGAGAGCGAGCTCCACCCGACCGACCGCTCCATGCCGGTGGACCTCATCCGCATCGACGCGATCTACAACCCGGTCCGTCGCGCCAACTTCACGGTGGCCGAGACCCGCGTCGGTCAGCGCACCGACTACGACCGGCTCACGGTCCAGGTCGAGACCAACGGGACCCTGTCGCCCGAGGATGCGGTGGCGTACGCCGCGGCCCTGGCCCAGGAACACTTCCGTCACTTCGTCGAGTTCGGCAAGGTGCCGGTGCAGCGCGGTGAGCGCGCGGTGGCGGGTGCGGCCGGCGACGCCGGGCTCCGCGACCGGCTCGCGCGCGTGATCGACGACTTCGGTCTCTCGGTCCGCTCGCTCAATTCGCTGAAGAATTCCAACATCCGTACCCTGGGCGACCTCGTGCAGCTGACCGAGGACGAACTGCTCAAGGTGAAGAACGTCGGGGAAAAGGCGCTGACCGAGATCGGCGACCTGCTCCGCGCCCAGGGCCTCAACTTCGGGATGCGCTACGAAGAGGCCGACGGCGTGGTCCGTGTCACCGACGCTGGGACCGCCCCCGCCGCCCGCGCGGCGGTCGAGGCCGGAGAGGACGCCTGATCCATGCGCCATAACGCCAAGAACCGCCAGCTGAGCCGCACGTCCGAACATCGGAAGGCGCTGCTCAACAACCTCGCGACGAGCCTCTTCAAGCACGGCGGCATCGTCACCACCGAGGCCAAGGCCAAGGAGCTCCGCCCCTTCGCCGAGAAGCTCATCACGCTCGCCCGCCGCGGCGACCTCCACGCCCGCCGGCAGGCCGCGCGCGCCGTGAAGGAGCCGGGGGTGCTGCAGACCCTCTTCGCCGAGATCGGCCCGCGCTTCGCGGCCCGGCCCGGCGGCTACACCCGCATCCTCAAGCTGGGGCACCGCCCTGGCGACGGCGCCGACCAGGCCCGGATCGAGCTGGTCGAGGGGTGATGCCCTCCTCCCGTTCCGTCGGGATGCACGAAGGGGACCCTCGGGTCCCCTTTTTTTATATTCCAGCACACGAAAAGGGCCGCCCCGCGCACGGAGCGACCCTGATCACCGCCGAGGGACGGCCGTCTCGGCCGTCCGGTTCAGCTGGCCTTCTTGACCTTGTTGCTGCGGATGCAGGAAGTGCACACGCGCGTGCGCCGCACACCCTCAGTGGTGGCCACCCGGACGGTCTGAAGATTCGGGTACCAACGCCGCTTGGTCTTGTTGTTCGCGTGGCTCACATTGTTCCCCGTCACGGGGCCCTTGCCACACACGGTGCAGACGCGCGCCATCGTTCGATCCCTCGGTCGGACGTGATGAACTGCCGGTCACTCAAAGCCTTGCAATATAACCGTTTGGGCGGCGCCAAGCAACCGTCCCGGAACCCCGGAAATTGACCCCTATGCCCAAGGCCCTCATCACCGGTATCACCGGCCAGGATGGCTCCTATCTCGCCGAATTCCTCCTGGGGAAGGGGTACGAGGTGGTCGGCGTGGTCCGCCGCACCAGCCACGACTCCTACGAGCGGATCGGCCACCTCCTGGACCGGGTCCAGATCGTCCCCGCCGACCTCCTGGACCAGCACTCCCTGACCCAGGTCCTGCAGGAGCACCGCCCCGACGAGGTCTACAACCTCGCCGCCCAGTCGTTCGTCCCGGCCTCGTGGAGCCAGCCGGTCCTCACCGGCGAGTTCACCGCCCTCGGCGTCACCCGCATCCTCGAGGCGATCCGCCTGGCCCACCCGACGGCGCGCTTCTACCAGGCGAGCTCGTCGGAGCAGTTCGGCAAGGTGCAGGAGACCCCGCAGCGTGAGTCGACGCCCTTCTATCCCCGCTCCCCCTACGGCGTCGCGAAGGTGTACGGCCACTGGATCACCGTGAACTACCGCGAGAGCTACAATCTCTTCGCGGTGAGCGGGATCCTCTTCAACCACGAGTCGCCGCGCCGCGGGATCGAGTTCGTCACCCGCAAGGTCACCGACGGCGTCGCCCGCATCAAGCTCGGCCTCGCCAAGGAGCTCCGCCTCGGCAACCTCGACGCCAAGCGCGATTGGGGCTTCGCCGGCGACTATGTCGAGGCGATGTGGCTCATGCTGCAGCAGAAGGCCGCCAAGGACTACGTGATCGGCACCGGGACCCAGAACACCGTGGAGGACCTGGTCCGGATCGCCTTCGAGCGCGTCGGGCTCGACTGGAAGCAGTACGTGGTCCAGGATCCCCGCTTCATGCGTCCCGCCGAGGTGGAGACCCTCCTCGCCGACCCGACGCTCGCCCAGCGGGAACTGGGGTGGACCCCGAAGGTGAGCTTCGAGGGACTGGTGCACATGATGGTCGACGCCGACCTCGCGAGGCTCCGCGGCAAGTGAAGGTCCTCGTCACCGGCGCCGACGGCTTCGTCGGACAGTGGATGGTCCGCGCGCTGCTCGCCGCGGGGCATTCGGTGACAGGTGCGGTGAAGGGGGGACGCCCCGCGCCCGGACGGCTGGAGGCGGAGGAGCACTCGGCGGTGACCTGGGTCCCGCTCGACCTCGCGGATCCTGCGTCGGTGGATGCCCTCGCCGGGCTCCCGGTGGAAGGGGTGGTGCACCTCGCCGCGGTGGCGAGCTCGGTCGAGGCGGGGCGCGACCCGGCGCACGCCTGGGCGGTGAACGCCGCGGGGACCGCCCGCCTGGTGGAGGCGCTCGCCGCCGGCCCCACGGCGCGCCGCATCGTGGTGGTCTCGACCGGCGAGGTCTACGGGCCCGGGGAAGCGCGCCCACGCCGCGAGACCGACCCGGTGAAGCCGGGATCCCCCTACGCGTCGAGCAAGGCGGCCGCGGAGATCGCCGCCCTCGAGGCGGGACGCCGGAGCGGGGCCGCGGTGATGGTCGCGCGCCCCTTCCCGCACACCGGGCCGGGGCAGACCACCACCTACGTCGCCCCCGCCTTCCTGGACCGCATCCGGTTCGCCCAGCGCACGGGGGCGGTGGCGGTCAAGACCGGGAACCTCGACCCGGTGCGCGAGCTCCTTGATGTGCGGGACGTGGTCGCCGCCTATCTTCTCCTCCTCGAGCGCGGCCGCGCCGGGGAGGTGTACAACGTCGCGCGCGGGGAGGGGATCGCCATCGGCGAGCTCTTCGAACGGCTCGCGCGCATCGCCGGGGTCCGGGTCCTCCCGGAACCCGATCCCTCCCTGCTCCGGGCCACCGACGTGCCGCACCTCGTCGGCGACCCGGCCAAGATCACCGCGGAGACCGGGTGGCACGCCGCCCGTCCGCTCGACGATACCCTTCGCGACCTGGTAGATGCCCAAGCGCACTGACCTCAAGACCATCCTCCTCATCGGGTCCGGCCCCATCGTCATCGGGCAGGGGGCCGAGTTCGACTACTCCGGCACGCAGGCGGTCCGCGCCCTGAAGGAAGAGGGCTACCGCGTGGTGCTGGTGAACTCGAATCCCGCCACCATCATGACCGACCCGGAGCTCGCCGACCGGACCTACATCGAGCCGGTGACCCCGGCCTGGGTGGCGAAGGTGATCGAGCGGGAGCGCCCCGACGCCCTCCTCCCCACCATGGGGGGGCAGACGGCGCTCAACGTGGCGATGGCGCTCCACGAGGACGGCACCCTCGCCAAGTACGGGGTGGAGCTGATCGGCGCCGACGCGCGCGCGATCAAGCTGGCCGAGGACCGCGAGGAGTTCGCGCAGGCGATGCGGCGCATCGGGCTCGCGACCCCGGAAGGGAAGACCATCCGGAGCCTGGAGGAGGCGCAGGAGGTGGTGCAGCGCACCGGCTTCCCCGCGATCGTCCGGCCCAGCTTCACCTTGGGTGGCACCGGGGGCGGCATCGCGTATAACAGCGAGGAGTTCGACGCCCTCATCCGCCGGGGGCTCGACCTCTCGCCGGTGGGGTCGGTGCTGTTGGAGCGGTCCATCATCGGGTGGAAGGAGTACGAGCTCGAGGTGATGCGGGACGGGGCGGACAATGTCGTCATCGTCTGCTCCATCGAGAACATCGACCCGATGGGGGTGCACACCGGCGACTCGATCACCGTCGCCCCGGCGATGACCCTGACCGACCGCGAGTACCAGGCGATGCGCGACGCGGCGATCAAGATCATCCGCGAGATCGGCGTCGCCGCCGGCGGCTGCAACATCCAGTTCGCGGTGGACCCGAAGTCCGGCGAGCAGCTGGTCATCGAGATGAACCCCCGGGTCTCCCGCTCCTCGGCCCTCGCCTCCAAGGCGACCGGGTTCGCCATCGCGCGGATCGGGACCAAGCTCGCGGTCGGCTACCGGCTCGACGAGCTCCCCAACGACATCACCGGGACCACCCCCGCGTCGTTCGAGCCGGTGCTCGACTACGTGGTGGTGAAGATCCCCCGCTTCGCCTTCGAGAAGTTCCCCGCCGCCGACCCCCGGCTCACCACCCAGATGAAGTCGGTGGGCGAGGTGATGGCGATCGGCCGCACCTTCAAGGAAGCGTTCCAGAAGGGGCTCCGCGGCCTCGAGATCGACCGTCCCGGCTGGACGATCGGCCAGACCCCCTCCGACGATCGTCTGCAGGACGCCGAGAAGGAGACGGTCCGCCCCGCCCTCCGCACCGCGACCCCGGAGCGGATCTTCCAGCTCAAGCGGGCGATGCAGCACGGCCTCACCGTCGAGGATATCGCCGAGGTGAGCGGGATCGACCCCTGGTTCCTGGCCCAGATGGAGGAGCTCGTGCACGCCGAGCAGGAGTGGAAGGGGACCCCGGCGATCGCCAAGGAGCACCTCCGGGCGATGAAGCGCTTCGGCTTCTCCGACCGCCAGCTCGCCGACCTGCGCGGGATGAAGGAAGGGGAGATCCGCGCCGAGCGGCACCGGCTCGGGATCCGCCCGGCGTTCAAGACGGTCGACACCTGTGCCGGCGAGTTCCCGTCGTCGACGCCGTACCTCTACTCCTGCTACGACGACGAGAATGAGTTCGCGCCGCCGGCGGGCGCCAAGACGGTCGTCATCCTCGGCTCCGGGCCCAACCGGATCGGGCAGGGGGTGGAGTTCGACTACTGCTGCGTGCGCGCCACGATGGAGTTCCGGAAGCTCGGGTACCGCACGGTGATGGTGAACTCCAACCCGGAGACCGTCTCCACCGACTACGACACCGCCGACTCCCTCTACTTCGAGCCCCTCACCCTCGAGGACGTGCTCGAGGTGGTGCACCGCGAGGATCCGCTCGGTGTCGTGTGCCAGCTCGGCGGGCAGACCCCGCTCCGGCTGGCCCGCGGTCTCGAGGCCGCGGGGGTCAAGATCCTCGGCACCTCGCCCGAGTCGATCGACCTCGCGGAGGACCGCAAGCGCTTCGAGGCGCTCACCCGCGAGCTCGGCGTGGCGCAGCCCCCGGCGGGGACCGCGATGTCCCCCGACGAGGCGGTGGCGGTGGCCGAGCGGGTCGGATACCCGGTGCTGGTGCGCCCGAGCTACGTGCTCGGCGGCCGCGCGATGGAGATCGTGTACGACACCGACTCCCTGCGGCGCTTCTTCGCCGTCGCGGCGCGCGTGGCCCCCGGCCATCCGGTGCTCATCGACCGGTTCCTCGAGGACGCCTTCGAGGCCGACGTCGACGGGATCAGCGACGGCACCCGCTGCGTCATCGGCGGCGTGATGCAGCACATCGAGGACGCCGGGGTGCACAGCGGCGACTCCGCCTGCGTGCTCCCTCCCTACCTCCTCACCGAGGAGCAGGTGGCCCAGATGCGGGAGCACACCCGGGCCTTCGCGCTCAAGCTCGGCGTGGTGGGGCTCCTGAACGTGCAGTACGCCATCAAGGACGGGGTGGTGTACGTGCTCGAGGTGAACCCGCGCGCCAGCCGCACGGTGCCCTTCGTGAGCAAGACGACCGGGATCCCGTTCGCCTCGCTCGCCGCCTCCGTGATGGTGGGGAAGACCCTCGACGAGCTCGGCCTGGTGGACGACGTGATCCAGCCCTATGTGGCGGTGAAGGAGGCGGTCTTCCCCTTCAACAAGCTGCACGGGGTGGACCTCATCCTCGGCCCCGAGATGCGCTCGACCGGTGAGGTGATGGGGATCGCCGATTCCTTCGGGATGGCGTTCGCCAAGGCACAGGACGCGGCCGGGGGACAGCTCCCGCTCGAAGGCGGGGTCTTCATCACGGTGAACGACCACGACAAGCCGAACGTGGTGCCGATCGCGCGGCGCTTCGTGGAGCTCGGCCTCAAGGTGCTCGCCACCGAGGGGACCGCGCGTTACCTCCGCGCCCGCGGCGTGATGGCGGAGAAGGTGCTCAAGGTGCACGAGGGGCGGCCCAATGCGATCGACCTCCTCCGGTCGGGGCGGATCCAGCTGCTGATCAACACGCCGCTCGGCAAGCTCACCCAGCAGGACGACTACCTGATCCGGCAGGCCGCGCTGCAGCAGCGGCTCCCGTACACCACCACGCTCTCGGCGGCCTCCGCCGCGTGCGACGCGATCATCGCGCTCCGGAACCGGGCCCACACCGTGCGGTCGCTCCAGGAGTGGTACGAGATCGCGCGGGGCACCGAGGGCTGAGCGTGGCGAGGAGCCAGGCCTTCATCGACGCCCTCCGCGCCCGCGTGCGCGGAGAGGTCCGCGTCGATGAGCCGCTGGCGCGCTACAGCACCTACCGGATCGGCGGACCGGCGACGGTGGTGCACCCGCAGTCGCCGGACGATGTGTCGGCCGCGCTCGAGTTCGCCGCGGAGCAGGGGGTGCCCTGGTTCGCGGTGGGACTCGGCTCGAACCTCCTCTTCCCCGACGAAGGGCTCACCGCCCTGGTGGTGCGGATCGGGAAGGGGCTCGACCAGATCGAGCGGGAAAAGCGTACCTGGACG
>Ga0315910_10001463_pt1 | contig 21621 bp, 19 predicted proteins | sample EdamamesoilMG_FD_204470 | JGI IMG/M metagenome (GOLD analysis project Ga0315910, IMG submission 204470) | Garden soil microbial communities collected in Santa Monica, California, United States - Edamame soil | ecosystem: Environmental > Terrestrial > Soil > Garden | place: USA: California...
CATGGACGACTACCTGAGCAAGCCCGTGCGCATGGCCGACGTGCGCGCGCTGCTCGAGCGCTGCGGCCTCGCGGCGCCCGCGACCGGATCGGGGGCCGCCGACGCATCGACCGCGACCACCGCGGCGCTCGCGTTGCCCGCGGATATCGAGGCCGAGCCGATGATCGACGAGCCGTTCCTCGACGGCCTGCGCGGGCTGCCCGGGCTGCATGGCCCGTCGCTCCTGACCGAGGTCGTCGCCCTCTACCTCAAGGAGACGGTCGCGCGGCTCGAGGAGCTGCCCGGGCTGGTCGATGCGGGCAGCCTCGATGTGGTCGCGCGCATCGCCCACACCCTCGCCGGCAGCAGCGCCAATGCGGGTGCGCCGCGCGCCCGGGCGGCGTTTCGTGCCATCGAGTGGGCGGTGCGCGACGGGGCGCTCGCGGAGATCCCCGCGCGTATTGCGTCCGCGCGCGCGGTGTGGCAGGAATTGCGTGCTGAGTTCGTCCGCCGCGGCCTTTTCTCCCCATGAACATACTCGCCGTCGAAGATGATCCTGTCGCGCAGCTCGTCCTGAGCTCGTCGCTCGCCTCGCTCGGCCACCGCGTCGTGCTCGCGGCCGACGGCGAGGCGGCGTGGGATGCGATGATGGATCGCAGCCTGCGTGTCGTCGTCTCCGATTGGCAACTACCACGGCTCGACGGGCTCGACCTGTGCCGGCGCATCCGCAAGGAGCGCGAGGACTACGTGAGTTTCATCCTGCTCACGCAACAGGGCGCGACCGACTCCAATCTCGAGGAGGCCTTCGCCGCGGGCGTGGACGACTTCCTCACCAAGCCCGTCTCCGTGCGCGACCTGCGCCTGCGCCTGCGCGTGGCCGAGCGCATCCTCGGGTTCACGAGCGACCTCAAGACGCTCGAGTCCTTCCTGCCGATCTGCACCTACTGCAAGAAGGTGCGCAACGACGAGGCCTACTGGCAGGGCATCGAGACCTACTTCCGCGAGCGCGCGGGCACGCGGTTCAGCCACGGCTGCTGCCCGGATTGCTACGAGAAGGTCGTGAAACCCCAGCTGCGCGCGTTCGGCGTACCCGAGTCCGACATGCCCAGGCTCGACGGCCCGGACGACTAAGGCGGGTCTTCACACCTCAGTTCACGTGGGGAGCAAGGGCGGCGCTCCCGCGCCGCCGCGAACCCACACCGATGAGCGTGGGACGCTCCACGATCGCGGCCCGGCAGGAGCCCGGCCCTCCATTCCAGAAATGGCGCGAAGGGCGGGTTCTCCCTTCTTCGCTTTGCGAGCGACGCAGGGCAGGCCGAACCGGCTGCGAGGACGCATCGACGTACTCGGCGCGCGCGGAGCGCGCGCCCGACCTGCGGCGTCGCGTCTTGAAGTGCATGGCGGGCTCCAGGGCCGCGTATGATCGACGCCGGGCGGTCATGCAACTCGCTGCCCCCTTGATACTTGGTCGATCCCGGGTGGACCCGCGGACTTCCGCTCACCGCGGAAAATGGTCGGGGTGGTCAGATTCGAACTGACGACCTCTACGTCCCGAACGTAGCGCTCTACCAGGCTAAGCTACACCCCGATGTCCCTCGGCCCGAGGCCGGCGGACGAATGAAGGGGCGAAGATTCCGGAACGTCCCCGGCCTGCGCAACAAAAATCATGGGGAAGATTGCGCCGCCCCGGTCCTCCGTCGGTCAGCTCCCGGGCTTGATCGCCGGGATCGCGGCGAGCTCGGGCGGGAGTTGATCTGCCGGGTAGGTGGGGAAACTCAGTTCGAGCAGCGAGATCGCCGGCACGTCGAAGCGGGCCTGCCCGGCGCTGCGGTCGACCAGCACGGCCACCGCGACCGGTTCGGCGCCGGCGCGCCGCACGATGTCGAGGCACTCCTGCACGCGGCCGCCGCGCGTGATCACGTCCTCCACGACGATGACCTTCTCGCCCGGCGCGAAGGTGAACCCGCGCCGCAGCACGAGGACGTTGTTTTCCTTCTCGGCGAAGAGAAACCGCGACTTGGCGCGGCGGGCGAATTCCTGACCGATGACCAGGCCACCCATCGCCGGCGCCAGCACGGTGGCGTAGCGGATGCCGGCGGCCGCGACCTTGGCGAGGAGCAGTTCACCCAGTCGCTCGACTTCGGGCATGTGCTGGCAGACCTGCGCGCACTGGAAGAAATGCGCGCTGTGCAGCCCGGAGCGCAGCAGGAAGTGCCCGCTGAGCAGCGCGCGCGTGCGCTTGAAGATTTCCAGGACCTCGGCGTCGGGTTGGGTCGGTGTCGGCGTGGACGTGGCCATGGGGCGAGGTTGGGTCCGCGCCCACCGGGGTAAATTCCTTTTTTGCCCCGCGCGCGGGAATTGCTAAGATGGGTCGATGCTGCACTCCCCGGAGCTCGAGGACGAGTTGGGTGACGTGCTCGACAAGGCCATGAAAGTCGCCGGCCTGCGCGAGCACGACCTCGCCGCGCGCTCCGGGGTCGAGATCAACCGGATCAAGGACGTCCTCGACTACCGCTACGAGATCTCGCCGCGGGAACTGGCGGCCCTCGCCCGCGAGCTGCGGCTCAACGACGCGGGCCTCCAGGCGCTCGCCGAGCACCGTTATCCCGCTCCGGAGACCGGCGGGCTGCCTTTTTGCCTGCGCGTGCTCGCGATGCCCTACGGCGTGGGGGTGGTGAACGCCTACATCGCCTCGATCTGCGGCGCTGAGGAGGCCGTGCTGATCGACAGCGGGTGCTGCGCGCGTGCGCTCGAGCGCGCCTGGCCGGAGGATGTCACCCGGCTCGATGCGCACCTGGTCACGCATTGGGATCGGGACCACACCGGCGGCTGCGCCGAGACGATGAAGCGCTTCGCGCTGCCGCACTGCCTGGGCCCGGGCCCGGCCGCGGACGGCCGGCGGGTGTTGCGCGACGGCGACGTGCTGGAGGTCGCGGGCCTGCGTATCCGCGCGCTGTCTACACCGGGCCACTGCTGCGAGCATCTCTGCTACCTCGTCGGCCGCGCCGACCGCGACGGAGCCCGCGAGGTGCTCTTCAGCGGCGACCTCTTCTTCTGCGGCTCGATCGGCGGCGGCTACCACGACTCCGCCAGCGTGCTGACGCACGCGCGTCGTCTCTGGCGCGAGCTGCCCGGCGAGACCGTGGTCGCGCCCGGTCACGGCCCGCTCACGACCGTCGCCAACGAGCGGGAGTTCAATCCGTTCAGCGACTGCGGGTGATCGTGTAGGCCGCCCGCTCGCGGGCGCCCACCCACGTGCGCGCGCGACACGGGCGCCCGCAAGCGGGCAGCCTGCGCCCTGCCTCCCTCCTCAGAACTCGCACACGCCCGGCGTGCGCGCGAAGGGGATGACGTCGCGGATGTTGCCCACGCCGGTCACGAACATGAGCATGCGCTCGAAACCGAGGCCGAAGCCCGCGTGCGGCACCGTGCCGAAGCGCCGCAGGTCCACGTACCACGCGTAGTCCTGTTCGTTGATCCCGTGGCGGCGCATGTTGTCGAGGAGCACGTCGAGGCGTTCCTCGCGCTGGCTGCCGCCGACGATCTCGCCGATGCCGGGCACGAGCACGTCCATGGCCGTGACCGTCTTCCCGTCGTCGTTGAGCCGCATGTAGAACGGTTTGATCTCCTTCGGGTAGTTGTAGACCGTGACCGGGCTCTTGAAGTGCTCCTCGGTGAGGTAGCGCTCGTGCTCGCTCTGCATGTTCGTGCCCCAGGAAATCGGATACTCGAACTGCTTTCCGCTCTTGAGCAGGATGTCGACCGCCTCCGTGTAGCTCAGCCGCACGAACGGGCGCTCGAGCACGAAGTCGAGGCGCGTGAGCAGGTCCTTGTCGACGAACTTGGCGAAGAACTCCAGGTCCTCGGCGCAATGCTCGCGCACGTCGCGGATGAGCGCCTTCACGAATTCCTCGGCCAGGTCCATGTCGCCCGCGAGGTCGCAGAACGCGATCTCCGGCTCGATCATCCAGAACTCGCTCGCGTGCCGCGACGTGTGGGAGTTTTCCGCGCGGAAGGTCGGGCCGAAGGTGTAGACGTTGCTGAAGGCGCAGGCGAAGACCTCGGCCTCGAGCTGACCGCTGACGGTGAGAAACGCCTTCTTGCGGAAGAAATCCTGCGCGAAATCGACCGCGCCGTCCTCGCGCAGCGGCGGGGCCTTGGCGTCGAGCGTGGTCACGCGGAAGAGTTCGCCCGCGCCCTCGCAGTCGCTCGCCGTGATGATCGGCGTGTGCGCGTAGACGAAGCCGCGGCTCTGGAAAAACTCATGGATGGCGAACGCGAGCCGGCTGCGCACGCGGAAGACCGCGCCGAAGAGATTGGAGCGCGGACGCAGGTGGGCGATCTCGCGCAGGAATTCGAGCGTGTGGCCCTTCTTCTGGAGCGGGTAGGTGGCGTCGGCCTCGCCGAGGATGGCGAGCGTCGCGGCCACGACCTCCCATTTCTGGCCCGCGCCCTTCGAGGGCACGAGCGCGCCGGTCACGGCGACGGAGGCGCCTGTCGTGGCCCGCTGGATATGCGCGTAGTCGGGCAGCGAGGCGTCGACGATGACCTGCACGCCCTTGAGGCAGGAGCCGTCGTTGACCTCGAGGAAGGAAAAGCCCTTCGAGTCGCGGCGCGTGCGGACCCAGCCCTGCACGAGGATCGGATCAACCGGCCCGGCGCTCGCGAGCGCGTCTTTCACGGTGGTGCGTTTCTTGTGGGAAGAAGAGGTCGGAGGTTAACCACGGATGCACACGGATGGACACGGATTCGATCCGGAGAGGGGAAATCGCCAATCGACGCTGTATGGCGCTGATGGGCGCTGATACCGAAGTCTCCATCCGTGTTCATCCGTGGTTCACTTCAGTTCGTCTCGGCCACGACCGGGTTGGTCAGCGTGCCGATTCGCTCGATCTCGATGGAGACGGTGTCGCCCGGCTTGAGCCAGGCGGGCGGCGTGCGGGCGTAGCCGACGCCGTGCGGCGTGCCGGTGAGGATGACCGTGCCGGCGGGCAGCGTGCGACTGGCGCTGAGGAACTCGATGAGCGTGGCCACGTCGAAGACCATGTCGGAGGTCGACCAGTCCTGCCGCACCTCGCCGTTGACGAGCGTGCGCAGACGCAGGCTGTTCGGGTCGCCCAGTTCGTCGGGCGTGACGAGCACCGGGCCGAGCGGGCAGAAGGTGTCGAAGCTCTTGCCGTGGCAGAACTGGCCGTTGCCGAGCCGGAACTGCCAGTCGCGCGCGCTCACGTCGTTGGCGCAGGTGTATCCGAGGACGTGTGACATGGCGTCGGCGCGCCGGACGTTGCGCGCGGCGCGGCCGAGCACGACGGCGAGTTCACCCTCGTAGTCGACCTCGTGGCTCGCGCCTGTCGTGGGGATCACGATCGGCCCGCCGGGATCCTGCGCGGCGCCGGAGGTCTTCATGAACCACATCGGCCGGGCGGGCACGCCCTTGCCGCCCTCCTCGGCGTGTTTGCGGTAGTTCAGGCCGATGCCGATGATGTTGGTCGGCACGACGGGAGCGAGCAGGGTGAAGGCACGGACGAGTTCACCGGAATCGGTGCGCGCCGCGCCGTCGTTCTCGAGTGTCCCACCCACGATCCGGCCGTCGGGCAGCCGGCAACGCACGAGCTTCATGTCGGCGAGTTTATCGCCGCGGGCCGGAGCGCTTCACAGTCCAAAGTGGCGCGCGGCGTGAGGCTGGGCCCGCGGCCGAGCCGCCGCCGTGCACCCGCTCCGGACGCGGCTCGGCCAGAGGCCTCGCCCTACCTCGGACCATTCCCGGCGGACGGCGGGGTGTTCGCCGCATAGGCCTTCGCCGCCGCGGCGCGGCCGCGGGCGGCGGCTGAGGCGATGAGCCACACGCCGGCGATCGCGAGGGCGAGCGAGAGCCATGCGCCGCGATTGAGTCCGAGCAACGGCGGGATGCCGGCGTCGTGTTCGCGGAACTGTTCGCAGAACACGCGCACGATGGCGTAGCCGAGGAGGAACTCGCCGGCGAGCCGACCGGGGCGCTGCGCCACGACAGGGGTGCACCAGATGCGCCATTGTGTGTAGACGAGCAGGAGCAGGCCCTCGGTCGCCGCCTCGTAGAGTTGCGAGGGATGGCGCGGGAGGATCCGCTCGACCGGCTGGCCCGGCGCGCTGCTCGTGAAGATCACGGCCCAGGGCACGTGCGACTCGATCACCTTTCCCCAGAGTTCGCCGTTGATGTAGTTGGCGATGCGGCCGAGCAGCAGGCCGGCCGGAGCGAGCGTCACGACGATGTCGCCCGTCGTGAAGAGCGAGAGGCGGTGTTTGTGGGCGGCCCACCACAGGCCGAGGAACACGCCGAGGAATCCACCGTGGCTGGCCATGCCGCCCTCCCACACGCGCAGCAGCTGGAGCGGCCGGTGCAGGAGCGTATCCAGATCGTAGAAGAGGAAAAAACCGAGCCGTCCGCCGATGAACGTGCCGAGCATGCCGGCGAACATCAGGTCGGCCTGGGCCGCGGGATGCAGCGGCGAACGACCGCGCCGCCAGTAGAGCCAGAGCAGGCCGGTCGCGATGACGAACCCGAGGATGTAGGCCAGTCCGTAGTAGCGGATGCCGACTCCCTCGCTGAACTCGATCAGGAACGGGTCTGGCTCGTGGACGTGGTACTGCGGCGGCATCGTGGAAACGCGCGCGGACGGGACGCGCGAGACGACGGTAGTGCCGCGTTCCGGTCGGCGGGAAGAACGAACAACGCCGCGGTTTCGCCACGAGGCGGGTTCCGTTTCCCTTTCCCGGTCGGGCCAGGCCTCCTTTTCCAGCCCGGCGAACTTCGCAGGGCAGGCTGGTCGAGCCGCAGCGTATCCCGGTGTCCCCGCGGCGCGGAGCGGAGCCCGCGCCCTACCGGTGATCGAGCGGCTCGAAACTCGCGCTAACGACGGGCGGGCTCTCGCGCGGCCCCACGGCCCTGGGGCGAGGTCGTCTTGTAGCCGCGCGAACGGGCGAGCTCGCGCATGTCGATCGCCACGTCGTCCTTCTCGAAGATCTCGCGGCCGATGATGTGCTCCATGATGTCCTCCATGGTCACGACACCGGCCACCGACCCGAACTCGTCGACCACGACCAACAGCTGCTGGTGCGTCTTCAGGCACATCTGAAGCGCGGCCGCACAGGTCACGGTCTCGGGGATGAAGTGGATCTCCTGCTTCAGGTTGCCCACGAGTTCGGCGTCCTGGTCGTTGGCCTTGGCCTTGAGCAGGTCGCGGCGCCGGACCAGGCCCACGACGTGGTCGAAGTTTTCCTGATACACCGGCATCCGCGCGAACGGGATGTTTTTGTGCTGGGCGAAGACCTCGGCGACCGTGCAGGCGGCGTCGATCGCGGTCACGACCGTGCGCGGGGTCATCACCTCGGAGACGCGCACCTCGTCGAGCGAGAGCGCGTTGGCGATCATGCGCGACTCGATGGGCGAGAGCTTGCCGGCCTTGGCGCTGCGCTCGGCGAGCATGATGATCTCCTCATCGGAGGTCGTCTCGCTTTCCGGCGGGCGACGGACGAAGAGGCGCACGGAAAGATTGCAGAGGTAGGTGATGGGCTGGAGCGCTTTGCAGATGAAGACGAGCGGCAGCGCGGCCACCGGCTGGATCGCCTCGCGGTAGGCGACCCCGAGGTTTTTCGGGATCACTTCGGAGAAGATCAGGATCACCACCGTGAGGGCTCCGGAGATCGCGCCGATCCAGACGTCGCCGAAAAGCTGGGCGGCCAGTCCGCCCACGATCGTCGCTCCGAGGGTGTTGGCGACGGTGTTGAGCGTGAGGATGGCGGAGATCGTTTCGCCGAGGTCGGTCTTGAGCTTCTCGAGCGCGAGGCCCCGCTTCGGCGACCGCTTCTTCAGGACCTCGACCTCCGTCACCGTCGTGCTCAGGATCATCGCCTCCATCAGGGAGCAGGCGAAGGACACGCCGATGGTGAACGCCACCGCGAGGACGAATGCAGTCATCGAACTCCCGGCGCGGCGGGAAATGACAAGGGACTCAGGACCCCCGAACTGGCGCGCGATATGCGTCCGGGGAGTTGACCCACAATGGTATCCATGAGAGCGGCACTGGTTATCCCGGGCGGGATATTATGCAAGCACGCCCGCGGGCGGCGAATGGGTTTGAGGCGGACCGGTGCCTGCCCTAATCGTTGGTTTTCATCGTGTTGACGGAACTCTTCATCGTTCTCGGGTTGTTGCTGGCCAACGGTTTGTTCGCCCTTGCGGAGATCGCGATCGTGTCCGCCCGCAAGGGGCACCTGCGCAAGCTCGCGAAAGGCGGCAGTGCGCGCGCCGCCGCCGCCCTGGCCCTGGCCGAGGCGCCGTCGCGGTTTCTTTCCACCGTCCAGCTGGGCATCACCTTGATCGGCATCGTGGCCGGTGCGTTCGGCGGCACCACCATCGCCAACAAACTCGCGCCCGTCTTCGAGCCCATGCTCGGCCGGCATGCCTTTGCCGTGGCGGTCGCCCTGGTCGTCGTCGGCATCGCCGTGCTCCAGATCGTCTTCGGCGAACTCGTGCCCAAGCGCATCGCGATCGCTCACCCCGAGCGGTATGCGATCTTCGTGGCGCGGCCGATGGCGCTGCTCGCGCGCATCGGCGGGCCGTTCGTTTCGGTCCTGGCCTGGGCGACCGAGGCCGTGCTCAAGGTCTTCGGCGTGGGCCGGGCCAGCGGCGCGAAGGTCAGCGATGAGGAGGTCTCGATGCTGATCGAGCAGGGCCTGAGCGAGGGAGTCTTTCAGGAGGCGGAGAAGCGCATGGTCGAGGGCGTGCTCCAACTCGATCATCTCACCGTGCCGGCGATCATGACGCCGCGCCCGAAGATCGTGTGGCTCGACCTCGACGATCCCGACGAGGTCAACTGGCGCAAGATCGTCGCCAGCGGGCACTCGCACTTTCCCGTGCACCGCGGCGGGCCGGACAACATCGTGGGCATGCTCGCGGTCAAGGCGCTGTGGGCCAACTCCGCCGCGGGGTTCCAGACGCCGATGCGCGACCTCCTGACCAAGCCGCTCTTCGTGCCGGAGACCGTCTCCGGCATCCAGATACTGGAGACGTTCAAGCGCTCCTCGCGGCACATCGCGCTCGTGACCGACGAGTTCGGCACGGTCAGCGGGATCGTCACCCTCATCGACGTGCTCGAGGCCATCGTCGGCGACATCCCGGCCCGCGGTCGCCCGGCCGGTCCCGAGTCAAACCGCCGCGCCGACGGCTCGTGGTTGATCGACGCCACCATGGCCATCGTCGATGTGCGCGAGGTGCTCGGCGTGGCGCACCTGCCCGACGAGGATCGCGCGGACTTCCAGACGCTCGGTGGATTCATCATGACGCACTTCGGCCGCATCCCCAAGGCGGGCGACTTCTTCGAGGCCGGCGGCTTTCGCTGGGAGGTCGTCGACATGGACCGCTTCCGCGTCGACAAGGTGCTCGTGTCGCGCCTCGCCACGCCGCCTCCGGCCGAGGAGGAAGTCGCAGGGTAGGGCGGCGTGCGCGCCATCTCCCCGAGCCACGCGACACGCGCGATGACCCCGCGGCCGACGTGCGCGTCCGCCGCGATGCAGCCGGAATCAGAAACGACCTTGCACGCCGCGCACGCGAGTCCTTAGTCGACGGCTTCCCATGTCCACGCTCCGGCGCACCTGTCTCCATGAATTCAACGCGGCCCGCGGCGCGCGTTTCGTGGACTTCGCCGGGTGGGAGATGCCGGTGCAGTTCAAGAGCATCCTCGACGAGCACCGCGCGGTGCGCTCGGGGGCGGGGCTCTTCGATGTGTCCCACATGGGCGAGATCGTCGTGCGCGGCCGCGGGGCCGGGGCGTTCATCGATCGCCTCGTGACCAACGATGTCTCGCGGCTCACGCCCGGCGGCGTGCTCTACTCGCCGATGTGCCATCCGAGCGGTGGCGTGGTCGACGACCTGCTCGTCTACATGCGCGCGCCGGAGGACTTTCTCCTCTGCGTCAATGCCTCGAACACTGCCAAGGACCTCGCCTGGATCCGGCGCAACGTCGGCGACTTCGCCGGCGAGGTCGAGGACCAGTCGGCACAGTGGGGACTGATCGCCCTCCAGGGTCCGCAGGCTCCGGCCATCCTGGAGAAACTCACGCCCGTGCCGCTGGGCGAGCTGCGCTACTATCGTTTTGCCGAGGCGCCTGTCGCCGGCGTGCTCTGCATCATCAGCCGCACCGGCTACACCGGCGAGCTCGGCTACGAGCTGTTCGTGCCGTGGGCGCAGGCCGAGGCGGTCGCGCTGGCGCTCGAGGAGGCCGGTCGCGCGCACGGACTCATGGCCTGCGGCCTGGGCGCGCGCGACAGCCTGCGCCTCGAAGCGGGCTTTTCCCTCTACGGCCACGAGATCGACGACGAGATCTCGCCCGTGCAGGCCGGGCTGATGTGGACGGTCAAGCTCGCGAAGCCCGCGGCCTTCATCGGCCAGGAGGCGCTCCTGCGGGAAAAGGCCGCCGGCCCGGCGCGTCGCGTCGTGTTTTTCCGCACCGGCGACCGGCGTATCATCCGCCCGGGTACGCCTGTGCTGCGGGGCGACTCCGCGGCCGGCCGCGTGCTCAGCGGCACGCTCTCGCCCGTGTGCAACGAGGCGATCGGCTCGGCCCTCGTCGATGCCGCGTCCGCCGCCTCCACCGAACTCACCGTCGACGTGCGCGGCCAGCGCGTGCCGCTCACGCTCACCAAGCCGCCCTTCGTCTCCCTTCCCAAGCAATCCTGAGGACCGCCTACGATGAACGTCCCGACCCATCTCCTCTACACCCGCGAGCACGAGTGGCTCAAGGTCATCGACGACGCCACCGCGCTCGTCGGCATCACCGACTACGCCCAGAACAGTCTCGGCGACATCACGTTTTGCGAATTGCCCAAGGCCGGTCGCAAGCTGCGCTGTGGCGAGACCTTCGGCGTGGTCGAGTCGGTCAAGGCCGCCTCGGATCTCTTCATGCCGGTCGATGCCGAGGTGCTGGAGGTGAATCCGCTCCTCGCCTCCGCGCCTGAGACGCTCAACAAGTCGCCTTACGAGGACGGCTGGATGCTCAAGCTCAAGGTGCTCAACCGCGCGCAGCTGCCCGGGTTGATGTCGCCCGAGGCCTACGAGAAGCACACCGCGGGTTGAGCGGCCGCGGCGTGCCGCCGCCGCCGAAATTCACCTTTACACCCCAGGGGGCGGCTTCGACACTGCGCCCCCTGTGCCGTCCGACGGCGCCGCGCTCCTGTAGTTCAATGGATAGAATGTTGGCCTCCGAAGCCGAAGATCCGGGTTCGACTCCCGGCGGGAGCACCAAGCTTCGCCTGTCGCGAAGCGCTGGTGTTTCAAAGCAAAGTTCTCAAAAGCCCGTTTTGAGAACCTATCGAAAGCCGTCCTGTTCGATGGATTGCCGAGCGGCGTAGCATCGACGGACGGTCCTCGACCTGACCGCTGATGCGGCCGCCTGTGGAACGGTTTGCGGTCAGAACTTTCGCACCACCCCAAGGCTGAAGCGTTGGGAGTCCAGGTCGATCTGAGCGACGTCCTCCACCCAGACGGCGTCCAGGCCGCCCGTCAGGGTCCAGGTCTCGTTGAGGTCATGGCTGACGCGCAAGCCGAAGGAGACTCCCCCGTCGCCCAAGGCGAGGTACTTGGCAAAAAGGTCCGCGCGGGTCTCCGGCCGGAAGCCGAGGCTCAGGCCGACCTCGACCGTCGCGCCGACATCGTCGCCGCCCGTTCCGTCGAAACCCGGGTCGGTCACCAGGCTGTCCAGGTCGGAGGTGCGCACGTACTCCACGCCGGCCTGAATGTAGCCGTCGAGGTTCCAGGTGTCCCACGACTTGAGTGCTCGCATCGTCCCGATGCTGGCATTCACCTGCACCAACCCGGCGTCACCATCCAGACGGGAGAGGTCGGCCACGCCGCGCGTGTACCACACCTCACCCAGGAGCATGTGCCCGTCGACGCGCAGTCCATACATGTCCAGATCCTCCTCGCCGCCGTCCGGCGCTTCGGAACCGGCCGGCCCGTCCAGTTCGAACGAACCGGTGTGCAGGGAAAGTCCAAGGTGGTTGTGCCGCCAGGGGTGGTCGGCGAGGGCGGTGGTTGCGGCGGCAAGAGTCAGGACGAGAAGAGCGAGTGGTGTCGTGTGTTTCATGTCGTACTTTCAGTGATTGAGGATAGTTGGCGGGTTGGGAGGGCGAGGTCGTGCAGAGGTGCCGGCTCGCCTTCGATTTCGCGTAGGGCGAAGCGAATCGGCGCTACTGTCTAGTATTTGTCTAACATGTCAACAAAGTGTCTCCGATGTTGTCTATTAATGCGCGTAAAGTGCTAACCAAGAACATTATGTATCGGAGATCGACTCAGGCTTCGGCCTTGGAAGAGCCGGCCAGGTCGCGCCGCCGCGAGCCGGGCGCGCCCGGCGGCGATGCCCTCGATCTCGTTCATCGGCGCGACGGCCTCGGCGAAGTCAGCGGGCAGTGCGTCGAGGTTGCGCCGATCCATCGTTTCCGGGCCCGGTCGTGGCATATGCCGTGCTTGAGGCGGTGCGTAACACCTTTTGCACAAAACGTAGCACTCGACCCATGATCCTACCCTCGCTTCTCCGCCGCCTCGCCCTGGTTTCCGTCGCTTCGCTCGCCCTCGTCGGCCGACTCGCCGCCGAGCCGCTCAAGCTCGCCTACTCTGATTGGCCGGGCTGGACGGCCTTCGCCATCGCCGGCGAGAAGGGCTGGTTCAAGGAGGCGGGTGTCGAGGTCGAGCTGCTCTGGTTCGAGTACGGCCCGTCGATGGAGGCGTTCACCGCCGGCAAGTGCGACGCCGTGATGGTGACCAACGGCGACGCCCTCGTCACCGGCGCGGGCGGTGCGAAGAACGTGATGATCCTCGTGACCGACTTTTCCAACGGCAACGACATGATCGTCGCCCGTCCCGGCATCGACAGCATCGAGCAACTCGCCGGCAAGAAGATCGGCATCGAGATCGGTTTCGTCCCGCACCTGCTCCTGCTCAATGGTCTCCAGAAGGCCGGTCTCTCGGAAAAGGACGTCGAGCTCGTACCCACGCCGACCAGCCAGACGCCGCAGGTGCTCGCGTCCGGTCAGGTCGACGCCATCGCCGCCTGGCAGCCGAACTCGGGTGAGGCGCTCCGGGCGCTGCCCGGATCGAAGGCGGTCTACACCAGCGCGAACGAGCCCGGCCTGATCTACGACACGATCGCCGTCTCGCCCCAGAGTCTCGCCGCGCGCCGCGCCGACTGGGTCAAGGTCGTGAAGGTGTGGGACCGGATCGTCGCCTACCTGCGCGATCCCGCCACGCGCGAGGACGGCATCAAGATCATGGCCGCCCGCGCCGGCGTCGAGCCCGGCGTGTATGCGCGGTTCATGGCCGGCACGCAGTTCCTTTCGCTCGGCGAGAGCGTGAAGATCTTCGCCTCGAAGGCCGAGGGCTTCGGCTCGCTCGCCGGCTCCACCGCGATCGCCAACGAGTTCAACGTGGCCAACGAGGTGTATAAGGAATCCCAGGACATCGCCTCGTATATCGACGCGACCCTGACGGTCGACGCGCTCAAGAAGTGACGCCGGCTCCCGCCGGACGCGGCCTTCGATCCCGGCGGTCCGCCCCGCGCTGACGGGCGGGTCGCCGGATCGCGCCCACCTCGACCCCGCCCCAGGAAAACGCCATGGCCCGCGCCCGTCTGTTCGACGTCCGTCAGGAACTCCCGCCCCGGCAGCGCCGCCTGTTCGGCCTGCTCGCGCTGGTGCTCCCGCTCGCCGTGTGGAGCCTGGTGAGCTACGTCCCGTTCCTCTGGCACCCGATGATCGCGGTCGCGGAACCCGGCGATGTGTCGTGGATGAAGCCCGGGCAGCTCCTCCCGCGCGAGGACTTTGCCCGCGAGGTCGCCCGCATGCAGGAGGCGGGTGGCATCGTGCCGTCCGGCGAGCGCGCCAATCCTATCTACCTGCCCGCGCCGCATCGCGTCGCGGCCGCGCTCTACAGCGCATTCACCACCGAGCCGCGGCTGCGCGGCGATCTCTGGCTGCATGAGAGCCTTGCGATGAGCCTGAAGACGATCCTTCTCGGCTTCCTCATCTCGTCGGCCATCGGCCTGCCGCTCGGCATCCTCTGCGGGGCCTTCGCCGCCGTGTCGCGCGTGACCGAGCCCTTCGTGGATTTCATCCGCTACATGCCGGCGCCGGCGTTCGGCGCGCTCATGGTCGCCATCTTCGGGATACACCTCGAGCCGAAGATCGCGATCATCGTCATCGGCACGTTCTTCCAGCAGGTGCTCGTCGTGGCCAACACCGTGCGCAAGGCCGACCCCTGCCTGCTCGAGGCCGCGCAGACGCTCGGCGCGCGCCGCCGCCACCTCGTGCTGCGCGTGCTCGTGCCCGCCAGCCTGCCCGACCTCTACAACGACCTTCGCATCCTCCTCGGCTGGGCCTGGACCTACCTGATCGTGGCCGAGGTGGTGGGCGTGAGCTCGGGCATCACGTTTTTCATCAACCAGCAGGCGAAGTACCGGAACTTCGAGAACGTCTATGCCGCCATCGTCATCATCGGCGTGATCGGCCTGCTCTCCGACCAGGTGCTCGCCTTCGTCGGCGACCGGCTCTTCCCGTGGCGGAACCCGCGCCCCAGCCGGGTGCGCACGCTCGTGACCCGGCTCTTCGCCGGGCGCGACGTCACCCTGTTCGACTGACCCCGTCCCGACCATGGCGTATCCGAAGTCCAGCGACACCGACGGCCTGCCCGACTACCGCGCCCAGGCGCCCGCCGTGGCCGAGCGCTTCCGCCGGCTCAAGGAGCGCCCGGTCGTGCTCGAGGTCGACCGGCTTGGGCGGGAGTTTCCCGGCGAGCACGGCATGGTCACGGCGCTGCGCGACGTGTCCTTCCAGGTGCACCGGCGCGAGTTCGTCTGTGTCATCGGCCCGTCCGGCTGCGGCAAGTCCACGCTCATCCGCATGGTCGCCGGACTCGATCGCCCGACGAGCGGGCGCATGCTGCTCGACGGTCGCGAGGTATGCGGCCCGGGCCCCGACCGCGGCATGGTCTTCCAGGGCTACACGCTTTTCCCGTGGCTCACGGTCACGCGCAATGTGATGTTCGGCCTCGAGATGCAGGGCATCGATCGCACCAGCGCCGAGGCGCGCGCGCGGGAGTGGATCGACCTCGTCGGCCTCGGCAAGTTTGCGCAGGCCTATCCCGCGCAGCTCTCCGGCGGCATGAAGCAGCGCACCGCCATCGCGCGCGCCCTCGCCGCCAATCCCCGCATCCTGCTCATGGACGAGCCGTTTGGTGCGCTCGACGCGCAGACCCGCGCGCAGATGCAGACGCACCTGATGGAGATCTGGCGCAACGTCGACGTGACCATCCTCTTCATCACGCACGACCTCGACGAGGCGATCCTCCTCGCCGACCGCATCCTCGTGCTCAAGGCCAACCCCGGCGAAGTCCAGGAACTCATCGAGGTGCCCGTGCCCCGCCCGCGTTCGCTCGCGCAGTTGACCGAGCCGGAGTTTCTCGCCACGCGCCGCCGCCTCGACGCACTCATCCATCCGCCGCAGCCCGCCCACGCGGGCGAACCCGAGAGACTCCCGATCGTGCGCCTCACCCAGGTCGGCGACGATGTGGAGTAGGGCGTCCGCTTCGGGAATCTCAAATCTCAGATTTCAAATCTCAGATCCCGGATCTGCGATCCCGCCCTCCGCCCACCTCCCATGATCTCCGCATCGACAGCGTCCGCCGTCTCGCCGACGATTCCGGTCATGCCCCGATCGAAACGCGCCTCCGACAAGGTCACCCGCTTCAGCGTCTCGCTGCCCGAGAGCCTGCTCGACGAGCTCGACGAAATGGTGCGTCGTCGCGGATTCCAGAGCCGCTCGCAGGCCGTCGCAGCCCTCGCGCGCGACGGGCTCGTGGAGTTCGCCAGCGAGATCGGCACCGGCTCGGTCGCGGGCACGATCAGCCTCGTCTACGACTACCGCAAGAAGGACCTCCAGGCCCGCCTCTGCGAGATCCAGCATCGCTACTACCTGCTCATCGTCACCTCCATGCATGTGCATCTCGAGCACCACAACTACCTCGAGGTGCTCCTCGTGCAGGGCCCCGCGGCCGAGCTGCGCAAACTCACCGACGAACTCGTCACCTGCAAGGGCGTCAAGAACGGCCGGCTCAACCTCACCGCCGCCGCCATGCCCCCGCTCGTGAAGTAGCGAGCGACCGAGGGTGGGGCGGGGCCTCCGGCCGGGCCGCGATCGAAGCGAGAAAACCCTCCACTTCCGGCACACTCCTTGCAGTAACACAAAATGCTCGAAACGTAACACCGCTCCGCTTTCCTCCGCCTCCCGCCATGTCCACCACCGCACCGCTCTTCACGAAGACGCTGACCCACGCCGGCATGTGGTCGGGCGTGATCTCGCGCGGCAAGACCCTGCGCCTCACCGCCTTCGAGGCCGGTGCCAATGTCGGCGTCTTGCTCTTCAACGCGGATCTCACGGTCGAGCGTTACAACATGCCGGATACGCTCAAGGGGCAGCACATCTTTCATGTGCGCCATCCCTTCTGCCTGCACTCGGACATGGGCCGGCTGCTCGCCTCGATCACGGCCGACACCGTCGGCTGGCACGACACGGTCTGCGGGTGCTCCGACGCCGCGCTCGTCGCGGCGAAGTACGGCACGCAGACCTACCAGACGCATCGCAACGACTTCTTCCGCAGCGGGCGCGAGTGTTTCCTGATCGAGCTCGCGAAGTGGGGCCTGGGCGAGCGCGACCTCGTGCCGAACCTGAATCTCTTCAGCAAGGTCGTGGCCGACGCCGCGGGCAGGCTCTCGTTCGTGTCCGGTCACTCCAGGGCCGGCGACCACATCGACCTGCGTCTCGAGCTCAACACGCTCGTCGTGCTCAATACCTGCCAGCATCCCCTCGACCCCGACACCACCTACCGCCCGCGCTCGGTGAAGCTCGAGGTCCTCGCCGCCGCGCCCGGCCCGGTGCCCGCCGACGATCCCTGCCGCCGCTCGCGCCCCGAGAATCACCGCGCCCTCGAAAACACCGAAGCCTATCACGCCCTGCGCGCCTAGCGGCGCATCCCTGGAGGGCGGACCTCCCGGTCCGCCGCGCCTGCGACTCCGCCCCCGCACCGCCATGAACACACTCACCGAAAGCCCGCTCACACCCGCCACCGCCTCCTATCGCGAGACCGTCCTCGCCGGCGACCACTGGTCGCGCGTGATCCGGCGCGGCCAGATCCTCCGCTTCGTCGACGTGGAGGGCAACCAGGCCGCGGATACGCTCTTCTACGACGCGCACGACACCGACAACCGCTACAGCGCGAGCGACACCATCCGCCACCAGGGAGCGCTTTATCTCTCCACCGGCACGCGTCTCATGTCCACGCGCGGCGACGTGCTGCTGACCATCGTGGCCGACACCTGCGGCCGCCACGACACGCTCGGCGGCGCCTGCTCGCGCGAGAGCAACACCATGCGCTATGCGCACGACAGGGAGTTCATGCACGCCTGCCGCGACAGCTTCATCCGCGGCGCGCAGACCTGCGGCTGCGGCCACGACTTCGGCAAGCGCGACATCACCTGCAACATCAACTTCTTCATGAACGTGCCTGTCACCCCGGACGGCCGCCTCACCTTCGAGGACGGCGTGTCGGGCCCGGGCCGCTACGTCGAACTCCGCGCCGAGCGCGATGTCCTCTGCCTCCTCTCCAACTGCCCGCAGCTCAACAACCCGTGCAACGCCTACAACCCGACGCCGATCGAGGTGATCGTGTGGGGCTGAGGCTGAAGTACCACCGATGGCACGGATCACAGAGATCAAAGCCACAGACAGCGTGAAACCACGAATGAACACGAATGGACACGAATGGAGAAGGCGCTCAGTCGCCCCATCGGGACCTGTCTGGATTCGTGTCTATTCGTGTCCATTCGTGGTTCTTCCCCGCCTTGGTCGTCTCTGATCCGTGTCCATCCGTGTTCATCCGTGGTTAAGAAAATGCCTTTCTCGAAAGTCCTGATCGCAAACCGCGGAGCCATCGCCTGCCGCGTCATCCGCACACTGCGGCGCATGGGCATCCAGTCCGTCGCGGTCTACTCGGAGGCCGACGCCGGTTCGCTCCACGTCGACATGGCCGACGAGGCGATCGCGATCGGCCCGGCGCCGGCCGCGCAGAGTTATCTCGTGGTCGAGAAGATCCTCGAGGCCGCGAAGCGCACCGGCGCGCAGGCGATTCATCCCGGCTACGGATTTCTCTCGGAAAATCCCGGCTTCGCGGAGGCGTGCGCCGCGGCCGGCATTGTCTTTATCGGACCCAAGCCCGACCAGATGCGGCGCTTCGGATTGAAGCACACCGCGCGTGAGATTGCGCAGCAGCAGAACGTGCCGCTGCTCCCCGGCACGCCGCTGCTCGCCAGCGCCGCCGAGGCGCTCGCCGCGGCTGAGCGTATCGGCTTTCCGGTGATGCTGAAGAGCACGGCGGGCGGCGGCGGCATCGGCATGCAGCTCTGCTGGAACGCCGCCGAGCTCGAGCCCGCCTTTGAGCGCGTCGACCGCCTGAGCCGCGCCAACTTCAAGGAGAGCGGCCTCTACCTCGAGAAGTACGTGCAGCGCGCCCGCCACATCGAGGTGCAGATCTTCGGCGACGGCCGCGGCCATGTCGTGGCGCTCGGCGAGCGCGACTGCTCCATCCAGCGCCGCAACCAGAAGATCATCGAGGAGACGCCCGCGCCCCGGCTCTCCGACACGACGCGCGCCGAGTTGCTCGCCTGCGCGGAAAAGCTCGGGCGAGCCGCCGGTTACGAGAACGCGGGCACGGTCGAGTTCGTCTATGACGACACTACCGGCGCGTTCTACTTCCTCGAGGTCAACACGCGCCTGCAGGTCGAGCACGGCGTGACCGAGGAAGTCACGGGCGTCGACCTCGTCGAATGGATGGTGCGCCAGGCGGCGGGCCAGCTCGATCTCTCGTCCTACGAGCGGCGTGCGAGCGGCGCGTCGATCCAGGTGCGCCTCTATTCGGAGGATCCCGGGAGGAATTTCCAGCCGTCGACCGGTGTGCTCACGGAAATGGTCTTCCCACGCGGCGCGCGCATCGAGACGTGGGTCGCGCGCGGCAGCGAGGTGAGTCCGTACTACGACCCGATGATCGCGAAGATCATCGTGCGCGGCGACGACCGCGCCGGCGCGCTTGCCAAGCTCGAGCAGGCGCTGGCCGACACGCGCGTCGGCGGTCTCGAGACCAATCTCGCCTACCTGCGGCAGATTCTCGCCACCGACGCGTTTCGCTCGGGCGAGGTTTTCACGCGGTACCTTGAGAAACTTCCCTACACCGCGCCGACGTTCGAGGTGCTCGAAGGCGGCACGCAGACCACCGTGCAGGATTTTCCCGGGCGCCTCGGCCATTGGGATGTGGGCGTACCGCCGTCTGGCCCGATGGACGCGCTCGCCTTCCGTCTCGCCAACCGCCTCGTCGGCAATGCGCCTTCCGCCGCCGGGCTCGAGATCACGCTCAGCGGTCCGACCCTGCGCTTCGCGAGCGACGCCGTGATCGCGCTGACCGGAGCCGCGACCGCAGCGACACTCGACGACAAGCCCGTCGCGTTCTGGCGCGCCGTGCGCGTGAAGCGCGGCCAGACGCTGCGCTGCGGCGCGATCAGCGGGGCCGGCATGCGTGCGTATCTGGCGATCCAGCACGGCCTCGATGTGCCCGACTATCTCGGCAGCAAGAGCACGTTCACGCTGGGCCTGTTCGGCGGTCATGCGGGGCGCGCGTTGCGCACGGGCGATGTGTTGCGGGTGAATGAGGGCTCGCTTCTTGGCGAGCGCGCCGAACCGAAGCTGCTGAAACTCCCCGCCGCCCTCATCCCGACCTGCTCACGCGAATGGGCGATCTCGGTCCTCTACGGCCCGCACGGCGCACCGGACTTTTTCCAGCCCGAGGACATCGCGGACCTCTTCAGCGCGACCTACGAGGTGCATTTCAACTCGGCTCGAACCGGCGTGCGCCTCATCGGCCCGAAGCCGCGCTGGGCGCGCACCGACGGCGGCGAGGCCGGCCTGCATCCGTCGAACATCCACGACAACGCCTATGCCATCGGCGCGATCGATTTCACCGGTGACATGCCGATCATCCTCGGTCCGGATGGTCCGAGTTGCGGCGGATTCGTCTGCCCCGCGACGATCATCGCCGCCGACCTATGGAAGATCGGCCAGCTCAAGCCCGGCGACAAGGTGCGGTTCGTGCCCGTGACCGCCGCCGAGGCCCGCGCCCGCGAGGTCGCGCAGGAAGCCGCGATCGAGACGCTCCAGCCGCTGCGCGGCTGGAAATCTCAGAGCTCAAACTTCAGATCTCAAGTCCCGCCGGTGGAGCCGGCGGTGCTCCACACGACCCCCGCCCGCGGCAATCTTCCCGCCGTCTGCTACCGCCGCGCCGGCGACAAGTACCTGCTCGTCGAATACGGCCCGCTCGTGCTCGACCTCGACGTGCGGTTCCGCGTCCACGCGCTGCAGCAGTGGCTCGAGCAGAACCACACGCCCGGCCTGCTCGACCTCACGCCGGGCATCCGCTCGCTCCAGGTGCACTACGACAGTCGTGTGCTGCCGCTCGAGCGGCTGATGGAGACGCTGCTCGACGCCGAGGCCCACCTGCCCGACGCCGATGCGATGGAGGTGCCCTCGCGCATCGTCCACCTGCCGCTCTCGTGGGAGGACGAGTCCACGCTGCTCGCGATCCGCAAGTACATGCAGACCGTGCGCAAGGACGCGCCGTGGTGCCCGAGCAACATCGAGTTCATCCGCCGCATCAACGGCCTCGACTCCGTCGACGAGGTGAAGCGCATCGCCTTCGACGCAAGCTACCTCGTCTATGCGCTGGGCGACGTCTACCTCGGCGCGCCCGTCGCCACGCCCTACGACCCGCGTCACCGGCTCGTCACGACGAAGTACAATCCCGCCCGCACCTGGACTCCGGAGAACGCCGTCGGCATCGGCGGCGCGTATATGTGCATCTACGGCATGGAGGGCCCGGGTGGATACCAGTTCATCGGCCGCACCATCCAGATGTGGAACCGCTGGAGTCAGACCGCGGACTTCGTGGACGGCAAGCCGTGGCTGCTGCGCTTCTTCGACCAGATCCGCTTCTACGAGGTGAGCGCCACCGAGTTGCTGCGCCTTCGCGAGGACTTCCCGCGCGGGCGTTTCAAGCTCCGTACCGAGGAGACGACGCTGCGCCTGCGCGACTACCACGCATTCGTGCGCGCCAACGCCGGGTCGATTACCGCCTTCGAGCAAAAGCGCCAGCGCGCCTTCGCCGAGGAACGCCACCGCTGGGAGGTCTCGGGTCAGCTCAATTTTTCCGCCGAGTCCGAGTCGGCCGCCGCGCTCGGTGACACGAAACCGATCCCGCCGGGCCACAAGGCGATCATCGCCCACGTTCCCGGCAACGTGTGGAAGATAAACGTCGCCGCCGGCCAACCGATCGCCCGCGATCAGGCACTCGTCGTGCTGGAGTCGATGAAGATGGAAATCTCCGTCGTCGCACAAGAGCCCGGCACCGTCACCGAAATCCACTGCGCAGAAGGCAGACCCGTCCAGGCCGGCGACGTCCTCGCCATCCTCAAACCCGATGCGTGATCGAATTCCGAAGGTAGGGCGAGGCCTCCGGCCGGG
>Ga0315910_10001464_pt1 | contig 21615 bp, 20 predicted proteins | sample EdamamesoilMG_FD_204470 | JGI IMG/M metagenome (GOLD analysis project Ga0315910, IMG submission 204470) | Garden soil microbial communities collected in Santa Monica, California, United States - Edamame soil | ecosystem: Environmental > Terrestrial > Soil > Garden | place: USA: California...
CGAGGCGGAGGTGGCGCTGCAGCAGCTCCGAGATCGCTCGGGGGGGCAGGCGCCGCCCGAGCTGGCGCAGTCCGAATCGGCACTCCGGCAGGCGAGCCAGGCGTTCGACGCCGAGAATTTCGGGGGCGCGGTCTATCTCGCCACCCAGGCGAAGCGGGTGGCGAGCGCCGGTCGCGGCCGGCTGGCGGAGACCGGAGGGACGGCCGCACGTCCCAACGAACGCCCCTTCGCCCTTCCGGTCCCCCTCACGACGACTTCGACCGCCAACCTCCGGGAATCGCCGGCCGGCGGTGCCACGGTGGTCACACGCGTGCCCGCCGGGACCGCGCTCACGGCGTATTCCTATGAACAGGAATGGCTCAAGGTCGCTACCGCCGATGGCGTGAGCGCCTGGGTCCACCAGAGCGTGGTGCGGAGCGCCTCTCCCCGCTAGTCGGCGGAGGTGATCCGGTTCCGGCCCGACTGCTTGGAGCGATAGAGGGCACCGTCCGCGGCGGCGATCAACGCTTCCGCGGACTTTCCGTGGTCGGGGAAGCGGGCCATCCCGATCGAGACGGTCACACGCACTTCCTTCCCGTCCTCGATCTTGAAGACCGTCTCCTCGACCGTCGCGCGGATGTTCTCGGCGAGGTGCAGCGCCCCCGCCGCCGGGGTCTCGGGGAGGATCAGCAGGAACTCTTCGCCGCCGAAGCGCGCGACGGTGTCGCCCCGGCGCGTGCAGTCGCCGAGGAGCTTCGCCATCTGCCGGAGCACCGCGTCGCCGGACGGATGACCGTAGGTGTCGTTCAGCACCTTGAACTTGTCGACGTCGAGCATCAGGACCGAGAAGCTGCGATGGTGCCGGTCGTGGCTCAGGAGTTCGCGCGTAAGCTCGGCGTCGAGCCGGCGGCGGTTGGCGAGCCCGGTGAGCCCGTCGGTCACCGAGAGGAGCTCGAGCGCCGTCCGCCCCTCGCGGAGCTTCTGGACCATGTCGTTGAAGACCCCGGTGAGCTGCGCCACTTCGCCTCCGCCGGAGACCGGGACCGTCACGTCGAGGTCCCCGCGGGCCACCGAGTCGGCGGCCCGAGAGAGCCGCTCGAGGGGGAGCACCACCAGGAGCCCGAGCCCGTAGGCGAGCGACCCGACGCCCAGGAGGAGTACCAGGGTGAGGAGGATCGTCTTGTTGCGGAGGCTACGGATGTCGGCGAAGGCGGTCTCGACCGGGATGGCGGCGATGGTGAGCCACTCGCCGCCGGAGACGGAGCGGAGCTTCCCGATCACCTCGACGCCGTCGGGGGCGGTGTAGACGGTCGACCCGGTGGTGTCCATCTCCAGCTGCCGCTGCAGCGCTCCGGGGAGGGAATCGTTGTTCCCGCCGAACTGGACCACCGGCTTGCCGTTGGACCGGAACACGAGGAGCCGGTCGTCCGCCCCCGAGACGAACTCCTGCAGTGACGCCTTGAGCCGCCGGAGGTCGAGCCGGGCGACGAGGACGCCGAGGAAGCGGTCGGAGCCGCTCCGGATCGGGATCGCCACGTCGATGGTGGTCCCCGAGTCGCCGGGGGCGGCCTCGGGGTCGCCGAAGATGTAGTCCTCCCCTTCGCGGAACTTCCGGAGCCAATCCCCCTCGAAGTTCGGCCGGGCGGCGCTCCGGCCGGTGAACGCCACGACGCGGAGGTCGCGGGTGAGGACGGTCAGCTCGGCGATCTCGGGGGTCCGCTCATTGACCGAGTTCAGGTAGTCGCGGAGCCGCCGGGAATCCCCGCTCCCCCGCTCGACCTGGTCCATCACCACCGGGGAGCCCCGGTAGACCTCCATATCGTTCACCCGCTCCCGGAACCAGAGCCCCACCTGGCGCGCCGAGTGCTTGCTGGCGACGTCGAGCTGCTGGATGAGCTTCTCCTCGATGGCCCGGCGGTTCTGGGCGTACGAGATCCACCCGGTGGCGAGCGACGGGATCAGGGTCGCCACCATCGCGAGCGTGATGATGGTGGTCCGGACGCTCCGGAGCCCGACGCGACGCAGCAGGTCGCCGGCGCGGGATTCCCAGAGGGCCTGAAGCTTGTTGGGGAGCAGAGGGGAGGGAGACGGCACGGATTGAAGATGCGAGGGGGAGGGCCGGGGCGCCACCCGGGGTGCCCGGGGCTCCCCAGGACCCCCGGCGCGACGCATCTTGCTTCACTATGGCCGACCAGACCGAAGTCCCCCTCTCCGAGCTGGGCCCCTTTTCGCGGATCGCTTCCTTCGCGATGGAGGTGGCCCAGCTCATCTCCCCGATCGCCTGGCTCGGCCGGGTGGTCCCCGCCCTCAAGCCGTACGGACGGATCACCGCGGCCGATGTCGCCGACGACACCTTCATCGTCCGCCGGGCGCGGGCGGTGGAGTGGTACATCCTGGCCTGCGTGGGGATCGAGGCGGCGATCGTGGCGGCCCTCCTCGCAGGGATCTCGGTCCCGGAGTCGGCGCGACCGATCCTCTACCTGCTGGTGGGGGTCCGGATCATCGAGATCCTGCAGAAGGCCTTCGCGGTGACGGTCTTCGCGCGCCTCTCCCGGCGCACCGACGACTCGATCGTCTCGGCACCGCGGATGGTCTTTCTCGCCTTCGTGAACTTCGCCGAACTCGCGGCCTGCTTCGGGACCATCTACGCGCTCGACCTCTCCAGGCTCCACGGCGCCGACGGGGTGGTCGCGGCGTACTACTTCTCCCTCATCACCCAGCTCACCATCGGCTTCGGCGACATCGTCCCGACCGGGTACCTCCGGCTGGTGGTCGTGATGCATGGTGCCGTCGCGGTGGCGTTCTTCACGCTGGTCTTCGCGCGACTGATGACGGCGCTGCCGGAGCTGACGGGGCCGGGGCGGAAGGGGCAGACATGACGCGCGCCACCCTGACGCTTGCCGCCATCCTCGTTCTCCCCGGGATGCTCGCGGCTCAGCAGATGGCGTTCGTCGTCGACCCGGCGTGGCTCCCGGAGCGGATCGAACAGCGCCGCGAGGGGGTTGCAGGGTCTGCGTACTGGGATGTGATCCACTTCTCGAATGGGAAGCGTCTCGTCACCAGGATGTTCGACATCGAGATCCTCGGGCAGCTCCCCCGTGCCGGGAGGCCCCCGTTCCTCCTCGTCGGTGGATTCGAGTGCAATGCTTGCGATGTCCAGAGGGCGGTGTTCGCGGTCCCCTCGGAGGTGGACAGCCTGACCGCCCTGCCTCCCAGCTATACCTATCCCGGGACCTTGTCCTTCGGGGAGGCCGAGGAAGGTCCCTCACACAAGGGCCGCCTCTTCGTCGGCCGATGCCTCGCCGGTGATGCGCCGCAAGCCGTCTGGTTCCAGTCGGACCGGGACTCGACAGGCAAATGGCAAGAGAGCGTATTCGAGCTCGCTCCGACCACCGACTCTCTCTTGGGCCGGTTCCTGACCCCCAAGCCACAGTTAAGAGCGACCCTCGCGCGAATCTCGATCGGTGCCTGCTTCGAAGTGCGCGGGATCGAGAACTGGGGCGGCTAGGGAATAGGAGACCGCGCACCCTCCCACCCGGGAAAGCGCGCGGCGCTCTTATCTGTCTAACTGTCGAACCGTCTAACTGTCTACCTGTTCACGGCGTAGCGGGCGGCGCGCTCAACTGCTCCCACAGGTACGCATACCGCACCGCCGTCATCTTGGCGCGCTGCTCCGGGGTGACCCCCGAGCCGTGGCCCCCTTCGACGTTCTCGTAGTACATCACCGGGTATCCCATCGCCTCCATCCGGGCCGCCATCTTCCGCGCGTGGCCGGGGTGGACCCGGTCGTCGCGGGTGGTGGTGGTGATGAGGGGGCGGGGATACTTCTGCCCGGCCCGGATGTTCTGGTACGGCGAGTACTTCTCGATCCAGGCCCGCTGTTCCGGGATGTCGGGGTTCCCGTACTCCGCCATCCAGCTCGCGCCGGCGAGGAGCCGGTGATAGCGGAGCATGTCGAGGAGGGGGACGTCGATCGCCACCGCACCATAGAGCTCCGGGTGCTGGGTCATCGCGACCCCCATCAGGAGACCGCCGTTGCTCCCGCCGTTGATGCCGAGGTGCTGGGCGGAGGTGATCTTCCGGGCGATCAGGTCCTGCGCGACCGCGGCGAAGTCGTCGTAGGCGCGCTGGCGGTTCTCGTTCTGCGCCGAGCGGTGCCAGGCGGGGCCGAATTCACCGCCGCCGCGGATGTTGGCGAGGACGTAGACCCCGCCGCGCTCGAGCCACGCCTTGCCGACCGTGGCGCTGTAGCTCGAGGTGAGGCTCACCTCGAAGCCGCCGTAGCCGTAGAGGAGGGTCGGGGCGGCTCCGTTCTGCGGCAGGTCCTTCTTCCGGACCACGAAGTAGGGGACCTGGGTCCCGTCGGTGGAGCGGGCGCGGAACTGCTCGATCGACATCCCGCGGGCGTCGAACTGCGCCGGGAGGCGCTGCACCTCACGGATCCGCCCGTCGGCCTCGTGGACGTAGAGGGTCGTCGGCTGGAGGAAGCTCGAGTAGGTGAAGAAGAAGCGGTCGGAGGTGGGGGAGAGGTCGGCGAGGCCGACGGTCCCCTGCGCCGGGGCCTGCACCTCGCTCTTCACCCAGCGGCGCCCGTCGCGGCGGAACTTCCAGAGCTTTCCCTCGACGTTGTCGAGCACGCTCACCAGGAGCGCGCTCTTGGTCACGCTGATCCCGCTGATCGTCATCGTCGCGGTGGGGGTCACCACCTCGGTGAACTCCCGCTTCCCGGCGAGGAAGTCATCGAGCTTCATCGCGATGACGGCGCCGACCGGCCAGGTCTTGCCGCCGACGGTCCAGGGGCTCCGCACGTAGACGATCAGCTGGTCCTGGAAGAACTCGGGGTCGGCGTCGAGCTGGATGTCGATGGGGACGAGCTTCCCGCCGCGCCAGAGGGAGGTCTTCCCCTCGAAGAAGCGGGGACGGAACGACACCAACGCCTGCATCCCGGTCGCGGTCTCATACGAGCCGGCCCACGCCCCCATGTCGGAGGTGTCGGCCTCGAAGACGGTGGTGGCGTTCGCCAGCGGGGTGCCGCGCTTCCAGAGCTTCACGGTGCGCGGATATCCCGACCCCGTGAGCGATCCCGGACCCCAGTCGGTGCTCACGAGCAGCGTGTTCTGGTCGACCCAGGCGCTCGAGCTCTTCGCCTCGGGGAGCGTGAAGCCTCCGTCGACGAATTGCTTGGTGACGAGGTCGAACTCCCGCACCTCCCGCGCGTCGGAGCCGCCGCGGGAGAGCCCCACGAGGCAGAGCCGCTCCCCGGGGGCGAGGCAGCTCATCCCGCCGAACGCCCACGGCACGTTCTCCTCGCGCGCGAGCGCGTCGATGTCGAGCACCGTCTCCCAGACCGGCGCACCGGCGAGGTACTTGTCGAGCGGCGAGCGCCGGTAGTAGCCCCGCGGATGCTCGGCGTCGGTCCAGTAGTTGTACGCGTACTCGCCGCGGACCGTCGGGTAGACGATCCGGTCACGCGAGTTGAGGATCGTCAGCACCTGCTGCTCGATCGTGCCGAAGATGGGGTCTTTGCCGAGTTCCGCGATCGTCGCGCTGTTGTGCTGGGTGACCCACTCGAGGGCGCGTGTCCCTTCGACCTCTTCCAGCCAGAGGAACGGGTCGTCGGCAGCGGGAGCAGGGGTACCCTGCGCGGCGGCGGGGGTGGTCATCGGCGAGGCGGCCAGGAGCGAAAGGGCGAGGACGGCGGTCAGTGAACGTTCCATAGTGTTCCCGGATGGCCGGAGTGAGAGATGGGGTATCCTATCCTCTCGACGAGCATGTCGGTAGGAGAGGCGTCCCCCGCTTGCTACCTTGCCGTCGTCCCCCGATCCTCCGAGTCATGGCGAAGCCCAAGAGACGGCACCGGGTCGCTCCCTCCTCCGCGGACCAGGCAGGTCCCGACCTCCCCGCCCGCGGCCCGGCCGACGGGTGGGTGTGGGCGGCCGCGGTGGCACTGATCGCGGTGACGTCGGTCAACGCCTGGAACAACCGGTATGTCCTCAACCCCGATGGGGTGTCCTACCTCGACCTGGCCGAACGCCTCTCGGCCGGTGACTGGGGGGCCTTCGTGCAGGGGTACTGGTCACCGGTCTACCCGGCGCTCCTCGCCCTCGTGTCCGCGGTCGGCGGGCACGCTCCGACGGCGCTCCTGACCGCGGCGCACGCGCTCAATGCCCTCGCCGTGGTCGGCACGATCGTTCTGCTCTGGTGGTGGGGGAGGCGGTCCGGGGGGAGCCTTTTCACGCTCGCGGCCTTCGCGGCCCTCTTCCTGGTGAGTTCGGGGTTCCCGCGCATCGAGGCGGTGACGCCCGACTCCCTCCTCCTCGCGCTGATCGCCTGGCTCGGATACGAGCTCCTGGTGAGGCAGGGGACCCGCTGGTGGAGCACCGGCCTCCTCTTCGGCGCCATCTTCCTGGTGAAGACGAGCGCCTGGCCCTGGTTCCTCGCGTCGATCCCCTTGCGGCTCGTGGGGGCGCGCGGCGCAGGCGCGCGCGCGGCGGTGTGGCGGTCGATCCCCGTCACCGTCGCGGTGATGCTGTTCTGGGTGGTCCCGATGAGCGTGAAGGCCGGTCATCCCACCCTCGGGTCGGCCGGTCGGCTCAACTACTGCTGGTACATCGATGCCTGCGATTCGCGGAGCCCGGACACCCATCAGGGGCGCCACGTGGCGTATCGCGATCTCGCGCTGGACTCGACCCGGTCGATCACCTGGGCGGAGTTCGACGCGGAACGCTGGACCTACGCACCGTGGTCCGACCCGACCGCGTGGGACGCCGGGATCCTCACCCGGCGTTCGAGCGCGCCGGTCGCAGGTGAGCTGGTGAGCTACTGGGGGCGTCAGGCCGGCCGGACCTTCGCGCTCTGGCTCCTGCCGATGCTGGCCGGCGTTCTCCTCCCCTGGGCACTGTTCGAGTGGCGCGCGGAGCGCCGCCGCTGGTGGATCGACGAGGGACGTCCGGTCCTCGCGGTGCTCCTCCTCGGGCTGGCGGGGATCGTCCAGTTCATCCTCATCCACGCCGAACCGCGGCTGCTGGCGCCGTACGGGATGTTGCTGGCGCTCGCGGTGCTGCACCGGGGAAGCGACCTGCCGCGGGAACGGGTGGCGCGCGGGGCCGCGGTGGGGATCGGGACCCTTCTCGTCGCCTGGTTCGGGTACGGCAAGGTGCGGGAAGGGATCGACACCGGCCGGCAGCTGGACCAGATCGTCGCGACGATGGCGGCCACCAATGCCGAGATGGCCGGGGATGGGATCTCCCAGCGGCGCCTCGTGATCCTGGGTCCTGCGTTCCCGGTCGTCTCGGGGGCCTATCTCTCGGGTTCGCGCATCATCGCACAGGTGCCGCCCGCCTCCGCCGCCGTGCTGGACCGCCTCCCCGTCGAGCAGCGACGGGCCGTCCTCCGGGAGCTCTTCGGCGGGCGGGCGCAGGTCGCCTGGCGGAGCGATGCGGAGAAGTCGGCCACGTTCGTGATGATCCCGGCAAGGTGACAGGATGGAGCAACACCGGGGTGTCCTGAGCGACCCGAAGGCGGGCGCGGTCCTCGGCCGGTGACCGCGGGTCTGCTCGGCCGCGCCACCGGCGGGGGCGGGTCGTGCTGTATCTTCAATCGTCCCCACGACGAACCGCCGCCCGCGCTGAAAGGTCACCCGCGATGTCCGTCACGACCGCCATCCGATTGGTCGCCCCCTTTCTCTTCACCCTCTCCGCCCTCGCCGTCCCGCCCCTCGCCGCCCAGGCCACGACGGTGATCCTGGTCCGCCACGGTGAGAAGGTCGATGAATCGTCCGACCCCGATCTCTCCGAAGCGGGGAAGGCCCGGGCCGAGGCGCTGCGGCGGACCCTCGCGGCGGCGCCGGTCGAGCGGGTCTACGTGACGCAGTACAAGAGGACCCAGCAGACCGCGGCTCCCACCGCGGAGACGAACCGGGTGACGCCGGTGGTGATCCAGGCCCGGGGCGGGGCGCCGGTATTCGCCGACTCGATCCGCAAGGCGCCGGCGGGGTCCACGGTGCTCGTGGTGGGTCACTCCAATACGCTGAGCGCCATCATCGAGGCGCTCGGCGGCCCCAAGATCGGTGACCTGTGTGACAAGGAGTACGCGACGCTGTTCGTGCTGGAACTCCCGGCCGGGAAGGCCCCCAAGCTGATCCGCGCGAGCTACGGGATGCCGGATGCACCGGAGGCGACGGCGTGCCAGCCGATGCGGTGAAGGGAGCGGCGAGGTGCTGAACCTCACCGACCTCGCCTCCTCCGAGCGCTCCGTCGAGCGCGACCGCGCGCTCGGCGCCATCCTCGCCTTCGTGGCGGGCGCGACCAACGCCGGCGGATTCCTCGCGGTGGGGCAGTACACCTCGCACATGACGGGGATCGCCTCCACGCTCGCGGACGACCTCGCCCTGGGACGGTTCGCGGTCGCGGGGATGGCGGTCCTCTCGCTGGCCGCCTTCATCGCCGGGGCGATGACCACGGCGGTGAGCGTCAACTGGGCGCGCCGGCGGGAACTCGGCAGCCTCTACGCGGCCCCCCTCGTCATCGAGGCGCTCCTCCTCCTCGCCTTCGGCGCGGCCGCGAACCATCTCCGCCCGCACTTCGCCGTCTTCACCCCGCTCGCGATCCTCCTGCTCTGCTACCTGATGGGACTGCAGAACGCGGTGATCACCAAGGTGTCGCACGCGGAGATCCGGACCACCCACGTCACCGGCCTCGTCACCGACATCGGGATCGAGCTGGGGCGGCTGGTGTACGTCAACCGGTCGCGCCACCGCCCGAAGGTGCTCGCCGATCGGGCGCGCCTCCGGGTGCACTTCCTGCTCCTCTCGTCGTTCCTCGTGGGCGGGATCCTCGGCGCCCTCGGCTTCAAGGCCGCGGGCCCCTACGCCGCGATCCCGCTGGCGGCGCTCCTCCTCCTGATCGCCCTCCGTCCGATCCTCCACGACCTGCGCCGGCGCTGATCCGACCGGCCGGTGTCGGGACGGGGGCCCGGACCGCGCACTGAGAGAGTCCCACACACAGATGGCCAAGATGCCCACCGCTCCCTCCCGCTCCGTGCGGGGACGCGTAGCGCCGATCGACCTTTCCGGCGACGAGTTCCGTCGCCTCGGCCACCAGCTGGTGGACGAGATCGCCGCCCTCCTCGACAGCCTCCCGGCGCGTCCCGTCACCCGCGGGGAGTCCCCCCAGCAGGTGCGGAAGCTCCTCGGCGCCGACCTGATGCCGGAGCGCGGCGTCCCCGCCGAGGAGCTCCTCCCTGCGGTGACGCGGCTCCTGGTCGACCATTCGCTCTACAACGGCCATCCCCGCTTCTGGGGGTACATCACCGCTTCGCCGGCGCCGATCGGGATGCTGGCGGACCTCCTCGCGGCGGCGATCAACCCCAACGTCGGCGCCGCGATCCTCTCTCCGGTGGCGAGCGAGATCGAGGCGCAGAGCATCCGCTGGATCGCCGACCTGATCGGCTATCCGCGGAACGGCGGCGTCCTGGTGAGCGGCGGCAACGTGGCGAACTTCGTCGGCTTCTTCGCGGCGAGGCAGTCGAAGGTGGGCCCCACCCTCCGGACCCACGGACTCTACGGCGACGACGCGAAGCTGGTCGCCTACGTCTCCACCGAGGTGCACACCTGGATCGACAAGGCGGCCGAGCTCTCGGGGATGGGGAACAAGCAGGTGCGGCGCATCCCGGTCGACGCCGACCTCCGGATGGATGTCGTCGCCCTCGAGGCGCAGATCCGCGTCGACCTGGCCGAGGGACACCGGCCGTTCGTCGTGGTGGGGAACGCGGGGACGGTGGGGACCGGCGCCGTCGATCCCCTCCCGGCGATCGCGGCGCTGGCGCGGAAGTACGACCTCTGGTTCCACGTCGACGGCGCCTACGGCGGTCCTGCGGCGATGCTCCCCGACGCCTCGACCGACTTGAAGGGGCTCCGCGAGGCCGACTCCATCGCGCTCGATCCCCACAAGTGGCTCTACGCCCCCCTCGAGGCGGGGTGCGTCCTGGTGAAGGACCCGCAGGTGCTGATCGACACCTTCAGCCACCGTCCCGCCTACTACCGCTTTGAAGGGATCGCGGACGACCCGCCGATCAACTACCACGAGTTCGGCCTGCAGAACTCCCGTGGCTTCCGGGCCCTCAAGGTGTGGCTCGCCCTCCGCCAGGTGGGGCGGGGCGGGTACGTGCAGATGATCGGCGACGACATCGCCCTCGCGGCGGCCCTCGCGGCACGGGTCGAGGCGCATCCGGAGCTCGAGCTTGCCACCCGGCAGCTGAGCATCGCGACCTTCCGCTACGTGCCCCCCGGCCTCATTGCGGGGGGACGGCCCACGGAGACCTACCTCGACAAGCTCAACGAGGCGATCCTCGGCAAGCTGCAGAAGGGCGGGGAAGCATTCGTCTCGAACGCGCTCGTCCACGGGCGCTTCATGCTCCGCGCCTGCATCGTGAATTTCCGCACCACCCTGGCCGACGTCGAAGCGCTCCCGGAGATCGTGGTCCGGATCGGGCGCGCGCTCGACGCCGAGTTGCGGATCGGTGCGGCGCGACCGGGGGAGGCGAAGTGAGCGACCGACCGACCCCTGCGCGCTGGATCCGTGCGACTACGCTCGGCTGGCTTCTCGGCATCCCGCTGGTGGCCCTCTTTGCCCTCGCCGCCGAGGGGGCCGGGGTCGGCGGGGCGCAGCTCTTCGTCGGGCTCGGCGTCGGCGGCGGGGTGGGGTTCATCCAGGGGCGCGCGCTCCGCGCGACGCTCGGTGGCTGGTGGGAGTGGACCCTCGCCTCGACCGTCGGGATGGCGATCCCGTTCCTCGCGTACGACATCGCGAAGCTGCTGGGGCACGAGTTCCCCTACTCGCTCCAGGCGCTCGTCGCGATCGGCGGGTGCCTCGCCGGCGCGGGGCAGGCGCTCATCCTCCGACGCCGGTTCCAGGGCACCGGACTCTGGATCGTCGCCTCGGTGGTCGGCTGGGCGTTCGCAGGGTACTCGGCGCTGATCTCGGACTTCGCCCCTGCGGGGGGCCCGGTCCGCGGTATCGCGGGGGCGCTCCTTTTCCTCCTCGGCGTCGCGGTGGGTGGCCCCATCCTGGGTGCCATCACCGCGGCGGCGTGGCCGCAGCTCCGCGAACGCCCCCTGGAGTGACCCGCACGGTGGCGGAGCGGAACGGCCCGGCGCAGATTGAGTGCGTCGGGCCTCTTTAGTGGAGAACCATTGCCGCCATCCGCCGCGCTCATTCTCATCGACATCCAGCACGGCCTCGACGACCCGCGCCACGGGGCGCGGAGCACACCGGCGTTCGAGGCGCGGCTCAAGGAACTGCTCGCGGCGTGGCGCAAGGCGGGGCGGCCGGTGATGCATGTGCAGCACATGTCGCTCGAGCCCGACTCCCTCCTCTGCCCCGGACTCCCGGGGAACGACTTCAAGAAGGAGGCGCGCCCCAAGGAGGGAGAGCCGGTCTTCCAGAAGCGGACCAGCTCCGCATTCATCGGGACGGGGCTCGAGGTGCATCTCCGCGAGCAGGGGATCGAGCGCCTCGTGCTGGCGGGGCTCACCACCGATCATTGCGTGTCGAGCACCGCCCGGATGGCGAGCGACATCGGGTTCAAGGTGACCGTCGTCGCCGACGCCACCGCGGCGCACGAACGGCGCGCGACCGACGGGAGCGTCGTCCCGGCGGAGGAGGTGCAGCGCGCCTCGCTGGCGAGTCTGAGCGGCGAGTTCGCGGAGATCAGGAGTACGGCGGAGCTGATCGAGGGATGAATACGATCTCTCCGTCCCGCTGTCTCGCGGCGACCCTCCTGCTGGTCACCGGGGCGTGTATCTCCGCCTCACCTCTCGCCGCCCAACGTCCCCTCAACCTCGACTTCGAGCGTGCGAGCGTCAGCTACGCCGACCGCCCCTGGGGATGGTCGCTCGGGTGGTCGGCGTTCGCGGGTGGACCGGTGGCGACCTACGCGCTCGACAGCGCGGTCCGCGCGCAGGGGAAATGGAGCTTCCGCGTCGTCGCCACAGACACGGCCGCCGATGCACCGCCCCGCGCGATGCAGCTCCAGGTCCCGGCGGGGTTCGCGCGCGGCCAGACGCTCCGGCTCACCGGGAAACTCCGCGCCCGCGGCCCGGCGCGTGCCATCGTGACCCTCGAGGCCTGGGGGGACCGCGTCGTCACCGCCGGCGACACCGCACTCGGCACCGCCGACCGCTGGACCTCCTTCGACCTGAGCATCGAGGTCGGCACCGATCCGTCGATCCACTCGATCACCTTCCTCGCGGGGGCGATCGGGAATGGGACCGCGTGGATCGACGGGATGGTGCTCACCGTGAACGGGGTCGCGACCACCACACTCCCGGTCGCGGCCCCGCCACCGACGGCGGCCGACCTCCGCTGGCTCGCCGGCCGGAGCTCACCGCTCGCCGAGGTGCTGCCGGCCGGGTCGTCGATCGGGTGGGACACTGCCGCTTTCCGCCGCTTCGATGCGATCGTCGGCGACGCGCGCGCCGTGGGGCTCGGCGAATCGACCCACGGGACCCGCGAGTTCTTCCAGATAAAGGACCGCCTGGTGCGGTACCTCGTCGAGGAGAAGGGATTCTCCCTCTTTGCGATCGAGGCCAACCAGTTCGCGGTGCGGCGGCTCGACGCGTATGTGATGGGTGACAGCGGCACGACGCGACAGGCGATGCGAGTGATGTTCCGGGTCTGGAACACCGAGGAGATGCTGGCGCTGGTGGAATGGCTCCGCGAATGGAACCGCGCCCATCCGGAGCGACCGGTGCGGTTCATCGGTTACGACATGCAGGACCATCAGACCCCGATCGTATCGCTCAAGGCCTTCGTGGGCCGGATCGAGCCGGACCTGGTCACGCGCATCGACCGGCTCACGGGCGACTATGTCGCCCAGCCATCGTACGCGACGTTCCAGGTCGCAGAATCGATCCGCGCAGGATGGGCAACACAGGCGGATACGCTGCTCCAGGTCGTGACGAGCTATCGCGCCGGTTGGCTCGATGCCGCCAGGACGGCGGCCGATACCGTCGAGGTGGAATGGGCGATCCACGCGGCCGAGCTGTACACCCAGGCGGCACGGTTCAACGTCGCGCTCTATTCGCCGGAGCGGGACTCCCTGATGGCGGCGAACCTCAACTGGGCGCTTCGCGTGCTCCACCCCCGCGCGCGGGCGGTCGTCTGGGCGCACGACGTGCACGTGAGCCACGGCGGCGACCTTCGGCGGAGCTTCAATGCCGGGGCGCAGATGGGGGCGCACCTCCTCCACACCTACAAGCTCGACTATCGCGCGTTCAGCCTGCTCACGAGCAGCGGCACCTACAGCGCCACCCGGAGCTTCACCGATCACGTCATCGCGGAGGTCGCGGCCTTCCCGGCGCCACCGGGGAGCGTGGAGGCCGCCTTCGGCGCCCTCCCTCGGCCCCGCGGCGCGGTGGGGCTCATCGCCGACCTGCGGGTGGGTGAGCGGGACCCGGCAGCCGGCTGGCTCTGGCAGCTCCGCCCCATCCGCTCCATCGGGTACGCGGCGTACGACTATGGCTTCGACCTCACGGCGGCGATGCCGCTGGAGTTCGACGGCGCGATTTACCTCGAGCCGACGACGTCGTCGCGGTTGCTGCCATAGGGGACCTGGGGAGTGGGGCCAGGGGAAGTAGTGCCAGCATGCAGATGTCACCTCCCTAGGCCCCAGGCCGTTGGCCCCCTATACTCACTGACGATGCCCACTTCCCGCACCGAATGATCCGCGCCATCAATGCCCTCCGACGCCTCCGCGACGGCAACCTCCGGTTCGTCTCGGAACGCCGGACCTCCGGCAGGTACCTCACCGAGGAACGTCGCAACCAGATCGCCGGGGGCCAGGAGCCGTTCGCGATCATCCTCGGCTGCTCCGATTCTCGCGTCCCCGCCGAGCTCGTCTTCGACCAGGGGCTCGGGGATCTCTTCGTCATCCGGGTCGCCGGGAACATCGTGGCCCCGTCGCAGATCGGCTCCATCGAGTTCGCGGCGGAGAAGTTCCACACTCGGCTCGTGGTCGTGCTGGGGCACACCCAGTGCGGTGCGATCCTCGCCACCATCGATGAACTGCACCGCCCCACCGAGAACCAGTCGAAGAACCTCGCCTCGATCGTCGATCGGGTCCGCCCCGCGGTGATGGGCCTCCTCGGCGGCGAGCTGGAGAAGGACCCTCCCGAGTTGGTCCGACGGGCCGGGCGGGCGAACATCAGGGCCTCGGTCGACGCGCTCCGGCACGGCTCGGAGATCCTCGAGACCCTGATCCAGAACAACGATCTCCTGATCGTCGGCGCCGAGTACGACCTCGAGACCGGGGTGGTGGACTTCTTTGACGGGGTCCCCGAAGGGTTCTAGGGGAGCCGCGTCGTCGGTGGCGTCTCCGGGGTTTCGCTTTATATTCGGGTCGTGACCGCCCCCGACCTTTCCAAGCTCCGTATCGACCGCGCCGCTCCCCCGACGGAGTCGCGCGGCTCGAGCCGTGTCATCCCCATCGCCATCGCCGCCATCGTGGTCCTGGGCGGCGGATTCTTCCTGCTGCGCGGCCGCTCAGCGGTGAAGATCGAGAGCGTCGTCGCGGTGGCGACCACCGGGGGCGGGGGTGCGGCGGCCGCCGAGGGGACCGCGGTGGTGACGGCGAACGGCTACGTGGTGGCGCGCACCCGCGCCTCGGTCTCCGCCAAGGTGCCGGGGCGGCTCGCCTGGCTCGGTGTGGACGAAGGGTCGCGGGTGACGAAGGGGCAGGTGATCGCGCGGCTCGAGGACGCCGATTTCCGCGCCTCGGTCGACGAAGCGCTGGCGAACGTCGCTTCCGCCGACGCCAACCGCATCGAGGCGGAGACCGACCGCGACCAGGCGCGTCGCGAGGCGGATCGCACCAAGCAGATCCGCGCCGAGAACCCGAACCTGATGTCGGCGCAGGAGGCGGAAGCGGCCGAGAGCCGCGCGTTGCAGGCGGCGGCGCGGGCCAACTCCGCCAAGGCGCGGCTCGATGGGGCGCGGGCGTCGCTCCGCTTCGCCGAGGCGTCGCTCGACAATTCGTCGATCCGGGCGCCGTTCAGCGGCACCGTCCTCCGCAAGGAGGCCGAGGTGGGAGAGGTCGTGGCACCCTCGGTCGGGGGCGGGCTCACCCGAGGCGCGGTGGTCACGATGGCCGACCTCACCACGCTCGAGGTCGAGGTCGACGTGAACGAGGCGTACATCGGGCGGGTGTCGCACGGCCAGCGGGCGCGGATCGTCCTCGACGCCTATCCCGACACCGGGTTCCGCGGGGTGGTCCGGCAGGTGGTCCCGACCGCCGACCGCCAGCGCGCCACGGTGCAGGTGAAGGTGACGATCACCGACCGCGACCCGCGGATCCTCCCCGAGATGGGGGCCCGGGTCGACTTCATCGCTCCCCCGGCCCCGGTCACCCGGAGTGCGGCGGCCCAGACCCCCTCGGCCCCCCGCTTCCGCCTCCCCTCCGCCGCTGTGCGCGAGGTGGATGGACGGAGCGTCGTATGGCTGGTGCGGAACGGGAAGCTGACCCTGCGCGAGGTGCAGGCCGGCCCCGCGAGCGCCGGGTTCCGCGAGATCCGGAGCGGCCTCTCCGGCGGCGAGCGGGTGTTCACGGGCGGGGTCGAGACGCCGGCAGAGGGGATGCGGGTGGCGGAGTAGGTGGACAGTTGGACAGGTGGACCGCAGACAGTTTGGAGAGGTAGAGCGTTGGACAGGTGGATGGTCAGGACGCAGCTTCGAGGGACCCAGTCCCCAGTCCCCAGTCCCCAGTCCCCAGTACCACGCACCGCGCACGCACCCAGCACCCGCACCCAGCACCCGCACCGAGCACTCGCACCCAGCACGCAGCGAACACCCCAACCCTTGAGCATCCTATGGCCCTGGTCGAGATCCGAGACGTCTACAAGAGCTTCGCGCGTGACGCCGAGAAGGTGGAGGTGTTCACCGGGCTCACGATGGATATCGAGAAGGGGAGCTTCACGGCGCTGATGGGGCCGTCGGGCTCCGGCAAGTCGACGCTCCTCAACCTGGTGGCCGGGCTCGACAAGCCGACCAGCGGGAAGGTGAGCGTGAACGGCCAGGTGGTGAGTGCGATGTCCCCGGCCCAGCTCGCCAACTGGCGCGCCGAGCACGTGGGGTTCGTGTTCCAGTCGTTCAACCTCCTCCCGGTGCTCACCGCGTACCAGAACGTGGAGCTCCCCCTCCTCCTCACTCGGCTCTCCAAGCGGGAGCGGGATGAGCGGATCAAGCTCGCGCTCGAGGTGGTGGGGCTCTCCGACCGGATGGGGCACTACCCGCGCCAGCTCTCCGGCGGTCAGGAGCAGCGGGTCTCCATCGCGCGGGCCATCGTCGCCGACCCGACGCTGGTCCTCCTCGACGAGCCGACCGGCCAGCTCGACGCCAAGAGCTCGCAGGAGGTGCTGACGCTGCTGGGCCGGCTCAACGACGAGTTCGGGAAGACCATCCTGATCGTGACGCACGATCCGCAGGCGGCGGCGCGCGCCAAGAAGACCCTGCACCTCGAGAAGGGGGAGTTCGTGGAGCAGGCGGGAGCGGCGCGATGAAATTCTTCTCCCTCCTCAAGGCGAACCTCTTCCGCAGCAGGAAACGGACCTTCCTGACGATCGCGTCGGTCGCGCTCGCCCTCTTCCTGTTCGCCTCGCTCCGCACCGTGGTCACCACCATCGCCGCGGCGGCCCAATTCGGCAGCGCCCGGCGCCTCGTGGTCACCAACTCCACCGGCTTCGTCCTTCCCCTCCCGGTCGCCTATGCCAACCGGCTGGAGGCGATGGAGGGGATCGGCACCGTGACCTGGGCCAACTGGTTCGGCGGGAAGTACGGCGACAATAAGCGCTTCTTCGGCCAGTTCGCCGTCGATCCCGAGAGCTATCTCGCGATGTACCCGGAGATGTCGGTCCCGGCGGACCAGAAAGAGGCGTTCTTCCGCGACCGTTCGGGTGCCCTCATCGGGAAGCGGCTCCTCGACGTCTTCGGGTGGAAGGTGGGCCAGAGCATCACCCTGCAGGGGACCATCTTCCCGGGGGACTGGACCTTCACCATCTCGGGGGTCTACACCCCGACCGACGCCGTCATCAACGACGACATGATGCTCTTCCACTGGGAGTACCTGGACGAGAAGATCGGACGTCCCGGGATCGCCGGGTGGTACATCTTCGAGATCGACCGTCCCGAGGACGCCGCTCGCATCTCCAAGGCGGTCGACGACCAGTTCCGGAGCTCCCCGGCCCCCACCAAGACCGGGACGGAGCAGGCCTTCAACGCCTCCTTCGCCACGATGTGGGGGAACATCTCCCTCCTGATGAACACCATCGGGATGGCGGTGGTCTTCGCGATCCTCCTCGTCACCGCCAACGCGATGATGATGAGCGCCCGCGAGCGTACCCGGGAGATCGCCGTGCTCAAGACCATCGGCTTCAGCGACCGGCGGCTCTTCACCCTGGTGATGGCCGAGGCGGGGCTCGTCACGATGATCGGGGCGGTGCTGGGGCTCGGCGGCGCCAAGCTCCTCTACAAGGGGACCAACTTCAACGCCGCCGGGTTCCTGCCGGGCTTCGACGTCACGACCTCCACGCTCCTCATCGGCTCCGGCATCGCGCTGGCGCTGATGCTCGCGAGCGGGATCGCGCCGGCGCTCCGCGCCGCCCGGCTCCCCGTCGTCACCGCGCTCCGGAGCGTTGAGTAATGAAGATCCCCATCGTCTACAACATCCGGAGCCTCCTGGGCCGCCCCCTTTCGACGGCGCTCACCGCGCTCGGTATCGCGCTGGTGGTCGCGGTCTTCATCGGGATGCTGGCGCTCGCCAACGGCTTCGCCGTCGCCCTCAAGACCACCGGCTCCGAGGAAAACGTCCTCGTGCTCCGGAAGGGGGCCGACAACGAGATGTCGAGCGGCATCGACCGCGCCTCGACCAGCATCATCGCCTCGTTCCCGCACGTGAAGCAGGGGGCCGACGGCGCGCCGCTGGTGAGTCCCGAGGTGTACGTGGTGATCCCGATGGGGCGGATCACCGATACCACCACCTACGCCAACGTCGTGCTCCGCGGCGTGAGCGACAAGGTATGGGACGTGCGGGCCAACCTGCAGATCATCGACGGCCGGCGCCCCGACGCCGCCAAGAACGAGGTCTGCCTCGGCACCAAGCTCATCGGCCGCTTCCCGCGGACGGGGGTCGGCGAGGCGATCACCATCGCCGGGCGGCCCTGGGAGGTGGTGTGTCACTTCACCGCCGACGGCGCCTCGTTCGAGTCCGAGATCTGGGGGATGAACGAGCAGGTGATGCCGGTGATGCGGGGCCAGGTCTTCCAGTCGGTGACCTTCCGGCTCGCCGACGCGGGGGCGTTCGACGAGGCGAAGCGGGCCCTCGAAGGGGACCAGCGGCTCCAGGTCGACGCCCAGCGGGAGTCGGTCTTCTACGCCAAGCAGTCCGAGCTCCTGGGGAGCATCCTCAACATCCTCGCCATCCTCATCACCTCGATCATGGCGGTGGGGGCGATCTTCGGCGCGGTGAACACGATGTATGCCGCGGTGGCGAGCCGGTCGTCGGAGATCGCGGTGCTCCTGACCCTCGGGTTCCGCCCGGTGAGCATCATGGTGAGCTTCCTCGCCGAGTCGGCGCTGATCGCGCTGATCGGGGGCGTCATCGGGTGCCTGATCGTCCTCCCGGTGAACGGGATCGTCACCAGCACCACCAACTGGGCGAGCTTCAGCGAGATCGCCTTCTCGTTCCGCATCACCCCGGGGCTCCTTCTCACTGGGCTCATCTTCGCCCTCGTGATGGGAGTGCTCGGCGGCTTCTTCCCCGCGCGCCGGGCGGCGAAGATGCTGGTGGTGCAGGCCATCCGATAGCCGAAAGGGTCGCCCATGCGTCGCTCCCTTCTCTCCGCACTGATGCTCGGGTCGATCCTGGTGGCCGGGTGCGACCCAACGTCCGATGACTTCGCGCTCTCGCTCGACCCCGCGACCTATCCGGCGGTCGGGGCGGACGAGGTGCCCCACCTCATCGCGATCCATATCGAGGGGATCCGCGGAGGGATGATCAAGCTCCCCGCCTGCGTGGTCGACCTCCCGATCGGGAAGGTCCCCGTGCTCGACCTCGAGCGGCTCGAAGGGGATGCCTGGGTGCTGAAGCAGTCGCTCGGGTCGTGCGACCCGGAGTCCACCTCCGAGTTGATGACGATGTACGACACCGGTGACCCGCACTTCCGGACCCCCGGTCCGAAGGAAGCGGGGACCTACCGGTGGTCGCTCTGGGTGCAGACCGCCGACGGCGACCGGAAGGTGATCCACTCGCCGGAGTTGACGGTCACGGGAGAATAGGGGACGGCGCAGGGTCGCAGAGGTGCCGGGTCGCAGGTAATGTTGAGGGGTCACCTCCCACGGGTGGCCCCTCATCGTTTCCCACTGCCGGAGGTCCGATGTCCCGCACGCTCCTGATCGGCGCACTGCTCCTTGCGGCGGCCCCCGCCGCCGCCCAGACCCGCCAGGTCCGCACCCTGAGCGCCGAAGGGGCGCAGAACGCCCTCACGGCGGCCCTCGCCGAGGCGAAGAAGAACAACTGGGTCCTCTCGATCGCGATCGTCGATCCGGCCGGGGAGCTCCTCGCCTTCGTCCGGATGGATGGGGCGGGGATCTCCACCATCGAGAACGCCCTCGGGAAGGCCCGGACCTCCGCCCGATTCCGGCAGCCGAGCCAGCGGTTCGATTCGCTGGCGGCGGTCCGTCCGGGGCTGCTGACCTTCGAGAACATGACCGCGGTCGAAGGGGGTGTCCCGATCGTGATCGAGGGTGTGGTGGTCGGCGCCCTCGGCGTGAGCGGCGCCTCCTCCGCGCAGGATGCCCAGGTCGGGCGGGCCGGGGCCGCGGCGGTGAAGCCGTAGGATGCTGCCGCTCCGCGTTCGCCTGGAGCGCTGGCTGCGCGGGGGGCTCCGTCCGTCACACGAAGCGAACCGGCGCACCCTTGCGGCCCGCGGGTGGACCGCCGCGCAGTTCGTGCTGCGCGACCTGCGGGAAGCGGATATCCCGGCACTGGCCGAGCTGCACGCGGTCACCTGGGCGGCGACCTATCCGATGACGCTCCGCCCCCCGACCGCCCAGCTCCGCGAATGGCAGTGGCGGAAGCTCTGGGGGGAAGGGAAACGGGACTGGTTCTGCCTGGTGCTCGAAGCTCCCGACGGTTCGCTCGTCGGGTTCCTCAAGGGGGAGCGCCGTCCGACCGAGCAACTCCCGGAGTACGGCGGCCACCTGAGCAAGATCTACCTCCGTTGGGAGTACCACGGGCTCGGGCTCGGCCGCCGATTGATGGCCGAGGGGGCGAGGCGCTTCCTCGCGATGGGGATCGGCTCGATGCTCCTCTTCGCCGACGAGGGGAACCCCACCTGCGAGTTCTACCTGGGGCTCGGGGGCCACAACCTCCCCAACGGGGATGGGACCCTGAACCTCGGGAACTTCGGGTGGAAGGACCTCCGGGAGTTGGCTGCCGGAACCACGCACCGGTAATATTCAGGACCCCCTCTACTTCAGGGATTCCCATGCAGTTCCTCCGGACAGGGATCATCTCGGCGGCCCTCGCGGTTGCGGTGGCCGGCTGTGACCCGGCCGAGCCTTCGCTCTCAGCGCGGCTCACGACCGACCAGGATTCGTACGCCTACTCCGCCGGCGGCACCCCGGTGATGGCGACCGTGCAGATCGTGAACAACGGAGGAAAGGAGCTGTCGTTCATCGCCTGCGACATCCCCGGGATGCCGTACGACGACGCGCCGGTGATCGTCCAGCGGCAGAACGTCGAGGGGGGATGGGACAACGTATATGGGAACGGGTACTGCCCGACCCCGGCGCAGACCCTGCAGACGGTCGAGGTCTTCGAGACGGCGTTTGCCGCCCGGATCCTCCCCGGGACCGAGACGGGGCGGTATCGGTTCGTCCTCTGGTACCGCGCCGGCGAGGAGCAGGGGATGGCGATCTCGAACGAGTTCACCACGACCGTTTCGGTCGAATAGGTCCGAGCTGGTCGCTGGCGCACCCCCGCGGCTCTAGGCAGCGGGGGGAACGCCGGTATAGCTTCACTCCGGCCGCATTCCCCGCTCGTACCCGTACCCGATGCATCCATGACCGAGACGCACTTCTGGATACTCCTCGCCGCACTGCTCCTCCAGTTCGGCTTCACTCTCATGGCGTACCGCACCGCCCAGCAGGCGCTCCGTGCCGCGCGGGGCGAGGTGAGTGCGGCGCCGGCCAAGGCGAGCAAGCCGGAACGGGAGGCGGGACGCCGCCTCGCCGATTCCGCGCGCGCCCTCCACGACAAGGTGCAGAGCCTCCCGCCCACGATCCTGGGCCCCGGCGGCGACGCGCGGATCCGCGGCGCGACCCTCTGGACCGCCGCCGACGTGACCGCGCTCAAGCCGACGGTCCCCTCGCTCGCCGCGGTGGCCGATGAGCCGTACGCCAAGGTCGCGGCGGCGCTCGCCTGGCTCCTGACCCAGGCCGAAGCGATCCGCGCGACGCCGCGGGGGAGTGCCCAGTACCTGATCGACTTCCCGCACGACAGGTGGGGACGGTCGTACAAGGAGGCGAGCGACGGGCTGCAGCAGTTGGTGACGCAGGGGGAGATGGTGAGCGGGGAAGGGAAGGG
>Ga0315910_10001465_pt1 | contig 21573 bp, 21 predicted proteins | sample EdamamesoilMG_FD_204470 | JGI IMG/M metagenome (GOLD analysis project Ga0315910, IMG submission 204470) | Garden soil microbial communities collected in Santa Monica, California, United States - Edamame soil | ecosystem: Environmental > Terrestrial > Soil > Garden | place: USA: California...
CGCAGTCCCTGCCGCGCGTGACGGTGCAGCGCGTCGGCCGGTTCCATTGGCACGATGTGGCCCATGAACTCAATGGCACCGCCGATGCCGACCGCCTGATCGAATCCCTGTCCACGTTCGACCATAACACCGTGCTGTACCTGAAGGCCTCCGGCATGACCGACCTGTCGACGGCCACGCGCCTCGAAGAAGCCCTGGATGCCATCCGCGCCCGAGTCCATGTGCTCGAAGCGGACCTGGCCGGCCTGCGGCTGGAACCGAGCGCAGCCGACCTGGAGGGCATGCAGGTCGACGGGTTCCTGCAGGAGGTCGTCGGCGAACTGCGCGAGCTGTCGGAGGACCCGGAACAAGGTGCGGTGGCCAACGAAGCACTGAAACAGCTCTTCGACGCCCTGCGCCGCACGGCAGGAGCCGCGGCATGAAACTTCAGCGACTGAAAGTCAGCGAGTTTCGCAAGTTCACCAGCCCCGTGGAGATCCAGGGCTTCGCGGAAGGCTTGAACCTGCTCTACGGCCCGAACGAGGCCGGCAAGAGCACGCTCGCGCAGGCCCTGCGCACGGCTTTCTTCGAGAAGCACAGCACTATGGGCAAGTTCGTGCAGGCAATCAGCCCGACGGGTCAGGACGACGCGGCACCGGTCATCGAGGTGGATTTCCTGCTGGGCGGCAAGGCGGCCAAGCTCCACAAGCGCTTCTTCAAGAAGCGGCGCGCGAACCTGAGCATCGGCACCCAGAACTGGGAGGGCGCAGAGGCGGACGAGCACCTGGCCCGGTTGCTGGGATTCAAGCTCGCGGGCAGCGGTACCAGCGGCGAGGACGACCGCGGCATCCCCGGCCTGTTGTGGATCGAGCAGGGGCGCAGCCCCGAGCTCGCCGAACCGGTCGGCCATGCCCGAGCCACATTGCAGGAGCGACTGAAGGACATCATCGGCGAAGTCACCAGCACCAACGGCCGCCAGGTGATCGAAGCCGTCCAGCAGGAGCTGGGCAGGCTGCGCACCGCCACCGGCAGGGATACCGGGGAGTTGCGGGAAACCGCCAACCTGCTGGATACCGCCCGCGCAGAGCGGGACGCCCTGAAAGACAAGCTCACCGAATACCGTGACAAGGTCGATGCCCTGGGCGTCGCACTCGAAAAGCACCGGCAGCTGCATCGCCATCAGCCCTGGGTGGAACTGGATCGCAAGCGCACCGAAGCGCAGGGCCGCCTGCAGGCCGTTCAACCCAAGCAGAATGAACTCACGGCAAAGCAACGCGAGCTGGAAGTGCTTGCGCAACAGATAGCGGACCTGACGAAGGACCATGACCAGTACCAGCGCGACACGAAGGCCCTGACAGGCCAACGCGCCAAGCTGGAAGACTTGGCCATGAAATTGGCCGATGCCAGGCAGGCGCTCCAATCTGCCGAATCCGATCAGTCGAAGGCCGCCGCGCAACGCGATGCCGCCAAGCTGGTGCTGAATAACGCCCAACGCCAGGCGCAGCGCCAGCAGTTGGTCACGGACATCGAGCGCGTCAAGAGCGATCTGGCACGGGTGAAGCGCGTGGTGGAAACGGCCACCGCATTGCAGGGCGAAATCCATCGAACCCGCAAGGACGCCGCCACTCTCCAGCTCAACGCGCGTGAATTGGAGAAGCTGCGGAACGTCGAATCCGATCTGCGGGACGTGCAGATCCGGCTCGAGGCCGTGGCCACGCGCGTCGACTTCCGTCTTGTGGATGGCGCACAGGTGCTGGCCGGCACTTGGGGCAACGTGCAGAGACAAACAAGCTACCACGCAACCGAACCGGTCACGCTGCAGATCCCGGGTGTCGGTGAGATCGACATCGTCCCGGGCGCCGGTACCGTCCAGGAACTCGCCACCGAACGCGACCGCTTGTCGACGGAACGCGGCGCCTTGCTGACCAGCCTGGGCATGGCCGATCTGGCCGCAGCCGAGGCCCGCTACGAGCGCTGGCAGAAGCTGGACGAGCTGATCACCCGCAAGGAAGGGGAGCTGCAGATCCATCTCGATGGGCAGGGCCTCGATGAATTGCAGGGCGAGCTCAATGAGCTCACCGGCCGTGAAACCGGCCTAAACCAGCAGCTCACGGCGCTGCCGGCCGAGAACTCATCGGTCACGCTGGAAGACGCCGATCAGGCTTACCAGCAGGCGCTCCAGGATCATCAGGCAGCCGTGGAGACACGCCATGCAGCCAATACCGGCTTGATCGAGGTCCGGACCGAGCATGACGCCCTGTCGAACTCGGTCACCACCGAGAGCCAGCGCCTGGAGGGGACTGAAGGCAAGGAACAGTTCGAGGCGTTGAAGGTCAAGCTGGCGGAGGTCAAGGACCAGCAAACCCGCGGCAATGACAGCATCGCCACCTTGCAAACCGAACTGCGGGAATTGAACCCGGAGGGCTTGCAGCTCGATGTCACCCGGTACGAGACATCGCACCGGCAAGCCATTGTGGAGCGAGATGCCCTGGACACCACCATTCGGGAACTCAACGCCTTCCTGAAAGCCCAAGGCGCCGAGGGGCTCGAAGAACAACTCGATCAGGCGGCCGCCAGGGTTGATCGGCTGGAGAAGCGATTGGCCTTGTACCAGCAGCGCGCCAATGGCCTGCAGCTGCTGGCCGACAAACTGGCTGCCCACCAGACGGCGGCGAAGGAGCGTCTCTATGCCCCGCTGCGCGCAAAGCTGGAGCCTTACCTGAAGATCGTGTTTCCGGGAGAGACGCTGCATGTGGGTATTGACGACCTGGCCCCGATCGACCTGCAACGCGGCGAGCAGCGTCTCGGCCTCGGGGAGTTCAGCCATGGCACGCGCGAGCAGCTGGGCGTGCTCGCCCGGTTTGCCTATGCGGACCTGCTGAAGGACGCGGGGCAGCCGACCTTGCTGGTGCTGGACGATGCGCTGGTCCACACCGATGCCGAGCGCCTCGACAAGATGAAGCGCGCCGTGCACCTGGCTGCGCAGCGCCACCAGGTGCTGCTATTCACCTGCCATCCGGACAGCTGGCGAGATGCCGGCGCCGATCAGCGCATCGATGTCGCTGCGCTGTGTTCTTCAGCCTGAACGTGGTGAGCAGTCGTCGAGGGGAAGGACTGATGTTGCAGTTTATGTTGCATCACTGCAACTGCATCTGCAACGATTTACGCGAAGAATGTTGCAAATATCGTTGCATTACTGCAACCTATTCTGCAACATCCTCGGAGGTGCCTACCCATGGCCCTAAGTGATCGTCAGCAAAAGATCTTCGAAGCATTTCTGGAGGCTCCGGAAGCAACCAAATCGGTGGCCGACTTCGCGGCTCTGGGCCTGGAAAGGACCACCCTGTTCCGGGACCTGAAGAGGCTGGTTCAGGAGGGGTTGCTGCGGCCCGAAGGCAAGGCCTATCGAGTCAACCAGGGATCGGATGCGTATGTTCGGTGGGACCTCTCGCGCCCGCCTCATGTGCGTCGCGAGGTCCGATACGACCCGCTCCTGCTCGGGGGCTACAAGCCCAACTCCACCTTCCTGTTGACGGATGAGCAGCTGAAGGCGCTGGAGCGTGCAGGAACGGTTCCGGGTGTTGCCGAAGCCCAGCAGACGGGCAAGCTGTATGAACGTGTGCTGCGCTCGCTGCTCATCGATCTCACGCATGCCTCATCCAACCTGGAGAACGTCAATATCTCCTGGCTGGACACGAAAACCCTCATCGAGTTTGGGGAGCGACCCGCCGGATTGACGGAAAGCCAGCTGCGGATCGTGACCAACCACAAGGAGGCAATCGCGTACCTGAGCGAGCACCGGGAAAGCCTGAGCCTGTCCAGAAGGGACCTGATGGATCTGCACTCGCTGCTCATCCACGGACTACTGGGCAACCCGGCGGCGGCAGGCAACCTGCGGACAGTGGTCGTGCGGTTCGATGACAGCAGATACCTGCCGCCGGACAACCCCCACCAGCTGCGCGAGGCCTTCGAGGAGTTCTGCGAAAAGGCACAGGCCATTGAGAATCCCTACGAACAGGCGTTCTTCACGATGGTGCTTGTGCCCTACCTGCAGCCATTCCAGGACGGCAACAAGCGCACGTCGAGGCTGGGCATGAACATTCCGCTGATGAAGCGGTCGCTGGCGCCGTTCTCGTTCGCGGACATCAGGCGACGCGACTACCTGTTCGGGCTGCTGGCAGTCTACGAGCGGGGACGGCACCGGTTCCTGGCAGATGCCTTCGTGGAGGCATACGGGAAGTCCGCCGGCAGGTACGCAGAGCTGCTTGCGCACATCAATTCAGGGGGACTGCTGGAAACGCTGACCAACTAGACTTCAGCCCCGTGCGGCTCATCGAGCGGATTGCCTGCAAGCCAGAGCGACAGCCAGTTGAGGTTCGTCAGTTCGACGCTGCCCACCTCTCGATCCAGTACATCGAGGAGCTCTTCGGTGCTGTGTGGGGCTGCGACTACCGACAGGTATGCACGATCGCGTTAGAGATGGTCGGAGCTTTCTCCCTTGGACGGATCAGCCAGTCCGGCACAACGCCTAGATCCAGCGAACGGATGGCCAGCGCGCCGACCTGCCCGGCCTCCTCCTGGGAGGAGCAGGTCCGGAAGATTGGCTTGGGCAGGAGTCTGGGGGTGATGCGAAGCTCGAATGCGGTGCCGCGCTTCCCGCGGGGCCGGATGTTGATGGGCATGATCTGCGCTCCAGAAGTTTTGGATGACGCAGAGCTCTAGCGACTTGCCCAAAAATCATCGCGGCGGCCCAGCGGCCTGTTGGCCGAAACCCAGTGGTTTTTGCCACTTTTACGTACCGTTCCGAGCGCATTTGAGCACTTCGGGGCGGGTGGTGGGTTCCGGACGCAGCGGCTTGTCAGGCCGCAAACCAGCGCAAATCCTGGAGTTCCGGAAGTGGCAGGATGGAGGCTAGGGTCGGAATCGAACCGGCGTACACGGCTTTGCAGGCCGCTGCATGACCACTCTGCCACCTAGCCATTCTGGAGGCCTGCGAACTGAGTCGCGCGGCCATAGATGGAACCGCGAATTTTGAACTATCCGGCCCGAACTGACAACGCTGCGGTCCGTTCCGTGACGGGTTTCAAGGGCTTGCGCCCTGCTCCGGCGGCGGGAACAAACCCGCCCATTCCTGGGCAGACATCCCTTCCCGAAGCTTGTAGCGCAGGTCGAGCATCGCAGTGCGCGAGAAGCGGTTCAGGGCATCCATTTCCGCCAGGTAGCGGTCCACTTCAGCCCGCGTGGCATCGTGCCGCTCCAGTGATTTCAGCAGTCCTCGCACCTGGCGCTCGTGCGACTCGTTGAACCCCTGCGCGGCCGACCCCAGGTCTTCGAGGATGCCGCCCAGCGACTTGCGCCGCTCCGGCTCGTGCACCACTGTCTTGAGCTGCTTGCGAAGCTGCTTGAAGTTGTTGCCGCCATACAGCCAGCCCAGCCCGGCGGCCGAGCCTCCGAACAGCACGGTAGTGAGGAACAGGATGATCAGCACCTGACCGCGCTGGCGGCGGATACTTACCGGTCGCCTCATTGCACGGCCGCCAGCAGGGCCTTGCGTTCCAGTCCCGCAAGTTCCTTCCACTCTGTCGCCGTGGCCTGTCCGGTGAGCTCGAAATGCCGCTGCACCACTCGTCCCCGCGCGTCACGCCGCTGCTGGTCGAAGCTGTCCAGCGCGGCTTCCATTTCAGTGCGCGGAACATCGGGCCGCGTATTGAGCGCGCGGATCTGCGTCATGGTGTCGAAGTCCACCCGGCGCAGCGTTTCCAGGTCCGCCTGCAGGCCATCGATGGATTGAAGCAGGGCCGCTCGGCGCTCGGTATCGACGACGTTCTTCGTGACGGCGCCGCGCATGGCGTCCAGATGCGACGCCACAGCTTGCGGGCCTTTCGCACGATTGGATGAACAGGCCGACACCAGTCCAACGCACAGCACTGCAGCCACGAAGGCCAGCTTCGATGCAGCCAGCACGGTCTTCGCCCGGTGCTTCCCTGTCACGCGTAATTCCGTAGGCATCGCGAGAGCATCGCACAGTGTCGGGAAGTCTTCATCCGCCATGGCCGCGCTTCCTTTCCGGCAGATCCAGTGGCAGCTGACGTGCGGCCAGTTGCGCCTCGAAGTTCAGCAGCGCGAGCTGCCTGCCAAGACACCGCTCGATATGGTTGCGCTCCGCGCTGCGGGCAAGCTTTTCCGACTCCACCCATTCGGTGATGACCATGGCGGGCAGCCGGTAGTCTTCACGATGCAGTTCGCGGATCCAGCGGTAGAGAGGCCGCTGCCTGGGGAGGCGAATCCACCACGCCGAGTCGTCTTCCTCCGGGAGCCAGAGTCGTGCCTGGTTCACGTGCTGCAGGAAACGTCGGCGCGGTGAACGTGTCTGCCCCACGTAGCGCACATCGCGCAGATCGCGCGGATCGGACAGCGTGTAGATGGCGACAGCCCCGGGGGCCTGCCCCGATTCATCGCAGGTGAGCAGATGCAGGCGCTGGCGGACGCGCTGCATCAGCTGGGCCTGGGTCAGCGGTGTCACTCGCCAATCCTGGATCGTGCCGACGTAGGACATCGCCGGTTTGTGGCGCTGGAGCCGGCCGACTGACCTGAAGCGTTCTGGAACGCAGCATGACGCTGACAACGGGCAATGCCCGGGGGATGCACATGAAACTCGCGGACGGCTTCGGTCACTTTTCCCGCTGGTGGGCCCGGGCGCTGGGATCGCCGGTGACCTTCGCGATCAACTGCGGCCTCATCCTGCTGTGGCTGGCATCGGGCCCGCTCTTCCATTACTCCAACACCTGGCAGCTGGTGGTGAATACCGTCACCACCGTGTTCACCTATCTTGCCGTGTTCGTCATCCAGAACACGCAGAACCGTGATGCCACCGCCATGCACCTGAAGCTGGACGAACTCATCAGCAGCATCGAGGGCGCGCGCAACCGCTTCGTCGACCTGGAGGACCTGACGGACGAGGAACTGCATGCGCTGCATGCGCAGTTCCAGAAGCTGCAGGAGCGTGCACGCAAGACGGATGCTGGTGAGGACTGCCGCGCGATCAGCGGCGATCCGGAAACATCGCCGGATCCGGCGTAAGAAATGGAGCGGGAAACGAGGCTCGAACTCGCGACCTCAACCTTGGCAAGGTTGCGCTCTACCAACTGAGCTATTCCCGCGCGAGAGGGGCGGAATTGTAGGTTCCCCGGTGGGCAAGTCAAGGAAACCGGGTGCCGGACCCCGCTATCAGCCCTCCCCGACCCGGCACGACCGGCCGCCGCTACTCCTTGGCGGTCAGCACCGGCCAGGCGGCCTTGAGGTAGCTGATCATGGACCAAAGCGTCAGCACGGCTGCGACCACCGTCAGGACCAGGCCGATCCGGTAGATCGGCAGGCCGAACAGGTCGTAGCGGTAAAGCATCATGGACAGGCCCACCATCTGCACGATGGTCTTGTACTTGCCCAGCGCAGACACCGCGACGCGGGTGCGCTGGCCCAGCTCCGCCATCCATTCGCGCAGCGCCGAGATGGCAATCTCGCGCCCGATGATGATGCAGGCCGCCAGCACGGTGACCATGCGCGGATCCGAGGCCATGGGCGGCGCCTTGCTCACCAGCAGCACCAGCGCCACGGCCACGATCAGTTTGTCGGCTACCGGATCGAGGAAGGCACCGAGGCGGCTGACCAGGCCCATGCGGCGGGCGAAGTAGCCATCCAGTGAATCCGTGACGGCCGCCGCGGCGAACAGCAGTCCGGCCGCCGGATCCGCCCAGGGATACGGCGCGTAGAACAGGACCACCACCAGCGGCACCGCCAGGATGCGCAGCCAGGTCAGGATGTTCGGCAGGTTCCAGGCCATTTGTTGTTCATGCGCGGGTCACACGCCCGGATGCAGATGATCATAAATGACGCGCGCCAGTTGCGGGCCGATCCCTTTGACCAGTTCCAGGTCGGCTATACCCGCCCGCATCACCCCCTGCAGGCCGCCGAAGTGCTGGAGCAGCATGCGCCGCTTGGCCGGGCCGAGTCCGGGCACGGTCTCCAGTACGGACTCCTGGTGACGCCGGGCACGTTTGCGCCGGTGGCCCTGGATGGCAAAGCGGTGGGCCTCGTCCCGGATGCGCTGGATCACCCGCAGTGCGGGTGAATCCGGCGGCAGGGTCATCGGATGCTCCTGCCGGGGTCGATGCAGGCGCTCCTGTCCGGCGCGGCGGTCCGGTCCCTTGGACACACCCATGACAGGAAGCCCGTCGAAACCGAGCTCCTTCAGCACGGGCAGCACCGCGCCGAGCTGCCCGGCGCCGCCGTCGATGAGCAGCAGGTCGGGAAGTGGCGACTCTCCGGCACGAATGCGGGTGAAGCGGCGACCGACGGCTTCGCGCAGCGCACCGTAATCGTCACCTCCCGCAACCGAATTGATGTTGAAGCGCCGGTATTCCTTGCGGGCCACGCCTTCCGAGGTGAACACCACGCACGAAGCAACGGTGCCCTCACCGCCCGTATGGCTGATGTCGAAGCACTCGATGCGCGCCGGGGGCTGCGGCATGTCCAATGCCAGCTGCAGGGCTTCGAGCTGCATCGTCACATCGGCATTGCGCGCCTGGCGCATGCGCAGCGACTGGGCTGCATTCTGTTCGGCGGCAGTCATCCAGCGGGCGGCCAGGCCTCGCGCCGGCCGCGACAGGCGGATCTGCCGGCCATGCTGTTCGGAAAGCACCGTGGCGACGGCCTCCGCATCCGGCAGATCCACGTTCACGCGCAGCTCGCCGGGCGGCTGCTCGCGCGAATAGTGCTGCAGCAGGAAGGCAGAAAGCGCCTCCTCCGTGGTGCCGGGAGATCGTGGAAAGAAGCTGGTGGTGCCGAGGCTTCGCCCGCCACGCACCAGCAATGCGGTGATGGCGTAGTCGCCGGGTTCGCCGACTATGGCAAAGGCATCGACATCGCGTTCCGCGCCGGCATCGATGGCCTGTTCGGCCTGGAGCTTGCGCAGGTCCGCCAGTTGGTCGCGCAGCAGCGCGGCCCGCTCGAACTGCCGCGCCACGGCGGCCTCGTGCATCTGCTCCTCCAGCCTGCGAGTGGCCTCGGTATCGCGTCCTTCCAGCACCATGACCGCCGCCTCCACATCGCGCGCATAGGCGGCCTCATCGATGAGGTTCACGCAGGGCGCCGAACAGCGGCCAATCTGGAACTGCAGGCAGGGGCGCGTGCGATGTGCGAAGAAGCTGTCCCTGCAATTGCGCAGCCTGAACAGCTTCTGCAGCTGCTGCAGCGAGCCGCGCACCGCGCCGACGTCCGGGTACGGTCCGAAATAGCGGCCACGCGCGGTGCGCGGTCCGCGATACACCGACAGACGCGGAAAACGGTGCTCGTGGAGCTGGATGTACGGAAAACTCTTGTCGTCGCGCAGCGTGACGTTGAAGCGCGGCCGGTGTTCCTTGATGAGGTTGTATTCCAACAGCAGCGCCTCGATCTCCGACTGCGTGACGGTGACCTCGACATGCCGCACCAGGCGAACCATGGCCTCGACCTTGGTGGCCTGTCGGGATTGCTGGAAATAACTGCCCACGCGGTCGCGCAGGCTGGCCGCCTTGCCCACATACAGCAGGCCGGCCGGGTCGGCCTCCGGTGTGCCGTACATGCGGTAGACACCGGGCCGGCGCGGCAGGGTCGCTGCGAACTGCCGCCCGTCGAAGCTCAGAGTCCGGCCCCCTCGATAGGGAAGGCGTTACGCCTTCTTGCTGCGCTCGGCGATCTTCAGCGCCAGTTCCAGCGCCTGCTCGTAGTTCAGGCGCGGGTCCACCTGCGTGCGGTAGGCGCGCGCCAGGTCCGCATCCGTGAGGCCGCGCGCGCCACCGGTGCATTCGGTCACATCTTCGCCGGTCATCTCCAGGTGCACGCCGCCCAGCCGCGAACCATTGGCCTCGTGCACATCGAAGGCCAGCTCCAGCTCCTTCATGATGTTTTCCAGGCGCCGCGTCTTGTAGCCGCCCACCGTGCTCTCGGTGTTGCCATGCATGGGATCGCACACCCACAGCACGGTCTGGCCAGTCTCGCGCACGGCCTGGATGAGCCTTGGAAGCGACTTCTCGATGTCCTTGGCGCCGAAGCGGTGGATCAGCGTCAACCGGCCGGGCTGGTTGTTCGGGTTCAGCGTGGTGACCAGCCCCTGCAGCCAGCCGCTATCCATGGAGGCGCCCACTTTCACACCCACCGGATTGGAGATGCCGCGGAAGTACTCCACGTGCGCGCCATCGAGCTGCGCGGTGCGCATGCCGATCCAGGGCAGGTGCGTGGACAGGTTGTACCAGCGCTGCGCGCGCGGAATGAAGCGCGTCTGGGCCTGCTCGTAGTGCAGGTGCAGGCCCTCGTGGCTGGCGTAGAAATCCACCCGGCTGGTCTCGCTTACCTTGCCACCGGTCAGCGACTCGAAGAAATCCAGCGAGTCGGCGATGGAGTGCACGATGCGCTCATAGGCCTCGCGTGCATGCGAATGGCGCAGGAATCCCAGGTCCCAGTATTCGGGATGATGCAGGTCGGCGAAACCGCCATCGATCAGCGCGCGCACGAAATTCAGCGTGAGCGAAGCGCGCTCGTAGCCACGCAGCAGCAGCTCCGGATCCGGCGTGCGCGCCTCGGCGGTGAATTCAGGCCGGTTGACGGTGTCGCCGCGATAGCTGGGCAGCGTCACGCCATCCTTGGTCTCGGTATCGGCGGAGCGCGGCTTGGCATACTGCCCGGCCATGCGGCCGACGCGGACGATGGGCCGCTTCAGTCCATGCAGCAGCACCAGGCTGACCTGCAGGATGACCTTCAGCTGCTTGGCGATGTGGTCCGACTCGCACTCGGAGAAACTCTCGGCGCAGTCGCCCCCCTGCAGCAGGAAGGCCTCGCCGCGCTGGGCGGCCGCCAGGCGCTCGCGCAATGCCTCGATCTCCCAGGACACCACCAGCGGCGGCAACCGGGACAGTTCGGCCACGGTGCGCTCCAGCGCGGCGGCATCGGGGTAATTCGGCTGCTGCTGCGCCTTGCGGGTCTGCCAGCTGGCCGGATTCCAGGTCATCGTGTCGGGCGATCTCATCCCGCGATGTTACCGCATGGGGCTAGCGCATGCGGCCGGGCAGCCGAAGCTCCAGCCGGGCGCCGCCCAGCGCGGATTCCGTGATTTCCAGTTGCCCGCCGTACAGCTCCGCCATATCGCGCACCATGGTCAGCCCCAGCCCATGCCCCGGGGTCGCCTCATCCGCCCTGGCGCCCCGCTGCAGCACCCGCTCGCGGTCCGCGCTCGCGATGCCGGGCCCATCGTCCTCCACCGCGATCCTGAGCTTCTGGCCGGCGCCGACGCCTGCCTGCAGCAGCGAGCTGACCCTTACGCGGCCGCTGCACCACTTCGCGGCGTTGTCCATCAGGTTGCCCAGCGCCTCCATCAGATCGTCTCGATCGCCCACGAACAGCACATCGGCGGGCACCGCCAGCTCCAGCGAGAAGTCCTTGTTCCCGTGCGCCTTCAGCATGGCGCCGCGCAGTTCCTGTGCGATCGGCAGTACCTCGACCGACTGCCTTCCCACACTGGCGCCGCCGCTGGTGGCTGCACGCCGGAGCTGGTGCTCAACAATCGCCGTCATGCGATCGACTTCGACATTGACCTGTTCAGCGCCGGGCCTGCCGTGGGTGAAGGTTGCGCGCAACACCGCCAGCGGTGTCTTCAGGCTGTGCGCCAGATTGCCCAGCGTGTCGCGGTAACGCGCGATACGCGTGCGTTCGGCGGTCAGCAGCGTGTTGAGGTTTGCCACCACGCCATCCAGCTCGGTGGGCCAGCTTGAATCGAGGCTGTCGCGATCGCCGCGCTCCACCGCATGGATCTGGCTCGCGAGCCGGCGCAGCGGTGTCAGCGCCCATCGCAGCAGCAGCGCCAGCGCCAGCAGCAATGCAACCGCCAGGGCGGTGAAGCCTTTCACCAGGCCGCGGCGGAAATCACTGACCTGCGTGTCGAAAGGCGCAAGGTCGGTGGCGACGGTGAAGGTCAGGTTGCGGCTGCCACCGCCATCGGCCTCCCATTGCAGGCCACGGCTCACGGCTGCCAGCCGCGCGCCGCGCAGGTCAGTGATGTAACGGAAGTCGCGCTCGCCGGGCGGTTGTGCCGGACCGAACTGCTGAAGGCGGCCCGCAGCGGATGGCGATCTCCAGTACGGTTCGCTTGCGCCGTCACTCACCGCGGCATACAGGCCCGAACCAGGCGTCGCCAGCCGGGCCTCCCGGTCCGCCAGACCCGGAAGGATCCGTCCGGAATCGTCGGGTTCTGCGGATGCAATCAGAGCCACCATCTGCGCATCGAGCAGCTCACGCAGTGATTTCTCCGCCACCTTCCGGAAGCGCGCATCCAGCACTGCGGCCATCATGCCGAAGAACAGCAGCATCAGCACCGTCACAGAGATCAGCAGTCGCTGGCTGACCGAGCGCATGCGGATCCGGCGTCAGCCGGCGTTGCGGGGAAGGACGAAGCGGTAGCCCCTGCCGCGCAGGGTTTCGATGGGCTTGATGCGGTCGTCCGGATCGAGCTTGCGGCGCAGGCGCCCGATGAACACCTCGATCACATTGCTGTCGCGGTCGTAGTCCTGTTCGTAGAGCTGTTCGGTCAGGTCGGTCTTGGAGATGACCTCACCGGCCTTGAGCATCAGGTGCTCGAGGATGCGGTACTCGAAGGTGGTGAGTTCCACGGGCTGACCGTCCACGCTCACCGTCTGCGCGCGGGTGTCGAGCACAATGGGTCCGCACGCCAGGCTCGAAGTGGCCCAGCCGCCGCTTCGGCGCAAGAGCGCCTGCAGGCGCGCCAGCACTTCTTCGAACTGGAAGGGCTTGGCCACATAGTCATCGGCGCCGGCATCCAGGCCCTCGACCTTGTCCTGCCACCGGTCGCGCGCGGTCAGGATGAGGATCGGAAAGCGCTTGTCCTTCGCACGCAGCCGCCGGATCAGGTCCAGACCAGGGAGCTTCGGCAGGCCGAGGTCAATCACGGCCACATCGATGGGGTATTCCTGGCCGGCGAAGAGACCCTCTTCGCCATCTGCCGCCAGATCGACATTGAAGCCGGCTTCAGTCAGGTCGCGGCGCAGTGCCTCACGTATCGCCTGTTCGTCTTCCACCACCAGCACGCGCATGCATCAGCCTCCGGAGCGCGAATCCACGCGCACGGTCCAGACCCTTCCTTCATCGGACAGCAGCCGCAGCACGTAAGTGCAGCGATCTCCGCCGCCTTCCGTGTTCGCCTTGACCACGCGCGCCTTGTACTTGCGCTCCGCACTGGCGATGGCCTGGTCGAGCGACATGCCGGGGCAGCGCCCGATGGCCTCGCCCTGCGGGACGGCCGGCCAGCTCTCCTGGCGCGAACCGGAATCGTGATGCGACTTGCGGGAGCCGGCCATCACCAATCCCGGCAGCAGGGCCAGCAGCAAAAGCACCAGGGCCGGGCTGCCTGAGGCTGCCCGGCCCGTGGTTGTCTTGCGGTCCCGTCTGCGACGCATTGCCCTATCGTACGTGATCGCGCGGGCGATCAGCCAAACGCCCGGCCACGATAGTCGACGCGCACGTATCGGCCGGGATCCTGGGGCAGGTGCACCACGCTGCGACGACCCGACCAGACATAGGTCACGCGGTAGCCGGCAACCTGGCGGTCGAAGCGCTCCTCATGCACGGTGCGGCAACGTTCGACTTGCTCGTAACGCGGCGAGGGATTTGCGTTACGGGCCACTTCACGGCCCACCACGGCGCCAACCACCGCGCCACCCACGGTGGCCACTGCGCGCCCATCGCCATGGCCGATGCTGTTGCCGATCAGCGCACCCACTGCACCACCCACGATGGCGGCGCCGGTGCTGTTCGGCCGGCTGTAGCCCACTTCACGCGCTTCCACCCAGCAGCTCTGCACCGGCACGGTGTAGCGCACCTGTTCGAAGATGGGTTCCGCGGCGATCACTCGCGCATAGCTGCGATCCGGTCCACGCCCGTGGTCACGACCGTAGTCATCGCGGTCATGGCCCGCCGATGCTGCGGCCGAGACTGCCGCCAGGATGAGGGCCGCGCCGATACGGGAAATATTCTTGTTCATGATCGCCTCCACATGCGCCCGGAATCTCCGGGCCTTGATGGCGATACTGATCCCGGGCCGATGAATCAGGACTGAATGTCCCGCTTGCCTTCTTCCCACAGTGCATCCCACTCCGTGGGCGTCAGGGCGGCCAGTTTCAGGCCCCGTTCAGCCGCCAGCCCCTCCATGTGACGGAAGCGGGCCTCGAAGCGCTGGTTGGCCTGCCGCAGTGCGGTCTCGGCATCCACGGACAGCAGCCGGGCCAGGCTGGTGGCGGCGAGCAGCAGGTCACCCACTTCCTCCGCCACACGCCCCGGCCCTTCGGCGCGGGCGGCATCGATCTCGGCCAGTTCCTCAAGCACTTTGGCGCGCGCACCGCTGGCATCAGGCCAGTCGAAGCCCACCGCGGCCGCGCGTTTGCCGAGCTTGCTGGCGCGCATCAGCGCCGGCAGAGCGAGCGGCACGTCGTCGAGCACGCCGCTGTCGCCACGCACGGCGCGTTCTTCGGCCTTGATCTCTTCCCAGCGCCCGGCGCCACCGGCCTCACCTTCGAACACATGGGGATGACGACGAATGAGCTTGTCCGCCATGCCACCGGCAATGGCGTCGAAGTCGTATTCACCACGCTCGGCGCCGAGCTGCGCGTGGAACACGACCTGGAACAGGAGATCGCCCAGTTCGCCGCGCATCGCGTCGGGATTTCCCGCCTCCAGGGCAGCCACCAGTTCATGCGCCTCTTCCAGCGCGTAGCGCGCCAGCGTTCGATGGTCCTGCGCCAGATCCCAGGAACATCCGGAAGCGGGATCGCGCAGCCGTCGCATCACCTGCAGCAGCCGCTGCACTCCCGGCAGTTCAGCGCTCATGGCTGCGACATCTCATAGAGCGCGAACAGCATGCCCGCCGTCGCGCCCCAGATGCGGTGGGCGCCGAACTGCAGGTCGCGCACGTCGAAATCGATGCCGCCGATCTCGCGACGCGTCTTCACGTGATTGGAGGGATCCAGCAACGCCGACAGCGGCATCAGGAAGGCCTCCTGCACTTCAGAGTCTGCAGGCTGCGGAGTGAAGTCGGCGGACAGCCGCGCCACCACGGGCGTGATGCGGAAACCGGTGAACACGATCTGGTCGGGCAGATGCCCGACGATGGCCGCCTGGGTGGGCTGCAGGCCTACTTCCTCCTGGGCCTCACGCAGCGCCGACGCGGCGATGTCGGCATCGGATTCGTCCACTGCCCCACCTGGAAATGAAATCTGGCCGGCATGCGATCGCAGGTGTCCGGCACGTACCGTGAGCAGGATGCCGGGATCATCCAGCGGATCGCGCAGGCCGATGAGGACGGCGGCCTGACGCATCTCCGGCGGAATGAGCTGCAGCAGGCGCGGATCCGCGCCACCCGCCAGCGTCGCGCCGATGCGCAGGCTCTCCGGCCGGTGATCGGGCGCGCTTCCTTCCAGCCGCTGCAGCAGGCGCTCGCAGGCGGCGCGGGTCGCGGTGTCACGCCGCGATGGCATCAGCCCCCACCGCTTGTGATGCTCCGTAGCGACCCCGCACCATGCTGATCAGCCACCTCCGCTTGTACCACCTTTGATTCCACCCTTGGTCAGCTCGGTGGGATCAAGCAGCGCCTTCAGCTCCGCGAGCGGCAGGTCCGTGTTCTTCGCCGCAACCTCCAGGATGGGCTTGCCTTCGGCGTAGGCCTTCTTCGCGATCGCGGCACCCTTCTCGTAACCGATCACCGGATTCAGCGCGGTGACGAGGATGGGATTGCGGTCGAGCGCATCCTTCAGCCGCGACTCGTTCACCGTGAATCCGGCAATGGCCTTGTCCGCCAGCACCGGGGTCACATTGGCCAGGAGCCTCAGGCTCTCGATCAGCTTGTAGCCGATCAACGGCAACATGACATTGAGCTGGAAATTGCCCGACTGCCCGGCCACGGCGATGGTGGCGTCATTGCCCATCACCTCGGCCGCCACCATGGCGGTGGCCTCCGGAATCACGGGATTCACCTTGCCCGGCATGATGCTGCTGCCGGGCTGCAGCGCAGGCAGCGCGATCTCGGCCAGTCCCGCCAGCGGACCGCTGTTCATCCAGCGCAGGTCGTTGGCCACCTTCATCAGGCTCACGGCCAGCGTGCGCAGCTGCCCCGACAGTTCCACCGCGGTGTCCTGCGTGGCAATGCCCTCGAACAGGCTGACGTTGGGACGGAACTTCAGCCCCGTGGCCTTCGACAACTCCGCGCAGAAACGCGCGCTGAAATCCGGATGCGCGTTGATTCCGGTACCCACCGCGGTGCCACCCTGTGCGAGCTGCAGCAGCCGCGGCTCCACCGCGGCAATGCGTTCGATGCCCTTTTCCACCTGTGTTCGCCAGGCAGCGAGTTCCTGGCCGAAGGTCACGGGCATGGCGTCCATCAGGTGCGTGCGGCCCGTCTTCACCAGCGCGCCGACTTCGGCTTCCTTCGTGGCCAGGGCCTTCGCCAGGTGCTGCAGCGAGGGCTGCAGCGACTCGCGCCACAGCAGAGCCGCGCTGACATGGATCGCCGTGGGGATCACGTCGTTGCTGCTCTGGCTCATGTTCACGGCGTCGTTGGCGTGAACCGGGCGCCCGAGCTTCTGCGATGCCAGACGAGAGATGACCTCGTTGGCATTCATGTTGGTGCTGGTGCCCGAACCGGTCTGGAACACGTCGATGGGGAACTGCGCGTCGTACTGCCCCTCGGCCACTTCTGCGGACGCGGCGACGATGCTATCTGCGACTGGCGCTTCCAGCAGCCCCAGCGACGCATTGGCGCGCGCGGCCGCGGCCTTGATCAGCGCGACGGCGCGGATGAAGGCGCGCGGCATGGGCCGGCCGCTGATGGGAAAGTTCTGCACCGCGCGCTGTGTCTGCGCACCCCACAATGCATCGGCGGGTACCTGCAGTTCGCCCATGCTGTCGCGTTCCGTCCTGAATCCTGCCGTGGTCATTCGCTTCATCCCGCCGTTGAGGGCGCATCAGTTAGAATGTGCGAATCCTATCATTCGAGCGGGCATTCCCCGTTTCAGGGCCCTTTCATGGACTCCAGCCTGACCGCCCTTTCGCCCGTGGACGGCCGCTATCGCGCGGCCACCGAGGGCCTCGCACAGTTACTGTCCGAAGCCGGCCTCACCGCCGAGCGGGTACGGGTGGAAGCGTTGTGGGTGCTGTGCCTGGCGGAGGAGCTGCCCACCGACGCTGCCCGGAAACTGGCTCCGAAAGTGCGTGAGCGCCTGCAGGCCATGGCACAGGATCCCGGTGCCGACTGCGCCGCAGCGGTCAAGACCATCGAACGTCGCATCAACCACGACGTGAAGGCCGTGGAGTACTACGTGCGCGACGCCCTGCGCGACAGTGGCGCAACGCCCGCGCAGCTCGAGCTGGTGCATTTCGGCTGCACCTCCGAGGACATCAACAACATCAGCTATGCGCGGCTGCTGGCCCGGGCGCGCACGCAGCAACTCCTGCCGGCGCTCGATGCACTGCTCAAGGTGCTGCGTGAATTCGCCACGGCGCATGCCGCACTGCCCATGCTGTCGCGCACCCATGGACAGACCGCCTCACCCACCACGCTGGGCAAGGAGTTCGCCAACTTCCACGCCCGTCTCTCGCGTGCGCGCGCGCGGCTGGAACGGGTGGAGATCCTCGGCAAGTGGAATGGCGCTGTCGGCAATTTCAATGCGCATGTCGCCGCATTCCCGGCTCTGGACTGGACAGGTATTTCCTCGCGCTTCGTCGAGCGCTGCGAGCTGGCCTGGAATCCCATGACCACGCAGATCGAGCCGCATGACTGGATCGGCGAGTACTGCGACGCGGTGGCGGCCATCAATGTGATCGGCATCGACCTGTGCCGTGACATCTGGGGATATGTGTCACTGGGTTACCTGCGCCAGCGCCCGGTCGAGGGCGAGGTGGGTTCTTCCACCATGCCGCACAAGATCAACCCCATCGATTTCGAGAATGCCGAGGGCAATCTCGGCGTGGCCAATGCGCTGCTGCGGCATTTCTCCGAGAAGCTGCCCGTGTCGCGCTGGCAGCGCGACCTCACCGACTCCACCGTGCTGCGCAACCTGGGCGTGGCGCTGGGGCATTGCCTCATCGCCTGGCGCGCCGCGCTCAGGGGACTGGGAAAGATCGCGGCAGATGAGTCCTGTCTGGCGGCCGACCTGGCTGAGGCCTGGGAGGTACTGGCCGAACCGGTCCAGACCGTGCTCAGGGCCGCGGGTGTGCCAGATGGTTATGAGTTGCTGAAGGCGCACAGCCGCGGCAAGCCCCTGACGCGCGACTCGCTGGCCGAGCTGGTGCGCGGCCTGCCCCTGCCGGAGAGCGAAAGGGCCCGGCTGCTGGCCCTGACCCCCGCCGCGTACGTAGGACTGGCGGCCAGCCTCGCGATCCGGGGCGTGGACCATTCCTGAGGCCGGCCGTTCAGGTCCCGACAGGACATAAGCTGGCAATTAGTGAGACGGGTGGCGCAATTCACAGTCAGGTTGCGCCCGATACCGGCGGAACGTGAACTTGACCACAATTGTTCACGCTCCCTCGTTCCTATTATCCAGTCATGGGTGGACCTCAGTACTTCTTCGCAGGCACTCCCGCTGGAGTTCCGGCACCGGTCACGGTGCTGGGGCGCGGCGGCTCGACCTTTACGGGCGAGCACGAGCCCCTGCAGGTACTGACTACCCTCGATGATGTCCGCCAGGCCTCGCGCCGCGCGGTCACCGGCGCCCAGCGCCTGCTCTCCATCTTCACTCTGGATCTGGAACCGCAGCTCTACGAGCAGGCGGGCTTCCTCGATCTGATCAAGCGCTTCCTGCTCAGCCACAGCTTCGCCAAGGTGAGGCTGCTGACCCAGCGGGCCATTCCCTACACCTCGCCGAACCGCCTGGCCGCCATGCGCCGCCGGCTTTCCGGCCACATCGAAATCCGCACCCTGAATTCGCAATACGCGGCGCGCACCAGCGGCATGCTGATCGCCGATGCCAAGGCCATCGTCTACCGCGCCCAGGTGGGCAGCTGGGACGGCGTGGCCGGCTTCAACCAGCCGCCGATCGCGCGCCTGTACCTGCAGGAATTCGACGAGATGTGGATCGCCAGCGTTCCAAAGTACTGAACGCCCGCCGGCCCGTCCGGGCCTGACCACCTTCCCTGTCCTATACTTCGCCCATGACCTGGCGTCCGGATTTCACTGTCGCCGCCGTCGTGCAGCGGCAGGATCGCTTCCTCATTGTCGAAGAGCGTATCAACGGCCGCCTGGTGCTGAACCAGCCCGCCGGCCATGTCGAGGAAGGCGAATCCATCATCGCCGCCGTCACCCGCGAGACCCTCGAGGAGACCGCCTGGCATTTCTCGGCGGCCCACCTGCTCGGAGTCTATCTGTGGCGCAATGAATCCAATGGGCGGAGCTTCCTGCGTTTCGCCTTCAGTGGTGATGTGCTGCGGCATGAACCGGAACGCGAACTGGACCGCGGCATCGTCGCGGCCCACTGGCTGAGCCGCGAGCAGCTGCTGGCGCAGTCCTCGCGGCTGCGCAGCCCTCTGGTCCTGCGTTGCATCGACGATCATCTGGCCGGATGCCGTCATGAACTCTCGGCGCTGACCTTCATGGACGGCCTGGCCGTCGCGCGCACCGCCTGACCGCCATGGCTGGGCGGATCATGGTCGCGCTGTCCGGCGGCGTCGACTCGGCCGTGACCGCGCTGCTGCTGCGCCGGCAGGGCCACGATGTGCAGGCCCTGTTCATGCACAACTGGGAAGAGGACGACGAGGGCTACTGCACCTCGGCCCAGGACTTCCAGGATGCCCGCCGCATTGCCGATGAACTGGGCGTCGTGCTGCATCGCGTGGACCTGTCGCGCGAGTATCGCGACCGCGTGTTCAGCGACTTTCTTGCCGCGCATCGCGCGGGACTCACGCCCAATCCGGACGTGCTGTGCAACCGGGAGATCAAGTTCGGCGACTGCCTTCACCATGCGCAGCGACTGGGCGCCACGCGCCTGGCCACCGGCCACTATGCGCGGCTGGTCGAGGGCGCCGGTGGACCGGAACTGCACAAGGGCGTGGACGATGGCAAGGACCAGTCGTACTTCCTGCATGCGGTGCCGCGCGAACGGCTGGGGCTGGCGATGATGCCGCTGGGCAGCCTGCACAAGCCCGAGGTTCGCGCACTGGCGCGCTCCGCCGGGTTGCCGGTGGCGGACAAGCGCGACAGCACGGGCATCTGTTTCATCGGCGAGCGGCCGTTCCGTGAATTCCTGCAGCAATATATCGGGCACACGCCGGGCCCCATCATCGATGATTCCGGCGGCGAGGTCGGCACGCACATCGGACTGCCCTTCTACACGCTGGGACAGCGCGGCGGCATCGGCATCGGCGGGCTGCGCGGCGGCAGCGGAGCGCCCTGGTATGTGGTGGCCAAGGATCAGCAGCGCAACGCGCTGATCGTGGCGCAGGGCGAGGACCATCCGGCGCTGTTCTGCCGGCAGGTACAGACCCGGGTGATCAACTGGTTGGGCGATCCACCGGATGCCGAAGAGGACATCGCGGTGCGGCTGCGCTACCGGCAGGCGGATCAGCAGGCGCGCGTCGCGAGGCATGCCGATGGCAGCACGCTGATTTCGCCCGCGGTGCCACAGCGCGCCGTGACGCCTGGCCAGTCGGCCGTCATCTACCGCGACTCGCGCTGCCTCGGCGGCGGAGTCATCAGTCGAACAGTTGTATAATTCCGGCAGTTTCCGGAGGACCACATGACCGACAGTTTCAAGGCGCGCAGCAGCCTGTCCGTGAACGGACGTCCCTACACGATCTGGAGCCTGGCAGCGCTGCCGGCCGAGAAGGTGGCCCGCCTGCCCTATTCGCTGAAGGTCCTGCTGGAAAACCTGCTGCGCTACGAGGATGGCGTGAACGTCACGCGCAAGGACATCGAGGCGCTGCTCGACTGGGACGCGAAAGCCGCGCCCTCGCACGAGATTCCCTTCACGCCGGCACGCGTGATCATGCAGGACTTCACGGGAGTGCCCTGCGTGGTGGATCTGGCCGCCATGCGCGATGCCATGGCGCGCCTGGGCGGCAATCCGGAAAAGATCAATCCGCTGGCGCCCGCTGAGCTGGTGATCGACCACTCCGTGCAGGTGGATGAATACGGCACCGCGCAGGCGCTGGCCGACAACAACCGCATAGAGTTCGAGCGCAACGGCGAGCGCTATTCCTTCCTGCGCTGGGGGCAGAACGCCTTCCGCAATTTCAAGGTGGTGCCCCCCAACACCGGCATCGTGCACCAGGTGAACCTGGAATACCTGGGACGCGTGGTGTTCGCGAAGGACGGTGACGCGAGCACCCGCGCGGCGAAGGAAGCCTATCCGGATACCGTCGTCGGTACCGACTCGCATACCACCATGATCAATGGTCTGGGCGTGCTGGGCTGGGGCGTGGGCGGAATCGAGGCCGAAGCGGCCATGCTGGGCCAGCCCGTCACCATGCTCATTCCCCAGGTCATCGGCTTCAAGCTCAATGGTCAGCTGC
>Ga0315910_10001466_pt1 | contig 21569 bp, 18 predicted proteins | sample EdamamesoilMG_FD_204470 | JGI IMG/M metagenome (GOLD analysis project Ga0315910, IMG submission 204470) | Garden soil microbial communities collected in Santa Monica, California, United States - Edamame soil | ecosystem: Environmental > Terrestrial > Soil > Garden | place: USA: California...
TGCAGATGATCATAAAGGGTGCGTGCCAGCGTTGTCCCGATTCCGCTGACCGCCTCGAGATCGCCGACGCCGGCGCGCATCAGACCCTGCATGCCGCCGAAGTGCCGCAGCAGCGCGCGTCGCTTCGCCGGACCGAGGCCGGGGATGGCTTCCAGCACGGATTCGTTGTGCCTGCGCGCCCGTCGCTTGCGATGTCCAGTGATGGCGAAGCGGTGCGCCTCGTCCCGAATGCGTTGAATGACGCGAAGCGCTTGTGAGTCGGGCCCGGGCACGATGGGAGTGTCCTGGCCCTGCACGAACAGGCGCTCCTGCCCCGCCCTGCGATCCGGTCCCTTGGCGACGCCCACGAGTTTGAGCTCGGCGAAACCGAGCTCGCGCAGCTCGCCGTGCACTTCGTTGATCTGTCCGAGTCCGCCATCGATCAACAGCACGTCCGGGGCCACCACCTCGCCGGCGCGCACGCGTTCGTAGCGACGCTTCAGGGCCTGGCGCAGGGCGCCGTAATCGTCACCGGGCGTGACCCCGGTGATGTTGAAGCGCCGATATTCCTTCTTCATCGGCCCTTCCGGTCCGTACACCACGCAGGACGCGACCGTGCCCTCGCCGGCCGTGTGGCTGATGTCGAAACATTCGAGCCGCGTCGGGACCTTTTCGAGACTGAGCAGCCGCGCCAGGTCCTCGAGCATCACGCCGATATCGGCGCGGCGCGCGCGCCGCATGCGCAAGGCCTGGCTGGCGTTTTCCACCGTCATCGCCATCCAGCGCGCGGGCAGCGCTCGCGAAGGCTTCCACAGTTTCGACGAAGTGCCGGCGCGGTCTCCGAGGGCCGCAGTCAACGCCTCCGCTTCCGCGAGTTCCAGGTTCACGAGGATCTCCGCGGGCGGCGGGGTCTCGTCGTAGTACTGCATGAGGAACGAGGCCAGCGCCTCGTTGGGTTCGGCCAGGCTGCCCTTCGGAAAATAGCAGGTGGAACCCAGGTTGCGGCCACCGCGGATGATCATCACCGACACGGCGTATTCACCGGGCTCACCCACCAGCGCGAACACGTCGATGTCGCGGTCACCCTCGGCGGTGACGATCTGCTGCGCCTGGATCTGCTTGAGCGCCGCCAGCTGGTCGCGTAATGCCGCGGCGCGTTCGTACTGCAGGTCCTCGGCGGCCTTCTCCATGGCCTTCGCGAGCTCGGCATGCACCTCGTCATTGCGCCCTTCGAGCACTTTCACGGCCGCGCCGATGTCGCGCGCGTAGTCCTCGCGCGAGATGAGTTTCACGCAAGGCGCGGAGCAGCGCCCGATCTGGTGCTGCAGGCAGGGACGGCTGCGGTTCTCGAAGAAGCTGTCGCGGCAATTCCGGATTCGGAAGATCTTCTGGATGCTCTGCAGGGTGTCCTTGACCGCCCCGGCGCCCGGGAAAGGACCGAAGTAGCGCCCCGGCAGGTTGCGCGGGCCGCGGTAGAACACCAGCCGAGGGTACTCGTGTCCCGAAGGTAGATAGACATAGGGGAAACTCTTGTCGTCGCGCAGCACGATGTTGTACCGCGGCTTGTGCTCCTTGATGAGGTTGTATTCGAGCAGCAGCGCCTCGGTTTCGGAGTTGGTGAGCGTCACCTCGATGCGCGCGATGTGCCCGACCAGCGCCTGCACCTTGGGATCGACGTTGCTCGCCAGGAAGTAGTTGCCGACGCGATCGCGCAGGTTGCGCGCCTTGCCCACGTACAGGAGTTCGGACCTTCCTCCCTCGTCGGGCGCCCCGTACATCCGGTACACCCCCGGCCGCCGTGGCAGGTTCGGGATGTATTCCCTCGGGTCGAATTGGTCGACGTGCTCGCTCACGCCCTCATTGTAGACCCGCGAGGGTCGCGGCCCGTTTCAGAACCTGGCGGAACATCTCGGCGGTGAGCCGGCGCGTCTGCGTGTTGTAGCGACTGCAATGGTAGGAATCGACCAGCCAGCGTTCGCCGGGCAACTCGTGCTCGGCGCCATGCACGAACTTCGCCGCGGTTCGCTTGAGCCCGACGGCCTTGAGCACCGCCTCGTGCGCGACCAGGCCGAGCGCGAGCACGGTGTTCACCGAGCGCAGCTCCTCGAGCTCGGCGGTGAGATAGCGGTTGCAGGTGTTGATCTCGAGCGGCAGCGGCTTGTTCTCGGGCGGCAGGCATTTCACCGCGTTGGTGATGCGCGTCCCGCGAAGTTGCAGGCCATCGGCGCTATCCACCGACTTGGCCGCGCTCGCCAGGCCAAGCTCGTGCAGCGACTCATATAAAAGTATGCCGGCGTAGTCGCCGGTGAACGGCCGGCCGGTCCTGTTGGCGCCATGCATGCCGGGAGCAAGGCCGACTATCAGCAGCTGTGGCTTCGCGACGCCGAACGGCGCCACCGGCTTGCAGTGATAGTCCGGATTGGCGTGCGCGGCCTTCGCGAGGAAGGCCGCGAGCCGCGGGCACAACGTGCAATCGGGGCTGAAGGACGGCGCGACCTCACCCATGGAAGGCGCGCAGCGCACCGCGCCTCATTTCATCCGTCGGATGATGGCGTCGCCGAATCCCGAGGTGCCCACGAGAGTTGCACCGGGGATCAGCCGCTGCAGGTCCTCCTCGACATTCTTGCGCGCGGCGATGTCGCGCTTGGTGGCGCGGATGGCCTCGCGCAGGCGCGCCAGGTCGTAGGTCATCTCCTTGGCGGCGATGGTCTCGGCGACACCATGCATGATGAGGTCCGCGGCTTCCTTCCAGCCGATGTAGCGCAGCAGCATTTCGGCCGACAGGATCAAACTACCGGGATTCACGCGGTCCTTGCCGGCGAACCCGGGCGCCGTGCCGTGCGTGGCCTCGAACACCGCCAGGCCGTCGCCGATGTTGCCGCCCGGTGCGATGCCGATGCCGCCCACCTGCGCCGCCAGCGCATCCGAGATGTAATCGCCGTTGAGGTTCAGCGTCGCGATCACGTCGTAGTCTTCCGGTCGCAGCAGCACCTGCTGCAGGAAGTTGTCGGCGATCACGTCCTTGATGACGATGTCGTGCCCGTTGATCGGGTTCTTGAAGCTGCACCACGGGCCGTTGCCGATGAGCTTGGCGCCGAATTCTTCCTTCGCCAGCAGGTAGCCCCACTGCATGAAGGCACCTTCGGTGTACTTCATGATGTTGCCCTTGTGCACCAGCGTCACCGACACGCGGTCGTTCTCGATGGCGTACTGGATGGCCTTGCGCACCAGCCGCTGGCTGCCCTCTTTCGACACCGGCTTGATGCCGAGACCCGAACTGGCCGGGAAGCGGATGCCGGTGACCTTGAGTTCGTTCTGCAGGAAATAGATGAGTCGCTGCACTTCCGCCGAGCCCGTGGGCCACTCGATGCCGGCGTAGATGTCCTCGGTGTTCTCGCGGAACACCACCATGTCGGTGAGCGAGGCATCGGCCATGGGCGTCGACACGCCGGGGAAATAACGGATCGGGCGCACACAGGCGAACAGGTCGAGGTTCTGGCGCATCGCGACGTTGAGCGAGCGCATTCCGCCACCCACCGGCGTGCCCAGCGGACCCTTGATGCTGACGACGAAGTCGCGCAGCGCGGTCAGCGTCTCGTCGGGAAAGCCCGTGCCGTACAGCGCGTTGGCCTTGTCGCCGGCGTACACCTCGGTCCATGCGATGCGACGCTTCCTGCCGTAGGCTTTTTCGACCGCGGCATTCACCACCTTGAGCATCACCGGGGTGATGTCGATGCCGATTCCGTCGCCCTCGATGAAGGCGATGATCGGGTTGTCCGGTACGTTCAGTGACGCGTCCGGATTTATGGTGATGCGCTGGCCGTCTTTGGGGACTTTGATGTGTTCGTAATGCATGGTTCCGGCAACTGCAATCAGCGTGCCGGACCGTGCTTGCCGATCAACATCGCAAGTTCGAGCGCCTGCTCATAGTTGAGGCGCGGGTCGACGGTGGACTTGTACGCACGCGCAAGGTCCGCGTCGGTGAGTCCACGCGCTCCGCCGGTGCATTCGGTGACGTTCTCGCCCGTGAGCTCGATGTGCACACCGCCGAGGAACGAGCCGTTCGCCACGTGGATCTGGAACGACAGCTCCAGCTCGCGCAGGATGTTTTCGAAGCGCCGCGTCTTGAGTCCGCCCGAGCTGGTCTCGGTGTTGCCGTGCATCGGGTCGCACACCCACAGCACCTGCTGGCCAGTCTCGCGCACCGCCTCGATCATCCTCGGCAGGCCCTTCTCCACGTCCTTCGCGCCAAAGCGGTGGATGATGGTCAGGCGGCCCGGAGTGTTGTTCGGGTTCAGGGTGGTGACCAGGCCCTGCAACCACTCGGCCGTCATCGCCGGTCCGATCTTCACGCCCATGGGATTGGCGATGCCGCGGAAGAATTCCACGTGGGCACCGTCGAGCGCGGCGGTGCGCATGCCGATCCAAGGCATGTGGGTCGACAGGTTGTACCAGCGCTTCTGGCGTTCGATGTAACGGGTCTGCGCCTGCTCGTAGTGCATGAGCAGGCCTTCGTGCGCGGCGAAGAAATCCACCGCGGTGACCTCGTGCGGCGCGCGGCCTCCGCTCACCCTTTCGAAGAAATCCAGCGAATCGGCGATCGAGTCGACGATCTTCTGGTACTGCTCCTTCAGCGGCGAGTGCTGCATGAAGCCGAGGTCCCAGTACTGCGGGTGATGCAGGTCGGCGAATCCGCCGTCGCACAGCGCGCGGACGAAATTGAGCGTGAGCGCGGAGCGTTCGTAGCCGCGCAGCAGCAGCAGCGGGTCCGGTTCACGCGCCTCGGCCGTGAACTCCGAGCGGTTCACCAGGTCGCCGCGGAACGCGGGCAGCGTCACGCCATTACGGGTTTCCGTGTCCGCGGAGCGCGGCTTGGCGTACTGACCGGCCATGCGACCGACGCGGATGATGGGTTTCTTGAGTCCGTGCAGCAGCACCAGGCTCATCTGCAGCAGGATCTTGAGCTTCTTGGCGATCTTGTCGGACTCGCACTCCTCGAAGGTCTCGGCGCAGTCGCCGCCCATCAGCAGGAACTTGTTGCCGCGCTGCGCTTCGGCGAGATGTTCGCGCAACTGTTCGATTTCCCACGACACGACCAGCGGTGGGAGCTTCGCAAGTTGCGCGACCACGCTCTCGAGCTTCGGAAGGTCGGAATAACGCGGTTGTTGTTGGGCGGTTCGGTTGGTCCAGGAAGCCGGATGCCAGGGAGCTGTGTCGGGGGTACGCATGTTGCGAACTATTCTAATTCATGGGGTTACGGCACACTACCCGCAAACGAGGTTTCCATGCACAAAGTTTTGATCCTGGGTGCCGGCAAGATCGGCGCCCTCATCAGCGGGCTTTTGGCCGAATCCGGGGATTACGAAGTCACACTCGGCGACGTCGACGCCGCCAGTGCCGAGGCGGTGGTCAAGGCGCACGGGGCGCGTCACCTGCGCGCCGTTTCGATGGATGCCAGCAACGCCAAGGCGCTCGAAAACCACTTCGCGCTGCATAAGCCGCACGCCGTCGTCTCCAGCTTGCCTTATTACTGCAACCCGGCGGTCGCCAAGGCGGCGCGCAAGGGAAACGCGCACTACTTCGACCTGACGGAAGACGTCGAGGTCACGCGTGCCGTCCGACGCCTGGCCCGTGGCGCCTCGAAGGCCTTCGTGCCGCAATGCGGGCTCGCGCCGGGATTCATCAGCATCGCCGCCAACGAACTCGCCAAGCATTTCGACGAGCTGCGTTCCATCAAGCTGCGCGTGGGCGCCCTGCCCCAGCACCCTAACAACGTGCTCAAGTATTCGCTGACCTGGTCCACCGAGGGACTGATCAACGAATACGGCAATCCCTGCGAATCCGTGGTCGACGGCAAGATGGTCGAGACCGCGCCGCTCGAAGGCCTCGAGGAAATCGAAATCGACGGCCACCTGTACGAGGCGTTCAACACCTCGGGTGGCCTGGGCTCACTCGCCGAGTCGTACGGCAAGCAGTGCGAGCAGATCAACTACAAGACCATGCGTTATCCCGGGCACTGCACGCAGATGCGCCTGCTCATGAACGACCTGAAGCTCAACCAGGATCGCGCCACCCTGAAACGTGTCCTCGAGCACGCGGTGCCGCAGACGCTGCAGGACGTGGTCATCGTGTACGCCGCGGTGGCCGGCAAGCAGGATGGCCAGCTGCGCGAAGAGAACTACGTCAACAAGATCTACCCGCAGGTGATCGCGGGCAGATTGTGGTCGGCCATCCAGGTCACCACCGCCGCAGGCATCACCGCGGTCGTCGACCTGGTGCTGGCGAATCCGCGCCGCTACAAGGGCTTCGTGGCGCAGGAACAATTCGGCCTGCCGGAGATACTCGACAACCGCTTCGGGCAGTACTACGCGCCCGGCGGCACCAAGGACGTGTCGTCCGCGGTGGTGGTCAAGGGTGAAGCCGGGCATCAACGCCGGCTCGCGGGCGGACAACCCGCCGCCGCAAGGAAAGCGAGGCGCAAGAAATGAGCACGGCAAAAAGCGACGTCGCCGGGATCCTCAAGCGGCTCGGCATCGATTCGATCAATGCCGGCGCGTGGAGCGGCAGTCTCGGCTGGTCCAAGGACGTGGCCGGCAGCCTGATCACGTCGACCAACCCGGCCACCGGTGAAACCCTCGCGCAGGTGCGCGGCGCGACCCTCACCGATTACGAAGCGGTCATGCGCAGCTCGCTCGAAGCCGCGTCCGCGTGGCGCTCGGTGCCGGCACCACGCCGCGGCGAAGCAGTGAGGTTGTTAGGTGACGCGCTGCGCGCGGTCAAGGAGGATCTCGGCGCGCTGGTGACGCTCGAGAACGGCAAGATCAAGGCCGAGGGGCTGGGTGAAGTCCAGGAAATGATCGACATCGCCGACTTCGCCGTCGGCCAGTCGCGCATGCTCTACGGCCTCACCATGCATTCGGAACGCCCGCAGCACCGCATGTACGAGCAGTGGCATCCGCTCGGCGTGGTCGGAATCATCTCGGCGTTCAACTTCCCCGTGGCGGTGTGGGCCTGGAATTCCTTCCTGGCGGCCATTTGCGGCAACGCTTCCGTCTGGAAGCCTTCCCCCAAGACCCCGCTCACCGCGATTGCCGTTCAACACATCTGCAACAAGGTGATGCGCGAGCAGGACCTGCCGCCCATCTTCCAGCTGTTCATCGACGGCAGCACCGAACTCGCCACCCGATTCGTCGAAGACCGGCGCGTGGCACTGGTGTCGTTCACCGGTTCCACGGCGGTCGGCCGCAGCGTCGCCGAGCGCGTCGCACGCCGGCTCGGCAAGGTGCTGCTCGAACTCGGTGGCAACAACGCCATCATCGTGGACGAGTCCGCGGACCTGAAGCTGGCAATTCCTTCGATCGTCTTCGGCGCGGTGGGCACCGCCGGACAGCGCTGTACCACCACGCGGCGCGTGCTGGTGCACCGCTCGCGCATCGACGAGCTCGAAAAGAAGCTCGCGCACGCCTACTCGCAGGTGCGCATCGGCGACCCCATCAACCCGGCCACGCTCATGGGCCCGCTGATCGACAAAGGCGCGGTGGAGCGTTACCTGCAGGCCATCGCGCAGGCCAAGGCCGCGGGTGGCAAGGTCATCACCGGCGAGAAAGTGCTCGAGGGCAAGGGCAATTTCGTGGCCCCCACAATAGTCAGGGCGGAGAATGACTGGCCCATCGTGCAGCACGAAACCTTCGCGCCCGTCCTGTACCTCATTCCCTTCGATTCGCTCGAAGAAGCCATCGCGATGCAGAACGCGTCCGCGCATGGATTGTCTTCGTCCATTTTCACCGACCGCCTGCAGCACGCCGAGGCCTTTCTCTCCGCGTCGGGCAGCGACTGCGGCATCGCCAACGTGAACATCGGCACCTCGGGTGCGGAAATCGGCGGCGCGTTCGGCGGTGAGAAGGACACCGGCGGCGGGCGCGAATCGGGCTCGGATTCCTGGAAGGCGTACATGCGCCGCCAGACCAACACCATCAACTGGAGTCGCGAGCTGCCACTCGCCCAGGGCATCACCTTCGAGATCAAGGAAGGGCCCTGAGCCGCAGCCGCGCCGGGAGTCGTCCCATGCGCAATGGTTTGGCGGCGATTCTGCTCGCCGCCTGGTGCTGTGTTTCGCCGGCGCTTGCCGCCGACACTGCACGCGATGCGACCTTCCTGGCGCTGGTCAAGCAGCGCCACCTGCCGCCCGTCGACCCCCGCGGCTGGGGTGAACACGTGGGCGCGGATTGCGTGTGGGTGGGTCGCGGCCTGCGCGTCGCCACGCGCGCGGAAGTCCAGGGCATGCAGATCGACACCGGCAAGTCGGTCGAGATCCAGGACTTCGTGTTGCACGACTACGGCAACGTCGCGGTGCTCACCTACGTGGTGGTCGAGCGCCAGCCGCAGAACGGCGCGGTGCTCACCTCCTACCTTCGCAAGATGGACACCTATCTATCCAAGGAGGGTCGCTGGCAGCTGATCGCCAACGCCGAGGTGGTCGGCAAGCCGGATCGCAAGGCCGTCGCGCTCGACCCCGCGACGTACGATCGCTTGGCCGGCACCTACGAAGCCACGTTCAACGGCAAGCCCGTGCGCACGCGCTTCTGGCGCGAGGGCCGCCGATTCATGGGCCAGACGGAGGGTCAGGAAGCGGGCGAGCTGTTTCCGCTGAGCGCCACGACCTTCTTCGAAGCCGCGCAGCCGGAGGAAGGCGGACCCGTCGATGAATTCGTGATTGATGCAGCGGGTCGCGTCACCGGCTGGATTTACCGCGACGGCGACTTCGAGGTGCGCGCGCGCCGCGTGGAATGAGGCACGTGCTGCCTGTCAGCCCGCGACGCGCCCGGGCAGCCTGAGGTCGAAGCGCGCACCGCCCAGCGCTGACGCGTCGATGCGCAGCGAGCCGCCGTACAGCGCCACCGTGTCCGTCACCATGGCGAGCCCGAGTCCATAGCCGGGCGTGGCTTCATCGGCACGCGCGCCACGGTTGAGCACGCGCGCCCGGTCCGACTCGGCGATGCCCGGGCCGTCGTCCTCCACCACCAGCCGCAACGCGGCGCGCGAATCCGCCGCGGTATCGATCCCGGCTTCGACACGGATGTGCCCGCGCGCCCATTTGCAGGCGTTGTCGAGCAGGTTGCCGAGCAACTCGGTGAGGTCGGCGCGATCGCCGATGAACTGCGATCCCGGCGCGATCGCGGTTTCGAACAGCAGATCCTTGTTGCCGTACACCTTGAGCAACGCGGCGCGCAGGTCGGTGACCACCGGCGCGAGATCGACCGGCGCCTGCCCTAACAACACGCCCCCGCTCGCGGCGGCGCGTTTCATCTGGTGCTCGATGATCCCGCTCATGCGGTCGATCTCGGCGTTGAGCGCGGCGGTACGCACCTGCTCGTCGGCGTTGCGCAGCGACTGGCGCATGACGGCCAGCGGCGTCTTCAAGCTGTGCGCGAGATTGCCGAGGGTGTCGCGGTAGCGCTTGATGCGCGTGCGTTCGCCTTCCAGCAGCGCGTTGAGGTTGCTGGTCACGGCGGTCAGTTCCTCTGGCCAGGCATCCCCCAGCTGTTCGCGCGTTCCCGCCTCGACCTGCTTGATCTCCCGTTCCAGGCGCCGCATCGGCTGCCCCAGCCAACGCATCAGCAGTGCGAGCGCGGCCACGAACAACAGCACCAGTCCCGCGAACCAGCCGATGAGCTGCTGGCGGAAGCTCGCCACCTGCTCCTCGTAGGCATCGAGGTTCGACGCCACGCTGAAGGTGAAACGTGCCGGCGCGCCGTGCAGGTCGTCCCACACGATGCTGCGGCTCGCGACCGCGAGATGGATGCGCGTTCCGGAAACCTGCGTGAAGAAGAAACGTCGCTCCCCGGCCTCCAGCGGCGGTCCGAACTGCGCCTCGGATCCGGTGACCGACTGCGAGCGCCAGATGGTCTCGCCACTGGCGGAACGGATCTCCGCATACAGTCCCGAGCCGGGGGTGTTAAGCCGAGTCTCGAGTGCCGCGGTCGGCGTCACCGACTCCGGGCCATCCGGATCGGCTGCCGCGACCAATGCCACCATTTGCGCGTCGAGAACCTCGCGCAGGCTGCGCTCGGCCGCGTCGCGAAACAGCATGTCGAGCAGAAAGACGGTGAGGCCAAAGAAGACGACCAGCACGGCCAGCACCGACAGCATCAGCCGGCGTCTCAGCGAAGGTCGCGACAACTCAGCCTCCGGATTCAGTCGGACTCGAACAATACATGTTCGTCGGGTTCTTCGGCGTCGCCCTGCGGGCAATCCCACCGCGAAATCTCTTCGATCCGATCCGCAAGGATTCCGATGTACAGCCACGAACGATCGCACTTGGCGTCTTCGCCGCCGTTGACGATTTCACCGAAGGGGATGATGAGCAACGCTGGCCACTGGCTGATATCCGGGCACTCGTCTCCGATGCAGGTGTAACTCGCGGTGCTCGCCAGGCTCATCTGCCGGATATTCGGATCGGCAATCCGCAGCTCGAGGTCCGCCGGCCACGCCAGTTGCTGCCCGTTCACCGCGATGCGGGCCCCCATGAGTTGTCGGTGACCTGCCAGTTGCTTGATGTCGAGCGACACGTGCACTTTGCCGAGATGCGTCTGCTCGGTGAAATTCGTGCGATTGGGCTTCACCATCTTGGCGGCGCTCGCCGGGCAGGCTCCCGCGACCCACATGAGCGCAGCCGAGGCTGGCCCAGAGCGATCGAGTCCGTCTCCCCTGCGGATCCGCCATGGTGCGGCTAACTGCCCGGACTGCGCGCGATGCTGAACCGGTAGCCCCGGCCGCGCAGCGTTTCGATCGGACGCAGCGATTCGTCCGGATCGAGCTTGCGCCGCAGCCGGCCGATGAACACTTCGATGACGTTGCTGTCGCGCTCGTAGTCCTGGTCGTAGAGCCGCTCGGTCAATTCGGTCTTCGAGATGACGTCACCCGCGCGCAGCATCATGTGTTCGAGCAGGCGGTACTCGAAGGTGGTGAGTTCGATGGACCCGCCGTTGAGCGTCACGGCCTGCGCGCGCGTGTCGAGCCGGATCGGCCCGCATTCGAGTACCGGCGAGGCCCAGCCGCCCGCGCGGCGCATGAGCGCCTGCATGCGCGCCAGCACTTCCTCGAAGTGATAAGGCTTGGCGACGTAGTCGTCCGCCCCGGCCTGCAGACCTTCGACCTTGTCCTGCCAGCGATCGCGCGCCGTCAGGATGAGGATGGGAAACTTCTTGCCGCCCGCGCGCAGTTTGCGGATCAGCTCGAGGCCCGAGAGCTTGGGCAGCCCGAGATCGATGACCGCGATATCGAGCGGATATTCGTTGCCGGCGTACAGCCCTTCTTCGCCGTCCGCGGCGACGTCCACCGTGAATCCCTGTTTGGCGAGTTGCTCACGCAGGCCTTCACGCAGGGTGGCTTCATCTTCGACGACCAGTGCTCGCATGGTTCAGCGCATCCTGCCGGTGGCGGCGTCGATGCGTACCTGGATCACGCGGCCGTCGTCCGACAACAACTTGAGTACATAGACCTTGCGGCCGTCTTCGTCCTGCACGTCGGTGCGCACCACCCGCGCGTGGTACTGCGCTTCGGCGCGGCGCACGGCCTCGTCGAGCGAGATGCCATCCCGCCGCGGCTCGGCGACGCGCGGCGGAGGCTGCACGTTCGTACCACCGGGCGGGGGGATGGAAATGCCGTGCGCCTGGGCGAACGACGCAAGCCCCATCACCAGCAGCGCGGGCACCAGGCCCTTGCGAAACTTCTTCATGACGGGGGCAAGTTTAACGCTTTGTGTCTGAAAGGCGATGTGGGCGCCGTAGAACAACGCCCACCTCGCCATGACAAACAACTCTCCGATCATTCCGCCGGGCTCACGTCCACGCGCACGCGAATGCGGTCACCCGGGCGGTACGGCAGCTCGGTCACCTGCCGACGGCCGTGATACAGGTAGGTGACGCGATAACCTTCGACACGCTCCTGGTATTCGTCGTGATACCGCGTCTCGCAGCGCTGCACCGTGTACTCGCGCGGCGGCAGCTGCTGTCCATAGCGGCTCATGCCCTGGTGGTGGCCGATCGCACCGCCCACGATGGCGCCGGCGATCGCCGTCTCATCGCGGTGATGTCCATGACCGATGTTGTGGCCGATCACGGCGCCGACGGCCGCGCCGAGCAGCGTGCTGCCGGCCACCCGGGGACCATGCGGACCCGGCTGGTAGCCGCCCGCCTCGTAGCGCTTTTCGTCCCAGCATTCGCGCTGCGGAGTGCTGACGCGGACTCGCGTCGTCAGCGGCTGTACGTCGACGACCTTGGCGTAGTCGTAGACCGCGCCACGGTCATCACGCTCGTCGTAACCCTGCTGATACTGCTCGTCACCATTCTCGTAACGGTCGTCGTACCGTTCCTGGGCAAACGCGCCGCTCGCGGCCAGCGAGACCGCCGCGGCGACCAGGGTCACGAGAAACTTCTTGTTGCGATTTTCGATCGACATAACGCCTCCGTGGTCCGCCCGGTGCCCGAGACCCGAAGCCGCGGGGATACCGACCGTGGAGGCACTGTATGCAGGTGTCGATGAATCCTTACTGAACGTTGTTTTCGCGGCTCTTTTCGCGCTTCTTGATCTCGTTCCACAGCGCGTCCCAGGCGCCGGCGTCGAGGTTTTCCAGCCGCAGCGACCGCTCGCGCGCCAGCGCTTCCATGGCACGGAAGCGCCGTTCGAACTTTTCGTTCGCGCGGCGCAGCGCCTCCTCCGGATTCACGCCGAGATGCCGCGACCAGTTGGCGACCGCGAACAGCAGGTCGCCCACTTCCTCGTCACGCTGCGAATCCGTCGCCGCGCCCACCTCGGCGAGTTCCTCGTCGATCTTGGCGCGCACGCCCTGCGCGTCCGGCCAGTCGAAACCGACGCGCCCGGCGCGTTTGCCGAGTTTGGCGGCGCGCGCCAGCGCGGGCAGCGCCAACGGCACGTCGGCGAGCTCGCTGGGCGCGATGTCCGGCCGGGCAGCGCGTTCGCGCGCCTTGTGTTCTTCCCAGGCGCGATTGAGCTCGCGCTCGCTGCCGGCCTTCACCCCGGCAAATACATGCGGATGCCGTGCCGTCAGCTTGTCGGAGATCGCGTTCGCCACGCTCGCGAAATCGAACCACTCGCGCTCCTGCCCCATTTGCGCATGGAACACCACCTGGAACAGCAGGTCCCCGAGCTCCGACTCGATGTCCGCCGGTGCATCGCGGGCGATGGCGTCGGCGACCTCGTAGGCCTCCTCGATGGTGTACGGCGCGATGCTGGTGAAATCCTGCTCGCGGTCCCAGGGACAACCCGACGCCGGATCGCGCAGCCGTCGCATGATCTCGAGCAGGCGCTGCAGCGCGCGCGCCGCGGCCTCATCCATTCGACTCCTCCTGCAGCATGCGCACGAAGGTCAGCAGCATGCCCGCGGTCGCCCCCCAGATGTTCTGGCCCTCCCACGGGATGTCGTACAACAACATGTCCTCGTCGCCGACGCGGCGCAGCCGCGCCTTGTGATTGGCGCTGTCCAGCACGTGTCCGAGCGGCACCTCGAATACACCGGCGACTTCCGCCGGGTTCAGTTCCAGTGAAAATGGCGGCGTCACCAGTCCGAGCACGGGCGTCACGCGGAAGCCGCTGAAGACCAGGTGATCGGGTAGATAGCCGAACACGTTCACGTGGCCCGGGTCGAGGCCGATCTCCTCGCGCGTCTCGCGCAGCGCGGCGCTGGCGGCGTCGGCATCACCGGGGTCGAGACGCCCGCCGGGAAAGGAAATCTGCGCGGCATGGCGCGCGAGCTGCGAGGCCCGCTGCGTGAGCAGCACTGTCATTCCCTGCGGCCGATCGACCAGCGGCACGAGCACGGCCGCGGGCACCGGGTTCGGCGGGAAATGCTTTTCCAGCCGCCGGCCACGCTCCACATCGATGCCCAGCATGCGCCAGTCGGCGAGTTCATGGCGCGGCGTCGAGCCGGAGAAACGTCGCAGGATGCGTTCACGAAGCTCCATGTCCGTGACGGCGGCGCTCAACCCCCGCCCCCGCCGCCATGCATTCCACCCCGGGTGAGCGCGGCTGGATCCAGCAATCGGCGCAGCTCGGTCTCCGAAAGACCCGACATCTCCAGCGCCACGTCGAACACCGGCCGACCTTCCGCGTAGGCCCGCTTGGCGATCGTCGCGGCGCGTTCGTAGCCGATGACCGGGTTCAACGCGGTCGCCAGGATGGGATTGAGCGCCAACACCTCGTCGAGCCGCTCGAGGTTGGGCTCGATGCCGGCAAGACATTGCTGCGCGAGTGCGCGCGCCGCGGCCGCCAGCAGGTGGATGGCATTGAGAAGATTGGTCGCGATCAGCGGCAGCATGACGTTGAGCTGGAAGTTGCCGGACTGCCCGGCGACGGCAATGGCGGCGTCGAGGCCCATGACCTGCGCGGCGATCATCGCGACGGCCTCCGGGATCACCGGGTTCACCTTGCCGGGCATGATGCTGCTGCCGGGCTGCAAGGCCGGCAGTTTCAGCTCGCCGAGACCCGCCAGCGGACCCGAGCCCATCCAGCGCAGGTCGTTGGCGATCTTCATCATCGACACGGCCAGTGTGCGCAACTGCCCGGAGAGCTCAACCGCCGCGTCCTGCGCGCCCTGCGCGGCGAAGAAATTTCCCGCGGTGACGAAGGGTACGGAAGTCTGTTCGCGCAGTTCCTCGATGAAGCGGGCCGCGAATTCCGGGTGAGCATTGACGCCCGTGCCCACGGCCGTGCCGCCCTGCGCCAGCGCCAGCAGCCGCGGTTCGCTGGCGCGCAGCCGCTCGGCGCCGAGTTCGATCTGCGCGCGCCAGCCGGAGACTTCCTGCCCGAGCGTGATGGGCGTGGCATCCATGAGGTGGGTGCGGCCGGTCTTGAGCACCGCGGCCCAGGCGCTTTCCTTCGCCTTCAATTCGGCGCGCAACACTTCGAGTGCCGGCAACAGGTCGCGCCGCGTCGCCAGCACCGCGCTCACATGGATGGCGCTCGGGATGCAGTCGTTGCTGCTCTGGCACATGTTGACGTGATCGTTCGCATGTACCGGCTTGCCGAGCGCATCGCTCGCGAGGCGCGCGATCACCTCGTTGACGTTCATGTTGGTGCTGGTGCCGCTGCCCGTCTGGTAGACGTCCAGCGGGAACTGCGCGTCGTGACGGCCGCGGGCCACGGCCAGCGCGCCATTCACGATCGCCGTCGCGACCTCCGAGGGCAGCAAACCCAGGCCGAGGTTGGTGCGCGCGGCTGCGGCCTTGATCAGCGCGAGCGCCGCGATGAATTCCCCGGGCAGCGTCGTGCCGCTCAACTGGAAATTGCGGCGCGCCCGCTCCGTCTGCGCGCCCCAGAGCGCACCGGCCGGCACTTCGATCTCGCCGAAGCTGTCGTGCTCGATGCGACCTCGATCAGTGTCCTGCGATATCATGCGCGGCCAGTTTATCAGTCCATTCAGCCGGGTCCTGCCAACCCGGGTTTCGAGGCCACTTTTCCATGGATTCCGCAGCCCTCTCCGCGCTCTCTCCCGTCGACGGCCGTTACCGGAAATCTGCCGACGGGCTGCGCGCCGTGTTGTCGGAAAGCGGGCTGATCCGCGAACGCATCCGTATCGAGGCCGCGTGGTTGCTGAGCCTGGCGGAGTCGGTGCCGCAGTTGCTGCCGCAACCCCTGTCGGAACCCGTGAAGAAGCTCGCCGCCGGGCTGGCACTGGAGCCCGGTGACGACGCGCCGGCCGCGGTCAAGACCATCGAAGCGCGCATCAACCACGACGTGAAGGCCGTGGAGTACTACGTGCGCGAAAAGCTTACGACCGGCGGCGCCACCCCGGCCACGCTCGAACTGGTGCACTTCGGCTGCACTTCGGAAGACATCAACAATCTCGCCTACGCGCGCATGTTGCGTGCCGCGCGCACGCTGCTGTCGGCCGAACTCGAGAAACTCGTCGAGCGCCTGCGCGGCTTCGCGCACGAACATGCCGCGTTGCCGATGTTGTCGCGCACGCACGGCCAGACCGCGAGCCCGACCACGCTCGGCAAGGAATTCGCCAACGTGGTGGCGCGGCTGCGGCGCGCACGCACCCGCTTCGACAAGGTGGAGATCCTCGCCAAGTTCAACGGCGCGGTGGGCAACTACAACGCGCACGTCGCCGCGCTGCCCCAGGTCGACTGGCCGGCGGTGTCGCGGAAGTTCATCGAGTCGCAGGGATTCACCTGGAACGAGTACTCCACGCAGATCGAGCCGCACGACTGGATCGGCGAGTACTGCGACGCGCTCGCGGCCATCAACACCATCCTGGTCGATTTCGCGCGCGACACCTGGGGCTACATCTCGCTCGGCTACCTGCGCCAGCGCGCCGTGACGGGCGAAGTCGGTTCCTCGACCATGCCCCACAAGGTCAACCCGATCGACTTCGAGAATGCCGAGGGCAACCTCGGCATCGCCAACGCGTTGCTGCACCACTTCGCGGCCAAACTACCCATCTCGCGCTGGCAGCGCGACCTGACCGACTCCACGGTGCTGCGCAACATCGGCGTCGCGCTGGCGCACGCGCTGATCGCGTGGAATGCCCTGCAACGCGGCCTCGGCAAGATCGCCGCGGCCCCCGAGACCATCGCCGCGGACATCGACGACGCGCACGAGGTGCTCGGCGAGGCGCTGCAGACCGCGCTGCGCGCCGCCGGCGTACCCAACGGCTACGAGCTGCTGAAGGATTTCACGCGCGGCTCGCGCGTCGACGCGGCCGGGTTGTCGGCATTCATCGACAAACTACCGCTGCCGCCGGCCGATCGCGCGCGCCTCAAGGCGCTGACGCCGGCGCAATACACGGGTCTCGCGGCCAGCCTGGCGCGCGGCATCTAGCCGCGACCCGCATTAACGGTTTCCCCTGATTCCGGGCACGGGGTCACGCGCCTAAAGTGCGATCCACCACACGTTTTTCGGCCGGTTGCGCTGCGATCCCGATGAAAGCGTGACGCATTTGGCACTGCCGGCGCCATCCGGCCCCTAGGCTTTCGCGGGCACAGGTCACAATTGGGCCGGGTCCCTCGAGGGCCCGAAATCCGGGGAGTGTCGTCACCCATGACGACCAGCGATTTCGATTTCAACAGGTTCGGACGCACGCCGGCGACGCCGGCTACGCCCGTATCCGCGCTGAAACCTCGCGGCGAGAATCACGTGCGCGTGATCTCTTCGCTCGAGGAGATGCGCGCCGCCGTCGACGCGGTCGCGGCCAGCGCCCAGCGACTGATGTCCATCTACACGCCCGATCTCGAGCCGGAGCTCTACGACCAGAACGGCTTCCTCGAGATCGTCAAGCGCTTCGTGCTGGCGCGCCGGTTCGCCAAGGTGCGCGTGCTGCTGTCGGATTCCGGGCGCGTGCTGCGCGACAACAACCGCTTCATCGCCATGGGCCGGCGCCTGACGAGCTGCATCGACATCCGCCCGGCCGTGAGCCAGATGCAGCAACCTGCCTGCGCCTATCTCATCGCCGACGATCGCGCCATCGTCTATCGCGTGCATTCCGACCGCTGGGACGGCGTCGCCGACCTCGACAACCCGCCGATCGCCCGCCAGTATCTCGACGAGTTCGACGAGATCTGGCACGCCAGCTCGCCCGACGAGCTCACCCGCCAGGCGTCCCGCTAGTTAGTTCCCATGGGCTGGCACCCGGAAGTCACCGTCGCGGCAGTGGTGCTGCGCGCGGGCCGGTTCCTCGTGGTCGAAGAACGCGTCGACAACAAGCTGGTGCTGAACCAGCCCGCCGGTCACCTCGAGCCCGGTGAAACCCTGCTCGCCGCGGTGATCCGCGAAGCGCGCGAAGAAACCGCCTGGCGCTTCGAGCCGCAGGCCCTGGTTGGGACCTACCTGTGGCGCAGCCCGCGCAGTGGCCGCGGCTTCCTGCGGTTCGCCTTCTGCGGCGAGGTCGACGATCACCGCCCGGCACAGGCACTCGACCGCGGCATCGTGCGCGCCGCCTGGATGACTTCGGCCGAACTCGCCGCGCAGCCGGCGCGACTGCGCTCCCCGCTGGTCATGCGCTGCATCGACGATTTCCTCGCCGGACAGCGCCTGCCACTCGATTCGGTGGCTTACCTCGACCTGGAAGGCGCCGCGCGCGTCCCGAGCGTCGTGAACCTGTAATCAGGCGCCCACCGGTCCCGGGGCACGGGCCCTTGGGCGTACAATCCGCGCCCCGTGAATTCCACCGATGGATTGGCTGCGGAAAAGATCGTCGTCGGCATGTCCGGCGGCGTGGACTCGGCCGTCGCCGCGTTGTTGCTCAGGCGCGCGGGCTTCGAGGTGCACGGCCTGTACATGAGCAACTGGGACGATGACGACGACTACTGCACCGGTGCGCAGGACTTCCAGGATGCGCGCGCCACCGCGGCGGAACTCGGCATCCCGCTGCACCGGGTGAGTTTCGCCGAGCAGTACCGCGCGCGCGTGTTCGACTACTTCCTCGGCGAGTACCGCGCGGGACGTACGCCCAACCCCGACGTGTTGTGCAATCGCGAGATCAAGTTCGGCGTGTGCCTGGACTACGCGGCGCGACTGGGCGGCCGGCGCTTCGCCACCGGGCATTACGCGCGCATCGAGCAGCGCGCCGACGGTCCGGTGCTGCTGAAGGCGCGCGATGCGGACAAGGACCAGTCTTACTTCCTGCACGGCGTGGATCGCCGCCACTTCGAGCACGTGTTGTTCCCGCTGGGTGAGCTCACCAAGAGCGAGGTGCGCGGCCTGGCGCGCGAAGCGGGATTGCCGGTGTTCGACAAGCCGGACAGCACCGGCATCTGCTTCATCGGCGAACGGCCATTTCGCGACTTCCTCGCGCGCTACATTCCCACCTCGCCCGGCGAAATCGTCACCGAAGAAGGTGACGTCGTGGGTCGACATCGGGGTCTCGCGTTCTACACGCTCGGTCAACGCGGCGGTCTCGAGATCGGCGGCCGCTCCGGAGCGCGCGAAGATGCCTGGTACGTCGCGGCGAAGGACCTGGCGCGCAACCGCCTACTGGCGGTCCAGGGACACGATCACCCGTTGCTCGTAAGTCGTGCACTGGCCACGGGCCCCTGCAACTGGCTGGTGCAGCCGGCGGGACTCGAATTCGCATCGCAGATCAAGGTTCGTTACCGCCAGGCCGACCAGGCCTGCCGCGCCTCGGTACGCGCCGACGGCTCCCTCGACGTGCGCTTCGATCTGCCGCAGCGCGCCGTGACACCGGGGCAATTCGCGGTTCTGTACGACGGCGATCGTTGCCTCGGCGGCGGGGTCATCGAGGCCACGATGCCGCAATAAGCTGCGTCGCTGAGTTAATATGCGGCGCTTTTATTGTTCGTGCCCAGCAAGCAGTTCCCAGGAGTGGATTCATGACCGGCAGCAGCAACTTGAAGACCCTGACCGTTGGCAAGCGCAGCTATGACTACTGGAGCTTCGCAAACCTGCCGCAGGACAAGGTCGCGAGACTGCCCTATTCGCTGAAGATCCTCCTCGAGAACCTGCTGCGTTACGAAGACGGCGTGAACGTGACTCGCGCGGACATCGACGCGGTGCTCGACTGGGACGCCAAGGCCACACCGTCGTACGAGATCGACTTCACCCCCGCGCGAGTGATCATGCAGGACTTCACCGGCGTGCCCTGCGTGGTCGACCTGGCCGCGATGCGCGAGGCCGTGAAGAAGTTAGGTGGCGATCCGCAGCAGATCAACCCGCTCAACCCCGCCGAGCTGGTCATCGACCATTCGGTGCAGGTGGATGACTACGGCAAGGCCAGTTCGCTGGCCACCAACAACCGCATCGAGTTCGAACGCAATGGCGAGCGCTACGCCTTCCTGCGCTGGGGCCAGACCGCGTTCAACAACTTCAAGGTGGTGCCGCCGAACACCGGCATCGTGCACCAGGTGAATCTCGAGTACCTGGGCCGCGTGGTGTTCCACAACGACACCGACGGCAAGAACCACGCCTATCCCGACACCGTGGTGGGCACCGACTCGCACACCACGATGATCAACGGCCTCGGCGTACTCGGCTGGGGCGTGGGTGGCATCGAGGCCGAGGCCGCGATGCTGGGCCAGCCCATTCCGATGCTCATTCCCCAGGTCATCGGCTTCAAGCTGACCGGCGCCATGAAGCCCGGCTGCACCGCGACCGATCTGGTGCTCACGGTCACCGAGATGCTGCGCAAGAAGGGCGTGGTCGAGAAGTTCGTCGAATACTTCGGCGACGGCCTCGCCAACCTGCCGCTGGCCGATCGCGCCACTATTGCCAATATGGCCCCGGAGTACGGCAGCACCTGCGGCATCTTCCCCATCGACGAAGAGACGCTGCGCTACCTCGAGCTCTCGGGACGTCCCGCCGAACAGATCGCGCTGGTCGAGGCGTACGCCAAGGCGCAGGGCATGTGGCGCTTCAACGGCGCCAAGGCCGCCGACTACACCGACGTGCTCGAACTCGATCTCGCGACCGTCGAGCCCAGCCTCGCCGGTCCGAAGCGTCCGCAGGATCGCGTGCCGCTTTCGAAGGCCAAGAACGTCTACCAGGCCGCGCTCAAGGTCATGGCCGACGAGCGCACGAAGAAGAATCCCACCGCCACCGGCCACGCGGAAATCCTGCTCAACGGCAAGAAAGAGGAAATCCGCGATGGCGGCGTGATGATCGCCGCGATCACCAGCTGCACGAACACGTCGAATCCCTACGTGCTCATGGCCGCGGGCCTGCTGGCGCGAAATGCCGCCAAGCTCGGTCTCAAGGCCAAGCCCTGGGTGAAGACCAGCCTCGCGCCGGGCTCGCGCGTGGTGACGGACTACCTCACCAAGGCCGGGTTGTTAGGCCCGCTGGAGTCCATCGGCTTCAATGTCGTGGGTTACGGCTGCACCACCTGCATCGGCAACTCCGGGCCGCTGAAGCCGGAGATCTCCGCCGGCATCAAGGCCGGTGACATCGTCGCCACCTCGGTGCTCTCGGGCAATCGCAATTTCGAAGGCCGCGTGCATCCGGAAGTGAAGATGAACTTCCTGGCCTCGCCGCCGCTCGTGGTCGCGTACGCGCTCGCGGGCAGCATGGACGTCGATCTGCAGCACGACGTGCTGGGTCACGGACCCGATGGCAAGCCCGTGGTGCTCGCCAACATCTGGCCGTCCGACAAAGAGGTCGCCGATGCGGTCCACGCCTCGCTGGACTCGGGCATGTTCAAGAAGAGCTACGGCAGCGTATTCACCGGTGACGCCAACTGGTCGTCCATCAAGGTGCCCGCGGGCAAGATCTACGCGTGGGAGGAGAAGTCCACCTACGTGCGCAATCCGCCCTACTTCGAAGGCATGACCATGACCCCGCGCCCGGTGACCGACGTGACCGGGGCGCGCTGCCTCGCGCTGCTCGGTGACAGCGTCACCACCGACCACATCTCACCCGCCGGCGATATTTCCAAGACCAGCCCGGCGGCGAAGTACCTGGTGTCGCAGGGCGTGCAGCCCGTGGACTTCAACTCGTACGGCGCGCGCCGCGGCAATCACGAAGTCATGATGCGCGGCACCTTCGCCAACATCCGCCTGCGCAACCTGCTGGCGCCGGGCACCGAGGGTGGCGTCACCGTCCACGTGCCGAGCGGCGAG
>Ga0315910_10001467_pt1 | contig 21568 bp, 15 predicted proteins | sample EdamamesoilMG_FD_204470 | JGI IMG/M metagenome (GOLD analysis project Ga0315910, IMG submission 204470) | Garden soil microbial communities collected in Santa Monica, California, United States - Edamame soil | ecosystem: Environmental > Terrestrial > Soil > Garden | place: USA: California...
TGTTTTTCAGAAGGCAATTGAAATCATCTTAGCAACACGCCTGGAGTTGCGTTATACAAAGGATGAAATTTTATCTCTGTATGCATCGCATGCGCCATTTGGTGGAAATGTAGTCGGCCTCCAGGCCGCCTGTTGGAGGTACTTCGCGCGTGATGCACAAGAACTTTCCTGGGGAGATGCCGCCTTACTGGCGGTGCTTCCCAATGCGCCTTCTTTGATTCATCCTGGTAAGAATCGTGACCGGCTGAAAGAAAAACGGGATAGGCTGCTGGATAGGTTAAGGGAACAGGGAACTATCGATGCCTTTACCTGTTCGCTCTCTAAAGCTGAGCCTGTTCCGGAAGAACCTCAGCCTCTGCCGCGTAATGCAAAACACTTATTGACGCGTGCGTTTAGGGAAGGACATTCCGGGGAGGTCATAAGGTCAACCATTCAACAAGACTTGCAAGTCAGGGTATCACAAATTCTTCAACAACATCATAAGAGGCTGTTGGGGAATCGGATATTCAACGGAGCTGTTTTGGTTGCTGAGGTTAAAACCGGTAATGTTTTGGCATACGTCGGTAACACCGATGTGGAAGAAGAAGGAGACTTTGGTGAAGCCGTGGATGTGATTGTTGCGCCCCGAAGCACCGGGAGTATACTGAAACCGTTTCTATATGCCGCTATGTTGGATGAGGGCAGGATACTTCCGCGAACGTTGTTGGTGGACGTTCCCATCGTAATCGATGGATTTTCTCCTAAGAACTTTACAAATGAGTATGACGGAGTTGTGCCAGCGGATAAGGCCCTTGTTCGCTCACTGAATATTCCTGCAGTCAATTTGTTGCGAAATTACCGGTATGAAAAATTCCATTCGTTGTTGCAGAACATCGGTATGAACACATTAACCCTCCCACCTGACCACTATGGGCTGTCCTTGATTCTGGGAGGAGCAGAGGGAACGCTATGGGACATCGCGGGAATGTACGCCTCCATGGCGAGAACGCTGACTAACTATTTCGATCGTCCGGGAGGAAACAGATATAGTAAACGTGATTTTCATTCATTGGACTATTTGAGAAATGATCAGGAAGCTCACCACCAGGACGAAGCCACATCTACAGCCTCTCCCAATGGCAGCTTTGAATTAGACGAAACCTCATGGCTAAGCGCAGGGTCAATCTATCAGACCTTTGAGGCATTGAAAGAAGTATATCGGCCTGGAGAGGAGTCCGGGTGGAAGTATTTCAACAGTGGAAAGAAAATAGCATGGAAAACGGGGACTAGTTTTGGCTTTCGAGACGGTTGGGCTATAGGCGTAACGCCAGAGTATGTTGTCGGCGTGTGGGTTGGAAATGCAGATGGTGAGGGTCGACCGGGACTGACAGGAACAGATGCCGCTGCCCCTGTATTGTTTGACGTCTTTTCATTGTTGGATGGACAAGGTTGGTTCAGCCAACCGGTTATGGAAATGAAGAAGGTAAGTGTTTGTGTCGCAAGTGGACATCGTAGTACGCCTAACTGCACTCAGCTTGATTCAGTCTGGATAACGAAACAAGGGCTTCAAAGTCCTGCGTGCCCCTACCATAAGGTCGTTCACCTGTCACCTGATAGTAAATTCAGGGTGAACAGCGCCTGCGAAAGAGTGGATCATTTGTTGGCGGAGAGCTGGTTTATACTTCCGCCGGTGCAGGAGTATTATTTCCGCACGAAAAATTTATCGTACAAGTCTTTACCTCCATTTAGAAACGACTGCCAGACAAGTTCGTCCGTGGTTTCGATGGATTTGATTTATCCCAAACCCAGCTCCAGAATATTTATTCCAAGAGAATTGGATGGAACCCTTGGCGCCACCGTATTCCAGCTGGCGCATCGTAACCCTAATAGTACGGTTCATTGGCATCTGGATGGAACTTACCTGGGCACGACGCAGAAGCGCCATCATCTTGCATTGAACCCCGAAGAAGGGAAACACAAACTCGTGTTCGTGGACCAGAATGGGGAGTCCTTAACGGGGTATTTTGAAGTGATTTCCAGTATGCAAATTACTGGCAGGTAGAAGATTAATTGAAAATTATTAAATCTTTACTATCTTCGTAACACTTTTTGCGCTTCACAATAAACCCAGTGTTATGAAGACCCCTAAATTTTTTGCACTGGTAGGCTTGTTATTCATTGGAACTCTTTTACAGCCTACCGTTGCCGCTCGTCTAGAACAAGATAATCTTGACGATATTCCTAATTATGTCGTGATTGGAGCTTTCTCCAAGCAGGTAAATGCCGTCAAATTCACCGACAGAGCCCAAAAGGCCTTGAAGCTTGATGCGAAATTTGAAATGAATCCCAAGCGTAATCTGTACTATGTCTATGTGCTCAATACAGAGGATCTTTCGTTAGCAATCCGTGAAGCCAAGCGCTTAAGGTCAGAGTCCGAATTCAGAGATACCTGGGTATACAGGGGATCCTTTACGGACAATAGCGGACCGGACGGACAGGTTATCATACCCGTTGATACGGAGCCTGCCCCGCAAGTAAAGGAGGAAGTAAAAACAGTGGAGGCCACACCGGAGGTGAAAGCTGATTCAGCAGCGGCCATCGTGGTTGTTGACTCTTCATCGGAAGCTCCTAAAATTCCGGAGGCTGCACTTCCACCTCCTGACGATGGATCGGAAGGGACCAGATTCTTATTTAAAATTTCCAGGCAGTCGGACATGAAGCGTATTCGCGGTGATGTCGATGTTATTGATGTAGACCGGACCCGCAAGATGGGTACGTACAATGGAAATCTTGCTGTGAAGGTTTCTTCTCCAGATAGTAAATCTGGCAAAATGCAATTGGTTTGCGATGTGTTTGGCTACCGGAAAGTTACCCGTGAGATCAACTATAACGACCCGGAGTCCGGTGATGGAATAATCAGAGACGCTAATGGCGCGGTTGTCATACCCTTTGAACTTACACGACTCAAGAAGGGCGACATTGCCATAATGTACAACGTTTACTTTTTTAAAGATGCTGCCATCATGAGACCTGAGTCCCGTTTCGAAGTCAATAGTCTTTTGGAAATGATGAAAGAGAATCCGAAATACAAGATCAAGATTCACGGACATACGAATGGAAATGCGGCGGGCAAAATTATTTCGATGGACAAAGACAGTCAGAACTTTTTTGCTCTTACCGATACCAAAGAAGGTGTGGGCACGGCGAAACAATTATCAGAAGAGCGCGGTAATATCATTCGGGAATTTCTGATTAGTAATGGTGTTGACGCGAAAAGAATGGAAGTAAAAGCATGGGGCGGCAAGCGTCCGATTCACGATAAACTCAGCAGCAAAGCTCAGGAAAACGTTCGGGTCGAAATTGAAATACTGGAAGACATATAGTATACTTCTAAATTCTTGAGCCTTCGGATTTCCGCTGACGCTAGCTTGTCATCGCTTTGAGGACATCATGTTGCGTAATGATATGCACCTTATCTAGTGTGTCCCGGACAAGAACAGCCTTATTCTCTTTGTTGAGCAGAGATGACAAAACATCAAGTGTACTGTCGGGCGCGACAAAAGGCATCGGCTTGTCCATGATTTCACCCACTTGTTTGTTTTGAAGCTGAGGATCTTCAATAATTTTTTCTAAAAGACTTGAGGCGCTCACACTACCAACAAAATTTTCATTTTCCGTAACCGGGATCTGATCTATTCCTTCGCGGTTCATTACTCTGATTGCGTCACCGACGCTGGCGGATTTGTTTACGGTATACAGGCTGTTTATTCCATTTCGTGCTGAAATAATTTCACGCGCCGAACCAAATGAACGGGTTTCCAGGAATCCGTGATCTTTCATCCATTGGTCGTTATACACCTTGGCCAGGTATCGTGTGCCATGGTCCGGCAACAGGATTACCATTACGTCATCTTTCTTCAGGAACTCGCGTGCATATTCAAGCGCTCCGTGAATGGCGGAACCACTTGACCATCCTACAAAAAGACCTTCTTCACGCGATAGTCTGCGCGCACCGATAGCCCCGTCTTTATCTGTTACTTTAATAAAGTGATCAATAACGTCGAAGTTGACATTCTTGGGTAGAATATCTTCGCCAAACCCTTCGGTCAGGTAGGGGTAGATTTCATTTTCATCAAATATCCCTGTCTCCTTATACTTTTTGAAAACCGACCCGTAGGTATCAATCCCTATGGTAACCAGTTTTGGATTTTGTTCCTTTAAATACTTTGCCGTTCCGCACATCGAACCTCCTGTGCCCACAGTAGCAACGTAGTGTGTAATTTTTCCCTCCGTCTGTTTCCAGATTTCTGGTCCGGTAGATTCATAATGTGCAGCCGTATTGGATAGGTTGTCGTATTGGTTTGGATAAAAAGAGTTGGGAATTTCTCTGTTCAGTTTACGAGCGATAGAATAGTAGGATCGTGGGTCTTCCGGGGAAACATTGGTAGGGCAAACGATAACTTCAGCACCTACGGACTTCAGGATATTTATTTTCTCCTGTGATTGTTTATCAGCCATAGTAAAAATGCAGCGGTATCCTTTGGCGATGGCTGTCAAGGCAAGGCCCATGCCGGTATTTCCGGATGTGCCTTCAATAATAGTGCCCCCTGGCTTTAACAACCCTGACTTTTCCGCATCTTCTACCATCTTCAATGCCATGCGGTCCTTGGTGGAATTCCCGGGATTGAAATACTCGACCTTGGCCAGAATGGTGCCGGGGATGCCCTTTGTTACATTATTCAACCGTACAATGGGAGTATTGCCGATGGTTTCAACGATGGACTGATATATCATGATCTTCTCTTTACGTAGGCGAAATTACAAAATAAGACCGAATGGATAGACAGTAAAATGTCAGGACACAATGCCTGAGATGAAAGGAATGTTACTTTGTTCCTGCCAGGAGATAAAGCACAGCCATTCGTACGGCCACGCCATTCTCCACCTGATCCAGAATGATGGAGTGTTGAGAATCTGCAGCATCGCTGCTTAGTTCGACACCTCGGTTGATAGGTCCCGGGTGCATAATCACAATCTGCTTCTTCAGGCTATCGAGAAGCTTTTTGGTAATGCCGTAGTACAGCGAATATTCACGTAGGGAGGGAAAATATTTTATCTGCTGCCGCTCTAGTTGAATACGTAGCACGTTTGCGACATCACACCATTGTAACGCTTTTCTAACATCAAATTCAACCTCCACGCCCAGGTGCCCGATAAATTTTGGAAGCAGTGTTGGCGGACCACATACCATTATTTTTGCGCCAAGCTTCTGTAAGGCAAATATATTGGAGAGGGCTACCCGCGAGTGAAGAATGTCGCCGATGATGGCAACTTTTTTCCCGGCTATTTCCCCCAGTTTTTCGCGAATAGAAAAGGTGTCCAGCAGTGCCTGGGTAGGGTGTTCGTGAGTTCCATCGCCGGCATTGATGATATTGGCCTTGATGTGTTTGGATAAATAGTGAGGTGCTCCCGGGCTTGCATGCCGCATAACAATCATATCCACTTTCATCGCGAGTATATTGTTAACGGTATCCAGCAGGGTCTCACCCTTCTTCACCGAACTGTTGGAAGCCGAGAAGTTAATAACGTCGGCCGACAACCTTTTTTGTGCGAGCTCAAATGAAAGTCGGGTGCGTGTTGAATTTTCAAAGAAGACATTGGCAATGGTAACATCACGTAACGAAGGAACCTTTTTTATGGGGCGGTTGATAACCTCCTTAAAATTGTCGGCAGTTTCAAAAATCAGTTCAATGTCCTCCAGGGTAATGTCTTTGATACCGAGCAAGTGTTTTTGACTGAGTTTAGACATATACCTAATCCTTGTTGATCAACCAGATTTTGTTTTGCTTATAACCTTGCGCTTCCAATTCCACCAGGACGCGTTGAGATGCCAAAGTATTAACTTCTTTGCCCACGTAGTCGGCCGCAATAGGCAACTCCCGATTTCGTTTTCTGTCGATGAGAACCAGTAATTCAACCGTCGCAGGTCTTCCAAAAGCAATCATGGCATCCATGGCAGCCCGGATAGAACGACCCGTAAACAGCACGTCGTCTACTAATACTACCTTCTTGGCTTCGATAGTAAATGAGACCCGGGTTTCGTTGGCCTTAGCGGGGATTTCACGCCGTCTGAAATCATCGCGATGAAAAGTGGCATCGAGGTAGCCCAGGGGTATCTCTCTTTTTGTGTCCTTTTTTAATTTCTGATGGATAATTTCTGCTAGAAAGATGCCCCGCGGCTGCATGCCGATGATCACGGTATCGGAAAAATCGTTGTGATTTTCAATGAGTTGCTGGCAAAGACGGCTAATCGTAATATCGAGGTGGGCCGAATCGAAGATTAGTTTTTTCTGCATAGCGCGGTCCAAATATAGTGATTCAGCCCGCATAAATGCCAACCGGTTTCAGGCTTATTACGCTTGATTGCCCCTGGCTAATGGCAATGAATGGAGATGGGCACGTGAAAAAATTGCAGTTGCATTCACTCGGTTTTGCAGAAAACGCAACCCAAAACTTTAAATCCATCTGTTCTTTTGGATAATCGCAAAAAGTTCAGAACCGGTTTTGGGAATTCGAAATCCAGGTGGTAAAGGAGACTTGTACATTTCTGATACCGTACGCAAGGGTCATTTCATCTAATCTCAAACTGCCATGAATACAAATATCTACGCGCTGCTCACTCCGATTGCACTTGGTTTTATTTTACTGGAGATGGGGTTTTGTTGGTACTACAAGAAAAGCTACATCAGTTTTCAGGAGGCTGTAGCAAATTTTGGTACGGCACTGGGCAATCAGACGATGAATGTCCTGGTTGCTGCCGGTGTGTATGTTGCCTACGGATACCTCTGGGAAAACTATCGACTGATACCAAACCTTGAAATGAATTTTGTTAATGTTTTGGTCCTGCTCGTTAGTATTGATTTTATTTTCTATTGGGTACACCGCTGGGGGCACGAAGTAAATATCATGTGGGCGGCTCATTCTCCCCACCATTCTGCAGAAGAGATGAATTTTTTTGTCGCTTTGCGTGCCAGCGTTACGCAGCGGCTGTTTTCTTTCTTCTTCTTTTGGCCGCTTACTATCATCGGGTTCAAACCGATTGACATTTATGCCATGACCGGACTCCATCTGTTCATCTCCTTTTTACATCATACGGAGCTCATTCCAAAACTCTGGAGGTGGGTGGAGTTCATTTTTACAACGCCCTCCCATCATAGAGTACATCACGGCATCAATTTTAGTTATCTGGATAAAAATTTTGGAGAATTCCTCATTGTATGGGACAGGCTGTTTGGCACCTATGCCGAAGAAGAGGAGAAAGTTTTGTATGGTATGTACAACCCGCCGAATAGCTGGAATCCCATTTCGATCAATTTTCACTACTACCAAATACTTTGGAAGGATGCTATGGCCGCTCCGCGTTGGATTGATAAGTTTAAGATCTGGTTTATGCCACTCACCTGGAGACCCGAAGGCCTTCCTCCTAAACCACCGATTAAGGAAGTGACGGAACAAAATCAGCAACGTTATCACACCGTCATGTTTTCAGGCGCGAAGCCTTATCTGATCGTTCACATTGTTCTCGGCATCGCGCTCATGCTGGTTGTTATTGATCCCAAATCGCCCTGGAATACAACAGAACGATGGATCGGCAGTTTTTTGTTATGGCATATGATCATTAACTGGAGCGGTATTATGGAATCCAAATCCTGGCTGTTGATTTCTGAAGTCCTGCGCCTGGTTGGTAGTTGTGTGATCCTGATCTATTTCAGCGTGCCGGAAGTATGGAGCCCGCTTAATCTGGTGTGGATTGGCATTTCCTTGATCTCCATCATCTGGAGCTGCCTGTTTTTCAGAGTATATTTACCGTTACGAGTCAACCAACAACCTTGATCGTATCATGTAGTCCGGATCATACAATTGTTAAAATCCCATACCAATTTGATAACACGTTTTCTTGTAGTATTGATAGGGATCATTCCTGAAATCTCAGCACAGGATTCTGCGGCTATCCATATTCGTCAGGCCGTTGAGATCGGTGGTTTACAACAATGGATAAGTATTGACGGAACAAACAGCGGGAACCCGGTGCTGCTTTTTTTACACGGCGGACCTGGTAACTCAGTTATGGGTTATGCCAATAAATTCACCAGCGAACTTCAAAAACGGTTTGTCGTGGTCCAATGGGACCAGCGGGAAAGTGGTAAAACGGCCGGACTCAATACTTCTGAAAAACCCCTCACCGTGGCACTCATGGAAAGCGATGCTGTAGAAATGATTCAATACCTGCGTGTGAGATTTTCTCAGGACAAGATCTTTTTAATGGGTCACTCCTGGGGCGGTTTCCTGGGATTGATGACTGCATTACACCAACCAGAACTCCTTCATGCTTATGTGGCTGTCTGCCCCATGGTAAATCAGTTGGAAAGCGAGCGCCGGTCGCTGGAGTGGATGATGTACAAGGCCGGCCAGGAAAAAAATACAGCAGCGCTTAAGGACCTGGCCAAAGTTAACCTTCCTTTCGGAGGAGGTGATCAGCTGTACTATCATCGGAGCTGGCTTGCCAGAATGATGGGGAACAAGCCGCCTTCGAAGAGTATGGTCGAAGAATGGGCATTAAAATGGCTGCCGATGTATAACGAGGCGCTAGTGGTGAACTTTAAGGACAAAGCCCCTGAAATAAGGTGTCCCGTTTATTTTTTTGTAGGAAAAAAAGACCTTCAGACCAATTGGGAAATCACCCGGGACTACTACGAATATTTAAAATCACCCGGGAAAAAGTTGTTTATTTTTAATGATTCCGGACATAACCTCAATTCAAACGAGCCACAAAAATTTCAGGAGATAGTCCTGAAAGAAATACTTCCAGTTGCAGCTAACTGATCCACTTTCCGGTTAAAATGACTGAATACTTTTAGCTAATTTTGCCCGGTGACAATTTGTTGGGGCTGCTGAATGAATGGTATAATACTGCGCGCATGTCTGTTAAGTGGGTTACTGTTTCTCGCACTGGAAACCAGATCGAACAACCATTCCGATAGCCTGATTCTGGTACTTACAAAAGCTATTGAAAACAGAGATGTAAGCGTTCGACTCCGGTTGGAGCGCATCGAAAAATTGAAGTTGCAACTCGGTTCTTTATCGGGAAGTTCACAGGAAAGGAATTTTGACCTTTACAATGCGCTCTACCATGAATATAAAACTTTCATCTACGATTCAGCATTCGCCTATGCTCAGAAGTTGATTGAAACGTCGTATAGGCTGGGAGATAAATCCAAAATCGGCTACGCGAGAGTCAAGCTTGGATTCATTCTTGTTTCTTCCGGTATGTTCAAAGAGACTTTCGATTCGTTAGCGGTAGCGCACGTCAACTTTATGTCAGATTCGACAAAGGTTGAATACTATTACATTATGGCACGGGCCTACTACGACCTAGGCACCTATAATCACGATCATTATTACCAATCCACGTATGCTTCCTTGGCAAACCTCTACATGGACTCAGCCAGGTATTTAAGCACGCCGGATTCCTATGACTATTTATACCTCAGCGGCCTGCAGAATCTGAAAAATAATCATTTACACGAGGCCATGTCTAATCTGAACGAGGTATTGAAACGTTTTGTACTTACGCCTCAAAAGTTGGCGGTCAACTATCACAACCTGAGTTACATTTATACATCGCTGGGTGACACGGACAAAGCCATTGAATTTATGGTGATGGCGGCATTAGCAGATTTGCAGGTGGCAACGAAAGAAACGGCAGCTATGTATACCCTTGCCAAGCTGCTGTATGAGCAGGGAGATGTTAAGAATGCCTATATATTTATAGAACAAGCGATGGATGATGCGTTGTACTATGGCGCCCGCCAACGAAAAGTGGAGATCGGTTCTTTGCTGCCGGTTATTGCAGCGAAAAAGTTAAATACTTCTGAGGAGCAACGAAAATTGTGGTTCACGTATGCCACCGTCGTGACGGTTTTGTCGATTTTGGTGTTCGTTTTTGTGATCGTCATTGTCAGGCAGCTAAAAAAACTTAAAGCAGCTGAATGGAGAATCACAGAGGCGAACAACAGTCTTCGGGAAATTAACCACACCCTGCGGGAGGCAAATGCCATCAAGGAGGAGTACATTGGTTATTATTTCAATATCAACTCGGAGTACCTGAATAAAATTGAAGAATTCAAGAAGGCAATAGACCATAAACTGGTCAATCGAAAATTTGAGGATATCAAGTTTATCGTTAACAACATCGATCTGAAGCGCGAAAGGGAAGCCCTGTACTTCAGTTTCGACAAGGTTTTTTTGAAACTGTTCCCCGATTTTGTAACCATTTTCAACTCCTTTTTTGATGAAAAGGATCGGATTATTCTAAAGGAGAATCAATTGCTGAACACAGAGTTAAGGATCTTCGCATTGATCCGGATGGGTATCAACGATACCGAAAAGATTGCCAAAATTCTGAACTATTCCGTCAATACCATTTACGCCTATAAAACCCGGGTGAAGAGTAAATCTACGGTCCCCAATGAGGCTTTTGAGGCGCGAATTATGGAGATAAAGACCGCCTGAGATTTTACAAAATCAAATATTTAGTTAATACATTTTGCCGGCACTCATCACTTCAACTTATTATTAATCAGTGGATTATATATCAAGCGGCTAATATTTTTTGATATTTTCAAAATACAAATTGCCATTGGGTTGCGACCTGACTTCTTTTGATTATCACACAGACTGTGATTTTTTATTCGTCCTGGTCATTCTTCAAATTTCATTTTGAACCCATGGTAAAATCAATAATTGGCGGAACCAGAAATATTGAGTTTATAGGTGATTACAATGAAGATTCCATTGTGATTGGAAACTATGGAGACGCCAAAATTACGGCCATAGGCAACTTCAGCCTTTCCGGGCTTATTTACTGTGGCAAGAACACCGTCGAGTTTACCATGGCAGGTGAGGGGGCAGCTTGTTTTACCGGGATATGTAAAAAGTTGATGATACGTGGACTGGAGGGTAATTGTACCCTTGATTTAAGTCAGCTCACTTGTGATAGTGTCTGGTGTGAATCGGTTAAGGGTAATTCTGTGGTTATCCTGGGGCCTACGAGGCTAATTGAACTGATCCACCTGGACAACGAAGCGGTGGTAAAGTATGAGGGGAAACCATTGTTGCTGAATTACTCTTTGCGGGGGAATTCAAAAATTCTGGGCTGGAAATCCGAATAGTGTTGCCTGACAAGGAAGGGACATCGAGGATTATTCAGGGCCGGAGTGATATCGTTTTCCCTGTCTTCGCTGACTCTCTTGCCGCATCTAGTATACGTACAACCATGACGTTGTTTTCCAATGAATAAAGACCATTTTTAGGAACCGTGATACGACCGGTTACCACATCTGCAAAGTAAGCAAACGGGTCCTCGTAAACATTCACTTCCTTTAGGGTGACCTGACGGGTCTGTTCCCCATTCGACTTATTATTTCTTACCTTCAAGTTGGTACTATTCGGGGCCATTATATAGCCAGACTCTCCATACACTTCCATGTCTTTCCTTCCAAACGGCCAATTCCAGGAAGCCTGGATAATACCCTGCGCAGTGGGGTAGGCAAGAATAATGGTTGCCTCATCGTCTACCTTAGGATAAATGGATGGTTTCATTTGCTGGGTAACGGCAGTCACGGAAAGTGGCTGTTCACCTTTCATGAGATAGGTCATCAGGTTAGCGCCGTAACAACCAAAATCTATCAGGGCACCACCACCGTTTTGAACGGGATCCGTCAGCCAATCCAGGAATTCTTTGCTCACTCCAATTTCTTTTGGTCCCTGATGGCCATCGTGAATAACAACTTTTCTGATGGCGCCAACATAGCTGCTGTCATTGACTAGCCGGTATGTTTTTTCCGTTGTTGCGTACCAGGATGTTTCATAATTCGTCAGCAGATGAATCTTGTGTTTATTGGCGAGTTGCTCCATTCTTGTTGCCTGGGCTATCGTTGTGGCTAAAGGTTTTTCAACCATAACGTGTATTCCCCTCGGTGCGCAGCCTTCCACAACAGCCAGGTGCTCATAAATTGAACCAAACGCCACCACCGCTTCCGGTTTCACAACGTCAAGCATCTTATTAAAATCGGAATAAAATAGCGTTGACGGAAGGTTATACTTTTTAGCCTCTCGTTGTGCCAGATCTGTATTCGGTTCGTAGATTCCGACAAGGGTGATGTCTGTCCGGTTTCCCCGTCGTAAAATCCAACCCGCATGTCCATGGGTTATGCCGGCCACAGCAAGCCGAAGCGGTGCCGGCGCTTTTGACTGAGCAACAGACTTGCTGATTCCTTCCGGGCTTAGCAGGCAAACAATAGCGAGGCAGAAGTAAAAAAGGCGTCTCATTGATGTATTGGGTTAAACAGTTAATCCGACAGATCCATTTAATGGTATACGCTACCTAATTACAAAATAATTTTTAAGAACCAGTTATGCAGGGGTTCTTTATGGTTTACTTTTTAGTCCGATTAGGAGATTTTGTTGCCCTGTCCCGTCAACGATATGAAATCTTGTTCACAAAAAATACCCGGCGTTTCCCTGTAAGCGGATTGGTAATTTCCTGTACGCCATAGGCATAGAAAAAGTCACGATACCAATAGTCTAATCTGTTAAAGTTCGTCTGATCTTTCCTGACAATATCGGTTTCTGCAATGGTCTTAATGGGTTCAATTGTTTTTCCCTCCAGGACTTCGTTGTTTTTTATGATTTTCGTTCGCAGCTCATTCTCGAACAGATATAACAACGCTATCTTGTCATCCTGTACTTCAAGTTTTACGAATTGTTCAAGGTTGAAGGTTCGGACATCATTAATCTCAAAACTATTATCCCACAAAAGCCTCCCATTAAGGTCAAATCCCATCACCACGGCATGGGTGTACCGATACCCGTCGAAGATACGTCCATCGCGGATTATAGCCCCCTGGTAAAAAGATGATGGATTAAAAAAGCCACTGTAGTATGCCCTGTCGGCGCTTATATACCGCGGATAAAAAGCCTCCCCAAGCAATACGTATTGGTTGTTGTAGGGTACAATTTCGTGAACGAGAAACCGATAGTTAAATCGTGTTTTCTTTCCTTTCACCTTCCTTCGTTCAATTCTCTCCTTCACACGTTTTTCACGTTTGGCAGTCATGTAGTTGAAAAAATTTTCCAGGTCGCCATAATTATAATACCGGAGCTGTTGCATACCGGAAGGATCTATACTTGCCAAAAATATTCCCCGGGAATATTCTGTATTCCGTCCACCAAAGACACCGGCAACGACCTGCATATTATTGGGTGTTTTAATAGACCTGGCAAAAATGAGGTGTCGGCTCGCATCAGGATCTAAGGCGAAGTTGGCCAACAAGTTTCCTTCAGCGTCGTAATTTTTGATCCATACAGTTTGTTGACCTTTGTAATTACGTGCACTTATAAGTACATCGAACGTTCCATCCGTGTGCGTTTCTACCTGGGTGAGTTCACCATCCTCGTTCAAAAGGCCAGGCAGTACTTTCGTTTTCTCGGTAAAGAAGGAATAATAGATAACAACGGGCACCTGATTGTAGTAGCCACCGATAATAGCAGCATGCTGGGTAGTATGGAACTCCAACGGCGTAAATGGGATGAAATTTCGAATTATATATTTCAGAAAATTTCCGTTGTTCTGATCGATAGCAAACAGTTCCAGATTGTTTTTTGAATAATCATGGTAACGCAACAGGAAAAACACTTTTCCGTGCTCTGCTACTTTACCCATTAGTATGTATCTTCTGTCTACAGGAAGATAACCACGCCATTTTTCCTGGAACGCGGTATCCAGTTTGATCATTTCAATGTGATCGGTAGATGAACCTGACAATCTCCGGTATAGAAAAATACCATCTTCCTTTGCCGGCAAAATTTCGTATGATCTTTCATCCTTGGCTGTCGGGATCTCATAGCGATTTACTTGCCCTACCTGCTGCGAAAGGACATCCGGAGAAATTGCCAAGGCAAGGAAAAACAGAACCCTGTTACTTAGCCACGACTTTGTTAATATAGAAAACATCACGCACTTTGTCCTCCTTTGTTGAATTCCGTACGGCGTGGTAGCCCCATACATAGAAGGAATTAGCAAACCAGTGCCGTACTCCTCCCTCATATTCTTTTTCTGACTTTATCTCATCCAGCGGATCGGAAGTTCTCACTTTATCTAAAATTTCGGTAGAAACTTCGTCTGATAAAACAATAGTCTTGGATTTCAGTTCTGATTCTTTTTTATAAAGAAAATAAACCTTGTCTTCCCGGATACAAAAGTCAGAAACCTGCTCAATACCGGGCATTTTCATTTCATCAAGTTTCATACTGTAGTCCCAGAGTACGTTACCTTTTGAATCATAAGAAATTAAAACGGCTTCGCTGGTCTTGATTTCATCAACATTTCTGGCATTGTTTCCGTAGGTATAAGGTCTGTACATCCTGTTCATACCCGGGTAATAGTATCCCGAAGAATATGGGCTTAGTCCGTACGGGCTATAATACGGATTGTAATAATAGGGATTGGAATAGTAGGGGCTCATGGTGGATATCGGATTGTAGACTTCCGCCAGCATCATAAAACCATCCTTATACTCTGAAATCCTGAAAGGCATTACGTACGATGTGAAGTTTGGAATTTTTCCCGCTGCTGCGTCATCAACAGAGTTCTTCTTTAGCCGTTCTGCCCTGGCAGGGCTGAGATAATCCAAATAATGCCGAAGTTGTCCAAAGTCAACGTACCGGATCTGTTGTTCCTTAAAGGGATCGACCGTCATGAAGTAGAACCCAATGGATTGTTTTGAATTTCGCTCGCCCCACGTTCCCAGAACAACCAGGTCTTCTCTTTCCAATACGCTGGTGATTCCGGTTTGAAGTGACTTCTGTTCATCAATAGGAACAACATCTTCCAGCAATTGTTTTCCATTTTCATCATAGGTCCGAAAAACAAGCATCCGGTTTTCTTTTGACCCCCGGTCAATTAGTACGGTGTTAAAAGTTTGGTTTTGATTCACCCTCAGGTCCACCAGTTCAGTATCTTTTTGAAAGAAGCCAGGAATGACCCGAATATTTTTGGCTGGCATTTCATACAATACAACGGCCGGTTCATTGTTTACATAACCACCGAAAATGAAGTTCTTACCCGCCTTGTTAAAATGAGTTAGTTTAAAATCAAGGTCGGGTTTAAACATATAACGACCAGCCTCAGAACCTTTTAAGTCAATATCGATTAATTCAAAATCATTTTTTGTTGTTTCTCCCGTGCGGAAAAGAAAGTAAAGGTGGCCAGGGGCATATTCGTATCCCACTATATTATGGCGGTCCTTAATTTCAAGTTCCAAACTTTTTATTTCTTTCAGGGCAGTATCCAATAGAACGAGTTCCCAGGTTCGGTTGCTGTTCTTGAATTTCGAAAGATCCCGAAAGATTGCAATCCCCTCCTCTTTCAGCGAAATCAAGGTATAGTATTCGTCTGAGTTCTTCTGCGCTTTTTCATACCGTCTCGGCTGTGAAAGTTGAGCAAGACTTGAAAATGTCACAGTCAAAAAAACGGGCAAAATCAACCATGTAAGGGAAATGGTTTTTCGTACTGACTGAGCATTCGGTATATCGTTAGACTGATTCATGGCTTGTCATTCTATAAGTGCCTAAAGGCTCAAATACATCTTGTTCAATTATTGATCCAACTTTGGCTGACCGCAACCTCCCTTCTATTCCTTGGTTTCACTCAATGCAATGACCAGGTCGAATTCCTCGGTACGGACTGGCTGAACGGAAAGTCGGGATGATTTCACCAATGCCATAGTATTAAAACGTTTGTCAGCTTTAATTTGTGCTAAGCTGACGGGTTTTTTAAGTCGTTTAACAGGCGCAATTTCAACTGCTACCCAGTCGTTATCTTTAGGATCAGGGTAATTGTCTTTGGTAATTTTTGCAATTCCAACGACAGCCTTATCGTCTCCACTGTGATAAATTAAGGCAAGGTCTCCCTTTTTCATTGCCTTAAGATTGTTACGCGCCTGATAATTCCTCACGCCGTCCCAGCCGGTTTTAGTGTCACGCATGAGATCATCCCACGAATAGGTGCCAGGTTCGGTTTTTAACAGCCAATGGTTCATAAACTTTGTCTTTTTATGCTTTACAAAATAGCAAATAGTCTTTGTATTTTTCCTGTTTGAGTAACAGAAATGAAAGCACTGGTTATTTGCGAGGAGGCTATTGGAGACGTTCTTTTTACCACACCTGTGATCCGGGCGTTGAAAGTGCAATTGGAGGATATCGAATTGCACGGGCTTTTTTCAGAACAATCACGCTTTCTGGCAGATGAAAACCCCTATATGGACAAAGTGTTTCAGATGCAAATGTCTATCTGGAAAACCTACGGCATGTTGAAAACAGAAAAGTATGACCTGATCATCAATCTTTGTACAGACCTGCGATCCAAAGTACTTTCCTTCTTTCTTCGCGCCAAAACTATTTCTCTCAAGTCACCGGACTGGCTACACTGGCTTATGGTTCGGTTGAAGATTGATCGTCTGACAAACGAACATGTTGTTGAAAGGCTGATGTTCGTGTTAAAACCTCTCCGTGTTAAGGCCGACGAGCTGGGATTGGATTATTTTATTCCGGAAAAGGATAAGGTTTCCCTGGATTGGTTGCCTGAGGTCTTTCAAGGGGGATTTGTCGTTTTTCCATTGTGTGCGCCTCATGCTACCCGCAAACTACCCGTCAACAGGATGATCGAATTGTGTGATAAGATTAACAGGCCGATAATTTTACTGGGAACGAAGCAGGATTTTGAAACTGGCGAAAGGATTGCCAATTTTTTTGCAAGAGATTCTTCCCAGGGATGGGAAGAAGGTTTGCGTGAGCTTAATAAAAAAACCGTGATTTATAATGCCTGTGGAAAATTCAACTTTAATCAGATGGCCAGCCTGGTGAAACAATCCAGAGCAGTTTTTTCGTTTGATGGCGATTTTATTCCATTGGCATCCGCATTTCGGAAAGAGGTTTTTTGTCTCTGGGGAAATACAATTTTACTTTTTGGAAGATATCCCTATCGTACACGGTTTACGGTCCTGGAGAATAACCAGGTACCCTGCCGCCCGTGTTCCACGCGTGGATATGACAGCTGTCCAAAAGGACATTTCAAGTGTATGAACAATATAACTTTTGATTTTTACTTGCCTTAAACTTTTCTCCAACCTTAGTTATTCCTAACCTGAAGGATTCGTAAACTTCAAAATGGTTTCCGGAAAAACGGAAAGTTGACTTGATGCCTAGTATGCCCTGACGAGCTTGCCCTCCATATAGTTAACATATGATCGGTTAACCACTTTCATTCCACCCGGAGTAGGATAGTTACCAGTGAAGTACCAGTCCCCGCTGTGGTGTGGTATTGCTTTGTGCAGGTTGTCCACTGTCTGGAAAAGTACTTCCAATTCTGCGTTCATATCTGCTGGGCGCACAATTTCTGATATCTTGGTTGAAAGCTCCTCGTCCGTGAATTGATCGTACAGCATTTTTACATAATTCTGTTGGATTTCATGTCCTCGTGCCCGGGTACATTTTTCATAGGCTTCTCCAAGAAGGTAATCTTTACCATGGTCTTTCAGCAGTGATATCATGGCGCGGAATGCGACGAAATCTCCCATGCGACTCATATCTATTCCGTAACAATCGGGGAACCGGATCTGAGGCGCTGATGAAACGACGACAATCTTTTTTGGTTGAAGTCGATCCAGCATTTTAAGAATGCTTTTCTCCAGTGTCGTTCCTCTTACTATTGAATCATCAATTACCACCAGCGTGTCAATACCCTTGCGAATTACTTCATACGTTGTGTCATAGACATGTGCAACCATCTCGTCGCGGTGCTGGTCATCGGTAATAAAGGTCCGTAGTTTAACATCTTTTAATACCAGCTTTTCTATTCGGGGACGAAAAGAGAGGATGTCTTCCAGGGAATCAACCGTTGGCTTCTGATCGATGATAATATCCTTTTGTTTGTTGATCAGGTAGTCTTCAATTCCAGCCATTAAGCCATAAAAGGCGGTTTCAGCAGTATTCGGAATGTACGAGAATACCGTATTCTTGATATCAAAATTTACCGCGCGGAGAACCTGGGGAACCAGTAGCCTTCCAAGTTGTTTTCTCTCTTTATAAATATCAGGATCATTCCCACGAGAGAAATAAATCCTTTCAAAGCTGCAGGATGTCTTCTGGCCGGATTTAAGAATGGAATGCTGTGCGAAGTCGCCGTTTTTTTCGATCACCAGGGCATGACCTGGTTTAACTTCTTCAATCTGGTTGTATTCTATATTGAAGGCTGTTTTAATGGCAGGCTTTTCAGAAGCAACCACAACAACTTCATCGTTAGCATAAAAATAGGCAGGTCTTATTCCATTCGGATCCCTCACGACAAAAGCTGAACCAGAACCGGTCATTCCGGCCATGGTGTAGCCACCATCAAAATCTTTACATGCCCTGCGAAGCATGCGGGGTATGTCGATCTCGTTTTCAATAATGTCTGAAATTTCCCGATTCGAGTATTTGTCTTTGTACTTCTTGAATATGCCCTGCACCTCTTCGTCAAGAAAGTGGCCAATTTTCTCCATCACTGTAACGGTGTCCACTTTTTCTTTTGGGTGCTGACCAAGATCCACGAGGAGGTCGAACAACTCATCAACGTTTGTCATGTTGAAGTTGCCGGCCATTACCAGGTTTCTTGATCTCCAGTTATTCTGACGCAGGAAAGGATGAACATTTTCTATACTGTTCATGCCGTGGGTTCCATACCGAAGGTGTCCGAGCCATAGTTCACCTGAAAAGGCAACATTCTCTTTTAGCCATCGCTCGTTCTTGAATTTCTCCTTACCTTCTTTCTGAGCCTTTTTATACTTTTTACCGATTTTGGCGAACAGGTGTGCTACGGGCTGAGACTTGATTGAGCGGTAACGACTGATGTAGCGGTGGCCGGAATCCACATCGATTTTGATGTTTGCAACACCTGCACCATCCTGGCCACGGTTGTGTTGTTTTTCCATCAGGATGTACATCTTATTTACGGCGTACATCGGCCCATATTTTTCAATATAATACGAAAGGGGCTTTCGCAATCGAATTAGTGCTATTCCGCATTCATGAAGAATCTGGTCGCTCATGGCTTACATTCTTTAATCGTTAACCGATCTGTTTCCTCAAGCTGGTAACAATAAGCCCAAATCTTGGTTCCCATATCACCAGAATACCTATAGCAGCTAACGAATTTAAAGTACAAAGTTAATTTTATTAATCCATCCCATCAACAAACCGGGGTTGAAGAAGAGGAGGAGTAAGCATAAAACTATTACCAGACCAAAAAGATTTTCGAAGGTAAGATTATTTGCTTTTTCACTTGATTCGCCACTTTTTATGAAAGCATAATACGGAATCCTCAAATAATAGAAGAGTGAAACAACGGTATTGATCAGTCCGAAAATCAGGAGCCAAAGCAAAATTGCCTTTCCGGTGAACTGATAACCCTCCCAGAGGGAAGTGAAAACAAACAGTTTTGCCGTAAATCCCGCAGTAGGTGGAAGGCCTGTCAATGCTATAAACCCCACCAGAATGAGTATGGACGGCCAGGTAAGTATTCTGCCAACGCCCGCAAACGATGACAATGTATTCAGACCCAATGACTCAAAATATTGCAGGTAACTAAAAACCAGGAAATTCATGAGCAAATAAACGCTGGCATAAAAAAGCATAAAATGAACACCTTGTTGCTGAAACGATACGATCCCGACCAATAAGAAGCCTGATTGGGCAATGGATGAGTACGCCATCAGCCGCTTTGGATTCTTCTGCCAAAGTGCCGCGAAATTGCCTACAGTAAGGGAAAGTATTGCAATCAGGCAGAGCAGGAATTGCCAATCTATAGTTGACTGCCCGAATGCATTCAGCGCCAGAACGAATTTCGTAAGGATTCCAACACCGGCAATTTTTGGTACCACCGATAAAAACGCAATTACCGGCATCGGCGCCGCTTCATAAACATCTGGTGCCCAGGGATGAAGAGGGGCAGCAGCAATCTTGTATAAGAATCCCGCTATCGCCATGAGGGAAGCAATAAAAAACGATAGGGAGCTCTTGTCTGTAAGGCCCTTAATAAATTCAATCGAGGAAAAGTCCAGTGTCCCTGTAAATCCATAAAGAAGAGTGAATCCATAGAGCATCACTGCGGAGGCCACAGAGCCAAAAAGGAAATACTTCATACTTCCTTCTGCCCCTTTTCGTGAAAAGGAGAACCCCGCGAGTACATACGAGCTTATTGAAATTAGTTCAATGGAGATAAATACCATGATCAAATTAGTGCTCATAACAAGGATATGTGCACCAAGGACAATGGCGAGCAAAAGCGCATAATACTCCGAGAGGTGCAATTGTTTGTTTCTATTTCGCCAGGTCATCACTGCTGAAAGAAAAGCAGCGAAGTCGAACAGGATTTTCAGGTAAGCGGAGAAATCATCACTTCTGAGCATGCCACCAAAGAGTCTCTGTGGGTTTGCATATACTGACCAGTTGAGTGCAATAGAGAAAAAAGAAAGAGCAAAAAACAGAATACTTGCAACGGTCAGAACGGTGTCCTTTTCACCTTTAATCAATCCAATACAAATGACAAGAACAATACCTGCGGTGAGTACAAGTTCGGGGATAAAAAACGAAAGGCTCATCCCGATCAACTCCAGTTTCTCCTTCAGGTCAGTCACAGCGTTCAGGGATTTAGCATTAGACCTTTACCCGTACTCAGGATAAACTCAGCAAAGTGTTTAGCAAAAGGATCAATAATTGCAATCATCGGTTGCGGATAGATCCCAAAGAATAAAGTAGCAGCAGCCAGGGGTATGAGCATACAATATTCGCGCGTGTTCACATCCAAAATCTGATCGGAGGAAATGTTACCCTTAAGGCTAAAGGGGCCAAAGAACATACGCTGTAAAGTCCATAGATAGTACGTAGCTCCGATGAGTAACCCGAGCGTTGCAACAATGGCCAGACTTTCATGTAAGGGTCCGCTAATGCTGTTGGATTTGAAAGCACCCAGAAAGACCATGATTTCCGCAATAAATCCTGAGAAACCGGGAAGCCCCATGGAAGAAAAGAAAGCCACCAGAACAAATACCGTAAAGACAGGCATTTTGGTCGACAAACCGGAATAGTTGCCGATCATTCGGTTGCCGGTCCGATCATAAATTACCCCGGCCAGCAAAAAGAGCATCGCGGAAATTATTCCATGACTGAACATTTGGTACACGGAACCGGCAACACCTTCGGCAGTAAGCGAAGCAACACCTAGTAAGACGAATCCCATATGCGAGACCGATGAGTAAGCGATTAATCGTTTCAGATCCTTACTGGCCATGGCGTTAAGTCCTCCGTAAAGGATGGAGATCACGCCCATTAACCCAACAAACCAGCCGAAATAGACTGCGGAATCAGGAAATATCGGGAAAGCGATACGCAAAAGCCCGTATCCCCCAATTTTCAGCAGGAGGGCAGCAAGGAT
>Ga0315910_10001468_pt1 | contig 21565 bp, 19 predicted proteins | sample EdamamesoilMG_FD_204470 | JGI IMG/M metagenome (GOLD analysis project Ga0315910, IMG submission 204470) | Garden soil microbial communities collected in Santa Monica, California, United States - Edamame soil | ecosystem: Environmental > Terrestrial > Soil > Garden | place: USA: California...
CGGCTCGAGGATGGTGATGTCCTGAAAATCGACGATGCCCTGGTACGGGTCCGCCTCGGCGCCTGACGACGCCTTCATGAACGTGGTGGAAAACTTCCCTTTCACGTTCACTTTCGCGCCCTTGACCGGCAGTGGATTCGGCACCTTCACGCCCCAGAGCTGATCGTCGTACCCGCCGTCCTGTTTCGGCTTGTCGTACTCCTCGATCGCGTCGTGGAGGTTCGCGAAGTTCGAAGCCCAGCCCATGACCTTGATCGACTCGTTCTCGGGTGCGTCCTTGGTGTCCCCGATCCAGAACGTGGGCACCGGCGCCTTGCAGCCTTCCGGGTCGGCCTTGCCGGTCTTGTGCACGGCACACTCGGGCGCGTCCATCAGGTTGGTCTTCGTGATGTAGCCCGTGATGGTGATGTCCTTACCGGCGATGTCCTTTCGGTGGACCATGCTCCGGAGGTAATAGGCAGCGCCCCACACGGTGTACATGTCACCCTGCTTGATTGGCTTCTTTTGCAAGGTGGGCACGGAGGGCAGCGAAGCCTTGGACCCGGCGTAGGCCGGGCGTGCCTCGTACTTGGCCTCTTCTTTCCCGCACGCGAGCGGGACGAGCGTTGCACCCATCAACAAGGAAATACGAGCGACCTTGGGAAACATCACAGAGCCTCCTCGAGCACTTCCGGCCCGATCTCCACGCAAAACCAGCGGGATGCGAGAGGCGCCACCTTAGTATCTATTCCGCCGTCACCGCAAGGCTCCCTGCCATGGTCCGGCCCCGAGGCCGTCTCGCGGCTCGAGAAGCGTCCGCCCCACCAGCCGGGGCGTAAAATTCGCAGTAAAGTCCCTCCGTGGCGCGCACGATCGTGATCGGAGACGTTCACGGCTGCGCGGCGGAGCTCGACCGATTGCTCGACAAGGTCGCGCCGACCGAGGACGACACCCTCACCTTCGTCGGTGACCTCGTGGCCCGCGGCCCGGACACCCGAAAGGTTCTCCGCACGGTGCGCTCACTCGGTGCCCGCGTGGTTCGCGGCAATCACGAGGAGCGCCTGCTCGGCGGTCGCGCCGCCCGCCGCGCGGGGGCGCCACCGCCGAAGCTCGGAAAGACTCACCAGGCGCTGCTCGAGGAGCTCGACGACGCGGACTGGGCGATGCTCGAAGCGCTGCCGCTGTCGCTCGATCTGCCCGATGACGGACTTCGGATCGTTCACGCCGGCGTCGTGCCCGGTGTTCCGTTCGAGGCTCAAGACCCGTATCTCCTCACTCACCTCCGCTCGATCGCCGACGATGGCACCCCGAGCGTGAAATGGGGAACGCCCTGGGGCGCCCGCTACGAAGGTCCGCCGCACGTGGTCTTCGGCCACAACGCGCGCAAAGACCCGCAACTCCACCCGGATGCGACCGGCCTCGACACCGGCTGCGTTTACGGCGGTGCGCTGACGGCGCTCGTGCTCACGCGCGGTGCGGCCATGCCGCCACCGTCGTCGCGCCGCGACGTGCTCGTCTCGATACCGGCGAAGAAGGCCTACTCCGACTACGGGCAGCCGCTGCCCGAGGACTGATGGTCGCGCGCCCGGGTGATGCCAAGGGTCCTCGCGAGAAGCGGCTCCGTGTCGCGCTCGAAGAGCTCGCTGCCGGCGCTCACCGCGTGAGCGGCGATCCCGCCCATTACCTCACCCGCGTGCATCGCCTCGCTCCGGGCGACGGCTTCACGGCGTTCGACCCGGAAGCAGGGCTCGAGGCGGACGCGGTCGTGCTCAGCGTCGACAAGAGCGGGCTCGAATGCCGCTTCGAGGCGCCACGAGCCGCGAGCTCTCTCGTTCGGTCCGGCGTGACGCTGGTGGTGTCGATGACCAAGGGCAAGAAGGTCGACGAAGTGATCCGCGCAGCGACCGCGCTCGCCGTCGACCGCCTCGTGGTCGCCGAAAGCGAACGAAGCATGACCGGGCTCGGGCGAGAGGCCGACAAACGCACCGGGCGCTTTCGGGCCGTCGCGATCGACGCGGCACGCCAGTCCGGCCGTGGCGATCTGCCGCTGATCGAGGGCCCGCTGTCGCTCGACCAGGTGCTCGAGACGCTCACCGCGTCCGACGCGCACAAGATCTGCCTCGCACCGGACGCCCGGTTGCCTTTCGCCCGCGCGCTCTCCGCCCGCGGCGCCCGCGAGCTGGTGGTGCTGATCGGTCCGGAGGGTGGCCTTTCCGCGGAGGAGCTCGCGCGGGCAGAGCGATCGGGTTTCGTGCTCGCCCACTTCGGGGAGCTCGTGCTCCGGGCCGAGCTCGCGGCGGTGGCCGCGCTCGGCGCCGTCCTCGCTCAGTCGCCGATGCAGAACCCGGAAATGCAGTGATAGCCGTCGGGGCACGGCAGCTCGTCGGTGCAACCGATGAAGCAGCCGTCGTTGTCGAATCCGAGAAAATGATCGGCGAACCCCTCCCCGCAGGGGCAGCGATACGGGCCGAGCTCCGCGACCATGCAGGCGACGAAGTCCGGGTCTGCTTCGAGCATCGCGATCGATTCGACACAACCTTCGGCATTCATGCCGAGCCGCACCCAATCGTCGGCGCGGCACTCGGTCATGGTCTGGCACCGTTGCGCGACGGCGACCGCCCAGCGTGGAAAGTCACACGGGAAATCGTTGACGCCGCGGCAGTCACCGGTCGGTCGCTCGCCGCAGGCGCCGAAGCTCGGATCGTCGAAGCCCGCGTCGGGAACCTCGGTGAGCGCACCCGCCTCGGGCAGCATGTGCGTGCCGAGCGTGGAGCCGGCGTCGGCGTCGTCGCGAAGCTCCCTGGCCCGCGAGCAGCCGAAAACCACCAACGCGAGCGTTACGGCGCGAGCGAGCGAAACCACACGACCTCGTGGGGCGAGGAAACGACGGTGAGCAGGGTGACGAAATAGTCCTTGGTACGGACGCGGAGGTTCGGGTCGCGCGCGAGCTCGCGGGCCTCGGCGAACGACTGCGGTGTGACCTGGTAGAGGTCGACGAACAGGATCGGATCGCCCTGGCCGGCGAGGGTGCCCTGGGTCTGCATCAGCAGGATGCCCTGGCCCTCGGTGTCCATCGCGACGATGGCACCGGGTGTTTCGACCTCGGGCTCGGGCGCCGTGAGCGCGTCCGCCGAGCAGCCCGCCATCATCGAAAGGGCGAGCGCGAGGGCGGGCGGCGTCACGACGGAGGTCGCGCGGCGCGACGAGAAGGACGGCATTCGTAGCGAGAAGTCTAGCTTCCCGGCCTGATCCGGTCGAGCCCGGAGGCGCGTCAGGGACCCTCCGACCCACCAGGTTGGAGTACGCTCGCCTTCGGTGACGGCTCGGCGTGCGCGCGGCTCGGTCTTCGTCGGTGCCGCCTTGTCCCTCGTCGCCGGCCCGGCCCGCGCGGAGGAAGTCTCGCTCGCGGTGCCGAAAGCGCCCGCTGGCGATCACGCCTTCATAGTCGCCGGGTCCGACGCGCGCGGCAAAAGCACCCTGCGCGCCCGCGTCGGTTTCGATGCCGCGACGAACCCGCTCGTCGTGCTCACGTCGGGCTCGGTCGAGTATCACGCCGTCTCGACCCAGCTCCTGCTCGAGCCGGGTATCTCGTTCGCGCTCGCCGATCGATTCCTCTTCGCTGCCGACGTGCCGGTCGTGATCGCCGAATCGGGCGGTGAACGGCCGGTCGGCGCGACACCGATCGGTGACGGCGAGCACGGGCCGGGGCTCGGTGACCTCGGCATCTCCGCGCGCGCGCGCATCCTCGGCCATGCCGACAGCCCGCTCAAGGCGTCCGCGCGCGCCGAGGCGTGGCTCCCGACGGGAAGCGCCGCGTTCGCTTCGGACCCGACGGTGCGACTGCGTCCGTCGCTCGGCGTCTCCCTCGACGGCGCTCGCGCCCGCGGTGCGCTCGAAGCGGGCTTCCTCTACCGGAAGAGTCAGGAGCTGCCCGCCCTGCTGCCCGTCAGAGTGGGCCCGGCACTCACGGCCGGCATCGCCGGGGCGATCGCGGTCGACGGTGCCGAGAGGATCCTGGTCGGCGCAGAGCTCGGCCTGAGCTCGTGCGTGGGCAGTGGCGCGAAGCTCTTCGATCCTCGAAGCACCGGGGGCCAGGCGCTGGTGACGACCCGCGTGAAGCTCCTGCCGCTCCCGCTGGTCGTCGGACTCGGCATTGGACCTGGAATCGGGCAGGGCCCGGGCGCCGCCGATCTTCGCGGTCTGGCGAGCGTCACCTACTCGCCGGAAGCGCCGCCCCCGCCCCCGGACGACGACGACGACGGCATCGCCGACGCCACCGACGCCTGTCCCCGAGTGCGCGGCGTCAAATCCGGCGATCCGATGATGCACGGCTGCCCGGCGCTCCCCACCGACACCGACGGCGACGCGATCTCCGACGTGCGCGACGCGTGCCCCCGCCGCCCGGGCCTGCCCAGCCGGGACCCGAAGCTCCACGGCTGTCCGGAGCCGCCGCCGGCACCGCCCGCACCGCCGCCACCCCCCGCACCCCCGCGCGCGAAGCTCGCCGAACGGGAGATCGTCATCACCGAGCAGGTGGTGTTCGATACCGGCACCGCCGTCATTCGAGCCGAGAGCGACCAGCTCCTCGAGGACGTCGCGCGCGTGCTCCGCGAGCATCCCGAGCTCAAGCGCGTGGAAGTCCAGGGCCACACCGACAACACCGGCACGCCGGAGTTCAACCGCACCCTGTCGCAAGAGCGCGCCCGCGCCGTCGTTGCCTGGCTCACCGCTCACGGCATCGCGGCGGAGCGGCTCCACGCCACGGGTCATGGCACCGACGTTCCTCTGGCCCCGAACGACACCGAGGAGGGACGCGCGAAGAACCGCCGCGTCGAATTCAAGGTGCTCGAGCGAAAGGAGGCGGCACCGTGAAGGCGCTCGTGGTCGCCCTCGTGGGCCTCGTCAGCTTCGTCGCTCGCGCCGCGACGGCCGAGCCCCAGCTGCTTCACGTTCCTCCAGCCGAAAAAAAGGCGGAACAAGGCATCCTGACGCCGGTCCCGATCACGGTCGACCTCCCCGCGGGCATCGAACAGGCGCGGGTGCTCGTCCACTATCGTGTTCACGGTTCGCGCGACTGGACGACGCTCGAGCTGTGGCGCGACGCCGGCCAGCGTTTCCGCGGAGCGATCCCTTGTCTCGAGGTGAGCACGATCACGGGCGACCTCCGTTACTACGTACGCGTTCACGATGCCGAGGGCGCCGTCGTCGCCTACCGCGGCTCGCGCGCCGACCCCTTCGTCGTGCGCGTCATCCACGAAAGCGTGCGCCCTGATCTCGCCTCCCGCGCGCGCTGCCCCGACCCCGCCGACTGTCCGCGCGGGCTGCCGGGCTGTCCGAGCGAGGAGGTCGAGCGCATCCCGTGCAAGAGCGACGCCGACTGCGAGGGAGAGACCACCTGCTCCTGGGCGGGCTTCTGCGAGATCGATCAGCGGCGAAAAAATTGGATCGTGGCCGGGGTTTCGGCCTCCGCCGGCCTGGTGCCGGGCGCAGGCGCCTGCTCGCTTTATTCGCAGGAAAACGAGGGTTACGCCTGCTACCGAGAGCGTGACGGCGTGCGCTACCTCGGCGAACCCGTGCACACCAACGAGCCGCTCGTCGCCGCTACCGGGCCGATCCGCGCGGAAATCGGCTACGAACGTCTCGTCTTCTACGAGACGACGGTCGGCGCGCGCGTCGGCTACACCTTCTTCGGGCGAGGGCCCGACGAGCTCGGCCCGTTCTTCCCCTTCTCCGGCGAGCTCAGCGTCGCGCGCTACTTCCACCCGGATCCTTTCGCGCGAAGCGGCCTCGCACCGTTTCTCACACTTTCGGCCGGTTTCTCGATGGTCGATCTCCACGGCAGCGTGCACGTTCGCGAGGATCCGACCAGGCCCCCCACGCAGGCGGGCAATGATCTCGACCAGGATCTCGAGCTCTGGAAGCGCGCGGGAGACGGCTTCGTCGGCATCGGTGTGGGCACGCTGTACACGACGAGCCTCGGCTTCGGCGTGCGGGGCGAGCTCGGCGCGGTCCAGTGCTTCCCGTACGGCGCCACCCTGCTCCGCGGGCTGGTCGGCGTGCAAGCGGGCTTCTAGAACCCGCCTCGATGCGCTCTAACCGTACGCTCGGGCGCTCGCGCAGCCGACGTTGAGGGAAAGCTCGAGCTTGCCCTCCGACCAGTACTTGTCGATCGCGTCCCGCACGTAATCCATGGGTTTCTTGAGGTCGTGCTCGCCGAGCCAGCTCTTCAGCTCGGGCAGGATCTGGAGCCGCGTCACCGGATCTTCGACGAACGCGCGACCGCTGTCGAAGGGCAGGAACGTGTGCCGGATCTCGACGTCCACGTCCTCGAACCCCGAGCTCTCGAGCTCCTCGGACAGTGATTCGATCGACGGCCGCGTCGCGAGCGCAAACTCGACGGCCTTCGAGAACTCGCTGTCGTCGACCTTGAGCGCGTACTCTCGCATCAGGTCGGAGACCTCCTGGAACGAGCCGCGAAGGGGCATGGCGATCAGCGCCTGCCCGCCGTCACACAAAAGGCGACGGAACTCCTGGAACAGCCCGAGCCGCTGCTCGGTGTCCGCGATCGGGTGAAGGCAGAGCGCGTGCGTGAACTGCGCCGCTTCGAGGTCGGCCAGGCCGTCCTCGAGCACGCGGTACTCGATCGTTTCGGCGCGGCGAGCCGCCGCTTTGTTGCGCGCGAGCTCGAGCGCCGGCAAGGAGGCGTCGAGCCCGATGATCTCGGGCTGATCGACGCGCTCGTAGAGCTTGAGGTCGGGGTAACCCGTGCGGCAGCCGACGTGGATCACGCGCGCGGCGTCACCGGCGAGCAACATGTCGAGCGCAAGATCACCGTACAGCGTGAGGTAACGCGGCACCACGAAGGTCTCGAAAATGGCCGCGTCGGCCGGGGTTAGCTTCTCGCTCTGAAACACGGGACGAAACCACTAGTTACCAATCGCGTCGAGGCGGATCAAGTTATGCTCCACACGGTGCCACCGCTTCTCAAAGCCGGACTCCTTGCGGCGCTTCTCGCGGCGCTCGCCGTCGTGCTCGGTCGCCCTACACACACGGTGCGTGTGGGTGCGTTCACATCGCCGAGCGCAGCGGTTTCGGCGCATGCCGGATTTTCTGCACTGTGCCCGCGCGGGACGCTCCCTGACGGCGACGTGTGCGTGCCGGTTCCTCCGCGAAGCGAACGCCGCGCCGAGTGACCGAAACGCGAACGAGCTAGAGCGCGCGAGGACGGGCCCTACGGCACGAGCTTGTAGCCGAAGCCGTAGACGGTGAGGATGTGCTCCGGCTTGTCCGGGTGGCGCTCGATTTTCCTTCGAAGCTTCACGATGAAGTTGTCGATCGTGCGGTTCGACGGATTGGCCTCGAGACCCCAGATCTTGTCGAGCAGCTCGTCGCGGCCGACCGCCTGACCCTGCCGCTCGTGGAGCAGCCGGAGCAGCTCGACCTCGTAGAAGGAGAGCGCCTCCGGTCGCTTGCCGTCCCGCTCGATGCTGTGCGCGGCGAGGTTCACCGTCGCGTCGCCGAGGCGAATCGTCGCGACCTCGGTCGGGCGCTTGGTGCGCCGGAAGATCGCGCGGATGCGCGCCACGAGCTCACCCACGCCGAAGGGCTTCGTGACGTAGTCGTCGGCGCCGGCCTCGAGCCCGCGGATCTTGTCGGCCTCCTGGCTCTTCGCCGTCAGCATGATGATGGGGACGAAGTGGTCCGTTTTGCGGAGCGCCTCGCACACCTGATAGCCGTTCATGTCCGGCAGCATCAGGTCGAGCAGGATCGCGTCCGGGTGCTCCTTCTGGGCGAGCGTCAGCCCTGCGCGCCCGCTCTCGGCCGTCAACACGACGAAACCCTCGAACTCGAGCGCGTCCTTCAAGCCGAGCGCGATGTGCGGCTCGTCCTCGATGACGAGAATGGTTCGCTTCGCGTCGGCCTGAGTCACGGGGGAAACGACCCGTTCATTGTCCGCTCTCAGCGGCGAGCCCGTCGCCGCCGAGAGCCGTCAGTCGTGGTTCAGGGCATCACCGGCATGACCGGGTCGCTCGACGCTGCCTCGCCGATGCAGGCGATGAACGCGAGGCCGTCCTTGGCCGGCACGTTGTTGCCCATGAAACGGAGGATGCGCTGCTCCGTATCGGCGCAATTCGCGAGCAGAGCGGGGTTGTACCCGGGGACGTTCGCGTCGACGTAACAGTAACCAAAGAGTCCGCCTGGATCCATTGCCGACTGGACACAGGTGTCGAGCTCCGCTCCGGTGAACTGCTCGAGCTCGCACATGCAGTACTCGCTGCAGGAGCGCTGGTCCGTCCCGCCGCAGAAGGCGTTGTTGAAAAGGTGCTCCTGGACGGCGGGAATGATCTTGGTCTTCTCCCCTTCGAGCGGGAGACGGCCAGCCGCCGGATCGCACACCGGGCAGGGCTGCATATCGATCATCGGCCGCGTTTCGACCACGGCGCAGGGCACCTTACCGAACTCGCTCGACTGCGGGTTGTCCTCGGGGAGGAGCGGGCGCGGCAAGCACTTGGCCGTGAGCGCTTCCTTCAAGCGTTCGACGATCGCCGAGACGGCCGGGTTGTAGCCGTAGTTCGGATCGGTCGTCATCGATGCCCCGTTCGCAGGCTGGATGTTCTTCGGGCAGATGCTGGCCACGATGGCGTTGCTGCCGACGTCCTTCAGCACCTGGAGCTCGCGGAGGCCGGGGTACGCCTTCGCTCGCTCCTGCCTGCCGTCCATCCCAGCACCGCCCGGGTAGGTGCAGAGGGGGCTCGATTTCGGGAACTCGTCCGCGTTGCAGTCGCAGCCGCCCTCGTTCATGGCGTTGCAGTCGTAAGGCGCCGCAAGTGGGAAAATACACGCGAACTGGAGATCGGCGCGCTCGGCCGCGATGACGGCCTGCTCGTGGCCGTTGATCCGATTCATCGCCGTGGAGTCCGGGGGCAGGATCGCCTCGGCCGGCAGGATCGGGTTCGTCAACCCGGTCGGCCTCGGATCGATCGCCTCGATCATGAAAGGATCGAGCGGCTCCACCGCGTTGTAGGGCTCACCGAGGATGACCGGCCAGCGCGCGCGATCCGCGAGCTCTTCGGAGTTCATGTAGACGAGGGCGCGGGGGTCGTTCAGCGTCTCGGGCGTGGCGATGTCCTGCCAGGGCACGCCGACGATGCCCGCGAGGAACACGAGGCCGCCGTCGCGCGGGGGTGCGCCGGCGCCGGCCGGCTTGTAGATCGGGTTCTCGACCAGCGTCCCGTTGTACCGCGGGTCGATCTGGATCGATTTCAGCCCGTCGACGTAGCGCTGGGTCGGGTAGAGGAGGTCGATGCCGAAGCGCTGCTTCTGCCGGAAGCAACGCACGTTCGGGGCGTCTTCCGCGGGCGTGTAGGGGGCTCCGCCCATGCACCCTGGATCCGGGTCCCCATTGCCGCAAGGCGCGCAACCGGGATCGTTCGGATTCGTCTGGCAGATGGCGTGCGCGCGCGGCATGCGCCAGCTGTTGGCGTTCGGGCCGCCCTTGAAGGGAATGAGCCAGCCCTGCGTGCCGGCCTCGTCGACGATCGAGCAGTCGTTCTCGTCGGTGAGCATGATGATCGCCAGCAGCGAATCCGGGCGGAGGAACGCCGCGCGCTGGGCGAGCACGGTCTGATTCACGGCTCCGCGCACGCTGACGCGGCCGTCGTTCGTCATGCTGTCGACCGGCTCCGGATCGACGAGGAAGCGGTACCAGGACTCGAGCTGCGCTTCGTAGCCGCAACCGTTCTCGCCGGTCGCCGTCACGTGATCGGTGAAGGCATCGATGAACTGCGTCGCATTGCTGAAGCCGGGCGGGTTGTGCGGCATGATGCCGCCGCCGGGCATGCGCGGGTCCCACACCAAAAAGCCCTGACCGTTGTAGGACTGGAGGCCCATGCGGTTCGGCAGGTTCGTGTAGACCGTCGGAACGAACTGGCCCTTGTCGTTGTAGGTGGCGTTCGCGTTCATCGTCGACCCCTCGGAGCAGACGTCCGCGCTGCCGTGGTCGCCGATGCTGGAGGTGATGACGCCGATGTGGATATCCTCGATCGCCTTGAACTCCGGGCTCTGCCCATTCGGGCAGGGCGACGACGCGCCGGTGGGCATGTCGTTGGCATCGAGGCAGATCGGAGCGATCAGCCGGTTCACGAGCACCGGCACGGCCGCTGCAAGGATCTGCTGCTTGTCCGCCATCGAGATCGAGTTATCGATCATGAAGAGGAGGTCGATCTTGTCGACGCCGGTCTGGCGGATCTGATCGATGTACACGTTGTTCGTCGTCGGGACGGCGGGGGTCACCGGGCGATCCAAACAGCCCGCGGTGAAGGCGGCCGAACCAGCGAGCAGCGCGGCGCCGCTGACGCCCTTGGTGAGGGTGCGGTAGGCCTTCTCGATCCACGTGGGGGCCGAGCGTTCAGAGAGCGTCATGGGCAGGGGACTCCTTGGGGGCGCCGAGAGCGTACGGTTCGGTGCGGTACACTGTCAACGCAAGGCGCGTGCCCAGGCGACAGTCGGGAAATCGAGGAGAGATCCTAGCAGAAGCGGCCAACCGAGTTGGCAACGGGGTTGGTCAAAGCCAACTCAGTTTCAAGCTTCGCCCTCAGCGCCGTCGGCGAGCCAACGACGCACAGCGTCGAGGTGCCGCCGGTTGACGCCGGGGACGGCCAGGATCCGCTCATCCGGCGCGTTTCTCAGGGCTTCGACCGAGCCGAGCTCGCGGAGGAGCGCCTTTTTCGTGCCCTGGCCGATCCCCTTCACCTTATCGAGCGCCGATTCGAAGCGGCGCCGCTTGCCCGTGCGGCTCCGCCCGGCATTCGAGAAGCGGTGGGCCTCGTCGCGAGCGAGGGCGAGCATGAAGAGCTCAGGGCTGTTGGGGCGCAGTGGTATCGGATTTTTCTGTCCGGGCAGGTAGACGCGATCGACGGTGCGCTCGCCGAGCTCGTTCTCCTTCTCCTTGGCAAGACCGACGATCGAGAGATCGTGGATGCCGAGATCGTGTGCGGCGGCGAGCGCCACGCCGAGCTGCCCGCGCCCGCCGTCGACCACGAACAGATCCGGGAGCTGCCACTCGGGCTCCGCAAGCGGCTCCTTCGCTTCCGTCGCTTCATCCGCGTTGGCTTGGTCCTTCACCTCGGGTGTGGCGGCCGCCTTCCCGCGTTGGAAGCGACGGCGCAAGACCTCGTAGAGCGCCTGGTAGTCGTCACCGGGGTCGGCCGTTCGCACGTGGTACGTCCGGTACCGCTTCTTGTCGGGTTTGCCGTCCTCGAGCGCCACGACGGCGCCCACGGTGTCCTCGCCGCCAAGGTGCGAGATGTCGGCGCACTCGATGCGGCGCGGGAGCGTCGGCAGCCGCAGCCGCTCCTGCACGCGGAGCAGCCGCTCGCCGGTGTCACTTTCGGCGCGGCGCTTCTCCTCGAAGGCGTGCTTCGCGTTGTTGAGCGCGAGGTCGAGCAGCCCGCGGCGCACGCCGCGCTTCGGCGCGAGAAGGTCGACACGACCTGCGCGCTCACCGTCGGGCGCGACGGCGGCACGCCGTTCGGAAAGCCATTCGGCGACGCCGTCCGCGCCCTCGGGCAAGACGGGCACCAGCACCTCGTCGGGAATGTGCGCCTCGCCGGTGCCGCCCTCCCCGTAGTGATCGCGGACGAAGCCGGCGATCACCTCGTCGTCGGGGAGCTCGACGCGCCGGCTCGAAAACGTCGCGCTGTCGACCACCCGCCCCGCTCGCACGAAGAGCAGCACGAGCTCGACCAGATCGGCTTCGCGAAAAAGCCCCACCACGTCCTGATCGCGGTCGGTCACCGAAACGATGCGCTGTGCCTCGCGCACCGATTCGACCGCCGCCAGCTGGTCCCGATACAAACCGGCAAGCTCGAACTCGAGGCGCCCGCTCGCGTCACGCATGCGGGCGCCGAGATCCTCGCTGAGCTCGTCGTGGCGACCGTCGAGAAAGAGCGCGACGGAACGCACCTGCTCCGCGTAAAGGTCGCGGTCGACGTCGAACACGCAAGGCGCCGGACAGCGCCCGATCTGGTACTTCAGGCACGGCCGCTTGCGGCTGGCGAGCTCACGGTCGGAACAGGTGCGGAGCTTCCAGTGTTTCTCGACCAGGTGGAGCGTGCGGCGCGCGGAGGTCGCCGAGTGGTAGGGGCCGAAGTAACGAGCGCCGTCGGTCTTCGGCTTTCGCACGAGCTCGAGCCGCGGCCAGGGACGATCGCTCGCCAGGCGGATGCTCAGGTACTCTTTGTCGTCACGGAGCTTGACGTTGTAGCGGGGCTTCCGCTCCTTGATCAGCCCGTTCTCGAGGATCGCCGCCTCCTTCTCGCTCGCCGTCACCAGCGTCTCGAGGTCCGCCACGTGCTTCCTGAGCAGCGGGAGGAACGCGCGCGTGTCCGAGCCCGCGCTCTGGAAATAGCTCCGCACGCGCGAGCGCAGGTTCTTCGCCTTGCCGACGTAGAGCGTCGCTCCCTCGCGATCGAGAAAGACGTAGCAGCCCGGCCCGGTGGGCAGGTTCTCGAGCTTCTGGTCCAACTCGCCGTCCGACACGGGTGAAGAGTACCCCGAGGCGTGGTACCGGACAGGCCTCGGCGGACAGGCCTCGAAGGCCCCAAAGACCATGCAGCTCGTCTCGCGGCTCTCGGCGTACTTCGCGCGGCTCTCGCCGGGGCGGAGCGCGAGCGCGCTGATCATCGCCGTCGTCGGGGGGCTCGGCGTGGGGTTCGTGCTGGTGCCGCGGCTGCCGGAGCCTGGCTCCGCGCCGCCGCAGCCGTTGCCGGTCGCCCTGCTCGGCAGGCCGCTCGTGCTCGATGCGCGGGCGGGGGCGACGGCACTGGAGCGCGTCCGGAGCTTCGTCGCTCGGCGCTTCGCCCTCGACTTCGGCGGCGGCGAGCGGCGTGAGCTCTACCTCGGGCAGCTCGGCGCCGAGATCGACAAGGTGCGCCTGGCCGATCTGGTGCGCGACGTACGCGACCCGACGAGCCTGCTCTACCGCACGTTCCGCGCCGACGAGCGGGCCGCCGCCCTGACCCTACCGGTGCCGGTAACCCTCAACCGCGAGCAGGCGCTGCCGGTCTTGCTCGAAATGAAGGACGCCGTCGATCGCGCGCCGGCCGATGCGCGCTTCGACCTCGAAAAACGCAAATTGATGCCGGAGCAGAACGGCCGCTTCCTCGACATCGACCGCACGCTGCTCTCGATCGAGCGGGCGCTCGAGGCGGGCCTCACCTCGGCGGCCGTCGCGTTCACGCCACGTCCCCCGCGGCGCACCGCCACCATGCTCGCGGGCGTGAAGTTCGACGCCGTGCTCGGCTGGTTCGAGACACGCTACGATCGCTCGCAAAAATACCAGGCGCGCACCTACAACCTCGGCATCGCAGCCAGTAAATTCGACGGCCACGTCCTGCTTCCTGGCGAGACCTTCGATTTCAACGAGGTCGTTGGGCCGCGGGACGAGGCGAACGGCTACAAGGTCGCGCCCGTCATCGCCGAGGGCGAGCTCGTGGACGGCATCGGCGGCGGCACCTGCCAGATCTCGGGCACGCTGCACGGCGCGGCCTTTTTCGCCGGGCTCGAGATCGTCGAGCGCTACCCGCACACGCGCCCGAGCTCGTACATCAAGCTCGGACTCGACGCGACGGTGGTGTACCCGACCATCAACTTGCGCGTCAGAAATCCGTTTTCGTTCCCGGTCGTTTTGCACCAGACGGTGAAGAACGGCGTCGTCCGCGCCGAGGTGCTCGGCCCGGCGCGCACGCGCACGGTGACCATGATCCGACGCATCCTCGACGCCATCCCGTTCGAGGAGATCGAACGCCCGGACAAGACGCTCGGCGCCGGCGAGCGCGTGCTCGGGCAGCGCGGCGTCGCCGGCTTCAAGCTCAGGCGTTACCGCATCGTTCGAGACGGCTCGCACGCCGTGCGCGAACGCTGGGACGACGTGTACCCGCCGACACCGCAGATCGTGCGCGTGGGGGCCGGCGACGTGCGGGCGGAGAAGAGCGGTGCGCTCGACGATCCACACCCGGAGTATCTCGCCGACGAGCTTTTGGTCGCGACCCAGGGGCCCGACGTGAAGGACCAGGGCGACGAGGCCCCCAGCCCCGACCGCGAGCGGGGTGACGCGATGCTGGAGTCTCGAGAGCCGGGCCGGTTCGGCAAGGCCGGGTGGACGGAAGCAGCGGGGATGCCGGCCTGGAAGAGTCGAAGAACGGAAACAGAAGCGCCGGAAAAACCCCGTGCTTCCGCCCAGAAGCGTGGCCCAGCTTGAGACCAGGCCGGCCACCCTGGGGGTGTGGGACGCCCGGGCTTGACTCGACGGACGACCTAGGCGAAGAACGCCGCCCCGGACGAGAGGCAGAGGATCTCGGTAGCTTGACCCCTTCTGACACCGGCTGGCCGGTAAGCGAACCCACCATGATGACGACTACGGAACAAACGGCGCTCCCCGCTCGCAAACCCAACGAAGAGAACGGGGTCGCCGCGCGCAGCGCGGACTGGGAGAACCCTCGCGTTGCATCGATCCTCTCGGCGGCAGCCAAGTGCTTCGCCAGGAAAGGCTTCACTGCGACGACGCTCGCCGAGATCGGTAAGGAGCTTGGGCTCCGAAAGAGCATCGTCCACTACTATTTCGCGAGCAAAGCCGCGCTCATCCACGAAGTGCAGAGCTTCACCTATCACCGCTACCTCGATCGCCTGAAGGAGGCGATTCGTAACGGTGACGGCTCGCCCCAGCAGGCGACCGAAGCGCTCCGCGCGCTCTGGGACGCGATCCAGAACAACAAGACCGGCACCGGCCTCAACATCGAGGTTTGGAGTGCCGCGCGGCGGGACTCGGAGCTCAAGCGCCGCGCCGCAGGCTTGCAGCGGGACGCGCGCCAGGTCGTCCGCGACGTGGTGAGCGGAGCGACCCGTGGGCAGCGCTCGGAAGCGCTCGCCACGCTGGTCCTGGCCGTGCTGAACGGCCTCAGCGTCACCGAGTACCTCGAAGGCGACGAGATCAAGGCGAAGGAAGCGTACGAGACCTTCCTCACCCTGCTCCAGGGCGCTTTCGAGCAATCGAACGGCTCCTAGTCGCTCCCTTGTTGCTATGCTGGGCGCCGTGACGCGCCCTCAGCGCCGACGATCGAGATTCCTTTCGGTCGTCGCTGCGTCCGCCGTCTTCGCCGCCGCGCTCGGCGGCCCGTCGCCGCTCGAGGCGCACTTCGGCGCGCCGCCCGTCGCCCCCGCCTCGCTCGACTTCGATGCGTTCGGCCTCGCACCGGCATGGCGCGCGCCGGGCAACGTCAGCGAAACGGCGTGGCTCACGTCGGGCCTCGAGCTCACGACGTGGAAGCGGTACCGGCTCGCGCCGGAGCCGACGCTCGCCCTGCTCGGGCGTTACCTCCGGCCGTGGGAAAACCACACGCCCGAGTGGCGCGCGTACCGTGAAGGACCGTACGGCCTCCTGCCCGCGCCGACGCTTTCGTGGCGGCTGACCCTTTCGCCGGAACCTCAATCCCTCCCCGTGCTCGTCAGCCGGCCCTGTCCGCGTTGGGCGGCGCCACGCCCGCTCACGATCGTGCGTTACGCCGGCGAGGAAGAAGAGCGCTTCGCCTTCTTCGACTGCGACGGGGGCATTGCGCCCGACGTGATCGACCGCCTCAGCATCCTCGCGCGTGCCCCCGGCACGCCGCGACCCGAATTGCCGCTGCCGGACGCGCCCGAGGGCGGTCGCGCTGGTGAGTGGCTACCCGGCATTCATCTGGTCGATCCACGCCTGGTGTGGGCGCTCGGCAAGCTCGGTCAGGCATTTCCCGGGCGCCGCATCGTGATCATGAGCGGCTACCGCCCCGACGCGCACACGAGCCAGCACCGCCGTGGCCGGGCGCTCGACTTCTACGTCCACGGCATCGACAACGCCGCACTCTTCCGCGAGTGCCGAAAGCTCCGCGATGTCGGCTGCGGCTACTACCCGAACAACGTGTTCTTGCATCTCGACGTGCGCCCGTTCGGAACGCGCCGCGTCGGCTGGGTGGATGCTTCGATGCCGGGGGAACCGTCGCGCTATGTAGACGGCTGGGACGGCGTGCTCGAGCCGGGCGAAGGCTGGGTCGGCAAGGGGCTCTAGCGTGGGTAGGGGCTTGACGCAGCGCATGACTCCCGTCCTTCACGCGCCTCGAGCGACGCCGGTCGGGGCAACGGTCTCCGTCGTTCTTTGCCTGATGTTCGCGCCGCGCACCGTCCGGGCAGAGGAACCGAAGGAGGAAGCGAACGAGGAATCGCCTTCGTTCGGCGTCGAGGTCTCCGCCGCGCTGCCGATGCTCGGAGCTCGAAACCGCGTTGCCGAGGCCCACATGTTCGGCGTAGCAGGGGCTCAAACCCGGCGGCACTTCGGCGATCAGAACGGGTCGGATGGCTCGGTCCTCGCGTCGGGTTCTCAGTTCACGTACGACACGAGGGCGAGCTATAGCGGTCGCTCGCTCGGCTTCGGGTTCATCGGCGGGGGCGGCGCGGGGTTCGAAGGCGGGTTCGGCGGAGAGGTCGGTTTCGGGGTTCGCATTCCGTTCGGGCTCACGCACGGGCCGATTGCCCGGCTCGGGATCGAAGGTTTTTTGATGGGGAACGACAGGTTCTACGCTTCCCTGATCAAGCTTCCCAAGGGCGAGGCCGGCTACCAGATCCTGACTGGCGATTTTCTTTTCGAGGCAGCGGCGACGGCGGGGCTCGTCCTCGGTGGGCGTTACAACGTCGAGAAGGCGTTCAAGCAGGATCTCGGGGGACGCCTCGAGATCGGCGGTCACGCGGCGTTCGGGTTTCGAGCCGCGCACCTGGAGCTCGCGCTCGATCGTATCGATTCGGAGGAAGACGAGCCCGGTGCGCTGACGCGAATGACGGGCTCGCTGTGCGGGCTGCCTTCTCACGTGTCCGTCTGCCTCGATGCCCGCCGCTTCGACGGTCGACCGATTGAATCCGCGCCCGAGGCTCGAATCACCTATTTCGGGATCCGCGTCGGCGTCGTCACATCGACCGGGAAGCCGCACACCGCCAAGGACAAGGAGAAGCGAAAGCGGCGCTGACGGATTGCGCGCCCCGATCCCCGGGCACGCGTCAATCGCAGACGCGTCCCAGTGACAGCATGTGCGCCGTGGGGCCACCGGTGCGGCGGAGGACGCCGCAGTCGCAATCGGTTCCGTCATTGCACGGCGGCGCGGAGATGCTGAACGTGTAGGCCATCGGTTCGCCGGACTCCGGATCGACGCCGTTCGCCGGACCGAGCGCGATCACTTCGGTGCCGGTGTTCACGCTGAGATCCTCCGCCGTCCAGTCGTGCCCGGTGGGGGATTCGTCCATCACGATGTCGCCGTCGTCGCCGAGACGCAGCACGGTGCAATCGGTCGGCGCGAGATCGTACACGTCGGCGCCGCTCAGGGCGTCGTCGACGGCGAGGCGCGAGGTGGTGGTGCACCCTTCGTCGCGGTCGCGCGTGACGAGCGTGAGATCGACGTCGACATCGAAGCTCCGGTAGCGCCAGACGGTGCTGAAATCCACGCCGCCATCCTGCTCCGAGGTGTCGAGGCCGCCGCGCGTCGCGCGCGGCTCCTTGCACCCGGTGGCGACGAGCAATGCCACCGCGACCATCGCTCCGTTCAGAAGCGGCGCGAGGGATCGCTCGAGGCGGCGCAAGCGCATTCCTCTCAGTATAGCCGCCCTGCGCGGGACGTCCCGCGGGCTCAGCGCCGGAGCGCGGCGAGCGCGGCCCGCGCCGCCTCGAGCGTGATCCGGCCCTGCTCGACCATCGTCATCGCGATCGCTTCGACCTCGGCACCGTGCGCGCCGGCGGCAACGGCGACGGAGCGCGCGTGGAGCGACATGTGGCCGCGCTGGATGCCCTCGGTGGCGAGCGCGCGCAGGGCCGCGAGGTTCGAAGCGAGGCCGACACTGGCCGCGACCATGCTGAGCTCGTCGGCGCTCGTCACGTGCATCAGCCGGAGCGCGGTTTGCGCCAGCGGGTGAACGCGCAAGGTGCCGCCCACGGTCCCGAGCGCGAGCGGCATCTCGAGCTCTCCGACCAGATCCTCCCCGTCGCGTCGCCAGACGGCGAGCGGCGCGTAGCGCCCACTCCGTGCCGCATAGGCGTGGGCACCGGCCTCCACGGCGCGAAAATCGTTGCCGCTCGCCAGCACGACCGCGTCCACGCCGTTCATCAGGCCCTTGTTGTGGGTGGCGGCCCGGTATGGATCGAGCTCGGCGAAACGCGAGGCGAGCACGATGCGATCGGCGACGAAGCCCCCGTCGACGTACGCCTCGTTCGCGGGCGGCGGGCTGCTCGGCATGTCGGTGCCGGGCGGCGCATCGCTCGGCCGTTCGCTGCCCCGCGCCGAAAGCCCGAGGTCCCGCGGGTGGACGCGGCAGCGCACGCGGACGCGCCGCCGATCGCAGAGGTTCGACAGGATGCGAAGCCCGAGATTCCCGCCGGAGAACTCCGCCGCGCTCGGCCCGATCGCCTCGGCGATCGCATTGACGAGGTTCGCACCCATGGCGTCGCGACAATCGACGTACACGTGAAGGACGAGACAGCCCGAACCGAGATCGCGCACCTCGATCTCGCGCGGGCCGCCGCCGCGGGCGACGAGGTTCGGCACCGCCTGACGGGCGAGCTCGAGCAGGCGCGGGGTCTCGTGAACGAGGCGTGCGATCGCGCGCGCGGGTGACGGAACGTCGACCAGCTGGACCTGGCCGGTCATCAGGGCTTCGGAGACCTCGGCCGTGAACCCGCCGCTCGCCCGCACCATGCGTGCCGCGTTCGACGCCGCCGCGATGACGCTCGGCTCCTCGACGACCATCGGCACCAGGTGGTCCTTGCCGTTCACGCGGACGTTCAGCGCGACGCCGAACGGAAGACCGTAGGTGCCGAGCACGTTCTCGACGACCTTGTCCGCCTTCTTTGAATCGAGGCCGCCACCCGCGAGCGACTCCTCGAGCTCGCTCACCGGGACGCCCGAGCGCTCCGCGACGAGCACACGGCGCTCAACGATCGAGAGCCGATAAAACCCGGGGATGCGCGAGCCTTCGCTCATGGCACCGCACCCTTAGCCCTTGCCCCCCGCGGGGGCCAGGCCGTGCAGGCCCCGCGCGCCGAGCGTGAGCGCGAGCAGGCTGTGACCGTGACGGAGCGCCAGCGCGCGAAACTCGGGCGACGATGCGTGCGGACCGACGTGGAGCACGATGTCCCCTCCCCCCGCCCCCGCCGGCAGCACCGTCGCAGCACTGCGCTCGGCCTCGCTCGCGAGCTCCTCCACCGCCGAGACGACGATCGGCGTCGCCGCGGCACGGCCGAGCGCGGAGAGCGCCCGGCGCTGCTCGGCGAGCGCCGCGATGAAACCCTCGCGGCTCCCCTTCTTGACGGCGACCTCCGCGGCCAGCGCCGCCGCGCTCAGCCGCGTCATCAGCTCGGTGTGTGCCATCGGGTCGCGCGAGGCGAAGGTGTTCACCCGACCGACGAGCTCGGCCGTGATCGCCGCCTTGCCGCTCCACCACGTCTCGATCACGAGCCCAGGCGGGAGCTCGACCGGTTCCACGTTCGGGAGCGGCGCCCCGCGCCGGTAGACCAGGGTCCCGCCGAACACCGCGGCTGCGACGTCGACGCCGCTGCCGCCGCCCTGGGCACGGGCGTGCGCGGCGAGTGCTTCCGGGAGGATCGCGCGCCGGAGCTCGTCGTCGGCAATCGGGCCGTTCATCGCGATCATCCGCGCCCCCAGGCTGGCGACCAGGATCGAAGCACTCGACCCGAGGCCGAGCTTCTTCTCGTTCTCGCGCAGCTCCGAGGCGTCGAAGTAAGGCGCGCCCTCCCCGCCGAGCGCGGCGGTCACCTCGGGGGTGGGCCGGTCGGCGCGACGAGCGGCGTCAGCGAAGGCGAATCGATCGACCGCGCTCACGATCGCCGGCGCGCCCGCCAGCACGGCGTACGCCCCCGAGAGCACGAGCTTACCGGGTGCACGCGCTTGCATCAGGCGCCACCCACGAGCGCGGCGGCGCGTCCGGCGCGACTCGCGATCACGCGTTCGACTCCCGGCACCGCCGCGAGCGCTCGTTCGACGGACGATGCCGTCTCCGGCGCCGTCAGCACCTTCACGTGTGGGCCGGCATCCATGGTGAAATACGACAACGTTCCGCTCTTCCTCAGTGCGCGCACGCACTCGACCACGCCGAGCGTTGCCGGCGCAAAGTAGACAATTGCTGGGCGCGCGGCGAGCATCGACGCGTGCATCATGAGGGCGCTTTCTTCCATCGCGGTGCCGAGCGCCTCGAGATCCCTGGCGAGGACCGCCGCCCGCACTCGTTCGAAGACGGGCGGCGCCGCCGAAAGCCACGCCGGGTAGTACGGGCTCGTCTCGCGCGTGAGCCGCATGCCCTCGCTCGAGCCGATGCTCTTCGGGCCGCGGGCGGTGACCGCGATCAGCATGACGAGCGGAAAATCCTGGCCGGCGAGGACCGGGGCCGCTGCTTGCTCTCCGGCGCGGAGCTCGACGAAACCCCCGAACACGGAGCGGGCGGCCGAGGCCGACGCCCGGCGCGCGATCGCGCTCAGATCGGGCGGCTCCACGGCGAGGCCGTAGGCGCGGGCGGCCGCGAGCGCGAGCGCGGCAAACCCCGAAGCGCTCGACGCGAGCCCGGCCGCCGTCGGAAAATCGTTCGACGATTCGACCGTCGCGCGCGTGGTCGAGCCGGCGAGAGTTCGCACGTCGTCGAGGACGCGGATCACCCGCTCGCGTGCGCGTGGAGCGGCCGTCTCCCCGTCCAACGACACGCTGTCGCTCTCGAGGTCGGGCCGAAGAACGACGCTGGTCGTGGTCGAGAGCGCCGCCAGCGTCAGTGACAGGCTCGGCACCGCGGGCAGGTTCTCGTCGTCCTTGGCCTTCCCCCAGTACTTCGCCAGCGCGATGTTCGCGTGGGCGATGGCGGTCACCGGTCCAGGACCACTCATCCGTCGGCACCTTCGCGCGTCTCTGCGGCCCTTGCCGGGGCGGCGGGCGTCGCCGCGACGGTGGCCGCGAAGCAGACGAATCCCTCGCTGCGATACGCCGCGAGCACGGGCTCCGGATCGAGATCGGCCAGGGCGATCACCGCACCGCCACCCCCGGCGCCGGTGAGCTTCGCGCCGAGCGCTCCGGCTCGCCGCGCGGCGTCGCACGCTCGCTCGATGCCCTCGGTCGACAGCATCAGGCCGGCGAGCAACATCTGGTTCAGGTCCATCAGCTTACCGAGCCCCGGAAGGTCGCCTGCCTCCAGGCAAAGCCGGGCATTTTCCACCAGCGCGGTGATGCCACTCACCGATTTTCCGGCGAGATCCGGACGCCGCTCGAAGAGCTTCGCCACCGAAGCCACCATCTCGCGGGTGCTCGCCGGCGGGCCCGCGAGGGCGATCGCGAGCGGCAGCGCTCGCGGGAGCGGCACGCCGGTGGCGCCCTCGGCTCGGCTGTAGCGAAGACAGCCGCCGTGCTCGGCCGTCGCGGCATCGATGCCCGAAGGGTTGCCGTGGAACACCCGCTCCCACGCGGCTGTCGCCGCGAGCACCTCGTCGCGCCCGGCCCCGCCCGCGAGATCGAGCTCGGGC
>Ga0315910_10001470_pt1 | contig 21549 bp, 23 predicted proteins | sample EdamamesoilMG_FD_204470 | JGI IMG/M metagenome (GOLD analysis project Ga0315910, IMG submission 204470) | Garden soil microbial communities collected in Santa Monica, California, United States - Edamame soil | ecosystem: Environmental > Terrestrial > Soil > Garden | place: USA: California...
AGCGCATCCTGCGCGAGCAGAAGCTGCACACGGTATGCGAGGAAGCCTCCTGCCCGAACATCGCCGAGTGCTTCGGCAACGGCACCGCGACCTTCATGATCCTCGGCGACATCTGCACGCGGCGCTGTCCTTTTTGCGACGTCGCCCACGGCCGGCCGCTTGCCCCCGATGCGGATGAGCCCCGGCATCTCGCGCAGACCGTAGACAAGCTGCGGCTGGCCTACGTCGTCATCACCAGCGTGGATCGCGACGACCTCAGGGACGGCGGCGCGCAGCATTTCGTCGACTGCATCCGCGCGGTGCGCGCGCAGTCGCCGCGCACGGCGATCGAGGTCCTGGTGCCGGATTTCCGCGGACGCCTGGACCGGGCGCTGGCAGTGCTGGCCCTGGCGCCGCCCGACGTGATGAACCACAACATGGAAACCGTCCCGCGCCTGTACAAGCGGGCCCGCCCCGGGGGCGATTACGCGCATTCGCTCGAGCTGTTTGATTCTTACAACAGGAACAACCCGGCGATACCGACCAAGTCCGGGCTGATGGTCGGATTGGGCGAGACCGACGACGAGATCCTCGCCGTGATGCGCGACCTGCGCGCGCGCGGCGTGTCCATGTTGACCATCGGCCAGTACCTCGCGCCCTCGGCGCACCACCTGCCGGTGGAGCGCTACGTGCATCCGGATACCTTCGCGATGTTCGAGCGCGAGGCGCACGCCATGGGCTTCCGGCATGCGGCGATCGGTCCGCTGGTGCGCTCGTCCTACCACGCCGACCAACAGGCCCGCCGGGCCGCCATCGAATAGGAGAAATCATGCGTGCTCGACTGATGGGCGTTTCCCTCGCGCTGTTGCTGGGCTGGACGGCGGCGACAGCCGCGAGCCTCGATGCGGTCAGCAACCAGGAAGCCGCCTCCGGCCTGAAGGCCGCGCTCGAGAAAGGTGCCGGTAGCGCCGTCGACCTGCTCGGCAAGACCGACGGTTTTCTCGGCAACAAGGCGGTCAAGATTCCGCTGCCCGGTTCGCTGAAGAAATACGAAAAACTCATGCGCAACGTCGGCCTGGGCAAATACGCCGACGAGCTGATTCTGACCATGAACCGTGCCGCCGAACAAGCGGTGCCGGAGGCGAAAACGCTGTTCGTCGATGCGGTCAGGAAGATGAGCCTGAAGGACGCCAAGGGCATCCTGACCGGGGGCGAGACGTCGGGCACCGAATACTTCAAGCGCACGACGAGCGCCCAGTTGCGCGAGAAGTTCCTGCCCATCGTGAAAACGGCCACCGCGAAGGTGCAGCTGGCGGAGACCTACAACGAATATGCCAAGAAGGGCGCGCAGTTCGGGCTGGTCAGCAAGGAATACGCCAACCTCGACGACTACGTCACGCAAAAGTCGCTCGATGGCTTGTTCTACATGGTGGCCGAGGAAGAGAAGAAAATCCGCCAGAATCCGCTGCAGGCCGGCAGCGACATCATCAAGAAAGTGTTTGGCGCCCTCAAATAAGCTGCTGGCGGCCTGCGTCGCCGTCGGCGTATGCGCCGGCGCGGCCGCGCAGTATCCCGAGCGGCCGCTCAAGCTGGTCGTGCCGCAGGCCCCCGGCAGCGCGACCGACACCGTCGCGCGCATCCTCGCGCCGGAGATGGCGCGCCCGCTCGGGCAGCCGGTGGTGGTGGAGAACCGGCCCGGCGGCGCGCTCACGATCGGCATCGACGCAGTCGCCAAGGCCGCGCCGGACGGCTACACCATCGGCATGGGCCCGATCGGCGCGCTGGCGATCACGCGCCACATGGTCGCGAAACTCCCCTACGACATCGAGCGCGACCTGCAGCCGGTGGCGCTGGTCGCGCGTGGCCACCTGCTCCTTGCGGTCTCGCCTTCGCTGCCCGTGCATTCGGTGCGCGAGCTGATCGGCTACGCGAAGAAGAATCCGGGCAAGCTGGTGAACGCGTCCTCCAGCAACGGCTCCCCCGGCCACGTTGCCGGCGAGTTGTTCAAGGCCATGACCGGAACTGAGATCGTGCACGCGCCCTACAAGGGCGGTGCGATGGCGATCAACGACCTGATCGCCGGCCACGTGCAGGTGATGTTCGAAAGCCTGCACTCGATCACGCCGTACGCGCGTTCCGGCAAAGTACGCGCGCTCGCGGTCAGCGGCGCGCGCCGCTCGCCCGGTTTTCCGGAACTGCCGACGCTCGCGGAGGCCGGCGTGCCCGGCTACGAAGCGGGTACCTGGACCGGGGTCATCGCGCCGGCGGGCCTGCCGCCGGCGGTGCTGGCCAAACTCAACGGCGCGGTCAACGATGCGATTCGCTCGCCCATTTTCATGGATCGCTTCGCGCTGATCGGCGACGAGCCGGCCGGTGGTACGCCCGCGGATTTTGCCGAGGCGATCCGCAGGGATTCCGCGCGCTGGGCGGAAGTCATCCGCCGTTCGGGCGCGAGGATCGACTGAGCCGGCATGTCATCCGGACACGACGCCCGGCGTTGATAGGATATCTGCAACGGAGCGACAATAGGCACCCCCGGACGAGGAGTCGCCATGCGCTTGAATATTCTGGGAACCGTTTTGACCGCGGCCATCGCGTTCGCGGCGACGCAGGCCGGCGCGCAGCAGGTGTACAAATGCCAGGACGCGGCGGGAAAGATCACCTATGCGAGCCAGGCCTGTGACAAGCTGGGCATGCGTTCGGCCGGCGAAGTGAAGCAAAGCATCAATGTCGCTCCGGCGTACAAAGCGCCGCCCCGGCCCGCCGTGCCGCCGCCCGCGCAGGCCGCGAAATCAGCGCCGCCAGCGCAGGCGGCCGCGCAAGCTCCGCCACCACCGGCCGAAAAAGCCGCGGAACCGGAACGCCGATGCTTCAAAGTGAAGACCGCGAAAGGATTTGCCACCCGCTGCAACGACAAGCCGGAAGAAACCGACGACAATAAGTAGTCCATCACGGAGAATCAGACATGAGAAGGAATAGGTCGATATCCCATGCTCTCGCCTGGGCGTCCGTCGCGGTCGCGACCGGCGTGTCCGCCGCGGGGTTCGACGGCTCATCCAATCTCATCTGCGCCGCGAACAATGTGGTTGCGTGCACCAAATCGTCCGTATGCGTCCAGGGTGAGGCAAGCAGCTTTGAACTTCCGGTGTTCATGTACGTGGATTTCAAGGGCAAGGTCGTGAAAGCACGTACCGAAGGCGACGCGAAGCAGGTCGAATCGCCGATCCGGAATTATCAGAAATCCAACACCCAGCTGATTCTGCAGGGCATCGAAAACGGCCATGGCTGGGGAATGTCGATCGACCAGGCCGGCGGCCGGATGACGACGACCGTTTCCGGGGAGTCGACGAGTTTCATGATCTTTGGCGCCTGCACGGCGCTTTGAAGGAGGCGAACAATGATAGAGCGCAGCGGAATTGTCCTGGGGGTGGTCGCCACCGCGGTGAGCGCGGGTCTGCTGGCGTTCAGTACGCCGGCCCGGGCCGATGGCGCCGGCTGGTTTCTTGGCGGCATGGTGACTTCCAGGGTACTGAGCAATGCCGAGCGCCGCACGCAGGCCCAGGAGGCGCAGGCCTACCGCCCGGCACCGCAGCCCGTGCAGCAGGCGCCTGCCCAGCCCGCGCGGCCATCCAAGGAGACGCAGCTCCAGGACCTGGACCGTCTCGCGGCCGGCGGCTACATCACGCCGCAGGAGTACAGGGAGCGCAGGAAAGCGGTTCTGGACGCCAATTAGCGCGGGCTTGCCAGGCGGGCAGTTCGATCTTCTAACCGAAACTTTCGACCAGCGGGTTGAGGCCCTGCGCGGCTTTCTTTGCGATGACGTCCTCTACCGAAAAAGGCAGCCCGCCATAGCCGTGTAGAAGGTATTTCGTCAGGTTCGATTGCAGGAACGCATTGCCATGATATGACAGCAGCTTCCGGATTCCGTCGCGCTGTTTCCCGGAGAGGACCTCAAAGCCGCGGCCGTCAATCCCTACGTTCAGGTGTATTTTCTCCAACGTCGCCGGCGTCTTCAGCAGTTCGAGCGCAGCGGCATCCATCTCGAGTTTCAGCGCCTCGCCGAGATGCACAAGGCACTGCCAGGGATAACGGGTGTACTCCTCGAAGGTCACGAACTCGGTCGGCCAGCGCTTTGCGCCTTCCAGCCATCCCGCAATGAAGCGCACGTACCACGGCATGACAAACTGGATGATGTAGTCGTACTTGCCCTGGTCATCGAGGTCATGCCAGGCGGCGTTGCCTTCTATCATGCCGTCGACGCGGTAATCCAGAGGGCCGAAGCCGGCCATGTCCACGTGGTCCTTGTAGCTGACGACCACGTCCGGAAGCGCGCGTATCGAAACCAATGCCATCGGATTGGCGCTGAATTTCTCGATGATCGAGATGTTGTACCTGTGGTACGGGAAATGCCCGTACAGGACCAATCGCCTTCCGAACCCCGGGTGGGTCAGCAGTTTCTGCTTGGAGATGAAATTGTGTCCGTAGCTGGTGCCGAGCTTGGCTTTCAGAAGCTTCGTGCGATCCCCGGTGCATTTCGTGATCAGGTTGACGAGGTGTTGCGATCCTGACCTTGGAAAAGCGGCGTAGACCAGCATGCCCTTGTTGGCGCTCTGGTAGAAGGCCCTGGCAATCGCATTCATTTCGTTGTGGCGATCAAGCTACCGTGGTTGAGCAAGGCCCGGGCATCGCCGGTCCGACTTCGGCTATTTTATCCGTATCGAATCCGGGCAATACGAAAGCGCGCCTGCGCTGGCGCGCCGGAACCAGGAATCAAATGCGGTAAAGTAAAAAAATGGGCATGATTGAATTGACCCGCGGCCTGCATTCGCAGCGCCTGAAAAAGTTCGCTCGCAGATTGGACTTTGCGTTTCGCAAGGCCACGTGGCGGGACCGCCCCCTGCCTGATTTTCTCATCGTCGGCGCGCAAAAATCCGGGACGACCAGCTTGCATGCGTATCTCAGCCAGCATCCGCAGCTGTTTTCGTCGCCGCTCAAGAAGGAGATTCACTATTTTGACGGCGGCAAGCATCGGAAATCGGACAGTTTCGCGAAAGGCGAGATCTGGTATCGCGCGCACTTTCCAAGCCAACGGGAGCTGAGCGCCGGGTCTCGGGTCTTCGAGGCCTCGCCTTTGTACCTGTTTCATCCGCTGGCCGCCGAGCGAATTGCCAGGCTTGCGCCCCGGACGAAGCTGATCGCCCTTCTGCGCAACCCGGTCGAGCGCGCCATTTCGCATTATCTTTCTACAAAGCGCAGGAAATTCGAACCCCTGCCCATGCTCGAAGCCTTTCAGAAGGAGGAAGAGCGTCTCGAACAGGTTCTCGCCGGGCGGGACTTCAAGAACGAGCTGTACATTCGATACACCTACAAGAGCCGCGGCCGCTACCAGGAACAACTGGACCGGTATCGGCGATATTTCCCGGCACAGCAGATTCTTCTGCTCAGCAGCGAAGAGTTCTTCAATGACCCTCACGAATCCCTGAAACGAGTATTTGATTTCGTCGAAGTGGATGCCGGCTTCAGGGTCGGGGACGTGACGGCCAGGAACGTCGGCGGCAGCAAGGACGAGGTGCCGTCGTCCGTTCACGAGTACCTGATGGACTATTTCCGGCCGTACAACCGGGCGCTCTATGAACAGACGGGGAGAGACTTTGGATGGTGATCCGGCGCCTGTGCCGCGCGCCCTTGTTCCATCTACAATATAGGCGCGTGACCGGACGAATGCGCCGTGGCGCGCTGTGGCGCCGGTCGGAGGGGGAGGGCTATGCGGTACAAGATCGGGGTCCGCACATGACCAGCGTACTGGCGCGTGCGGGATCGCTGAAGCTCGAGAGCGAACCATTCCCGCATCTCGTGATCGACAACGCGCTCGACCCCGATGTCTATGAGGTGTTGGCGGCGCAGTTTCCGGCGCTCGACATCGTGAACCACAAGGGCCGGCCGGTTCGCAACAACCGCCTCTACCAGATCTCCGCCCGCGCGGTCGAAACGGACGAGCGCATCAGCGAGGAGTGGAAGGAGTTCTTCCGCTATCACGTGTCGAATCGGTTCTGGCAGGAGGCCTTGCCGCTGCTGAAACCGCAGCTGCTGGCGATCAATCCCGAACTCGAGCGCATGGCCGGTGCGCGCCTGGAGGATTTTCGCTCGGTGGTGCGGGAGAAAAGATTCGCCCCGTTCGACGCGGAAATCTGTCTGGAGTGCCACTTCGGGATCAACTCGCCGGTGACCAGGACTTCGAGCGTGCGATTGCCGCATCTGGACCACCCTTCGAAGCTGTTCAACGCCCTTCTTTACTGCCGGATGCCGCAGGACGACACGCCCGGCGGCGAACTGATCCTGTATCGCTGCATCGCCCCGCCGGCGTATGCCAAGGGCTCCAGCATCATGCCGACGCGCATCGTCGAAGCCAAGCGCATCGCTTACCGCGCGAATCGCCTGGTGCTGTTCCTGAGTTCCCCCTGGTCGGTGCACGGCGTCGCGCCGCGGCCGAAGACGCCGCACGTGCGGCGCTACGTCAATTTTCTTTGCGAGTTCGGGCGGCCGCTGTTCGAGCTTGAACGGCTGCCGTTGATGGCGCGCTTCTACGAATCCGCCAGGGCCGCGATGCACCGGCGGTTTTCCCGCCGGACCGAGGCGATGGTTCAGCAGGTCTGACCGGAAATTCATCAGGCGCTAATGCGCCTGATCCCAGGATTCATCAGGCGCTAATGCGCCTGATCCCAATTCTCGCCGACGCCGGCGTCGACGATCAATGGAACGTCGAGTTTCGCGACATTCTGCATCAGCTCGCGGACTTTTTTCTTAACGTCGTCGAGTTCATTCTCCGGCACTTCCAGGACCAGTTCGTCGTGCACCTGCATGATGAGCTTGGCCTGCAGTTTTTCAGCGTCCAGGTAATTTTGAACGGAAACCATGGCCATTTTGATGAGGTCGGCCGCGGTGCCCTGCATCGGGGCGTTGATCGCGGCGCGCTCGGCGCCGGCACGGCGCGCGGGCGAGCCTGACTGGATCTCCGGCAGGCGCAGGCGGCGGCCGAACACGGTTTCGACGTAGCCCTGCGTTCTGGCCTGCTCCCTGGTGCTGTCCATGAATTTCTTCACGCCGGGATAGCGGCTGAAATAGGACTCGATGTACGCCTGCGCGGTAGCGCGCTCCAGGCCCAGGTTCTGCGCCAGGCCGAAGGCGCTCATGCCGTAAATCAGGCCGAAGTTGATGACTTTCGCCGTGCGCCGCTCGTCCTTGCTCACCTTCTCCAGCGGCACGCCGAACACTTCGGCGGCGGTTGCCTGGTGCACGTCGTGGCCATGCTCGAAGGCGTGGCGCAGGCCCTTGTCGGCCGACAGGTGCGCCATGATGCGCAGCTCGATCTGCGAGTAGTCGGCCGAGAGGATCTTGCAGCCCGCGGGCGCGACGAAGGCCTCGCGGATGCGCCTGCCCTGCGGCGTGCGGATCGGGATGTTCTGCAGGTTGGGGTCGTTGGAGGCGAGGCGCCCGGTGACGGCGGTGGCCTGCGAGTAGGTGGTATGCACGCGGCCCGTGTTCGGGTCCACCATGCGCGGCAGCTTGTCGGTGTAGGTCGACTTGAGCTTCGCCAGGCCGCGGTACTCGAGCAGCAGTTTCGGCAGCGGATAGTCGAGCGCCAGTTCCGCGAGCACGTCCTCGTCGGTGGACGGCTGGCCCTTGGGTGTTTTCTTCTTCACCGGCAGCTTCTGGCGCTCGAACAGGATCTCGCCCAGCTGCCTGGGCGAGCTCAGGTTGAACGGTTGCCCCGCCGCCTGGTAGGCCTTCTGCTCGATCTCCAGCATCTCCTTGCCGAGTTCGTGGCTCTGCGCCTCCAGTTTTGCCCCGTCCACCAGCACGCCGTTGCGCTCGACGCGCAGCAGCACCGGCAGTACCGGCATCTCGATCCTCTCGTAGACGGTTTTCAGCTTATCGTCGGCGGAGATTTTGGCGAACAGGACGCCATGCGCGCACAGGGCGAAATCCGCGTCCTCGGCGGCGTACTCGGTTGCGCGTTCGATGTCGACCGCCGCGAACGGAATGCGGGCTGCGCCCTTGCCGGTCACTTCGTCGTAGGTGATGGTCTTCCAGCCCAAATGCCGCATGGCCATCGAATCCATGTCGTGGCGTTCGTGGACCTCGTAGACGTAGGATTCCAGCAGCGTATCGTGCGCGATGCCGGCAAGCCGCACGCCGTGGTTGGCGAGGATGTGGGCATCGAATTTCAGGTTCTGGCCGACCTTCCTGTGGCGCTCGCTTTCCAGCCAGGGCTTGAGGATCGCGAGCGCCTTGTCGGCGCCGATCGGGTCCGGCGCGCCCGGATACTCGTGCGCGAGCGGCAGGTACCAGGCCGCGTCGCCGAACGCGAAGGACATGCCCACCAATCTCGCCAGCATCGGTTCCAGCCCGGTGGTTTCGGTGTCGAAGCCGACGAGCCCGGCCTTGTCCAGCTTTGCGCAAAAAGCGCCGAGTTCGTCCATGTCGCGCAGCGTGAGGTACTTGCGCCGTGCCTGTGGTTCAGACGGCGCGGGCGACTCCGGCGAAGTCTCGGTGGCCGCAGCGGCGGCATTGCCGCGGATTTCGCGCAGCATGGTCTTCATGCCGTAGCGCTCGAAGAACTCCGCAAGCCTGGCCGCATCCGCGTCCTTCGCGCCAAGGTCGTCCAGGCCGAGGGGCAGCTTCACGTCGCGCTTGACCGTCAGCAGTTCGCGCCCCTTGGGCAGCCAGTCGAGCGCCTTCCTCAGGTTCTCGCCGACCGCGCCGGAAATGTCGCCGGCATGCGCCATGACGTTGTCGAGCGAGCCGTATTGCTGGACCCATTTCGACGCGGTCTTGGGCCCGACTTTCTCGACCCCCGGTACGTTGTCCACCGCGTCGCCGGTGAGGGCAAGGTAATCGACGATCTGCGCCGGCGCGACGCCGAACTTCCGCCGCACGCCGTCCGGGTCGAGGATTTCGTTCGACATCGTGTTCACCAGCGTGACTTGCTCGTCGACCAGCTGCGCGAGGTCCTTGTCGCCGGTCGAAATGATGCAGCGCCAGCCCTGGCGCTTGGCGTCTTCGGCGAGGGTCGCGATGACGTCGTCGGCTTCCACGCCCGGCACGGCGAGCACCGGCCAGCCGAGCGCCGCGATCGCCTGCTTCAGCGGTTCGATCTGTGAGGCCAGGTCCTCCGGCATCGATGGCCGGTTCGCCTTGTAAGCCGGATAGAGGTCGTCGCGAAAGGTTTTTCCCTTGGCATCGAAGACGCAGGCGCGCGCCGCCGCGTCATGGTCGGCGGCAAGGCGCTTGAGCATGCTGAGCACGCCGTGGATGGCGCCGGTGGGTTCGCCGCGCGGGCTTTTCAGCTCCGGCAGGGCGTGAAACGCCCTGTACAGGTAAGACGAACCGTCGACCAGCAGGAGTTTTTTCGACATCGAAGAGGCATCTTACCCGCGGCTGCACCGCCATATTCCAGTGGAGTAGAATCCCTATATGCGACGCGTTCTCTTTCTCGTCCTGTCGGTCGCCGCGACCAGCCTGTTCGCGCAGCAGCGGCCGCCCAAGCTCGAGCCGCTGCCCGAGGCGCCGCCGCCGCCGCTGATCCGCGACGGCGCGGACGAACCGAGCGTGCGCATCGCCCCGCAGGAAGGCGACAAGGTCGAGGAAGTGCGCGACGGCGGCCGCGTGATCATGATCAAGGTCACGCCGCCCGGCGGCGTGCCCTACTACCTTCAGGACGTTGTCGGCACCGGCAACCCTGCGGTGCGCGGATCCATCGACTCCGGGCTGCGCGTGCCGATGTGGACGATCACGACGTTCGATTGAGTTTGCTCGGCTGCTGAAGTCCATCCAGCTTGTCGGTTTTCACCCCTGTCTCTGACGGTCAGCTCGCCGGCTGGCTGAAGAGTTATTCGGTCGGCGCGCCCCTTGCGCTCGAACCGATCGCTGCCGGCATCGAGAACACCAATTATTTCGTCACCACCAGCCAGGGACGCTACGTGCTGACGCTGTTCGAACGCCTGCCGGCGGCCGAGGTGCCGTTCTACCTGGAGCTGATGGCGCACCTGGCGCGCCACGGCATTCCCTGCCCGGCGCCGATCGCCGGGCTGGACGACCGCTACCTGTCGACCCTGAACGGCAAGCCGGCCGCGCTGGTCACCCGCCTGGAGGGCGCTTCAGTCGACAACCCCGGCCCGGGCGAATGCGCCGAGCTGGGCGCGCTGCTCGCGCGCATGCACCTGGCGGCGCGTTCGTACGGCGGCTACCTGGAGAATCCGCGCGGACCGAAGTGGTGGCGCAGCGCGGCGGCCGATGTACGGCCGTTTCTCGACGCAGGATCCGCCGCGCTGATGGACGAGGAACTGCGATTCCAGGCGCAGCACCGTTTTCCGGACCTGCCGCGCGCCGCGGTGCACGCGGACCTGTTCCGCGACAACGCAGTGTTCAGGAACGGCCGCATCAGCGGCGTCTTCGATTTCTACTTCGCGGGCGTCGACTGCTTCATCTTCGACCTTGCCGTCTGCGCCAACGACTGGTGCCTCGTCCACCCGGAAAACGACCGCCGGCTGGATGGGGAACGCACGCGCGCCCTGCTCGGCGCCTACGCGCAGGTGCGCCCGCTGCTCCCGGCCGAGCGCGACGCCTGGCCGGTGATGCTGCGCGCCGCCGCGCTGCGCTTCTGGCTGTCACGCCTGCACGACAAGCACCTGCCGCGGCCCGGTGAACTGGTGAAGGTCCACAACCCGGCGCATTTCGGCGCGATCCTCGAGCTGCGCGCGGCGAGCGCCGCGCAAGCGCCCTGGACCGGCTGATCCGCATGCGCAAGGATCTCTGAAGTGCGCGCAAACCGGCTCGGGGCGGCCGTGGGCCTGCGCTGGATCGCGGAGGCGTTCCTGATCTTTCGCGCGGCTCCGCTGCGCCAGCTGCTCTACGGAATGGCGTTCCTGTTCGCGCTCACGGTGGTGATGTCGATTCCGCTGGTCGGCTTCGCGCTCGTCTGGCTGCTGATTCCCGCATTGGTGGTCGGCCCGCACGAGATCGCGCGCGCGGCTGCGCAGCAGGCCCCGCCGACGGCCGGATTGCTGGCCATGGGATTCCGGCGCAATTTCGCCGCGCAACTGCGGCTCGGTGCCGTGTACCTGGCCGGCATGCTCGCCGTGCTCGCCGCCACGATTCCCGCGGATGGCGGCCGCTTTGCGCAGGCGATGCTCGGCATGGCGCGACTGACCATCGACGAATTGCGCAGTCCCGCGCTGCAGGATGCCATGCTGGTTGGCGCGCTTTCGCAGACGGTCCTGCTGTCCGTGCTCTGGTACGCACCCCTGCTGGTCGCATGGAAGGAGATTGCGACCGGCAAGGCGGTGTTCTTCAGCGCCGCCGCGGCCTTCATCAATTGGCGCGCCTTCCTCGCCTATGGTGTGGGCATGGTGCTGGTATTCGCACTGGTGCTGATGCTCGCCCTGGCCGGCGCAGTGCTGTTCGGCGGCGCGGGCGCTGCGCTGGCGAACCTGGCCATGTTTGCCGTGGTCTGGTCGATGCTCCCGGTATGGTTTGCCGGTTCCTACCTCAGCTACCGCGACGTCTTCGATGCGCAGGAGGCGGCGGGCAAGGAAGTCCCTAAATCACCTACAATTCCTCCATGAAAAGCATGGAGCTGCCCGAGCTGTCGGCCGACGCGGCACCGGAGTTCATCGATGCGGCGAGCGCGACGGCCTGGCTGGAGAACGTGCCGTTGGCGAATGTCGCTGCGGCGCAGCAGCAGTTGCTGACGCAGCTGCAGCTCTTCAACCGGTACGCGACCAAGGCGGTCAGCCGGCTGGCGGTGCTGGAAGCGTTGCGCGAGGCGGTCGGATTCGTCGAGATCGAGCAGGCGCGGCGCTTCACCAACAGGGCGCTGCCGATGGGCGAGGCCGAGAGCACCGTGTTCGACGACACCCTCGCGCTCTGGGACGCGATGCATCTCGGCTATCAGCACTGCCTGCAGGCCGTGATGGCCGGCGATACGGGCATTTCCGGTCAGGCCGCCCTGGTGTGCCAGCGCGCGCTCGCCTACACCGGGCTGAAGATGTTCCATTACCACCGCGCCTATCGGCAGGTGTCGCCGCGCGAATGGCGCGCGCTGCACGAAAACTATGCGCGCGCCGAGGAACTGGGTGTCGCCGACGAGCTGGTCAAGGATTACCTCAACCGCGACGTCAACGATACTTCGCCGCGCATCGCCTACGTTCGCGCGCTGTTGCTCGGCATGGCGAGCCCAAATGAGCTCAGCCAGCGCCAGCTGACCTTTGTCGCCTTCCTGCTCGAGCGTTGGGCCGAGAAGGTGGAAATCGGCCGCGAGGCGCCTGACGAGGACGTTCCGCCGTTGATCGTCGACCTGGCGAGCGAGCTCTGTCCTGAGCGCGAAAGCGCTGCAAAGGCCGCTGAACCACGGTACCTGGACGTCAAGCGCCTCGGCAAGAGCCTGCGCAACCGGATTGGCCTGCTGCGCAAGGGCGAATCGCCGGCGAAGCTCGCGCTGGGCGAAGACTGCGTGCAGCCGTCGTGCGAGCAGTTGCTGGTATTCCTGTACCGCCAGTGGTGCCAGGCGAAGCAGCCGCGCGCGTCCGAGCGCAAGCGCGTGACCGACGTCGCCCAGGCCTGCAACGACATGGGCGCGATCCACTACTACGTTTCGGGACAGGTGTTCAAGCAGCCGGGCGAGGCGAAGGAACTCACCGCGGCGCAGCGCGACCAGATCGCCGCCTTCGGCCGCGTCAGCATGCGCGAAGAGGACGACTACAGCGTGGTGCACGGCTACATGCTCGAGCACTGGCAGATCCAGGACGAAAGCTCGCAGGGCCTGAAGCTGGTGCGGCGCGCGGGCAATCCGGGCAAGCGCTACACGCATGGCCAGCTGATCGGCGTGCGCCCCGCGGATTCGAAGAGTTTCATGCTCGGCCAGGTGCGCTGGCTGATGCAGAACGATGCCGGCGACCTGTTCTGCGGCGTCCGGCTGCTGCCCGGGCTGCCGGCGGCGACCGCGGTGCGGCCGACCGGCCTGAACGTGACGAATGCGAAATACGTACAGGCGCTGTCCCTGACGGGGGTCCCGTCCCTGAACGCGCCGCCCTCGCTGGTATTGCCCGCGGGCTGGTTCAAGCCGAAGCGCGTGGTCGAGGTGTACGTGGAGGGCCACATCAAGGTCCGCCTCCTCGAAATCATCGATCGCGGCAACGACTACGAACGCGGCAGCTACGAGATGTTCGCCTAGTGTCCCTGGACGAGGGCGCTGCGCCGTCGGTCGCGGCACCGATGCCATCGAGCATTACCCTGCACCAGAAGTCGCGCGTGCTGGAGATCACGTTCTCCGACGGCAGGAGCTTCAGGCTGCCCTACGAATTCCTGCGCGTGCAGTCGCCGTCGGCGGAAGTGCGCGGCCACGGGCCGGGGCAGGAAGTGCTGCAGGTGGGAAAGGCCAAGGTGGAAATTCGCGCCCTCGATCCGGTGGGTTCCTACGCCGTGCAGCCGACGTTCTCCGACGGGCACGCGACCGGGATCTATTCCTGGGACTACCTGCGCCACCTGGGCGAGAACCAGGAACGCCTGTGGGCGGAGTATCTGGCCGCGATCGCGAAGGCCGGCGCAAGCCGCGATTGAGATGGCGGACACGGATTTCGGCTTCGAGCGCGTAGCGGAAGGAGAGAAAGCCCGGCGCGTGGAACAGGTCTTCGACCGGGTCGCCGGCCGCTACGACCTGATGAACGACCTGATGTCTTTCGGCATGCACCGGTTGTGGAAGGCATTTGCCGTTTCCATCGCGCGCATTCGCCCGGGCGCGCGCGTGCTCGATGTCGCTTCCGGCAGCGGCGATCTCGCCCGAGCGTTCGCCGCGCGCGGCGCGAAAGTGGTCATGAGCGACGTCAACGGACCGATGCTCGCGCGCGGCCGCGACCGCATGCTCGATGCGGGGCGCATGGCCGACGCAGTGCGTTGCGACGCCGAGCGCCTGCCATTTCCGCGCGCGCAATTCGATTGCGTGAGCGTGGGCTTCGGCCTGCGCAACATGACGCACAAGGACGCGGCGCTGGCGGAAATGGTGCGCGTGCTCAGGCCCGGCGGGCAGCTGTTGGTGCTCGAGTTCTCCCAGGTGTGGAGGCCGCTGCAAAAACCCTACGATCTGTATTCCTTCCATGTGCTGCCCTGGCTGGGCGGGCGCGTGGCGGGCGATGCCGCCGCCTACCGGTACCTTGCCGAATCGATCCGCATGCACCCGGACCAGCCGACGCTGGCGGCAATGCTGGAACGCTCCGGGCTGGAGCAGGTCGAATACTTCAACCTGGCCGCGGGGGCAGTGGCCGTGCACCGTGGCTACAAACTGGGGTAGGATGGAAAAGCTGACGTTTCGCTGACAAGGATATTCAGAGGACATCCATGAAGAAGCTAATGCTTGGAATCTCGACCGTGCTGCTGTGCGTGGCCTTTGTCGCCACGGACGCGGAGGCCAGGCGCCTTGGCGGCGCGCGATCGTTAGGCGCGCAACGCAACGTCACCAGCGCCCCGCCTGCCGCCGCACCGGCCAAGCCCGCGCAGCAAGCGGCGCCCGCAGCTGCGCCGGCAGCGGCACAGCCGCAGCCCGCAACTGGTCTCGCCAGGTGGGCGCCGATGCTCGGCGGCCTCGCGCTGGGCGGGGCGCTCGGCTGGCTGATGGGCGCCAACGGCATGGGCGGCCTGCTGGTCGGCCTGCTGCTCCTCGGTTTGCTCGTGTTCGCAGCCGTCTTCGTCGTGCGCATGCTGGCGCAAAAGCGCGGCGAAGCGCCGCAGCGTTTTCAGTACGCCGGCATGGGCAGCGAGACGGTGGCGGCGCCGCCGCCCTCCCAGGCGGCCGGCATCGAGGCGCAGCCTGCGCGCACCGCGGCGTCGAACGTTCCCGACGGCTTCGACGTCGCCGGTTTCCTCAAGGGTGCGAAGCTGAATTACATGCGCCTGCAGATCGCCAACGACCAGGGCAACCTGGAAGAGTTGCGCGAGTTCACCAGCGACGAGCTGTTCGAGGACCTGAAGCGCGACGTGCTGGCGCGCGGGGGCGCGAAGCAGCAGACCGATGTGATGGCGCTGAACGCCGACTTGCTGGAAGTGGTCACCGAGTCCGACAAGCACTGGGCGAGCGTGCGTTTTTCCGGCACGCTGCGCGAGTCGCCCGGCGATACGCCGCAGGGGTTCGAGGAGGTCTGGAACCTCGCCAAGCCGGTCAGCGGACCGGGCGGCTGGCAGCTCGCCGGCATCCAGCAGATGCATTAGGCTTCCGCTGCATTAGAATCTCGCTTCTGAACAAAAGGCCACCTCAGGGTGGCCTTTTTCATTTGCGACCTGCGCTCCTTTCCGACCCGTGAGATTCGAATCGCCTATCGCCGCCGGCCTGAACCTGCTGCTCGAGTCCGAGCCTTGGGCGCGCGAGCGGCTGGCGCCCTTTGCCGGCGAGGCGCTGGAACTGCGCGCGCCGCCCTTGCCGGCGCTGCGCTTCGTCGTCGCGGCCGACGGCAGGTTGTCGGCCGCCGGATCCGGGCCGGCAGGCGGGCCGGATTCGACGCTCGTCATCGCGTTGCGCCCGGGCGCGCTTGCGGCGGCGGTGCAGGGCGAGGAACAGCTGCTGCGCGCGATTCACGTGGAGGGCAACGCGCGCCTCGCCAATGAAGTGATGCTCCTGTTCCGCCACCTGCGATGGGACGCCGAGGAGGAACTCGCCAAACTCCTCGGCGATGCGGCCGCGCACCGGGTGGCCGGGATGGTGCGGGGTGCGGTCGCCTGGCACGCCGATGCGGCGCAGCGCATTGCGGAAGCCGTCGTCGAATACGCGACGGAAGAGCGGCCGCTGCTGGTCCGGCGGGGTGAACTCGAGGAGCGCGCCGCGCTGCTCGCGCAACTGCGCGACGGTCTGGAGCGGCTGGAAAAACGCATCGACCGCCTGGGCTGACATGGGCAACTTGTTGCGCGTTTACCGCATCCTGCAGATCGGGCTTCGCTTCCGGCTTTACCGTTTCTTGCCGCGTTATGCGGGCGGCCCGGATCCGACCAGAGCGGAACGCCTGCGCCGCGCCCTGGAAGCCCTGGGCCCGATCTTCGTCAAGTTCGGCCAGATGCTGTCCACCCGGCGCGACCTGCTGCCGGCCGACATCGCCGATGAACTGGCCAAACTGCAGGACCAGGTGCCGCCTTTTGCCTTCGAGGCGGCAGCCCGGGAAATCGAAACTTCCCTCGCCAAGAGCCTCGGAGAGTCGTTCGACGACTTTGAAGAACAGCCCGTTGCCAGCGCTTCGGTCGCGCAGGTTCACTTCGCGAGCCTGAAGGATGGCACCGAAGTCGCGGTCAAAGTGTTGCGGCCCGGCGTCGAGCAGGCAATCGCGAAGGACGTGCTGTTGCTGGAAACGGGCGCCCGGCTGCTGGAGCGGTTCTGGGCCGACGGACGGCGCCTCAAGCCGCGCGAAGTGGTGGCCGAGTTCTCGCGCCACCTGGAAGACGAACTCGATCTCGTGCGCGAAGCCGCGAATGCCTCGTTGCTCAGGCGCAATTTCGCCGGCTCGGCGCTGCTGGTGGTGCCCGCGGTGCACTGGGACTATTGTTCGCGGCGCGTGATGGTGATGGAGCGCATGCGTGGCGTGCCTGTTTCCCAGGTTGATATTCTTAGGGAGAAGGGGATAGACATTCCCGCGCTCGCGCGCGCCGGGGTGGAGATCTTCTTCACCCAGGTGTTCCGCGACGGTTTCTTCCATGCCGACATGCATCCGGGCAACATCCTCGTGTCCACCGAAGGGGAAACCCGCGGCAAGTACATTGCGCTCGACTTCGGCATCATGGGCACGCTGTCGGAGACCGACAAGAGTTATCTGGCGCAGAATTTCCTTGCCTTTTTCAACCGCGACTACCGGCGCGTCGCACAGGCCCACCTGGACGCGGGCTGGGTGCCCGCCGGGACGAGGATGGACGATTTCGAGGCTGCGATCCGCGCCGTCTGCGAGCCGATTTTCGCGCGTCCGCTGAAGGAGATCTATTTCGGCAAGCTGCTGTTGCGCCTGTTCCAGACATCACGCCGTTTCAACGTCGAGGTTCAGCCGCAGCTGGTGATGCTGCAGAAGACGCTGCTGAACATCGAAGGCCTGGGGCGCGAGCTCGACCCCGACCTGGATCTCTGGCAGACCGCCAAACCGTACCTGGAACGCTGGATGGGCGAGCAAGTCGGCTGGCGCGCCCTGCTGCGCACGGTCCGGCGCGAGGCGCCGTTCTGGGCGCAGACGCTGCCCGCGATCCCCCGGCTGGTGCATCGCCTGCTCGCGGAGGATCGCGTCGGGCGACTGGAAGCGGCGCTCGAGCGCCTGGCCGAGGACGGACGGCAGCGCAATCGGTGGCTGGCGGCGCTCGCCGGCATCGTCGCGGCGCTGCTGGCCGCGCTGTTGCTCCTGTAAACTCGCTTTACATGCTGATCGCTTCGGTCATCCTGTATTTCGCCGTGACGATCGGGATTGGCCTGTGGGCCGCGCAGCGCGTCCACAACTCCAAAGATTTCCTGGTCGCCGGCCGAAGCCTGCCGCTGTACATGAGCGCGGCCACGGTGTTCGCCACCTGGTTCGGCGCTGAAACGGTGCTTTCGGTGTCGGCCACGTTCGCCAAGGACGGCCTCGGCGGCATCGTCGCCGATCCCTTCGGGTCCTCGTTCTGCCTGCTGTTCGTGGCGCTGTTTTTCGCGCGCGCGTTCTACCGCATGGACCTGCTGACGATCGGCGACTTCTACCACAAGCGCTACAACAAGCCGGTCGAGCTGATCAGCAGCCTGGCGATCACCGCGTCCTACCTCGGCTGGACTTCGGCGCAGTTGACCGCGCTCGGGCTGGTGATCTCGGTACTGTCGGGCGGGGCGATCGGCCTGAATACGGGTATCGTCATCGGCGCGGTCATCGTGGTCGGCTACACGATCTGGGGTGGCATGTGGTCCGTGGCGATGACCGACCTGTTCCAGTCGGTGGTGATCCTGGTGGGCCTGGTCGCGGTCGCCTGGCTGGTCGGCGACCTGGCGGGCGGCGCCGGAAAGGTGATCGCCGCCGCTGCCGAGGCGGGCAAATTCGAATTCTGGCCCAGGGGCGATACCAAGGAGTGGCTCACCTTCCTCGCCGCCTGGATGACGCTTGCGATCGGATCGATTCCGCAGCAGGACGTGTTCCAGCGCGTCACGTCCGCGAAAGACGAAAAAACCGCGATTCGCGGCTGCCTGCTGGGCGGCGCGGTCTATTTCTGTTTCGCGTTCGTGCCGATCTTCATCGCCTACGCGGCGTTGATGATCGAGCCCGAATACGCCAAGCTCTTTGCCGGCGAGGACGCACGCGAGATCCAGCGCATCCTGCCGAACCTGATCCTCGAGCGCACGCCGTTGTGGGCGCAGGTGCTTTTTTTCGGCGCGCTGCTGTCGGCGATCCTGTCGACCGCGTCGGGAGCGCTGATTGCGCCCACGGCTCTGTTTACCGAGAACGTGATCCGGCCGTTCGCGCCGCGCATGGGCGACAAGCAGTTCCTGCTGCTGCTGAGGGTGGTGCTGGTCGCCTTCTCGCTGGCGGCGCTGCTGTTCGCGCTGAATTCGAAGGCCACGATGTATGAAATGGTGCAGAACGCCTACAAGGTGACGCTGGTGTCCTGCATCGTGCCGCTGGCCGCAGGCATCTACTGGCGCCGCGCCAACGTACCGGGTGCGCTGCTGTCGATCGTATTCGGCCTCGGTTCCTGGATCGTCGCGGAGGCGGTCGCGGCCGAGGCCACGGTGCCCCCGGCGCTGGTCGGTTTCGTGTTTTCTTTCTTCGGCATGGTGATGGGTTCGTTCATTCCGCATGAACGCGCGCTCGCCCACGAACCTCGCAAGCCCTAGATTGCGCGGCCGTTCGCTCGCGAAGGCCTATCTCGTCGCCTACGTCCTGCTCGTCGCCTATGCGACGCTCCATCCGCTGGCAGGCTGGCGCGACCCGGGCAGTTCGGCCTTCGCCTTCGTCACGGCGCCGTGGCCGCGGTACGTCACCGCGTTCGATCTGGGCGCCAATTTTTCGGGCTACGTGCCGCTTGGCCTGCTGTGCGCGCTCGCGCTGCGGCCGCGCCTGCCGGCGGCGGCGGCCGCATTGCTCGCGTTGCTGGCCGGCATGGCGCTCTCGCTCGTGCTCGAAGCCGGGCAGAGTTTTCTGCCGGCGCGCATTCCCTCCAACCTGGATGTCATCGCCAATGTCGCGGGCGCCGCCTGCGGCGGCATTGCGGGCGCATGGCTTGCGCCGCGCCTGATCGCCGGCGGTCCGATGGGCCGGCTGCGCGACGCGGCGCTCGCGCCCGGCCCGGCGGCAGACTACGCGCTGGCGCTGCTCGGTCTGTGGCTGTTCGCCCAGCTCAACCCCGCGACGCAGCTCTTCGGCGCCGGCGATTTGCGCGAGCTGATCGCGGTAGCGGCTGTCCCGGGCGAGCGCCACCCGCCGGAACTGTTCGTCATGGTGGAAGCGGCGATCGCGTCGGCGAACCTGACGGCCGTCGCACTGATCGCCTCGGCTGCGATAAGACCGCAGGCACCGGTGCTGAAGCTGATGGCGGGCCTGCTGGCGGTCGCGCTCGGCGTGAAGACGCTGGCGCTCGCCATCCTGATGCGGGACGAGCATGCGCTGGCGTGGTTGACGCCCGGCGCGCAGCTGGGACTCGCCGGCGGCGCGGCGGTCGCGCTGCTCGCGCTCCAGTTGCCGCGCACCGCGCGCCTCGTGCTCGCGGCCATGCTGTTGATGGCAGCGACGGTGCTGGTGAATCTTGCGCCGGCCAATCCGTATTTCGCGGCAACGCTCAAGGTCTGGGCGCAGGGCCATTTCCTCAATTTCAACGGCCTGACGCGGCTGGTCTCGGCGGCCTGGCCGTTCGCGGCGCTCGGCTACCTCGTCTACCTCGCCACGGCGATGCGCCGCGAGCCGCTCCGGTAGAATCGCGGCCCATGTCCTATTACGAGCGCCATGTTTTCTTCTGTTGCAACCAGCGCGACGGCGAGGAGCGGCCCTGCTGCAACGGCAAGGGCGCGTCGTCCATGCGTGACTACGCCAAGCAACGCGTCAAGGAGCTGGGCCTGGCTGGCGAAGGCAAGTTACGCATCAACCAGGCCGGCTGCCTGGACCGTTGCGAGGAAGGGCCCTGCGTCGTGGTCTACCCTGACGCGGTCTGGTACACCTATGTCGACCGCGACGACATCGACGAAATCATCGAGCAGCACCTGCGGCACGGCCGCGTCGTCGAGCGGCTGCGCATTTGATATCCCTCACGTGATGCGCGCATCCACCCGGCGCGTTCTGATCGACGGTCCGGCCGGGAAAATCGAATGCGCAGTGGACGAACCGGAGGGCGGAGGTCCGCACGATGGCAAGGACGCCGCGCGCGGGGTGGCGCTCATCGCGCATCCGCACCCGCTGTTCGGCGGCACCCTGGACAACAAGGTGGCGCAGACGCTGGCGCGCGCGTTCGTCGAACTGGGCTACACGGCCTGGCGGCCCAATTTCCGCGGCGTCGGCGCGAGCGAAGGGACGCACGACGAGGGGCGTGGCGAGGTCGAGGATCTCGCTTCGGTGCTCAGGCACGCGAACGCCGACAGGCCCGTGCTCGCGGGGTTTTCCTTTGGCGCGGCGGTGCAGACTAAAGTCGCGCAGATCATCAAGCCCGAGCGCATGGCGCTGGTCGGCGTGGCCGTGAAGCATTTCGAGGCGATGCCGGTACCCGCAGATACGATCCTGATCCACGGCGAGGAGGACAGCACCGTGCCGCTCCCGGACGTGCTGGCCTGGGCGAAGCCGCAGGACCTGCCGGTCGTGGTGGTGCCGGGGGCGGACCATTTCTTCCACCGCCGGCTGCACATCCTGCGCGCCATCATCGCCAATGCCTGGAAGACGCAGGAGGGAAGACAGGGCCCCTCCCCCCGGGAGGGAAGACAGGGCCCCTCCCCCATCTAGCGCCATGCTGCTGGTCAAATCGCTGCATATCATCTTCATGGTGACCTGGATGGCGGGTCTGCTCTACCTGCCGCGCCTGTTCGTCTACCACGCCGAGGCCACGGACCAGATTTCCATCGACCGCTTCAAGATCATGGAGCGCAAGCTGTACTGGGGCATCGCCACGCCGGGCGCGGTGCTGACGATCGGCTTCGGCCTGTGGCTCTGGCTCGGCTGGTTCCAGGGCGCGGGCCTGTGGCTGCATGCCAAGCTCGCGCTGGTCGTCGTGCTTGCGGGCTATCACCTCTGGTGCGGCAAGCTGATGCTCGATTTCCGCCACGAGCGCAACGCACACGGCCACGTCTGGTACCGCTGGTTCAACGAGTTCCCGGTGCTGGTCCTGGTCGCGGTGGTCCTGCTGGTGGTCTACAAGCCAAGCTAGTGGAATTCTTCTTCGCGTCCTGCCCGCGCGGCCTGGAGCCGATGTTGGCCACTGAACTCGCTGCGCTGGGCGCGAATGGGCCGGCGGCGGTTCCCGGCGGCGTTGCGTTCTCCGGCGACTGGCGGGCGTGCTACGCCGCCAACCTCTGGTCGCGCCTGGCCTCGCGCGTGCTCTGGCGCGTGGCCGAGTTCGACT
>Ga0315910_10001471_pt1 | contig 21534 bp, 22 predicted proteins | sample EdamamesoilMG_FD_204470 | JGI IMG/M metagenome (GOLD analysis project Ga0315910, IMG submission 204470) | Garden soil microbial communities collected in Santa Monica, California, United States - Edamame soil | ecosystem: Environmental > Terrestrial > Soil > Garden | place: USA: California...
GGCGGTCACAGCCTGGACACGGCATGGGGCGCCCTGTTTACATTGGCGAACCGACTGCCAAAAGCTGTCAACGATAAAATTCTCAGCATCACGGACCCTCGTCGTACAACAGGCAATCCGGCTACGCTGGGAACCTGCGGCTCTAATCACTGCTTACCTAGGATATGGCCAAAACGCGTTCTTTATATGTATGCGACAGTTGCGGTAGCGAAAGCCTCAAATGGCAGGGGCAATGTTCCGCCTGCGGCGCTTGGAATTCGCTGTCCGCAGTCTCGGTTCCGAAGTTAAGTTCGGCACGGGCATCCCTAGTCGCTGCCAGTGGCGGTAGCCGGTTGCTACCCGAAATTGCGGGTCAAGACGAACCGCGAGTTCAGACAGGCATGGCTGAGCTGGATCGCGTGTTGGGCGGTGGATTGGTGCCGGGTTCCGTGATTTTATTGGGTGGGGATCCGGGGATCGGCAAGTCCACCTTGTTGCTGCAGGCGGGAGACGCGTTATCTAGGCGTATCGCGACTCTGTACGTTACTGGCGAAGAGTCCTTGCGACAGGTGAGCTTGCGAGCCAAGCGGTTGAACGTTGCCGCCGAGTCGCTGCGTTTGTTGGCGGAAACGTCCGTCGAAACGCTGCTCGCTGAAGCGAAGTCGGTTACCGCCAAAGTAGTGATCGTCGATTCGATTCAAACGATGCACACTGAAACGGTGGAATCGTCGCCGGGTTCGGCGTCGCAGGTGCGCGACTCTGCTGCGCAACTGGTTCGCTATGCAAAAGACACAGGCACCGCTGTGTTGATCATCGGTCATGTCACCAAGGAGGGTGTGATCGCAGGGCCGCGCATTCTTGAGCATATGGTGGACACGGTGTTGTATTTCGAGAGCGACGCCGGCAGTCGCTTCCGCTTGATTCGCGCCGTCAAAAATCGTTTCGGCGCGGCGAATGAAGTGGGCGTGTTCGCCATGGACGAAGAAGGCTTGAAGGAAGTTAAGAATCCGTCGGCTATTTTTCTGTCGCGTCATCCGTCGCCCGTAGCGGGTAGCGCCATATTGGTGGCTCGAGAAGGCAGTCGACCGATGTTGATCGAAGTGCAGGCGCTGGTCGATCAAGCGCAAGGCATGAATCCGCGACGTGTCACTGTGGGCATCGAGCAGCAACGATTGGCGATGCTGTTGGCGCTCTTGCATCGGCACGGCGGTGTCGCGACTGCAGGACAAGACGTGTTCATTAATGTGGTCGGCGGCGTGCAGATCGCCGAGACTGCTGCCGACTTATCTTCGGTGCTGGCGGTTGTCTCCAGTGTGCGGGATAAACCGCTTGCGCATGGTTTGGTTTGTTTCGGCGAACTGGGGCTCGCCGGCGAGATTCGTCCCGTGCCCTATGGGGACGAGCGGTTGCGCGAGGCGGCAAAACACGGGTTCACTCGCGCTATCGTTCCGGCAGCGAATGCGCCGCGCCGCCCGTTGGACGGCATCGAGGTGATTGCGGTCGAGCGTTTAGCCGATGCTTTAGCGCGCGCTTTCTGACGGCGCCTTGAGCGGTTGCGCACGCATGCGCACGGTTTTTACGGTGTTGTCTGCGGTCTGCAATATATCCGCAGAGTAATTTCCCAAGCGCAAACTCACTCCAACGTCGGGAATGGTTTCGAGATACTCGAGGATCAAGCCGTTGAGTGTGCGCGGTCCGGTGGTGGGCAAATCCCAGCCCAGCCGCCGATTCAAAGTGCGGATGTTGATACTGCCGTTGACCACGTAGCTGCCGTCGGTATCGCGATGAATGTCCTTGTGCAGCGATCCTGGATCAGTCGTGAACTCGCCGACGATTTCTTCGAGTAGGTCCTCGAGCGTGACCAGCCCTTGAATGTCGCCATATTCATTGACGATGAGTGCGATGCGCCGACGGAGGCGCTGAAAATTGAGCAGTTGCGTGTTGAGCGTGGTGCCCGATGGAACGAAATAAGGTTCGCGCGCACGCGCTATTGCGATGAGTTCGTCTTTGTCGAGTTTGCCGTGCGCCAAGGCCTGTGCAACTTTCTTTAGATGCAGTATGCCGATGATGTTTTCCAAGCCGCCTTCGTAGACCGGCAACCGGGTATGTGGTCCCGTGCGCAGCACTTCCAGAACATCGTCCCAATCGCTTTCTACGTCCAAGCCCGCAATCTCGTTGCGCGGGATCATGATGTCGTCGACGGTGATTTTTTCGAGATCCAGAATGCTCATCAGCATGTTTTGGTGGCGCGTCGGAATCAGTGTGTTGGCTTCGGCCACCAAAGTTCGCAACTCATCGGCGCTTAGCGAATGCGATGCTGTCTTTTCGGGCGAAACTCCCAAAAGCTTCAACACGGCATTGGCAACGAGGTTCGCGGCCCAAACAATGGGGTAAAGCACCCTTACTAAGATTGCGTACACCCAGGCGGACGGCAAAGCGATGCGTTCGGGGTGAATTGCACCGTAAGTTTTCGGCGCCAAATCGCCGAATACGAACATAAGAATAGAAACGACTACGGTTGCTATGGCTAAGCCTATGTCACCCCATAATCGCAATGCGATCAGGCCGGTGAGTCCGGCGGCACCGAAGTTGGCGAAGGTATTGCCCAGCAAGATAACGCCGATCAACCGATCGGGCCGAGCGAGTAGCTTTTCGGCGATGCGCGCGCTGTGGTTGCCCGACTGAGCTTGATGCCGAAGGCGATAACGGTTGAGGCTCATCAACGCGGTTTCCGTGCTCGCGAAAAACGCCGACAGCGCGATGAGCACGACAACGATCGCAATCAGGCCCCAAAGGGGAATGTCACTCAAACGAGTAGCGCCTCCATGTCGATGTATTAGCCCCAGTGGCGTTGGAGAATAAACTCCAACACGACCTTTGAGCCGAAGTACGCCAGACCGAGGAGTGCAAAGCTGCCCAACGTCCAGTACAGCGCAGTACGTCCGCGCCACCCGAGCCGCCAGCGTCCGATGAGTAATACGGCCAAGCAAATCCACGCAAGCAATGACAGCGCCGCTTTGCGCGAAAGGTTCTGCGCCAGCAAGTCATCGACGAAGACAAAGCCGCTGAAGAGCGCCAGCGACAGTACCGCAAAACTGGCGCCCAATGCTTGAAACATTCCCGACTCCAGCGCTTCGACAGGCGGGAAAACCGCCAACCAGCCGAGCGGCCGACGTTTATGCAGGCGTCGATCGAGCAAAGTAAGCACTATTGCCAGCGCTGCGCCCACGGTCAGGAGCGTAAAGGCCAGTACGGAGAGTGCAATGTGCGCGCTCAACTCCCAGCCGCTGTGTGTCGCGACGAAAGTGCGTGCGCCTTCGTCGGTGGCAGCGCCGACGATACCCGCCATGGCCAGCAGCAGTGCGCTCGCAGCGGCAAAATTGGGTTTGAAAATGCTCGCCACGATGGCGATGGTGGCGATACAGAAGCCGATCGCGGACGCGGTTTCTGCAATGCTCAAAGCAAATCCCGGTTTTGCTGAAATGCCGGTCCAGAGCGCGAAAAAGTGCGCGCACAGGGCGATAAGCGACAGAGCGATTCCGGCGACGCGTCGGCCGCGGGCGAGATCTGGGCTTGTGGTCCGCGCGCCGGCAATTAGCCAAAGCGCAGCGGCAAGATAACAAGCCAGGATGACGATGGATAACACTTGATGGGTTTTCGCAGCGCTCTTAAGCAGGAGCTGCCAGCATTATCAAAAGCTTGGGACAAGGATGCAAGCTAATGAAGCGCCGGCCAGATCCGCGGGGCCGGTAGTTGTGGACGAGACATGGACTTAGTGCCCGGGATGGCGACGCTGCAATGACTTCCTGGTGGCCGCCGGCCGTACCCGCCGCGGGTATACTGCGCGCCCCCGCGAGTTGCAGCGAACGAGTCCAGACGTGTTCGATAAATTAACCGAGCGATTGCAAGGCGTAGTCGATGGTCTGCGAGGCCGCGGACGGCTAACAGACGAAAACATCGCGGATACGCTGCGCCAAGTGCGCATGGCGCTGTTGGAAGCGGACGTTGCGTTACCGGTGGTGAAGACGCTTATCGACTCCATCAAGGCGCGAGTTGTCGGCATGGAAATCGACAAAAGCCTTACGCCCGGTCAGGCGCTGGTCAAAACGATTCATGATGAATTAATCGCACTTCTGGGCGCAGGTGCGCGGCCGATCAATCTGCGCGCGCAGCCGCCTGTCGTGATCTTGCTGGCGGGTTTGCAGGGTGCAGGTAAAACAACAACGGCCGCAAAGCTGGCGAAGTGGCTCAAGGAAAACGAGCGCAAGCGCGTATTACTGGCCAGTACCGACGTGTATCGACCCGCCGCAATCCTTCAATTGGAGCGGTTGGCGGTGCAGTTGGATATCGGTTTCTTTCCTTCCGATCCCAAGCAAAAGCCGCAGGACATCGCGCGCGCCGCACTAGACGAAGCAAGACGCTCACTCTATGAAGTGCTCATCGTCGACACCGCCGGCCGCTTGCATGTGGATGCGGAAATGATGGATGAGGTGCGCGAGTTAAGCGGCATCGTGCAACCACTGGAGACCTTATTCGTCGTCGATAGCATGGCGGGTCAAGATGCGGTCAATGCGGCGCGCGCGTTCGGCGAAGCGTTAAGCCTGACTGGCGTCGTCTTAACCAAGGCGGACGGCGATGCGCGCGGTGGTGCGGCTTTGTCGGTGCGGCAAGTCACCGGTAAGCCCATTCTGTTTATCGGCACCGGTGAGAAAACCGATGCCCTGGAGGTGTTTCATCCCGAGCGTATTGCGTCGCGCATTCTCGGCATGGGCGATGTGCTGTCGTTGGTCGAAGACGTCACGCGGAAAATCGATCGCGAACAGGCCGATAAGTTGGCCCAAAAGCTGAAGAAGGGTAAGGATTTCGACTTGAACGACCTGCACGATCAATTGACCCAAGTGCAGAACATGGGCGGTTTGGGAGCGCTAATGGACAAGCTGCCGGCGCAGTTCGCGCAGAAAGCGCAGGGCGCGCAGCCCAACGAAAAAGAGGTTTCTCGGCAATTAGCCATTATTAGATCGATGACCCCCCGTGAACGTGCTCACCCCAAAATCATTGATGCCTCCCGTAAGCGGCGGATTGCCGCGGGCTCGGGGGTTCACGTAGCGGACATAAATCGGCTGCTGAAAAGCTTCCTACAAATGCAGAAGATGATGAAATCCATGGCAAAAGGCGGCCTGGCCAAGCTCATGCGCGCCATGGGTGGACGTCTTCCTGGCATGGGGTAATAGTGGCGGGCGCTCCGCTCCGGCTATGGTTTCCCGGCCGGCCGTGAATCCATCTCTGGAGTGGCCGTCAAAAACGTCCTGTTTTTGACGGCCCGGGGAACCATGACCGGCGAGGAGCCCCAGGTAAGGGTGGGGATAACCGCGCGATTTGTTTCACTTTCCCTAATAAATTCATTACTATTCGCGCCCCAAATTTCCGTCCGCCGGGCAGTGCCCGGCCATCTGAGGCTCAAGACGATATGGTTACGATTCGGCTAACCCGCCGCGGCGGCAAAAACGCGCCTTTCTATCACGTGATGGTGACCGACAGCCGCAAGCGTCAGGGTGGTCCTGCGTTGGAACAAGTCGGCTATTTCAATCCCGTTGCTAAGGGCAAAGAACGCCGCCTGGAATTAAATGTTGCCCGCATCGATCATTGGTTGAGCAAGGGTGCGCAAGCCTCCGAGCGTGTTGCTGAGTTGGTTGGCAAGTACCGCCGTCAACAGACAGCTGCTTAATTTGTAACCAAGTTGATCGAGAAGCTACCTTCGGCGTCGGTTCAAGACGAGCAAGACGCCAATAAAAAGGTAGCCGCCAAAGTTGTGGTTCTAGGGCGCATCGTCGGCGCATTCGGTGTCGGCGGTTGGGTGAAAGTCGAATCTTTCACGGAACCCCTGCAAAACATTTTGCGGTATCCGGTGTGGCAATTGACGCTTGGCGGTCAGACGCACACACGCAAGCATCTCGAAGGTCGTGTAACGGCCAAAGGGGTGCAAGTCCGAATCGAAGGGATTGTCGATCGCACCGAGGCTGAACGTTGGCGAAGTGCGGAAATCGGAGTGGCGCGCAGTGAACTGCCGCGGCTAAAGAAGGGCGAGTATTACTGGGACGATTTGCTGGGTCTGCAGGCGCAATCGCCTGAAGGCGCGGAGTTGGGCAAGATAGTGGAGATTCGCGCGACACCGGCGCACCCGGTGTTGTTGATACGCGGCGATGCGGCTCGGGCCGGTAAGCCGGTGGAGCATTTGGTGCCTTTGGCGCCGAGTTTTTTGAAGTCGGTGGACCTTGAGCGACGTATCGTGACGCTCGAATGGTACCCAGACTGGTTGGATTGAGACTGGTTGGATTGCGGGGGAGTCGCGAAACAGCATGCATATTGCGGTCGTGACGCTGTTTCCGGTCTTTGCAGTGGAGGCGACGCGAATTGGCGTTGTCGGGCGCGCGGTAGAGCGCGGCCAAGTAACGGTCAGTGCCGTTACTCCGCGCGAGTTTGTATTTGATGCGCATCGTACGGTCGACGATCGGCCTTACGGTGGCGGGCCTGGAATGGTGTTGAAACCGGAGCCGACACGAGCTGCGTTGCGTAGCGCGAAGTCGAGTATGCCGGCGGGCAGTCGCACTATTTACTTAGGTGCCGACGGTGAGCCATTTTCGCAGCGAAAAGCAGCGGAACTAGCACGGCTGCCGGGTTTGGTTTTGTTGGCCGGTCGATATGAAGGCGTGGACGAGCGAGTACTCGCAAGTGACGTGGATGAGACGGTGTCGATTGGCGACTACGTTTTATCCGGCGGCGAGTTTCCGGCGCTGGTGTTGATCGACGCCGTAGTCAGGTTGTTGCCGGGCGTGCTCGGCGATGCCGAATCGGCGGGGCAGGACTCGTTTAGTGACGGATTGTTGGATTGGCCGCATTACACACGGCCGGAGGTGCTCGAAGGGCAAGCGGTTCCGCCGGTGTTATTGAGCGGCAATCATGCAGCCATAGAGCGCTGGCGAATGAAACAGGCGTTGGGCCGTACTTGGCAGCGGCGACCGGATTTGTTGGCCAAGCTGCAGTTAACGAACGAGCAGCAGGCTTTGTTGGCCGAGTACGCGAGCGAAGTGCGGCGTACCTAGGCGAAGGTTTTGGAAACATTGTTCGAGTGAGCACGAATATGAACATCATTGCGCAACTAGAAAACGAAATTACCTCGGGCAAGCAAATTCCCGATTTTTCTCCCGGCGATACCGTTGTCGTGGAAGTGAAAGTAAAAGAAGGCGATCGCGAGCGCGTGCAGGCGTACGAGGGTGTTGTGATTGCAAAGAGCAACCGCGGGTTGAACTCTTCGTTTACCGTCCGCAAGATATCGCATGGCGAAGGCGTGGAGCGCGTGTTCCAGACCTACAGTCCGGCGATCGGCGGCATCAGCGTTAAGCGTCGCGGCAATGTCCGTCGCGCCAAGCTGTACTACCTCCGCGATTTGACCGGCAAGGCCGCACGCATCGAAGAGAAGGTCTAAACCGATCGATCGTTTTTCCGAAACCCGAGGCGTGCAGGTCCATTGCATGCCTCGGGTTTTCTGCTTTTTGGAACCCTTGACGTCACTTCGGCTGCCGCGAAGGGTGCGGCACTCCATGTAGACTTGCCGCCATGAAAACCATAGCTAGCTTTTTCAAGTTTGTGTGGCACGCCTTGGACGGGCTGCGCAAAGTATTGCATCTCGTCGTATTGCTGCTGATCTTCGGCGTGGTCCTCATCGCTCTGACCCCGCATGTGCCGGTAATTCCGAGCAAGGCCGTCCTGGTTGTCGACCCGCAAGGCAATCTTGTCGAGCAGCTCTCGGGCAATCCCTTGGATCGCGCTTTGGCACAGGCGTATGGGCGCGAGCAGCCAGAAACTTTAGTGCGCGATGTGGTGCTGGCGATCGATACGGCCAAGGACGATCAGCGAATTCAGGCATTGTTTTTGGACACCGGCAGTTTGGCGGGCGGCGGCTTGAGCAAATTGGATGAGGTTGCAAGCGCGTTGCAGAGGTTTCGCAGCAGCGGCAAGTTGGTGATCGCAGCGGGCGATAGTTACGATCAATCGCAGTACTACCTCGCCGCTAATGCCGACGAGCTATATCTCGATCCGGCAGGCTTGGTATTCATCGATGGCTTCGGCTACTACCGCTTGTTTCTGAAAGAAGCCATCGAGAAGCTAGGCGTCGATGTGAATGTGTTTCGCGCCGGCAAGTTCAAATCGTACACCGATCAATTCAGCCGCAACGACATGTCGGAGCAGGAGCGCGAGGAAAGTTCCGCTTGGCTGAATTCTCTGTGGGCGTCGTATCAAACAGCGGTTACCAAGGCACGCAAGCTCGATGCCGCTGCGCTCGCCGAATACGTCGAGCAAATCGTGCCTGCGCTTCGCAAGCACAACGGCGATTTGGCTGCGGTTGCGTTGGAACGTGGCTTGGTCGGTGAGCTGAAGACGCGCGCACAGGTTGAGCAGCGGCTCATGACGATCACCGGTGAAGACGAGCAGGAACATTCTTTCCACGGGATTCGCTTCGACGAATACCTCACGGTCGAGAGGCCGCGCCTTGCACTCGAGCAAACGGGCGACAAAGAGGTGGGTGTGGTAATCGCGTCGGGCGAGATTCTTGACGGATCGCATCCGCCCGGCACTATCGGCGGCGATTCCACTGCCCAGTTGCTGCGCGATGCGCGGTACGACGACGATATTGCGGCGGTTGTGCTGCGCATCGATAGTCCCGGCGGCAGCGTGTACGCATCGGAAGTGATTCGTCGGGAAGTGGAAGCATTGAAAGCAGCCGGTAAACCGGTGGTTGCCTCGATGAGCAGTACGGCCGCGTCGGGCGGCTACTACATCGCGATGAATGCGGATGAGATTTGGGCGGCGCCCACTACGTTGACCGGATCGATCGGCGTGTTTGCCGTGTTGCCCACGTTGGAGCGCTCGCTCGCCAAATTGGGCGTGCACACCGACGGTATAGGCACTACGCCGCTGGCGGGTGGTTTTTCGTTGGAGCGGTCGCTCACCGACTCGCAAAAGGAATTGTTACAGCTTAGTGTCGAGCACGAATACCGCGAATTTATCGATAAGGTCGCGCGCGCGCGCAATAAGCCGATCGACGAGATCGATGCCATTGCGCAGGGCCGTGTCTGGTCGGGTTCGCATGCTCGTGAACGAGGGTTGGTGGATCACCTTGGATCGTTTCAACAGGCCATCGACGCTGCGGCGGCGCGCGCCAATTTGGGTGAGGAATACAAAACCAAGTATGTTGAATCAGACCCAACCTGGCGTCAGGCTTTGGTGACTGAGATGCACGCGTTGGCTGTGCGGGTCACGCAGTCGATCGCACCCGAAACCGCGACATTCCGCCAGTGGAGCGCTCGTCTGTCGCCGCTAGAAGCGGAGCTGAAACGCCTGGCGCGGTTCGCCGATCCGCAAAACGCTTACTACTACTGTGTTTGCACCGTGCAGTGAGCATGGGCGAACCCCCGCAAGGACTGCGTCTGGATAAGTGGCTCTGGTTTGCGCGTTTCTTCAAAACCAGATCGCAGGCTACCGACGCCGTCGCAGGCGGATTGATCCACGTAAACGGCGAACGCGTTAAGCCGGCTCGCGAAGTGCGTATCGGCGATACGCTCGATATCACGCGCGATGCGCTGCGCTTTACGGTAACGGTGCGTGGATTGCCGGGGCGTCGCGGTCCCGCGGCCGAAGCGCAAGCGGCGTATGAGGAGACAGCGGAGAGCATCGCGCAACGCGAACGTAAACGGGCGCAGCTCCGGATCATGCCGCCTGCACCGGATACGAAGCCGGACAAGCACGCGCGGCGCGAATTGCGTAATCTGCGCCGCGATCAGTAAGCACAGCAATTGTCATTCGCATCGCATACTGGTTAAGCTTCGCAACGCTAGCCAACGCCGGGTAGCCGAATCCACTGACAGTGACAGAATTGTCGCTGCAAACCGTTGTCATACTTGCACGGGTTGATGGTCTTCTGGCCCGATTAGCGCTTACATAGGTTATATCGTGCATCTCTCTCAGTTCTTAGCGCCCAAGTATGTTGTTGTGTTCGTGTTTTTGTTCGCGGCACTCTATGTGCATTTTCGCGGCAAAGATCGCCGGCCCCTGCTGCGACAGATCGGCGATCACAATACGCTGGTCGCGCCATACAACTTATTCATGTATTGGTTTTCGGCGGTACCGCCAAGGCCAATTCTTAACATCGGCGATTTTCCCGAACTGACGACGCTCCGCGACAACTGGCAGACGATGCGCGACGAGGCACTGCAGTTGCTGGCGCACGGTCAAATTAACGCCGGCACCGGTCACAACGATTTGGGATTCAATTCTTTCTACAGAACGGGCTGGAAACGTTTTTATTTGAAGTGGTACGGCTCGCCGCTGCCGTCGGCAGTGGAATCGTGTCCAAGGACTGTTGCGCTGGTGGAAAAAATTCCCACCGTAAATGCCGCGATGTTCGCTGTTCTTCCGCCGGGCGCGAAACTCAATCCGCATCGTGATCCCTTTGCCGGTTCTTTGCGCTATCACTTGGGGCTTGCAACGCCCAACGACGACAAGTGCCGGATCTACATCGATGGCCAGATGTATTCGTGGCGCGATGGGCAGGATATCGTGTTCGATGAAACCTACGTGCACTCGGCCGCGAACGACACGGATACCACGCGCATTATCCTGTTTTGCGATGTCGAGCGCCCATTGCGCACGCGGATCATGCGCGGTATCAATCGATTTATCAGCAAGACATTGATACGGGCGGCATCCACACAGAATGTGCCGACCGAGCAGGTTGGCTTGCTTAATAGAATGTATGCGCTGACCGGATCGTTGGGCGGCGTTCTGGATCGCATTAAAAAGAAAAATCGCTTGGCCTTTAAGGTCGCCAAGTTTCTTCTCGTCGCAGCCGCGGTCTATTTGATCTACTTTGTTTGGTAGCGCCTTGCGACGGTTGGTAACGTTACTGTCTTAGCAAAGTACTGAACGATCCGCCGCCGCGACGATGCAGATGCGCGTGTATTTCCGCAACGATAGCCAAAGCAATGGCTTCCGGTGTTTTTGCGCCAATGTCCAGTCCGACGGGCCCCGCGAGTCGTCCACTTAGCCGCGTCGCGCGCGCGCCAATTTCCGCCAGAAGCCGAGTGCGTCGAGCAGGCGGACCCAATAAGCCAACGTAGGCAACATTGCTGTCCGCGAGCGCCGAAAGATAAGTTTGATCCGTCGGCAAATGGTGGCTCATGACAACGGCTGCGTCGCAGTCGTTTAACTCCAGCTTGCCGGTGAGTTCTTTAGCCGCACTCAGTATGACTTGATGGGCGCGCGGAAAACGCTCGGCGACGGCGTACGCCGGCCGATGATCGGCCAACGTGACTTGCCATCCGAGCAGACCCGCGATCTCGCACACAGGCATAGCATCTGCGCCGGCGCCGAGAATCAGCAAGCGCGGTGGCAATTCTACGGGCGCGACGAATACCGGTTTGCCGTTAATTGTCACGGTGTCGGCTGCCCGTGTCGCGATGACGGTTTGCATATGGTCGCGGAGTTCGGCCGGTAGTTCACTTTGCAGCGAATGCCAGTGCTGACCCAGTGTGGCGGCATCTACGGATAGCGCGAACGCCCCACGTCGCTGCGCTTGCACGCTTGCGGTAATAGCTGCGTAAGGTTGATAGCGGTTATTCTGATCGAGGCGGGTCAACAGAATTTGCATTGCACCCTCGCAGCCTAAGCCGATTCCCCAAATTACGTCGTCAGAACCGCGCGTGTCGTATTCGGCTAACTCGGCATGTCCGCTGGCGAGCACGCGTTGCGCTCGTTCGATAAGATCGGACTCCGCGCAGCCGCCGCTTAACAGCCCCGCGGCGGAGCCGTCCGCAGCGATCAACATATGTGCACCCGGTTTACGGTAGGTCGAGCCGATCGTTCGAACGATCGTGGCCAACACTAGCGGCTTGCCTTGCGTGCGCTGCGCTTCGAAAAACTCAATGAGTGAGGCGGCATTGGTCAGCATGATTGCCGCATTGTAACCACGGCGGTCACCGCTCGACAGCGCTCCGTTGTAGACTTTCGATAAGAAGCAAAATATTGGGGAGGGCTTCATGTCCGGTGTCAATGTGTTGGATCAGCGTGCGACACGCTTGTTCGTTGTGCTGGCCTGCTTCTTTGTCGCCGACGCATTGATCGCCGAATTTGTCGGCGTAAAGATTTTCGCTCTGGAAAAGACCTTGGGCACAGAACCGTTTAATTGGAATCTGTTCGGTCAACAGGGTTCGCTGTCGTTCACAGTGGGCGTCGTGCTGTGGCCGTTGGTATTCGTGATGACGGACATCGTCAATGAATATTACGGCCCGCGCGGTGTGCGGTTTATTTCCTGGCTGGCAGTGGGTCTAATCTCATACGCATTCCTGGGGGCGTATTTGGCTATTCATCTGGCGCCGGCGGAATGGTGGATCAAAGCCGGTGAATCGCAAGGCGTGCCCGATATGCAGTCGGCGTTCAGCGCCATTTTCGGCCAAGGTATGTGGACCATCGTCGGATCGGCGACCGCATTTCTAATCGGGCAATTGGTCGACGTCAGCGTGTTCCATGCTATTCGTCGTGCGACTGGAGAGCGTTGGGTATGGTTGCGCGCTACCGGATCGACGTGGGTCTCGCAATTCATCGATAGCTTTGTGGTTTTGTATATCGCGTTCGTGTTGGGGCCTCAGCAGTGGCCGACGGATTTATTCTTAGCGGTCGGGACAGTCAACTACTGCTACAAGGCCTCGATGGCGATTTTGATGATTCCGGTCATCTACGGCGTGCGCCGCGCTATTCGCGCGTACTTGGGTGACGCGGCCGCGCACGCGTTGGAAGAAGCAGCTCGCAAGTAGTGCTGCGTCACATTGCGAGCGGACTTGCATCAATTTCTGCGTGCTTGCGGGGAATGTCTCATTGGTAACGCACTGGTTGCGCGGATGGAGCGATGCGTGACATGACGGTAGCCTCGGGGCTTCTATTATTGTCAGCCCGGAGGACGACCCATGAGTGCGAGTCAGAAGGCGATGTCAGGCCGATCGGAACCTAAGGTATTGGTGATCGGGGAGCATTCCACCGATGCGATGCAGTTGGCCTCGAAGCTGGACCGGAGCATTCATGGTGTAGCTCACTACTCGTTGGTCGTCGCGCCGACGCGCGATGACGCGATACGTTTGCTGGCGGCACAAGACTACGCGGTGGTTGTGCAATCTATGTTAAGCGGCGACCGTGAGCACATCGAAGCGCTGCGATATTTACGCGCCAGCGCACGCAACCGTAGTGCAGCTATCGTCCTGGTGGGTCCGGGATTAGATCATGCGCATGCAATGCGCACACTGGACGGTGGTGCGGTCGATTGTATCGACAAGCCGGCCGACGAGTTCGTGTTGCGCGCCAAAGTAAAAATGTTTGTCGATATGGTGCGCACGGCTGCGCGTCTCAATGAAGTGCAGGGCAGCGACGCTTTAAGCGATCCTTTGACGGGCCTGCCCACGCGCTTGTTGATGATGGATCGCGTCGGTCAATCCATTCGCCACGCGGGCCGTACCAACGGTCGTGTCGCGGTCGCAGTGATCGACCTCGATCAATTTCAAGACGTGCGTGAGACACTGGGTCCCGCGTCCGGCGACGAATTGCTGCGTCAAATCGCGCTGCGCTTGACGGGTTCGCTGCGCCGTAGCGATACCGTGGCGCGCATTGGTGAAGACGAGTTTGCGGTGGTGCTTGCCTGCGATACTCGCGATGGGGTTGCTACGGTATCGCAGCGACTGGAGCGCGCGATGACCGAATCGTTTGTGGTCGGTGGACATCGCATTAGCTTGGGAGAAGGCATCGGTGTTGCGCTGTTTCCCGAACATGGGCGCGACCCGGAGTTGTTATTGGAGCGCGCCTGCGCGGCTATGGCGGTCGCTAAGCAAAACCGCTTGGGTCACTTATTCTACGACCCTATCGAACATCAAAACTTGGTGGAGGATCACGCCGCAACTACGGTGTTCGAGACGAATGAGCTTCGCGCAGCCGGCGCCGCATGAGCTAACGGTTTGTTGAAAAAGCGGGCGGTTGCTTCAAAAATTGCTAGAACAGCAGCCTGGCCATTGCGCGACGCGCATCGGCAATGAGCGGGTCGTCAGCATCCATTGTATCGAAGGCCATCAATAAGCTCTTGCGGGCCAGATCGTCTTTGAACTTTCTATCCCTTCGCATGATGCCCAGCCAGTCCTCAATGGCGATGCCGTAGTCGCCGGCCAATAAACTATGTACCGCCAGTGCATGGCGTGCTTCCAAGTTATTGGGATTGGCGGCCAATTGCGCACGCAGCGACTCGATATTCGGAAATGAAATCAGCACATCGCCGAAGGCAACAGCGGCTTCCAATCGTTTTACAGGTAATGCCTTTGGGTCGCGACTTTGCGCGCTCGTCAAGATGGCGCGCGCGTCATCCAGGTCGCTCGTCAATGCGAGAAGCTCGCCCAGTTCGCATTGCAATTCTAGGCTATTGGCGTCCTTGAGCAGCGCCGCTTCGATGACGGCGCGAGCGCCGGAGTAATCGCCGGCACGCTTCAAAATGCGCGCCTGCTCGCTCGGTGAGATGTCTGCCGGCGGCAGATGCCGATCGAGAAATTGCCGGATCTGCCCTTCGGGCACGGCGCCGACAAAGTGATCGGTTACAGCGCCATCTTTAAATAATACGACTGTCGGTAAACTGCGCACGCCCAGTTGACCCGCTAGCGCCTGCTCTTCATCCGAGTTTACTTTGGCCAGGATGAAACGACCGCCGTAGTCTTGCGCCAGACGATCTAAGGTCGGCATGAGTTGTTTGCAGGGGCCGCACCAAGCGGCCCAAAAATCCACCAGTACCGGTACGGACTTGGACTGCTCGAGCACGGCCTGCATGAAATTGCCGGCGGTTGCGACGACGGTGTGTGGGTTCATACGCGATCGTTTTTCAATTAAGGGCTTTTTCCCGGATAGTCCAATTCCACGTCGACAGCGGTGCGCCAGCGAATGTCGCACCATTTCGTCGCGTTGAATTGCATGATAACGATGCCGCAAGTCGGCATCGCGTCGATGCTGCGCTCGCTTGAAAGCTTGTCGGCAAATTCGGTCATCGTGGGATTGTGGCCGACGAGCATGAGCCGATCGGCTGTGGGTTGTTCTTGAACGATCGCCAGCAGGTCGTTAAGGCTGGCCGTGTAGATGCGCTCATCGATGCGCAGCTGCTTTTCCGAAACCTGCATCTCGTTAGCTAGCACGATGGACGTCGTATGCGCGCGCCGCGCGGCGCTTGTAAGAATTAGCTGCGGAACCAATTCGCGCTCGTACAGGCGCCGCGCCATTTCTGTCGCGTCCTGCATTCCGCGTCGCGTTAGCATGCGGCCGAAATCCGATTCGCCCGGTAGAGCATTGTCGGCTTGCGCATGACGGACTAAAAAGAGCGTTTTCATGGCTCGTTCGCCACTTCCACGATGCCATCGCGAATGCGAGTCATGAACGTATTGACCGGCTCGTACGCCGGCGGTGTCAAAGCCGCACCGGTGCGCAAACAGAACTTTGCGCCATGGCGCGGGCATACCACCTTGTCGCCGTCGATGATTCCGCCGGTTAATCCGCCGCCGTCATGCGTGCATAGGTCTTCGATTGCGTAGAACTCTCCGCCGACATTGAATACCGCTACGATGCGGCCTTCGATCTCGATTTGCGCATAGTCACCGGGAGCGATATTGCTGGCCGGGCCGACGCTGACCCACATCACATCATTCCCGTTTGCAAGCGCGCGGCATCGGACATCATGCTTTGATTCCATGGCGGATCGAACACCAGTTCGACATCGGCGCGCTCGATCGTTGGTATTTGTTCGACTTTCTCGCGCACGTCCTGCACCAATACTTCGCCCATGCCGCAGCCCGGCGCTGTGAGCGTCATCTTGATTTGCGCGACACGATTGCCGCCGTCGGCCGGAATCAGCTCGCATTCGTAAACCAAGCCGAGTTCAACGATATTGACGGGGATCTCCGGATCGTAGCAAGTGCTCATTTGCTCCCATACAAGGCGCTTAACGTCTTCGTCCGTAGCGTTCGGCGGCAGTTCGAGTTGTGCCGAAGGCTCTTTGCCCAACGCCGCCGCATGACGGCCGGCAATTCGAAAAAGATTGCCTTCGACGTATACAGTGAAGCTTCCGCCCAAAGCCTGGGTAATGAAGCCGGTTTTGCCTGCGCGCAGCGTAACTGCCACACCGGCGGGAACCATGACTGCCTCGACGTCTTGCTGAATCGTAACGGGTTCGTGATCGTGAGTACGCACAAAGAAACTCGATGGACGAAATTATTCGGTGGAGACCGCTTGGGCGTCGTGGTGCAGGGCGGCCTGCAGTGTGTGCCAACACAGGCTGGCGCATTTCACGCGCGCAGGGAAGTCGCGAACACCCGTCAGCGCGGCGAGCTTACCGAGCGCATCGGTATCGACAGGCGCGTCGTGATGTGTGAGCACGTCATGCACCTTATGAAACAGAGCGTCGACTTCGGCGACGGTCTTGCCGCGAACGGCTTCGGTAAGCAATGAGGCGGACGCAACCGAAATCGCACAGCCGCTGCCGTCGAACTTGATGTCGCCGATCCGATCGCCGCTCATGTTCACGTAGATCGATAAGCGATCGCCGCACAACGGATTATGGCCGTCGGCGTGGGCATCGGCAGGTTTTAACTTGCCGAAGTTGCGCGGCTGTTTGTTGTGATCGACGATCACATCGCGATAGAGGTCTTTTAAGTCCATGATCAGGAAAACATCTCCTGGGCCTTACGCACTGCTGCAGCCAAGGCATCAACTTCTTGATGCGTGTTGTAAAAGGCAAAAGATGCGCGCGCCGTTGCGGGAATGCAGAAGTAATCCATCACCGGCATCGCACAGTGGTGGCCGGTTCGGATGGCAATGCCTTCCATATCCAGAATGGTGCCGATATCGTGCGGGTGGACGCCGTCGAGTACGAACGAAGCAACCGCGGCCTTATGCGGCGCGGTGCCGATGAGCCGCAGTCCCTTAATCGTCGATAGCTGCGTAGTCGCATATTCGAGCAACTCGTGTTCGTACGCGCCAATACGCTCCATGCCGAGCTTTGACAAATAGTCGATGGCTGCGGCCAAACCGATCGCTCCAGCGATATGCGGCGTGCCCGCTTCGAATTTATACGGCAGGTCGTTGTAGACGGTCTTTTCGAACGACACCGACAGAATCATGTCGCCGCCGCCTTGCCATGGCGGCATGCTTTTCAGCAGCGATTCGCGGCCGTAAAGCACGCCGATGCCCGTCGGCCCGCACATCTTGTGACCGGAGAAGCAGTAAAAGTCGCAGCCCAAAGCTTGCACGTCGACGCTTTGGTGCGGAACGGCTTGTGCGCCATCGAGCAATACGGGCACGCCAATGCGTTTTGCGACCCCAATAAATTTGTCGACCGGATTGATCGTGCCCAGCGCATTGGAAACATGCGACAGCGCGAGCAGCTTGGTACGCGGTCCGATCAGCGATTCAAACGCTGCAAAATCGATCTCACCGCTCTGGGTGATGGGAATTACTTTGAGCGTCGCTCCGGTTTGCTCGCAGAGCAACTGCCAGGGAACGATATTGGCGTGATGTTCCAGCCAAGAAATCAAAATTTCATCGCCAGGTTTAAGGCGAGGACGCATGAAGCTTTGCGCTACGAGGTTGATGGCCTCGGTAGTGCCGCGGACGAAGACGACTTCCTTTACCGAACGTGCATTGATGAAGCGGCGTGTCGTTTCGCGTGCGCCTTCGAAGGCATCGGTGGCGCGCTGGCTGAGCGTATGTACGCCACGATGCACATTGGCATGATCATGTTGGTAATAGTGCGCCATCGAATCGATGACGGCTTTCGGTCTTTGGCTGGACGCCGCATTGTCGAGATAAACAAGCGGTTTGCCGTGCACCTGTTGCTGCAATATCGGGAAGTCGCGACGAATTGCGGCAACGTCCCAGGCGGCGGTTGTGTGCAATTGCGCGTTCATAGCGAGCCCTCGCGTGCGTTCAAGCGTTTGGCGATGGCTGCGAGCACGCGTTCGCGAATCGGCTGCAGCGATGCGCGATTCAAAATACTTGCTGCAAACGCCTGGGTGAGCAGGCCGCGAGCGGTGGGCAAATCGATGCCGCGCGAACGCAAGTAAAACAGCGCTGTCTCGTCTAATTGACCGACTGTCGCACCGTGCGCGCATTTTACGTCGTTGGCATAAATTTCCAGCTCCGGCCGCGTATCGATTTCGGCGGTGGGAGAGAGGAGCAGGTTGCGGCTGGATTGCCGAGCGTCGGTTTTCTGCGCATCTTTAGCGACGATTACTTTGCCGTTGAACACCACGCGGCCGCGATCGCCGGCTATGCCGCGATACTCCTCATCGCTTGTCGCATTCGGAACTTGGTGTTCGACGCAGGTACGCACATCCAGATGCTGCGTTTGTTGTGCCATCACAAGGCCGCTTAACTCGACATGCGCGCCTTCGCCATTCAGTGTCGCGTGAATGTCGGTGCGGGATAGCGTGCCGCCAAGTACGTAGTGGTGATGCGCATAGCGCGCACCGCGGGCGACATTGGCACGTAGAGCGGCAATGTGGAAATTGCTTGCGCCGTCTTCTTGCAGGGTGATATGCGTGACTTTTGCACTGTCGGCGACCTCGACGGTCGTCACCGCATTACTGAAGCACTGTCCGCCTTGCGGACTGATGAAATGTTCGACCAGCGTTACGTCCGCCTGCGGCGCAACTCGAATGGCGATGCGCGGATGCCGCATCCATTCCGTCGCTTCGCCGCTCCAAATATGAGCGATATAAAGCGGATGCTTGAGTTGCTCGCTGGCTGTGACACCGATTACAGTGCTTGCTTGGCTCAACGCTGCGTTAAGTAGGTCGAAGCTCGCGTGCGACGATTCAATCTCGCCCTGTTGGAGCGTAATGCCGGTCGGCAATTTTGTGGAGAGCATGGTCGAGAAGTGACCGTCGACAAATACCAACCGATGCCAGGATGCTTCCGTGATCAAGTGCGTTGCCGACGGCAGGTGATCCGATGCGGTGCCCGGCAGCTTGAAGCTGCGGGCCGCCAAGCGGCGTAGGTCGGTGTACTTCCATGCGTCGTCGCGAGCGGTCGGCAATCCACGGCTTAGAAAGTCTTGGAACGCACGTTGCTTGCTCGCCACCGCAGGTTGGGTCGCGAAGGCCGATTGCCAGGCTGTGATGGCAGGGGATGCGCTCATGCGGCCGCTTCCTGCTTCACCCAATCGTACCCACGCTTCTCGAGTTCCTTAGCTAGTTGCTTATCGCCGCTTTTAATGATGCGGCCGCCGGAAAGCACATGCACGAAATCCGGCTCGATGTAATCAAGCAATCGTTGATAGTGAGTCACCATGACGATGGCGCGGCTCGGATCGCGCAAGCTGTTTACACCGGCAGCGACTACGCGCAAAGCGTCGATATCGAGGCCCGAGTCGGTTTCATCCAAGAGTGCGAGCTTCGGCTCGAGCACCGCCATTTGCAGAATCTCGTTGCGCTTTTTTTCGCCGCCCGAGAAGCCCTCGTTGACGCCACGATTTAGAAAGCTCTCGTCCATTTGCATGAGCTTCATCTTCGTCTTGATAAGCGATAGAAACTCGAAGGCGTCCAGCTCCGGTTGGCCGCGCTGCTTGCGCACGGCGTTGAGCGCGGCTTTCAGTAAGTAAGTATTGTTCACGCCGGGGATTTCCACCGGATACTGAAAGGCCAGGAAGACGCCGGCTCGTGCCCGCTCCTCGGGCGCAAGTGCGAGCAAGTCTTGATTCAGGTAAGTAACAGAACCCGAGACGACTTCGTAGCCGTCGCGTCCGGCGATAACTTGCGACAAGGTGCTCTTGCCGGAACCGTTCGGTCCCATGATGGCGTGCACTTCTCCCGCTTTCACGTCCAATGAGAGCCCATTGAGAATTTTCTTGCCGCCTGCGTTGACGTGCAAATCTTTAACGCTTAACACCGTACTCACTCCGTCTCTGTTACGTCATTCCCGCGTAGGCGGGAATCCATCTTTTCTGGATACCCGCCTGCGCGGGTATGACAAAAAGTATTTGTCGTTAGCCCACCGAACCTTCAAGACTCACGGACAGTAAATTCTGTGCTTCGACGGCAAATTCCATCGGCAGCTCTTTAAACACTGCTTTACAAAAGCCGTTGACGATCATGCTGACGGCGTCTTCGGGCGAGATGCCGCGACTGAGGCAGTAAAACAATTGATCGTCGCTGATCTTTGACGTCGTGGCTTCGTGCTCGACATTGGCGGTCGGGTTCTTAACTTCCACGTAGGGGAAAGTGTGCGCGCCGCATTTATCGCCCATCAGCAGCGAGTCGCATTGTGTGTAATTGCGTGCGCCGGTCGCACTCGGCAGAATTTTCACCAAACCGCGATAACTATTCTGACCGTGGCCGGCCGAAATACCCTTGGAGATGATCGTACTCTTGGTGTTGCGGCCGATATGAATCATCTTTGTGCCGGTGTCGGCCTGCTGGTAATGATTCGCGAGCGCTACTGAATAAAATTCGCCGACCGAATTGTCGCCGCGTAGCACACAGCTTGGATACTTCCAGGTAATGGCAGAACCTGTTTCGACTTGCGTCCAGCTGATCTTCGAGTTGTCGCCGCGGCAATCGCCGCGTTTGGTGACGAAGTTATAAATGCCGCCGACGCCATTCTCATCACCGGGATACCAGTTCTGCACTGTCGAGTATTTGATGTTCGCGTTCTTTAACGCAACAAGTTCGACCACCGCAGCATGCAATTGATTTTCGTCGCGCATCGGCGCCGTGCAGCCTTCCAAGTAGCTAACGTGCGAGTCGTCGTCCGCAATGATGAGCGTGCGTTCGAACTGCCCAGTATTGGCTGCGTTAATGCGGAAATACGTAGACAGCTCCATGGGGCAGCGCACGCCCTTCGGAATGTAGACGAACGAACCATCGGTGAAGACGGCGGAGTTAAGCGCGGCAAAGAAGTTATCCGTGTGTGGCACAACCGAGCCCAAATATTGCTCGATTAGTGCCGGGTGATTTTGCACGGCTTCCGAAAACGAGCAGAAGATGACGCCGGCTTTGGCTAAACGATCTTTAAATGTCGTTGCGACCGACACGCTGTCGAATACGGCATCCACCGCCACACCCGCCAAGCGCGCGCGCTCATGCAGCGGCACGCCGAGCTTGTCGTAGGTGGCGAGTAGTTTTGGATCGACTTCGTCCAGGCTTTTCGGCGCATCGGCGCGAGCTTTGGGTGCGGAGTAATACGAGATGGCTTGATAGTCGATCGGCGCAATTCGCAAGTGCGCCCACTCGGGCTTAGACATCGTCAACCAATGGCGATAGGCCTGCAGACGCCAATTGAGCAAAAACTCCGGCTCGTTCTTTTTGCGCGAGATTAGACGAATGACGTCTTCGTTCAGACCGGGAGGCACCGTATCGGACTCGATATCGGTGATGAAGCCATGTCGATAGCTTTGGCCGACGAAGTCGCTGACGTCTTTAGGCGTGGTAGCCATGG